>Ga0307510_10000963_pt1 | contig 30472 bp, 29 predicted proteins | sample 12_EM_MG_FD_207224 | JGI IMG/M metagenome (GOLD analysis project Ga0307510, IMG submission 207224) | Populus trichocarpa ectomycorrhiza microbial communities from riparian zone in the Pacific Northwest, United States - 12_EM | ecosystem: Host-associated > Plants > Roots > Unclassified | place... | reverse complement strand
AGGTAAAGTCGGTAAAATCACTGACACTGCTGATAAGATTGCTACGGACACTTCGAAATATCAAGACACTGTCCTAACCAGACCAACGCAGACTCTCAGAGCCAGCACAGACCCCAAAGTTTTAGGCGACATAGAGTGCAAAGGAAGACAGATTCTCATTGAACACCTTGGCCTGGATGGAACTAACGTGTTAGGGAAAAGCTTAACAGAGTTGACCACCAAGGCCAACAAGGCCATCAATGCAATCAAGGACTCCAGAAAACCGAAGGACATTAAGGTCCAAACGCTCTTCAAAACCCATAGAGAAGCGCTGGTACTTACCTTGAACAGTAAAGACACAGTCATCTGGATCAGCCAACCGGAAATAGAGATGGAGTTCACTGTGGCCTTTGCAGAAGGCTCACATATCACAGAAAGATCATACAGCCTGATCATCCCAAATGTGCCAATCTCCTTCAACCCCAAGGACGACAAGCACCTTCGCAAAGTGGAGGAAGCAAATGGACTTAAAACAAAAGAGATCATTAGAGCCAAATGGATAAAACCAATAGGAAGGAGGAGACCTGACCAAACCCGCGCGTACATCATCATATCACTCTTCTCAGCGGACTCCACCAACCTCATCATAAGAGATGGGTTGAACATCTGCAACGCGAGAGTCAGGCCTAAGAAACAAAAGGCAGAACCCATTCAATACATGAAATGCAGATGCTGGGGACACTTCATCAACGATTGCCAGGCAGATAAAGACACCTGCGGAACCTGCGGAGATTCGCACTGTACTAACGAATGTACTAACAAAGGAAGCGTTTACTGCATCTCCTGCGGCGATAAGACCCACGCCAGCTGGGACAGGGCCTGCCCCGAATTCAGCTGACATTGTGCCATCCAAGACAAGAGGAACCCAGAGAATGCGATGCCATTCTACCCAACACAGCACAACTGGACGCTAACAGCAAGACTGCACAGAATCCCCTTAGACAAATGATTCCCAGGCAGATATGCAGTAAATAGCCTGCCCACCACAGGCCAGAAATGGTCAGGAACAGGAAGGGAAACACGCCCCCCACAGAAGGCTAACGGAGGTAACTCAGTGCAATGCATCCCAGAGAACCCCAATACTATCCCCATTGTTACGATCCTGGGCCCTACCACCAATTTTCCCTTATTTTTCCACCATTTATTTCCGTGCTCTCGGTCACTCGTTCCCCACTCGTTCCCTTATGCACCACTCGGACCGCCACCAAATCACCTGACAAGTCACCTGATGGATTACTTGACCATTCCGCAGTCAACTATTACATGCCATCATTCTGCAGTCCGCAGCATCACCATTTAACCCTTTATAGATTGCCCCATCATTCCACAGTCCGCAGCACTCCGCAGCATCACCATTTAACCCTTTATGGATTGCCAGCTCATGATGCGCTATTCTTAGATTGCCAGCTCATGATGGAGCTATACTTAGAACTGCCACGTCATGATGCACCTTACTAATATTTCCATATTCCTTTGTGACTCCTGTGACCCGTTACTTCTCACTTGTATATAAGCGCTTGTACTTTTAGCAGTTAGGCCCTAAGCCTAACTTGGTTTTCAATCCAAGACTTGTAGCTTCCACCCAGGACTCTCAGAGTCACCAGTCAGACCACTCAGTCGCTTCAAACCCCCTTTGAAGCTCTCCCCTCTACTTCTATCAGAACACTCAGAAGTCGCCCTTATCATTGGGGACTTACTTGTTATACTGTGTAGCCAACCGGTACCGCGCTACTCATGTGATCATTGCCTCAGGAGGACTGTCACGGTCAGACCACTGTGTCGGATCGAGTTCGGGGATCTCGGGGTTCAGGGATCTCGGATGAGATTGCAAAGATGGATTTCAAAAGAGGGGTCGTTCCCAAACGGGAAATCAGTCACGTGAGACGTCACGTGACAAGGAGATGACAAGTGAAGATTACACAAGTCAGACGTGACTTGGAATCGAGCGAGACACTAACACGTGATCTCGAGACGTATAGAGTCAAGGGCAATTAGCAGCAGAGCTGACTAATGCAAAGAGGGATTCGTTCGATGGAAGCCGCACGCGTTCAAGTGAGAAGAGACTAATCAATAGTCTGATTGCACGAATAGAACGAGCTTAGGAAAGCCGTTCTATGCTATGGAGTACAGGTTATATACACAGTCGAGCGAAGCTACTGGAAGGTAAAGGGAAGTGGCAGAACGGAATCGAAGAGAGAGGAAAGCATAGAGAAGCGTATGGAAGTCTCTAGAAAACGCAAGATCAGTCCATAGGTAATTTAGTAATCGATGGGCAAAGCGGCCTGGAGTCGCGGACAGAGGCGGGAAAGGAGAACGGAAAAGGAAGATAAGATGAAGTAAGCGGGCAGTCCGTGACATTACCCCCTTGTTAACGTCTCTTCTAGACGTCAACGCAGTCGTCTACCGCGGCACAGTACCCCCGTTCGAAGTTAGGATGCGTACCGTAGACCTTGCAGTCGCCATTTTCCAGACACATGACGTGAGGGTCTTTACAGTCGACCCCAGAGTGTCCCCGACGCGAACAGTGGCGACAGAGCCCGATGCAGTAACAGGTGTCAATAGCATGACCCGCCTTGCCGCACCACATGCATTCTCTCGGATGGCGGGCGCGCTCTTCAGCAACTCGGTTACGGAGTGAAGCACGGATCTTCTTGACGCGCGCTGTAGAGAAGGAGGGGGCAATATGAAGGGAAGCGTCGATGTGACGCTGAAGACGCCCGATGGCGTTTGCTGCAGTAAGTCGACCTGAGCTTCGATAGAGAGCTTGTCGTTCGACTTCCAACGACTCCCGAAGCTGTCCCATACGTTTGGCAAGGCGATCGCAAGCTTTCTTGTGAGACCGGAAATGTTGGATTTCTCCGGCCAGTGTAGGGTCATCTTCATAGAGGACCGCCCAGTCTACCCCTCGGGTCAGTTCCAAATCGGGGTGGAAGAACAGCTCGTTTCGGGGCGACAGGGGGGAAGTGCGAGACGTCTGGGGAGCGGCGTGGAGAGGGCGAGAGTGGACCGCGCAATGTCGTCCATTAGTGGCGAGGAGTTCAGGGAATGGGTTCCGGAGGTCGTAGCGAATGAACGGGGCGATGACGTCCTCATCGCCACAGGGAATAACAAAGAAGTGACGCGTTCCCGTAGCCTCGAAGTTATCCTGCCAGCCAGGACCGGGATGGGTACTAGGCTGGGGGTTAGCGGGGGATGGCGCTCGATTCTCTTTGTCTGCTAGCAACTCCAGGATCTTCTCGTCTTGATCCGAGACTTGTCGGTACAGGACCATGGCCAGCTCTTCATAGTCTGTAGTATCGCCAAGTGGGTGTGGGACTTGGCGAATTGGCGTGATGTCGGCGAGGGGAACCCGGGGCAAAGAACGACGGAGTTCTTCGTCGTCGAAAGATCGCACTCCATCCGCCATGACAACGATCATTGACGAGCCGGCTGATGGTGCAGAGGAAGTAGATTGTGGTTCAGAGGGGAAGTCAGGGTCGATGTACTCAGCTAGTTCAGATCCTGGGTAGGGTCCCACTGGAGATCCTGGAATGAAGGGTGGAGATGGAGTCGGTGGGATGAAGACGGGGGATAAGGCACGAGGAGGGGGAACGTCGATGGGTAAAAGAGAACGGTTGTCGGGGAACCAGCGGCGAACTTCTTCGATGCCGACTCTGAGCACATTTGAGACGTGCTCCAACATCATTTGATGAGGCCAGGCGGCCTCGGAGTCAGTGGGGCTGTCAGGAGGGGGAGAGGAGACGACATAGGGAGTGCTGCCGGCACGTCCACCAATGGGCGAAGTAGAGCGAGAGGGGACAAAGATAGCGGAGGCAGTGTCGGACATATTTTCGATCGTAGAGCAGTTTTGAACTAGGTGGTTGAGTGGTTGTCTGTTGGGATCGTCGTGGTCTCGGCGAATGCTATAGATGTATTGTTGGAAGCGGTCGTCGAAGGTGTAGAAGATAGAGTAGGGAGAGGCCAGTTTGAAGTCGATGGGGAGGATGGAGATAAATTGGGGGTTTGTTGAGGTGTCTTTATACTGTTGGTCGTCCAGCCGTAGCGGGGTTAGTTAGGTAAAAATCGGCTAATGCGTCTGGAGCGTTGAGGTCCTTGTGATCAACCCATTGATCGTCAGAACGAGGGTACCCTTTCCAATGCACAAGGTATTGAAGTTTGCGTCTCTTGCCGAAACGCTGTGCGTCTAGAATGTTCTCGATCTTGTATTCTTCTTCACTATCGATGATCGGAGGGGGGCGTGTATAGGGCATGCCATATTGCTCCGTTTCCTTATATGGAAGGAGGAGATCCGTGTGAAACACGTTGTGAATCTTCATCGATTTGGGAAGGTCGAGTTGCATTGCGACAGGGCTTATCTTCTGCGAGACTTTGAAGGGCCCATATCGCTTTGGGGAAAGTTTGCGATTACCGGCGATAGAGAGATTACGACCTTCTAGCCATACTTGGTCACCTTCCTTAATCTCCGTTAGCTTTTTGTTGTCCTTGCGGTTTTGTACGTTTTGTAGAAGCTTCTGGGCTGACTGTCTAGATTCATCCAGAAGACGTAGGCGTACTTCCGCAGCAGGCACCGGTCCTTCTAGATGTTTCAGAATCACCTGTGGTTTGATTCCGATCAGAAGTTCATGAGGAGATTTGCGCGCTATGTCATGTTTCCAGGAATTGTGTGCAAATTCAGCGACTGGGAGGAGTTGACTCCAAGCAGAGGGTCGATCGGAGGTCCAGGGTCGCAGATATTGTTCAATCCACGCATTCATACGTTCTGTTTGTCCATTGGTACAAGGGTGAAATGCTGTAGATAGGTTCTGTTGAATTCCCAGGGCTCTGCACATCTCTTTTGCGAACGCAGAGGTGAATCGGGGATCGCAGTCCGAAATGATCCGTTTAGGGAGTCCGAACCAGGGCACAAGGTGTTTCAAATATTCGAGCGCTACTCCTGTCCCGTCGATCGTTTTGTTACAGGGGATGAATTTAGCTGCTTTGGAGCATCCTTGGTCTACAATCGTGAGAATGGAATCGAACCCTTGTGACTTGGGAAGGTCCATGATCAAATCCATCGATACATATTGGAAAGGCCCTTCTTCGACAGGGGTGTTGAAGCGTTGTAGGGGTGCTTTTGATTGATGTACGTTGGTTTTGGACTCTTGGCAACGTGCACACCCTTTTACGTATTGTTCTACAAACTCTTGGAGTCTGGGGCCTTCGTATTGTTCGCGAACGAGTTCCCAAGTGTTCGAAATGCCCGGATGACCGGCAGCAGGAGAGTCGTGGAGGGTTTGTAGGATGTCATGTCGGAGGTCAGGGTCGTCTTCGAGAAAGATTTTGTGTACCTCGATAGGATTTGTCGGAGCGAAGAGGTGGTCAGGGAGTAAGATACAAGGTTCGTTGGAATCCACCCCCTTGTTAAGGTCTTTTCTTCGCGACAACAAATCAGCCACAGTGTTTGTTGACCCAGGAATATGCTCAAGAGTGTAGTCGAAGTCCTGTAAGAATTCAATCCACCGGGCTTGACAGCCTGTGATCTTTTGAGGGTCGCAGAAGTACTGTAAGTTTTTATGATCGGTACGGACACGAATGGCGTGTGTAGTGCCTAAAAAGAGAGGGCGACTGCATTTAAAACCAAAAATCACAGCAGCGAGTTCTTTATCATGGGCATCATAATTCCGTTCGGCCGGTAAGAGGCTACGAGAATGGAAGGCAATAGGGTGGACGCCGTCTTTGAACTCTTGAGCAATGACCACTCCGAGGGCATAGCCGGAGGCATCCGTCTCCATGACGAACTGTTTAGACCAGTCTGGGGTACGGAGGACAGGATAGTTGCAGCAGACTTCCTTTAGTCGTAAGAAAGCATCATTGCGTTCCTTGGTCCAGATAAACTGTTCGTCTTTACGAGTGAGGTCATTGAGCGGTCGCGCGATATCAGAGAAGTTCTTGATAAATGCACGATAGAAGTTGCAGAAGCCTAAGAAACTTCGGACGTCCTTGACTGTCAGAGGGGTGGGCCAGTCGGCAATTCCTTGAACTTTGATGGGGTCCATTTTGACGGAGCCATTACCAATGAGTACACTGAGGTATTCGACTTCTCGTTGATGAAACCTGCATTTCTCGGGTTTGAGGAAAAGGTCGAACTTCGCTAGCTTGTCCAGGATATGGTTGACACAAAGTTTGTGAAGGGTTTCGTCATCTTCGGTGGCGATAATCATATCGTCCATATAGATGCGAAGCCATCCCTGTGCGACTTCCTCTTGGAAGATATCGTCCATCATTGTTTGAAAGGTAGCTGGGGAGTTAGTCAACCCAAAGAACATGACCGTTGGTTCAAAGAGTCCTTCGCTAGTTTTGAAGGCGGCTTTGTACTCGTCGCCTTCCTTGATGCGAATGTTGTTGTATCCCCAACAGATGTCGAACTTGGAGAAGAGTCGCTTTTCCGCTAGGTCATAGATTAATTCCGAGATTAATGGAAGTGGGTATTTATTGGGAATAGTCCACTTGTTCAAATTTCGATAGTCTTGTACTGGGCGAAACTTACCATCTTTCTTTCGGATGAGGAAGAATCCGCTAGCATAAGGGGACTTCGAACGGCGAATCCGTTGAAGACGGAGATTTTGAGAGAGGAACTCTCTTTGTTCTTCCTTTTCTTTGGGAGACAGAGGGTAGACTCGACAGTTGATCGACGTAGGTGCATCTTCTTTCAGTTCGATAGCGTGATCCCAGGGACGTCGGTCAGGGAATCGCTTGGAAGCCTCTTCGGAAAAGACTTTGCTGTGGCGATGGTAGCGTTCCGGAACGATTTCTTGCCAAGTGCGTTTCTTCTTATCCGTAGCTGCTTCCGTGAGTTGTTGAGCGACCGTGGTTTTAGCAACTCTGGTCTGAAGCCAAATTTCGTCTCCCTTTTCCCATCCAGGGATACATTGTACCCAGGCTGGCGTTGAGTCTTGTCGTTGGGTCCCTTTATGAGGAGGTCGCCAAGTATCTGCATCTGTAGATGACACCGTGGTGAATCCTTCTATGTGACCGTTGGACCAATCAACGTTGGGATTTGACGCTTCAAAGAAGGGATATCCCAAGATGAAATCGTCGTGCCCTATGTTGGCGACGAAGAAAGAGTGCGAAGCTTTTCGTCCATTATTATTGACGAGAAGGTCGATGGCTTCGAGAATCTCTCCGGATTTGTTGGGAGAACCATCGACGTTTTGTACTTTTCGCGGTTTGACCAGTTTTCTAGTTGTCAATTTAAGGCGTTCTACCGCTCGAGGGTGGATAAAACATTCGGTAGCTCCACAATCAAGTAGTGCTTTTTGATCGACTCGTTTCGTTTTGGTTCGTAGCTGAAAAGGGACTTGAATTGCATGATTTCGAGCTATATACATAGAACCAGAACTATTCAGAACTGCCTGAGTAAGAGCCGTAGTACTCAGGCGCCAAGAAAATCCATATCCTCTCCAAGGGAGCACATTTCATCCATGAACGCTCTGTGATCTTCTTTGGTGAGGCGTGCCACTCGCGCAGCGAGGGAAGGGGTCAGGGCGAAGGAAGAATTGTCGCTTGGCATAGTCGACTGACTGTCTTCTATTTGGACAGTGCGAGCTTGCACGGGTTTGCTAGGACAGTCGCGTGCAAGGTGGCCTTGTTTCCCACATTGGAAGCATCGTCCTGTGCGTCGATACTCTTCCTTTTCCTTGTCGGTGGTGGCTTTGCGAATCACGGAGAGATCCATAGCGTCTTCGTTTCTCGGAGGTAGACGGGGACGAGGAGGCTGAGCTCGATTTCCTTGTCCGCGCCAGTTTTGGTTGTTGGAATTTCCCCCAGGACGACGCCAGATCCAACCAGTATTCTGCTTCTGTTGGGGATTCTGGCTAGCGTTTTGAGCGGGATTGCGAGTCCCATACTCAGAGTGTAACACCTTTTTCTTTAGGTAAATGACTTGTTGTCGTTGGGCTGCTGCTCGCCATTGTGCGTAGGTGTCTGGGTTCTCCATAGCAAGACAGGCGTCTGCCAGTTGACGAGGAAGTCCTTGAGCGAACGTACGCAGATTCGATGGGTCATCGGGATTCAATTCTGCACGACTACCAAGAGTTTCGAAAGCTGCTAAGTATTCGTCGAGGTTGTCGCCTGTCATTCTCAGTTTCCCAAGTTGATCTTGGGCTCGTTCCCTTTCTGTGTAGTCAGTGAACGATACTTTGAACTTTTCCTCCATCATCTTCCAGGGGTTGGAGAATCGATCGACTAAACTAGGGTCCGCTTCAATTTCTTCGAGCCAGTTGAAGGCCATGTCTACCCATCCATTGACTTTCTCTCCATCGAGGAGCGACATGAAGTAGATGCACTTGGAAATGGGGTCTTTGGCGATGTCTGCCTTGCGATTCATCAACATGAACCTGTTGAATTGGTTCAGGAATCGTCGAGTCTTAGATCGATCACCTTCGAATTTGTCAGGGTGAATTCCTTCTAGTCGACGACCTTTATCGTTGGTTCGTTCAGGTTCGTCCATCAAGTCGTCGAGTCCGAATGGGTCGTCTCCGGTTCCTTTGGGACAACGTGGGGGAGGCCTGGAAGGTTGCCTAGCTGTTCGAGAAGAGCGCATCCTCCAGGATCCAAACCCAGCGAAAGACTTTCGCTCTGGTTGTTCGTCGGGTTCAGGCGAGGAAGACCGACTAGTGTTACTCGCCAGTACTTCTCTATCGTCTGGATTTGTTTCGTGGAAAACGTCCCCTTCATGTGGTGTCATCATCGACGTGTCTAATGGAGCTAGTCGAGCTGGAGATGTGGCTCGAGACGGGGCTCAAGTAATTGGGAGACTCGTAAGTTTCAGTCGTGCGTAGTTGATGCCCTTCATGGGACAATCTTTTAACTGAAGACTTGGTCGTGCCAGTCGAAAACATTCGTATATGTTTCCTGGTCAAAGTCGGATTTCGAACCAGACTCCATAGACATTGGACAACGCTAGGAGAGCTCCTTTATAGCAAGCGTAGTAGGCAGTGAATGGGGCCTTCTTTGACACTTCTTTTCCGTTGATACGAACGACGATGTCTTGTCCTCCCACCAGGTGGCGGACTCATTCAGAGAATTCAGTTGGGACAGTGTCTTTGGTTTCAGGTTTTGTTTCGAAAGGTAGGTCCAATACTGCCAAGGATTCTTCTGTGGGTTGGTCAATTGCGCGTACGCGCCAGTCTACAGGAATGCCTAGTCCCTCGGGGGTTTTCTGTTTTTCTTTCGATCCAGAGGGAGTCGAAGTCATCGTGAAGAGAAGCTCGTTCTAATGTCACGGTCAGACCACCGTGTCGGATCGAGTTCGGGGATCTTGGGGTTCGGGGATCTCGGGGTTCAGGGATCTTGGACAAGATTGCGAAGATGGATTTCAAAAGAGGGGTCGTTCCCAAACGGGAAATCAGTCACGTGAGACGTCACGTGACAAGGAGATGACGAGTGAAGATTACACAAGTCAGACGTGACTTGGAATCGAGCGAGACACTAACACGTGATCTCGAGACGTATAGAGTCAAGGGCAATTAGCAGCAGAGCTGACTAATGCAAAGAGGGATTCGTTCGATGGAAGCCGCACGCGTTCAAGTGAGAAGAGACTAATCAATAGTCTGATTGCACGAATAGAACGAGCTTAGGAAAGCCGTTCTATGCTATGGAGTACAGGTTATATACACAGTCGAGCGAAGCTACTGGAAGGTAAAGGGAAGTGGCAGAACGGAATCGAAGAGAGAGGAAAGCATAGAGAAGCGTATGGAAGTCTCTAGAAAACGCAAGATCAGTCCATAGGTAATTTAGTAATCGATGGGCAAAGCGGCCCGGAGTCGCGGACAGAGGCGGGAAAGGAGAACGGAAAAGGAAGATAAGATGAAGTAAGCGGGCAGTCCGTGACAAGGACAACCCACTGAGCAATCCCAGTCGTCGCCAAACCAACCCACGCACGTCGCGTCTTTAAGGCCCTTGGACCTTAACACAAGTTAGGCTTTCCTATGAGCTCTTGGAACACAGAGCTGTTACCATTGTGGCAACCAACCAGACATACACACTCAGCAACGAGTCTACACAAATCTTCAGGAGACAACAGGACGATCTCCCAGAACATGTTAAAGTTAACGTATACTTTGACAATCAAGGACCAGGACATCCCGACACAGGATATTACCTTGACACCCCAAGAAGACAGCACGCGCCTATCGAATTTATCAAGGCCAACGGAACTTACCATTGGGTTAGACTCCGTTTCAGACAAAACCAGTGGGAAACCAATCAATCAGGCATATACAACGGCCCAGACATCGGCTGGTGGATCATATCAGACCCTCAGCATCCCAACCATATCATTTACCAACAAGAGGCCAGCGTCCCTCTTACTATCGCAGCAGTTACCACAGCACTTCAACAGCTTCCTACTCGCCCCAACACCCCAGATTATCCAACCACAATGGAAGGACAACAGGAAGGAACTAACATCGCTACTGGCCAAGTCCAGCAAGAAGCGCAGAGGATCAATGTCATCACAAGCACCTCTAGTGGCGCTCTCAAAGGAAACCCTCCATTTATATTTGATGGAGACAGAAACAAAACTACCAAGTTCCTACTTGGCTAGGACTTATGGTTTGCAGTAAACCGAAACAATGACACCATGAAGAAACCTTACTCCAGAATTGTGGCCATGCTCAGCTACATGGACGGCACTTGTGTAGATGCCTGGAAAGGAGAACAACTCCTAACACTTAACAAAGCAATAGACGAAGGAGCCCAAGAAACAGACAAAGACCTTTGGGACGACTACCTGGAACAATTCAGGAATGCCTTCACCAACCAGAACCGTCGATCTGAAGCTTATCAGGAACTATGCAAACTCAAGCAAGGAGACAGCCTTGATGACTTCTTCGCCAAGTTCAAACAACTCGCCTTTGAAGCAGATGTTCCCCTAGACAACAAGGGAACCATCGAAACTCTCAAGCACACTATGACTCAAGGACTCACTAGCGCCATCATTAATTCCCCTACCTTCGACCCCACCGCTAAAGACCCTTGGACTTTCAAACAATGGGAAGAACAGGCCCGCAAGTCCCATCTCAAATGGAAGGCGGCAGCCAAGTTCACCCAAAGACGTCAGGGACTCTTCCAAGCATTCAAATTGGCCCCTAGGCAAGTCAATAACCTGGGAAGAGGCGGTCACGGAAGAAACAACTGGAGGAACAAGAACGACTGACACACCACCTCTCAAGGAGGATATCATATGGACGTCGACGCTACAGTCACCTCAGACATCAATGCTACCGCTGGCAGAGGACAACAGCACTCCGAAGCCAAGAAAGCGGAACTCATGAGAAGCAACTTGTGCTTCTACTGCGAAATCAAGGGACACCAAGCCAAGGATTGTCACAAGAAACAAGCTGACTGTGGTAATTTCAGTGGTCGCTCAAACAATACTAGGGAATCCACTAGGGTTCACGCCGCACCCATTATGCCAGACATTGAAAATCTCGACAGTCTTGCCGACTACTTGAAGGAGAACATGGATTCCTTCGACGAAGAAACAAAACTGGACTTCATTGGGAAACTTATGCCAAAGGATTTTCCCGAGGCCCGAAACTAGCTGCCTTAGTTAGGGCTTTCCGACTTGATAGTGTGTTCATAAATAAATCAAATTCAATACAACTCAAAGTTCCAATCACACACTATCGAGGGACAGCAGAAGAAACAATCTTGCTTGACACTGGAGCAACAGAAAACTTTATTGATCAGACTACGATCGACAAACTTCGCTTAGGAACCAAGAGACTCCCTTACTCACGGGCAGTATACAACGTCGATGGAACCATGAACTGAGCTGGGACTATTACTAGAGCTTGCGACCTACTTGTCACTCAGGGAAACAAGAAAGAATGAACAAGATTCTATGTCATGAATCTAGGTCGCGACCGAATGCTCTTTGGCTACCCCTGGTTCAAGAAATCCAACCCAGACATCGATTGGGAGAAAAGCGAACTCAAGGGACCAAAAGTCCAAATCGAAACCCTACTCCATGGCACCCTTCAACGTGCAAAGAAATGGCTCAAACAGAAGAACCAAGCAAATGAAGACCTTATCTTGGAGGCACAGATGTGCGCTCTATGGTCGGGAGTTACTCCTTCAGAAATGAGGGAAGGCCCGGTAGAGATCAGTTGCACCCACACAGCAGTCGAAATGGCCCATAAGTACGCATCGGAACATGGGAAGGAGGAAGTCACCCTCCCAGAAGAATTCAAATGTCATACAGCATTATTTTTGGACGAAGAGGCAAACAAGTTCCTGCCAGCTTGCGGAGATGGAGACCATAAAATCGTACTCATGGACACCGCCCCTACTCGCTTCAACTGCAAAGTCTACCCACTCTCAAGAGATGAGCAGGAAGCGGAGAACAAATTCATTGACAAAAACCTGGAAAAAGGCTACATCGCACCATCGGACTCCCCTTACGGCTTTTCCACCTTCATGGTCCCTAAGAAAGACTTGAAGGAGAAGAGATATATCATCGACTATCACCCCCTCAATGCAGTCACCCGAAAGGACGTCACCCCACTCCCCAACCTCAAACAATGTATCAAAAACTTGCAAGGAATGGAACTATTCAACAAGTTTGACATCCGCTGGGGTTACAACAACATCCGCATATGGGAAGGCGATCAATGGAAAGCCGCATTCAAAACACGTCAGGGACTATTTGAACCCAAAGTCATGTTCTTTGGGATGAGTAACTCACCAGCCAGCTTCCAACGATTTATGAACGGTATTCTCAAGGAACTATACGAACACTTCAAGAAGAAAGGCATACACGACATATGGCGCATTCTCCAGAACTACATGGATGACTGTGGTATAGGCACCCTCCTCAAGGACTTCAAATTACATGTCGAAATCATTCACTTCCTATTCGACTTACTTGCATGTCATGGCCTACACCTCAAACTGTCAAAATCCGTCTTCATGCAGCCACAAATGGACTTCTTAGGCATTCAGATTTCAAAGGAAGGAGCTACTGTCAACCCAGCCAAAGTTGCCGGACTCAGGGACTACCCATGCATACTCAAAGACAAACAACAAGTTCGCGGATTCCTAGGAGTCGCCGGATACCACCGCATGTTCTGCCCCAACTTCAGTATCATCGCCGCACCTCTTACAGCACTCACCGGAAAAGACGTACCATTCGAATGGGGACCCAAGCAAATCGAGGCCCAAGACAAACTTATCACCCTACTCACCAGTGCACCCATCCTAGCCAGACCAGACCCGGACAGACAATTCAAACTCGAAACTGATGCTTCACAAGTCGGTACAGGAGCAATACTCTATCAACGGGACCCCCCTGTTACCAAACCAGACGGCACTCAGAAACCAGGACCACGATGACCAGTGGGATTCCATTCCCAAAAATTCACCCAAACTGAGCAGAATTACCCCATCTACGACTGCAAATTCCTTGGAGTCATGAGAGGACTCCACTGCTGGTCCCACTTGCTCAAAGGAACAACAATCCCCGTCTTGGTGTATACTGACCATGCAAACCTTAGGTATTACAGAGAGCCCTGCAAAATTGGGCCACGCGTTGCTGGTTACTTACCAGAAAGCAAGCAATACAACATCCTACTGGAGTACAAACCTGGGGCTACTAACCAAGCAGACGCACTATCTAGGCAACCCGACTACAAAGGACCAAATGAAATCAACAAAGACGTCACTGTATGGCCAGACCAATATTTTTGTAACCAGCACACTTCAATCTGCGTATTCGACATGGACAGCATAGGAGACAACTTGGACTCACGAATCAAACTAGCACAATATCAACACCAGAAGACACTCAAACTGTTAAGGCTTCAACAGGCCTTGATAGTATGACTTGTACTAAGAGTGAACTGGTGGCGAGTACTTGAAGAGGTAGAAGTCTCTAGTATTGCTAGAGACGACTCTGAGTGGCTTATGTAACAGGTGGGTAAAAGGGGAGGCACAAGGGAGGCTTTCAAGAATGTTGATATTGAGAATCAAGTCAAGCTTAGGGCTTGACTGTCGAAATACAGGGCGCTTATATACAGGCACGGCCGCGCACGGGCCATGGTCACTAAGATAGGTACTTCTGGTCAAGAGGGGGCTGTCTGTATCGTATGGTACTCCGCGGACAAGTGCTGCGGTCTGTATGAGTCGAACAATAGAGAATGAGCGAGAGCGAATGATAAAGTGACAAGTTGCCTAATCCATCCTTAAGGGTCGAACAATGGTGGCGGGTCATTCCAAGAAGAGAAGTGTCGTCATGATGCGATGACGACCACGAGGTTTGAGATTGATCCAAGGAGATCTGGTCTCCGCGTGCCCATTCTGGTCTAATGGGCATCTAGCGTAAGCAACTACCCTTTAAGGTAGTCCGTATTGATGGTGACCCAATTAAGGGCCATGTCACTATCTGCGTCGTCTGCAGAGCTCTGCGTGGATGAGGGATTGTCTGCGGATCCTCCGGGAGAGGTCGACTGGTAGCCCTGACTCTGGGGCAAGGTGCCAGCTATAGGTGATGAGGCAGTAGGCATGATTGAGTGGTAACTGCCTTCTCTACTAGTGCGTTGGCGTATGGGTGCTAAAGAGGGACTTGTGGGTGACAGGGAGTGCTTGCGGGACACAGGACTATCTGGGACAAGGTAATCTTGCCATGGTATGACAGGGGACTCTTCTGGGGACAAGGCGTGCATGTTGCCTCCAGGGACATCGGGTTCATATGGAATGAATGGTTCTGGCTCTAAGGACGGCGCGTCCTCCATGGGACTGTCTGGATCTTCCAGTGGGTTCTCTACTGGGGTTGACTCTTGGTACATCTCCATTGAGGAGTATTCCCGACGATGGATGTTCCATGGGACGGGGACGAGGGGCTTGACTGGGGGCTGATCAAGGGGTGACGATGGTTTGGATGGTTCACTGGGCGGTAACGGTGGTAGGTCTGGTAGGGATGATGGGTTCAGTGGTAGTGGTCGCTTAGGCATGGGTGGTGGTTTGGATATGGTGACAAGGAGGGGGTCCGATGAGAATGAGAAAAATTGGGGTGGATCATAACACAAACAATGGGCACCAACTCATAACCTATCCTTACTGGACGGCACTCACTGGCACCACAGAACGGCACTTGTTGTCATGGCAGACAATGACCTTAGGAGGGGAGTAACATCCCTTTTTCACGACCATGAAACCGCTGGACACGCCGGAATTACCAAAACTCTCCAACTCATTGCACCCTACTACTGGTGGCCCAGAATGAAAATCTTCATAACTGAATACATCAAAGGCTACGCTACTTGCCAAATGACTAAAGTCAACACTCATCCTGCTCATCCACCTATGTTCCCAATCACCCCAACTGAAAATGCTCGTCCTTTTGAAACTGTCACCATGGACTTTATCACCAAGCTACCCTTATCAGGAGGATATGATACCATCCTCACGATCACCAACACAGATTGCTCAAAAGCATCTGTCTTCATCCCCTGTAATGAAGCTATCGACTCTGAAGGAGTCGCTCTACTCTACCTGAACAACGTCATCCCTCACTACGGCATACCTCACAAGATAATCTCGGACCATGACGTCCGCTTTGTATCCAAGTTCTCAACAGAACTATGTCGCATCCTGAATATCCGCCAAAACATCAGCACAGCTTATCACCCTCAGACAGACGGAGCCAGTGAACGAACCAACCAAACCCTTGAACAATACCTTCGCGTATTCTGTGGCACTCAGCAAAACAACTGGCACGCTTGGTTACCTCTCGCTCAGTATACCAAGAACTCCTGGCCCTCCGCTACAACCAAGAAAACACCATTCGACCTACTCATCAGCTACACCCCACAAATACACCAACCCACCAGAAAGACAGACATCCCATCCCTTGAACAACGACTCTCAGCTATCGACAAAGCCAGGAAAGCCACCCAAGAGGCACAACGTAAAGCGCAAGAATCCTGGATCAAAGAACGTCCACATCATTCGCCATTCCCCATCAAATCCAAAGTCTGGTTAGAAGGAACAAACCTACAACTCCCAAGTAACATCACACCCAAGTTATCACCAAGGAGATACGGACCTTTCGAGGTAGTCTCCCAAATATCCAAAGTCGCATACAAAATCAAACTACCCCCTACCTGGAAGATTCATGATGTCTTCCACGCATCCCTGCTTACACCATACAAAGAAACCGATCAATACGGTCCTAACTTCCTGGAACCGCCACCAGATGTTATAATCTTGGGCACTTGGTCCATATTTTTCTTTTCTTTCTTGACCGATATGTACTTATACAATCACATGATCCCGACTCACATGACCGCTTACCTGTACAACAGAGCCATCTTGTTGGGAACTCCATTGTTCCCTCCTTTTTGTACGCTTTCTATTGTTCTCTCCTTATGGTAGTCTGTGACCACCATTGTTCGTGACTCCATTGTTCTCCTCTTTTGTATGCTTAGTCAGGTAGCTGCCCTTTTGTATATAAGCTGGACTTATATCCTAGAGTTGGGCCTTAAGCCTGACTTAGTTTGCAATCTATTGCATTCTCTGTCCTTGTTGCTTGAACCAACATCTCCTTCTTATCTTTCTTTGAAGTAATCTTCAAGTCCTTGAAGTTACTTCCCTTTCCTCTTTATCTTCACCCAGACATTGGTCTTAGCGACCCTCTCGCTTTTATCACCTTCCAAAGCACTTAGGTTATTAAGGGGATTACAACCCTTATAACTTTTTGTCACTGCCGCATATTTCACCTTTGCGCACGTTCCGCCTTAAGGTTCAATAGGCCTTAACATAAGTCAGGCTTTCCTCAAAACGTCCTTGAAACATAGGACAACACCAGTTACACCCTGGCGGCAGTAGTACCTATCGGAACTCTCGAACAAAACAAGAGAGTCCATAGGAGACAACAAGACAATCTCCCAGCACACGTCAAAGGCAAAGCATACTTCGAATACTACGGACCCAGACATAAAGACACCAGATACTACATCGATCTCCCAAAGAAATCACACGGAGCTGTCAAATTCCTCAAAGTAGAAGACAAAGACTATTGGGTAAAACTCCTTTGGAAAGATAACCAGTGGTATACAAACCAAGGAGGAGTACTTCACACCTCAAAACTCGGTCATTGGGAAGAAACAGACCCTCAACACCCACATTACATCAATCCAGAACACTACAGTCCAACACTCCACACCGCCATCGAGCAATCACCACATGAAGAAGTACTTGCGGGAGGAATCCACCACATCGCAACCCTCCAAGGAACCAACCCGTTCACAGAACAAATCCCCATTCTTCCCCAAATCAAAACAGCAGTCCAACAAGGCGTCGCCATCCCCCTTGATACTATCCCAGCCGCTGCTGTTCAACCCCAGCTATCTATCCAAACCACAATGACAGAACAACCACAGGAAATTAATGTCACTACTGGACAAAGCAAACAAGAAGTATGACAAATTAACATCATCACTAGCCCTGCCAATGGTGCTCTTAAAGGGAACCCACCACCCATCTTTAATGGAGATAGAAGCACAACCAGAAAATTTATCAATAACTTTGACCTCTGGAAGGCAATTAACCGACACAATGATACCATGAAGAAACCCTTTTCCAGAGTTGTCACCCTCCTCACCTACATGGACGGTTCCCTAGTAGACGCCTGGAAGGAGGAACAAATGCACAAACTCCAAGAAGCAATCGATGATGGAACCCAGGAAACAGACAAAGACCTCTGGGACAGCTTCATAGAAAGGTTCAAAACAGCCTTCACCAACCAAAATCAAAAGGAGGAAGCCTATCAGAAACTATGCAAACTCAAGCAAGGAGAAAGCCTTGACGACTTCTTTGCTAAATTTAAGCAACTTGCCCACGAAGCAGGAGTTCCCCTAGATGACAAGGGAACTATCGAAACCCTCAAACGTGCCATGAACAAACCACTTACTAGAGCAGTTATACAATCCCCCGATTTCAACCCAAATGCAGACGTTCCATGGACTTTTAAAAAATGGGAAGACCAGGCCAGAATGTCCCATCAGAAATGGCTAGCCGCCTCTCAATACAGTCAGCAAAAACAAGGACTATACAAAGCCTTTGGACTAAAGCCAAGTCAAGGAAGAAACAATCAGTATGGAAGAAATAAAACTTCTGGACCACGCACCACCTCCCAAGGAGGATATGCCATGGACGTCGATGCTAATAGAATGGGACAAACTCATTCTGACGCCAAAAAGCAGCAACTTATGAATGAAAACAAATGTTTTTATTGTGAAAATCAAGGACACCAAGCCCGTGTCTGCCACAAGAAAATAGCGGACCGTGCCAAGAATGGCAAAACCGCTGGCAGTAACACTCCTACTGTCCGAAACCAGGACCCCATTGACATGACCCCAGACGACATCTCTGGTTTCTTGAAAGACCACATGGGCTTGCTTGACGAAGATACCAAGCTGAGCATCATCGAATCCCTTATGCCAAAGGATTTTCCTCAAGCCCAAAACTAGCTGCCATAGTTAGGGCATTCCGCCTCGATAGTGTTTTTGTAAATCGCTCAAATTCTGTGCAAATAAAAGTCGCGTTTTCACACTATCGAGGGAAGGCAGAAGAAACAGTCCTACTTGACACTGGGGCAACCGAAAATTTCATCGACCATACAACCGTTATTAAACTACGCTTAGGAATGAAGAAACTCCCCTACCCCCGCCCAGTATTCAATGTCGATGGAACCCTTAACCACCATGGAACAATCACTCATGCCTGTGATCTACTCGTTACTAAAGGCAACAAAAGGGAATGTCAAAGATTCTTTGTCACTAATCTAGGACAAGATCGACTTCTCTTTGGCTATCCATGGTTTAAAGCTTTTAAACCAGAAATCGACTGGGAAAAAGGAACACTTCTAGGCCCAAAGGTTCAAATGGAAACTCTACTATTTGGAACCCTTCAACGTGCAAAAACATGGGTCAAAAGTAAAGTACCAATTAATGAAGATCTCATTCTCGAAGCACAACAAACCAGGTGCGCTCCATGGTTGGGAGTAACCCCTTTAGAAATAAAGGGAGGCCCAGTGGAAGTCAATCGCACCCACACAGCAGTAGAAATGGCCCATAAGTACGCAACGGAACATGGGAAGGAGGAAATTACCCTTCCGGAAAAATTCAAACGTCACATGGCATTATTTTCAGATGAAGAAGCAAACAAATTTCCACCAACTCGCGGTGAAGGAGACCATAAAATCGTACTAATGGACACCACACCCACCCGCTTCAATTGCAAAGTTTATCCACTTTCAAGGGATGAACAAAAAGCGGAAGATCAATTCATTGACGAAAACTTGGCCAAAGGATATATCACACCATCAGACTCCCCCTACAGTTTCTCAACCTTTATGGTCCCTAAAAAGGACTCTAAAGAAAAACGGTACATTATCGATTATTGCCCCCTCAATGCAGTCACAAGGAAAGATGTTACTCCACTTCCCAACCTTAAACAATGCATCAAAAACCTACAGGGAATGGAATTATTTAGTAAATTCGACATCCACTGGGGCTATAACAATATCCGGATACAAGAAGGGGACCAATGGAAAGCTGCTTTCAAAACTTGCCAAGGACTATTCGAACCAAAAGTAATGTTCTTCGGCATGAGCAATTCACCAGCAAGTTTTCAACGCTTTATGAACAGTATTCTCAAAGAGTTATACGAACACTTTGAGAAGAAAGGTGTACTTGAAATACGGCGCATACTCCAGAACTACATGGATGATTGCGGAATAGGAACCCTACTCAAAGACCTCGATCTTCACGTTGATATTATCCACTTCCTATTTGATCTTCTTGCACACCACGGCCTACACCTCAAATTATCGAAATCTGTCTTTATGCAACCACAAATGGATTTCTTAGGCGTTCGGATATCGAAAGATGGAGCTACAGTCGACCCAGCTAAAGTCGCAGGACTCAGAGACTACCCACAGGAGCTAAAAGATAAGCAACAAGTCCGTGGTTTCCTAGGAGTCTCTGGGTATCACCGCATGTTTTGTCCTAATTTCAGCATCATCGCCGCACCACTTACAAAACTTACTGGAAAAGATGTACCTTTCGAATGGGGACCTCAACAAAAAGAAGCCCAAAACAAGCTCATTGACATGATCACCCATGCACCAGTACTTGTTCGACCAGACCCAGAACGACAATTCGAGCTCGAAACAGATGCCTCGCAAATTGGAACAGGTGCCATATTATATCAACGGGATCCTCCCATAACAAAACCAGATGGCACCCAAAAACCAGGACCAAGACGACCAGTTGGATTTCATTCCCAGAAATTCACTCAAACTGAACAAAATTACCCTATCTATGACCGGGAATTCTTAGGAGTTATGCGTGGACTACACTGCTGGTCTCACCTCCTCAAAGGAACAACTATACCTGTCCTAGTCTTCACTGATCATGCCAACCTTCGCTATTACCAGGAACCCAGAAAAATAGGCCCTCGCGTTGCTGGATATCTACTGGAAAGGGAGCAATACAATATTATCTTGGAATATAAACCTGGTGCCACTAATCGCGTGGATGCACTATCCAGAAGACCTGACTACGAGGGACCCAATCCAATTAATGACAATGTCACTGTATGGCCGGACCACTACTTTTGCGACAACCATACCTCAATTCGAGTATTCGACATGGACAGCATCGGCGATAACTTGGATAGCCATATCAAATTAGCTCAATACAAAGAGCAACCGTTACTCAAGAAATGGGCACCAACACATAACCTCTCCTTATTGGACAGCACACATTGGTATCATGGGACTGCCCTAGTTGTCGTGGCAGACAACGCTCTTAGGAGGGGAGTAATTTCCCTTTTCCATGACCACGTGACTGCCGGCCATGCTGGGATTACCAAGACACTTCAACTAATCACCCCGTACTACTGGTGGCCCAACCTAAAAACCTTTGTCACTGAATACATCAAAGGATGCGCTACATGCCAAATGACCAAAGTCAATACCCATCCTACCCATCCACCCATGTTTCCCATCACCCCCGCAGACAACGCACGACCCTTTGAAACCATCGCATTGGACTTCATCACTAAACTCCCACAATCAGGTGGTTTCGACACTATTCTCATGATCACGGACACCGATTGCTCCAAAGCGTCTATCTTCATCCCTTGTCACAAGACCATTGACTCAGAAGGAGTAGCCTTACTCTATCTCAACCACATCATACCCCACTACGGCATTCCCCGCAAAATCATCTTGGACCGAGACGTCCGCTTTGTATCGAAATTCTCAACAGAATTATGCTGTATCCTCAATATCCATCAGAACATCAGCATGGCGTATCACCCTCAAACCGATGGAGCAAGTGAAAGAACCAATCAAACCTTGGAACAGTACCTCCGAGTGTTCTGCGGAACCCAACAGAACAACTGGCACGCATGGTTACCACTCACTCAGTACACCAAGAACTCATGGCCATCCGCAACTACCAAGAAAACACCGTATGACTTACTTATCGGATATACACCCCAAGTACACCAACCAACCAGAAAGACCACTATCCCCTCCCTTGAACAACGACTCTCATTCATCAAAGAAGCTAGGAAAGCCGCCCAAGAGGCCCAACGTAAAGCGCAAGAATCCTGGATAAAAGAGAAGCCACAATACGTCCCATTTACAGTAGGCTCAAAGGTCTGGCTAGAAGGAACCAACCTATGACTTCCAAGTAACACCACACCCAAGCTTTCCCCAAGGAGATACAGACCTTTTAAGGTAGTCTCCCAAATATCAAAAGTCGCTTACAAACTCGAACTCCCTTCCACCTGGAAAATCCATGACGTCTTTCATGCTTCCCTACTCACGCCCTACAAAGAAACAGACCAACATGGACCTAACTTTCTAGAACCACCACCAGAAATACTAGAAGGTGAACCAGAATGGGAAGTCGAAAAGATTCTGAAAGAGAGGTCTTTTGGCCGTTGGAAGAAGAAGCAATACCTTGTGCGCTGGAAGAACTACTCGCCAGCACATGATTCATGGGTTAACGCCAAGGACCTCCACACTCTGGAGTTACTATCGGACTTTCAAAGTACCTCGAGCAGTATAAGAACCCTCCCTCTTGACAAGTCATCCCCAGCATGTCCAACCGGGCGTTCTACACCTTCACTATCGATCCCCCTTTCAATTTGTTCCGCCACCTCTTCAGAGACCTCACTATCTGGCCTAGCCATAAGTTCCACATCTTCACCCCAACTGCCCAGAAGACTTCGTCGCTGTACAGAACGATCCACCCCACTCACGCTCATGCCCTTAAGCACTCCTCCTTCTGTAAAGAGCAGTACTGTCCCTACCATCGCTGAATGCCCCTTGACTTCACTCAACCAACACACTTCAGCTATGTCTACGTCGGACCAGGAGGTACCACAGTCCATACACAGCAGTCCATCTATGGCAATGGAGACATTACCCTTTTCTCCATGATCGTCCCAGTCTCCAGATCTACCTATCATTGCTGGACTAGAGGTCGCCTCTATGGTGACAGATATTTACTCCAATCTGAGGATAGCTTTGAGCAGCTTCCCGGGCACATCACAAGGTCAACCACCATCCTTCCCCATCCCAGTTACTGGCCACACTTCACCATCCCCTATCCCGATCCCACCTTGTACCTCCCCTCAGAACAGGGACAGTATGGCTCGAGCACCATCCCCCTCCCCCCTATTGACCCTACCCCCAACCCCATTACTCCAATGCCAGCACCGTCGCCCTCTATCACCCCAACCATCCAGCATCCACTCAAACGTAGTCGTCGACACACTCCCAGACGACAAGATACTCACACTGGCAGGACAAATTCCCTCTTCGGCACAGGTTCGCCATGTGAGAAAACAATGCAGGGCCTTGTTGAAGTACATGGAACATCAGGGGCGTATCACTGGGGCGCTTTCAGCCTGGACGGAGGATCTCCTCCCAGCTCTGAACGTTTTGGGGAACACTGAGCTCGACGACCAGGTGTTCACTACTACCTTCCGCGACTACACCGCAGTTGAACACCTTTTCCTCATTCCCCAGATTCTTGACAAAATCGAGGGTTACATGTCAGACGACGACATGCAGAATGACGAACCAATTAGGTTTGCCACATACAACCCTACCATTTCCCTCTCCTCTACCCCTAGCCCCATCCCCAACATCCCTCAGCTCACCGAGCAGACCAGCAACCCAAATCACCCAGGAAGTGGGTGGAGCGAGTATGACCACGGTGATATGCGGCAGTACCCGCTTGTCTTCCTCAACGAGTACGGGCAAGACAAGGTGGCACGTTATGTCACCTTCAGACAAATCAGGGTCGACACTTATCTTGTAGGAACTTGCAAACGGGGGGACCCCGAGTATTCTATTCCCCTCCATGCACGTGCACACCCCGCCCCCAACTTCAATCATCCTGGGGTCAAAGATTACGACCTCAACATTTTCCATCCCTCCTCCACTTCCCGACTCCTCATCAACAACGCCATCATCGATCTCAAGGATCCCGGCGTTGTTGCTGATGTCTATAGATATTGAGCACACCAAAGCGAACTCGAGGCGGTAAAACGCCAGCGAGTTGAACTCAATAAAAGGGAAGACAGCGCCCAGAGCAAACTCAGTATGGTGGAACGACACCTTACTAACGCTGCTGTTCGCACTCAACTCGTCCCTCATCTTAATTGTCTTTGCCCCCCTCCTACTAATGCTATTCACATCCCACGTATTTTCGCCGCTCAAGGGCCATCAGATGTCGAGGAAGGTGAAGATAGTCTCGAGTGCTGCGCCGTCTTAGGCAAGCAGCGTCGAGGAGGCAAACCCAAGTTCCCCTATTGCCTCAAATGCAATGAGTCGCGCCCCAACCACATCGAGGAAGAGTGTCCCCTCTGGAAGACGTGCCGTTGGTGTCTTAGCACCCAACATGCACATGACAAGTGTGACCGCCCCCACAAACAATGCGACGCTGAGTACTGCGCTGTCCCTCACACTCATTCCAACTTTGGCGACATGTGCGCCGCTATGTCGTCCCCCACCTTGTGTCATGAGTTGGAGCTAGCTCGTACTGACTATGATGTGGAGTTTTATGCGGTTTCGTACTAGTTGCATGGTAGCAACTCTCTAGGAAGGGCGTTGTGTTACGATCTTGGGCACTTGGTCCATATTTTTCTTTTCTTTCTTGACCGATATGTACTTATACGATCACATGATCCCGACTCACATGACTGCTTACCTGTACAACAGAGCCATCTTGTTGGGAACTCCATTGTTCCCTCCTTTTTGTACGCTTTCTATTGTTCTCTCCTTATGGTAGTCTGTGACCACCATTGTTCATGACTCCATTGTTCTGTGACTCTTATTGTTCGTGACTCCATTGTTCTCCTCTTTTGTACACTTAGTCAGGTAGCTGCCCTTTTGTATATAAGCTGGACTTATATCCTAGAGTTGGGCCTTAAGCCTGACTTAGTTTGCAATCTATTGCGTTCTCTGTCCTTGTTGCTTGAACCAACATCTCCTTCTTATCTTTCTTTGAAGTAATCTTCAAGTCCTTGAAGTTACTTCCCTTTCCTCTTTATCTTCACCCAGACATTGGTCTTAGCGACCCTCTTGCTTTTATCACCTTCCAAAGCACTTAGGTTATTAAGGGGATTACGACCCTTATAACTTTTTGTCACTGCTGCATATTTTACCTTTGTGCATGTCGCGCCTTAAGGTTCAATAGGCCTTAACACCAGACATCCTAGAAGGTGAACCGGAATGGGAAGTTGAGCAAATACTCAAAGAACGACTATTCGGTCATTGGAAGAAGAAGCAATACCTTGTGCACTGGAAAGGGTACTTGCCAGCTCATGATTCCTGGGTCAACTCCGAGGATCTCTATGCTTTGGATCTACTAGCGGACTTTGAAAGTCAACCAAGCAGTATAAGAACCCTTGGAATCTCAGACGACATTCCTTACCCCCAACCACCATGTCCTCAGTCCACCATGAACTCCCCAGCACAGGATTCGCCACCTCTACCATCTTCACCTTGGGTACCGATGATGGAATCATCCTCATCCGCATGCATACCGACAACAATCAACTCTACTTCTTCGGAACCTTTATTAGACAAGGACACTTCGACGTCAGCTACCACTGGACCACTTGGCAACCTAGAGAAAACTTCGATGCCATCAACATCGACCATGAAGCAATCATGGTCCCAGTTAATAACGAAGACCCTATCCTCAGGACCCACATCAATTTCGAAAGATTTCCATTTGCTCCCCATCCCCCTCGATATCAACCCCGACCTGCAACCCCTTTCAACATCATCATCCCTGCTAGTACTACTAGTGGAAGTAGCAGCAATGAAACAGCCATTACCCCCAAAGAAGCGGAAAACGTTCCACTTCACATCACCAACCCTGACCCCATTACTCCCATTGAAGAAACAGAAGACAACAGTCAGTCCGAGCGTCCGAGCAGTACACCGATACCGGACTCCTCTCCTCAGACCACCTCCTCCACCTCACTCAAGAAGAAACGTGAGGAATGTATCAAAGACATGGTCTGACTTAGCGACAAATGGACTCTCCTTAATAACCGGTTCAAGAATATTTCAGTCACCAGAATGTTCAGAAAGAAGGACAGCAACGCCACCCTCTACCTTTACCACTTCCACCAACAACTCTATGACATGGTAACAAAGGAAATCCTCTCAGCCATCACAAAGGAAAGAAATCTTCAAAAGAAAACCACTCTTCCCTTCGGCACATTATCCCCTCATTACCACATCTTAAAAGATCAAACATTCCTCGAAAGACTATGAACTCTCCTCAAAGGACGCAAAAGAATTATGAGGAGCAAGTCACCATCACCCGTGTTCATACCCAGTCCAGGTCCCTCAGGAGGACCAATTACCAGTGCCATCCCAGAACCACCATCATCAGCCCCAGTCACTGCGCCACCACCTCATGTCGGACCAGTACCAGTTATCTGACAATACATCCATCCGTTGTCATCCCTACTCAAGGAGGCCCTACCATTACCACCAGTTGTACCAAGACTACCATCACCACCCCTTGTGAACCCGTCACCATTTGTCCAAATACCTATCTACCCAAGTCTACCAATCACGGAACCACCCCAAGTCGCATCACCACCACTCCCCTTAGTACCCTGGGGATCACATCGACGACAATATTTGTCAATGGAACAATACGAACCACTAGTACCAATGAGCGAAACACCTAACCCGGTCAACATATCCTTACCATCATCACTCACCCCATCACCACTGCAAAGAGGAGCAACACCTGTTATTCCAGCACCATGGAATAGGTCACCGACACTGGAAGAAATTCCATTACCACCATCTAGACCGTTGGTAAAGAAACATATAGGACCCTCATCTCTCAACCTCATCCCCCTTCCATGGGACATTCCCCCTTTCAAAGGAATTACTCCACAGTCATCACCCCCAGTTGCTTCATCATCGTTTCTCCCCAAAGAACCAATGCCACTCCCAGTTGAACCACCACCGGAATTCCCCCCCATTGTCTCAATGACACTCAGTCAAACCAAACCTCTGTTACCCAGACATCCGAAGTCAAGAATGTTGTCAGGAGATAGACCCACTCCCCCAGAATGGGAAGAATTCCAACCACCATCCATTACAGGGAAACGAAAGGAACTCTCACCAGAAATGAAATCGTCACCCCCGGTAGCAACATCATGACCACTACAAATTCCACCAGTTCGAACTACCCCATTACCTGAAAAACATAAAGAATTCGTTCGTGAAGAAGGACCAACTTGGAAGGAGTCGCAACCCTCTCCCATTACAGGGAAACGACAAGAGTCACCATGACACATTGCGATGCCGCTCAAACGTGAGCGAAGTGAACCAGAAACACCATGGCCAATGAGTCCGGAAGAACAGCCCACTCCCCCTGATTCCCCAGAACGCGTCCCAACTCCTCCTTACCCCTCGACAGCTATCACAGCTTCACCATCATGACCTACAATCATGATGGGTCCAGGAAGATCACCTAGCCAGAACTCCCCCGCTCCACCGACACCTTCTAGCTTTGGACTTGTCGATCTCTATAGGACCCCAGTTCAGACAATTATCAAGGTTGAAGACGAATTCATGGAGGAAGGACAAACCGCAGACACAAGACAGTCTATCCCTGATAGCATGGACATGGACATAGGGATACCTCGTATACCCTCTGATTAGTTGCAACCATCTTCACCCCAGGTTGTGTGGTAACGACCACTCTAGGAAGGGCGTCATGTTACGATCCTGGGCCCTACCACCAATTTTCCCTTATTTTTCCACCATTTATTTCCGCGCTCTCAGTCACTCGTTCCCCACTCGTTCCCTTACGCGCCACTCAGACCGCCATCAAATCACCTGACAAGTCACCTGATGGATCACTTGACCATTCCGCAGTCGACTATCATATGCCATCATTCCGCAGTCCGCAGCATCACCATTTAACCCTTTATGGATTGCCCTATCATTCTGCAGTCCGCAGCACTCCACAGCATCACCATTTAACCCTTTATGGATTGCCAGCTCATGATGCGCTATTCTTAGATTGCCAGCTCATGATGGAGCTATACTTAGAACTGCCACGTCATGATGCACCTTACTAATATTTCCATATTCCTTTGTGACTCCTGTGACCCGTTACTTCTCACTTGTATATAAGCGCTTGTACTTTTAGCAGTTAGGCCCTAAGCCTAACTTGGTTTTCAATCCAAGACTTGTAGCTTCCACCCAGGACTCTCAGAGTCACCAGTCAGACCACTCAGTCGCTTCAAACCCCCTTTGAAGCTCTCCCCTCTACTTCTATCAGAACACTCAGAAGTCGCCCTTATCATTGGGGACTTACTTGTTATACTGTGTAGCCAACCAGTACCACGCTACTCATGTGATCATTGCCTCAGGAGGACAACCCACTGAGCAATCCCAGTCGTCACCAAACCAACCCACGCATGTCGCATCTTTAAGGCCCTTGGACCTTAACACCTATCAACCACAACAGAGGGGCCAGCAAACCCTCTGGAGCGGATGGTCATCAGGAATCAGAACTCAGCAACCCTAACTACAACTGGACCAACAAAGACAAGGAGAACTACCACTACACAAAGAACCAAGTATGTTAGGTACAACCAAAATTTTAACGATCTGGCAACAAAATGTAAACAAATCGCCCTCCTGTCAACACAACCTCATCAGCAGCAATCACTTGGCCAACATGGGAGTCGGCCTAATCGCACTGCAAGAACTGGCCATCAACCCTTTCAACCTCACAATCACCACTAAGGACTGGACACCAATATATCCCACCCCACATGGGGACACAACCAACAGAACCCGAGCAATCACACTAATACGCTCAAACATCAGCACGGACTCCTGGACGCAACTAGATTTCCCATCAAGCAATGTCACAATTGTACAAATCATAGGCTTATGGGGTAAAATCACGATCTTTAATATATACAACAACTGCGACAACAGCGACACAATCAAGCTACTAGCCAACTACTACGGGAGGAACCAGGCTCAGCTGGAACATGTGGACTCTGGCACAGCAAACATCTTATGGCTAGGCAACTTCAATCATCACCACCCTCTCTGGGATGACCCCAATGACGAACACCTCTTCACGACCAAGGCAGTTCATGCAGCAGAGAAACTAATAGAAGTGATAGCAGACATCGGACTAGAACTAGCCCTCCCATGCGGAACCCCAATGCACCAACACAATGCAACAAAAGCGTGGAGTAGACTGGACCAAGTCTTCTTATTGGAGCACTCTGACCACATGCTCATATCTTGCAACACGCAGACGGACCTACAAGGCATACTAACAGACCACCTGCCAATAATAACGATACTAGACTTTGAGATGGAGCCCGCAGCGGACACCCCATTCACCAACTTCAGGGAAGTGAACTGGGAAGAATTCAGACTAGCCCTAGAGCTGCAGATGTACACCCTCCCGCCTCCGGAGAGGATAACAAACCAGCTCCAACTGGACACTACTTGCAAGGAGCTAATGGCAGCAATCCAAAGCATCATTTATGAACAAGTCCCAACCACCGAAATCACCCCAAAGTCGAAACGCTGGTGGACAAAGGAGTTAACAATACTCCAGAAACAGGCCAATAAGCTGGGCAGGCAGTCCTACAAATGGAAGTCTGACCCTGAGCATGCGATACACACCAAGCACAAGGAGGCAGCAAAAATGTACGTTAGAATGCTGAAAACCACTAAACAACAGCACTGGCGCTCCTGGCTGGAAAGAGCGAAGGACCCAGACATATGGGCCATACACCGTCTCATCTCCTCGCCAGCAAGTGACAGAGGAAAAGCAAGAATCCCAGCACTGAGATACAGGGTAGGAGAAGTCGATAAAACGGCAACCACCAACGGCGAAAAGGGAGCAGTGCTAGCCAAAGGTTTCTTCCCCCAGAAGCCGCAGACGCAGGACATTCAAGAAGACAAGAGATATCCGAAAATGTGTAGCAAAGCAGGCAAAGTCACAAAGGATCAAATCCAAAAGCACCTCAAAAGGCTGAAACCATACAAAGCCCCAGGCCCAGATGGTATCCCTAACATAATACTGACAAAGAACACCAACCTCCTTGTCAACAGACTGCACCCTATATACATAGTGATGCTCAACAAGAACCTGCACTACAGCCCCTGGAAAATATTCACCACTGTTGTCCTCCAAAAACCAGGCAAGCCGCACTATGACGTCCTGAAAGTGTATCGCCTGATAGCACTACTAAACACAATGTGGAAAGTCCTAACCACAATAGTTGCTGACCAGATAACTTTCCTCACAGAAAAATATCAACTACTACCAAAAAACCACTTTGGAGGATGCCCAGGATGCACAACCACCGACACGATGCACCTACTCATGCTCAGGATCAAAGCCACATGGCGTGCAGGAAAGGTAGTGGCGGTCCTATTCTTGGACATCGAAGGCGCCTTCCCAAATGCAGTCCCCAAGAGACTCATCCACAACCTCAGGAAGCGAGGAATTCCAAGAAAATACACCAAATTCGTCAACAACATGCTTTGGGGCAGGGTAACCACACTGAAATTCGACAGATACTCATTGGCACCTATTCATATTGACAATGGTATCAGTCAGGGTGACCCCCTCTCAATGATAATGTATCAGTATTACAATGCCGACCTCCTAGACATCCCAAGCAACAAAGACGAAGACGCAATGGCCTTTGTAGATGACTCATTCATGCTAGTGATAGCAGACAACTTCAAAGAAGTGCACAAAATGTTAGCAGATATGATGGGCAGAGAAGGCGGTGTAGCTGAGTGGTCCACCAGCCACAACTCCCCACTAGAATA
>Ga0307510_10000962_pt1 | contig 30480 bp, 36 predicted proteins | sample 12_EM_MG_FD_207224 | JGI IMG/M metagenome (GOLD analysis project Ga0307510, IMG submission 207224) | Populus trichocarpa ectomycorrhiza microbial communities from riparian zone in the Pacific Northwest, United States - 12_EM | ecosystem: Host-associated > Plants > Roots > Unclassified | place... | reverse complement strand
GAAGAATTCCCAGCGGCTGAATGACTCCGTCACTCCACTTTTGCAACTTGCGACCCGACGAGTCACGGGTGATTTCGGTGGTCGCTCGCGGGGTCTGGCGGTCCGTGGGTGCGTGCGGCATGACGTATGGCTTCACGAAGCTGCATCGCGAGGTGCAGTCCATCGCGGACGAGATGGTCAAGGTTCGGAGTCCGCCAAGCTGCAGTTGGCCAAGCTCAAAGCTGAAATGGAGCGGCGCGACGTTTTAAGTTGTGTCGATAGCGGGCAGGCAGGGGCGCGGGCGACCGTTGACGCGTTTGCCGTCGGACGAGGTCGCAGTCGACGCATCGGCGTCTCGGCGAAAGTATCTGGGCATGGAGACGATGGGAGATCTGACACGGTTCGTTCAGGCGCAGGCGCCGGTGATCGAGACTGCGCTGTCTGAGCTGAGGGCGGGGCGCAAGCGAACGCACTGGATGTGGTTCGTGTTTCCTCAGCTCAAGTCATTGGGACGAAGCTCGACGGCGAAGTTCTACGGACTGAACGACCTGACCGAGGCTCGCGCGTACTGGGAGCACCCGGTGCTCGGCCCCAGGCTTAAGGAGTGCGTCACGGCGGCGCTGGCCGTGGAGACACGCACAACGCATGAGATCTTCGGGTCGCCGGACGATCTCAAGTTCTGCAGTTGTCTGACGCTTTTCGAACTGGCATCCCGCGACGACTGCTTTGCTACAGCATTGGAGCACTTCTACAAGGGACGGCGCGACGAAGCGACCCTGCAGTTGGTGAACGGCGCGTTGGACTGAGGGCCGGGGAAGTCGCGCGCTGTCCGCGAGTTCGGCCAAGGTCGCAGAATTGGCGTGATCCTCGAGTCAAGGAGTTCGCTGTGGATCCAAAACTGCTGGCCATCATCGGGGCCACGCTCAGTGCGTTGATCGCCGCGGTGAGCTATTGGGCCAAGACACGACACGACCGCCGTCGCGCGACACGCGTGGTTCTCTTCTATCTATTGGACGTGCACAACCCTGGCGCGGCGCATCCAGTTCGGCTTGCGGGGCTTCTCGACACGCTACATCGCCTATTGCCGAGACGCGCTCGCCAGGCGTGGAATCTCCATGTCGGAGTCGGAAGCCGAATGGCTGTCTTCCGGCCTCAAGCAGATCGTCCGCCAGTTCACCGCCGCCGAATCGGCCAGTCTGTCGGCTGCCATGGCTGAACCCTTCGAAAAGGCCCTTGCCGAGTTGTCGCGCGAAGACCCGATCCTGGCGTTCAAGCTGCGTGGAAGGGACCAATTGATGCTCCTGTCGCGGAAATTGGATGCGGCCATTTCATCAGTCCCACCAGTCGACGGTGCGACCCCTAAATTCCCCTGACCACGGAGCACCCACAGATAGAGACTGTCCTGGGCGCGTTGACGGTGGCTGAGCTGGGGACTGTCAAGGCCCGCGCCAACTAAGGCATTCCGGCCGACGTCTTACCAGTCCGCCAGTGGGTCCCCAGATACCAATTCAATTCCGCCCTTCGGACACGAACCGGGGTTCAGGCTGTGACTGACGGCGACACCGCGGCCGCCGATCGCAAGGGTCCGCGCGACGCCAGATACACTGCGTAACACAAACGGATCCGCGACCATGATCGCGCGCAAGCAGCGGAGGATGGGGAAGATGGGAGAAGCTCGAATCAAGGAGGCAAATGCGAGTCCCGACCTCGCTGCCGATTCTGAGGGCGCAAACGCGCCTGCCACGAAAGCCGCAAGGCTGACGAAGGGCGACGGCGAGAAGCCTACGAGTTGGTGGCCGCTTCGGGCGCCTGATCCCGCTACTGCGTTCATCGCGATGCTCGCTCTCGTCCTTGGTGTCATCCAGTTCGTCTATACCCTCTACTCCCAGCGCTCTGTAGAAGAGTCGACCGTGTCAGTCGCAAGGTGGGCCGATGAATTGGCTCCGGACGGCGGGGTCAGCGTGACCCTGTGGCTCGCCGTATCCAACACCGGCACCCGCAACCTCGTCGTAACTCAAGCTCCGATATTGGCACGAACGTCGGAGGGCGGCACCCTCTTTCCGCCCGACGAGACAGCATTGAAGGATCAAGCGGCGGCGATCCTGATCGAGCCCGGAAAGCTCGCGATCGTGCCCGCATCAGTTGTCCTACCACCATCCAAACTACAGGCCTTGCGTCGCCCGGTGGCCAACGACACAGCGGTCGCCAGCGACGGGCGAACGCACGTGGTTGAACTGTCAGCGAGCATCGTGGTGCTCAATCCGAGTGGAAGCTTCTCGTCGGCGCTCACGAGATGCGTTCGCTTGCCCTACCGCGGCAATTTCCTGCTGCCTATGACGGCGGACGCGGAAGCTACTCCATTGACGTCGCATTTCACCGCAGACAAACGGCCGGTGCCGCGCAAGTTCCCGTGCGACACGAAGGCGACCTGAGCGGGCTCACACGACCCTTCCCGAGCGCAGCGCTATGCGACCGATCGAGATTGAATCTTGGACGCTGCGCGTGATCGCTCAGGTGGAGAGCAAGGCTCACGCCGAGGATGGCTTGGTGGAGTTGAAAGGCGAGTGGCCGAAGCCGCAACAGGCGGCGCGCCAAATCGCGGCGATGGCAAACGCAGCTCGAGGCGCGGAGATGCTTTGGATCATCGGCGTTGACGAAGTGTCCGGCGTGCGCGGTGCGGATCAGGCAGAGCTAGCTGATTGGTTTTCCGCGGTGCGCGCATGCTTCGACCATGTTCATCCCGATCTCCAGGACCTGAACGTCAACGTTGGTGACCATACCGTCGTCGCGTTGCTCTTCCAGACAGACCGAGCACCGTTCCTCGTCAAGAACACTGCATTCGGGTCCACCAATGGAGGTCCTGTCGAATGGGAGGTCCCGTGGCGAGAGGGCCGAAAGACTAGGACGGCGAATCGAGAGGCGTTGCTTCGCCTTCTAGGACCCCTCGTGCAGCTACCAGAGATCGAGCCGCTCGAATGCTCACTCTCGGTTCGGACGGAACCTCTGACGGATGGCGGGACGCGACAGGTCTGGTATCTGTTCGGGAGCCTGTATGTCGTGCCGCGAGCCGGCTCAGACTCGCTCGTAATTCCGTTTCACAGATGCACAGTGGAGACAGTGCTTGGCGATGTCACTCGAATCACGAATTGGGGTGAACTCTTGCTCCACCCACCGAGCAACTTTGGACATTCAATTCGCACGCACAGTTCGCGAGACTCTCTGACGATCGAATCATCGAGTTCCGAGGTGATATGCCACGGCCCGGGAACAGCCAAGTTCAAGGCATCGAGCGCAATGCAGTTGGAAATTATCCCAAGTGACAGTGACGTACGCGTGGTCCTTCACCTGCACGCTGTGGGGACGAGTGCGCCTTCGGTTGTGGCAATGAAACTATGCCCGGCAGTCGCTCAATCCGGCAACGCCACCACGTGGAAACTGTCTCCGATCCCGGGCGGTTGATTCCCAAGACCATCGTACGTGTCAAGCCCCAGCTCAGGGAATCAGTGCAGGTCCACGACGTTGAGGCTCACACAGTGCGTTTCCTGAATCGAACACTCCTGCGGACGCGACTTGCGGAAAGGGCGACTTTCCCATTGGGGCCTTGGAAGGGGACTGCCATACTTCGCCGCCGGAGGGATCAACGTTGACAAAGTACATCGACGGATACGTCTGCGCGTTCGGCAATCAGCATGCGTGCTTCGAATCGAGCCTGAGCGTCAGCGACTGGGCGAGCTGGGTGCAGGCTGTGGGCTCGGTATGCGCCATCCTGGTGTCGGCCGGGGTAGTTTGGTGGCAGGTACGAAAACAGCATCGATTGCAGATAGACCACGCGGGCCTGATGCGCTTGCAACACGAGGTCGAGCTTCTCGACGGTGCCACAAGTGTCCTCAGCGATGGGCAGGACCAGCTCGCACTCGCTGCAGACGCACTGAGAACGCAAGCTGGTGCTAAGCACTTCGCAGATCGAGGCCTCCACTTCTCCCACCTCGACATGATTGTCGAAGCCTTGCTCGAAAGTGAGACCGCGGAACTGGGCGATGCGGCGCTGAATCTGTCGTTCCGAGCAGCGCGTCGCGGCATCCAAGATGGGTTGAGTGCGGCGCGCGAGGCGGTCCACTATGCCCATTCTGGGCCTGGGGGCCAGTCCCAATTGAATCGATGTGCCGATGAGATCGATGAGGCACGTGTTAGCTCCGCAGACTTCACCGAGATCCTCTCCGACCGGCTGCTGAAGGCCAGGAGCCTTTTGATTGCTCAAGGCTGAACTCCGCGCGCATCGAAGATGCCCAACGCGCCTTTGCTCGAATGGAACGCGAGCGGCCGCGCGTCTTCCAGCACCCAGCCGTATTCGCCCTGGGACCACGGCAGCTGCTGCGAGCCGAGAGTCAGCACGTCGCTCACGCACTCGACGATCCTGGCCACGCCGACGACGCCGCCGCGCTCCAGCTCGTCGAACGCACCGGCGGGCACTCGGAACCGAACTGCAGCCGAAGGCTCGCCATCTCCTCGTCGTAGTAGCGCCGCGCGCAGGTCTTGCTCGCGTGGATCAAGAACTCGCCGCGGTAGGTCGTGGACCAGTCGCGGTTGTCGATCGGCTTGTAGCCGTTGACGATGAGCCAAGCCCAGGAGTGGCGGATGCTCAGTGCGCACATTTCAGGACTCCATGCATACTGCGCGGACCGGCGTCGTGCCGAGCTACAGGGAGAGAAACATGGCTACTGCAAAGAAGGCGGCCCCAGCAAAGACCCCGGCCGCGCCGGCAAAGAAGCACACGCCTCGCGGCTTGGAGCAGGACCGCAAGCTGGTCGCAGGCCAGCAGAAGTACGAGGTCAGCTACGTCGCAAAGAAGACCAACACGACGGCCGCGGCGGTCAAGGCCGCGATCGAGGCGGAAGGGCACTCGCGTGTGAAGGTGGAAAAGGTGCTGAAGGGCAAGGTCTAACAGCTGCTGCAGCTGATCGGAATTGCTGCTCGCCTACCGTCCCGAGTTTGGGAAAGTTTCGAACGGAGATCGATCTATGGCACAAGTACCCGACCCAGAGCAAAAGGAGCCGGAAAAGGCCCCCATCGAGCCTTACGTTCCGCCGCAACCTGAAGAAGGCAAGCGCGGAGACATTCCTCCCGACAAGCTTCGCTAGAGCCTCGACGCGAGTAGCGCTGCTACTGTGAACACCAGTGGGGTGGCAAGGGCGGACATGCGCAGGCCGTCCAGCCACAACGCTCGGCTGGAATTGATAGACATCTGGCGCTCAATGCGACGCTGCACGTTCGCGAGCTCGCCTGGCCGAACTTCTGCTAGCGACCTTCCCTCTGGCAGAAGGTGGTCGGGCGAGTTGCGCACGACCGGCGACATTCGAAGTCGAATGCACCGTAGCAACAGCAGCGTCGCCACGACTCCCAGATAGATGCACGTCGCACCTGCTCCCCAGGCCACCAGCGTAGGTCTCGGCTCAGCGAGCCGCGCTGCATAGGCGAGGGACCCGCCCATGCCTGCAAGCAGAAGAGTCAAGAACGCGGACGCCTGGGTGCCAATCAGGTCGCCGGCCGAAATGTGCCACTTCAGGTTCTCGTAGGCTGCTTCCTCGGCCCACTCCTGTAGGTCTTCAGGACATCTCGCAAACCGGCGAGCCATCTCAACGGTGTCACACATGAACTCCTCCTTTGCAATTTTCACCTTCGGTTCCGCGGGGAGTGTGGAGACCTTCTGCTTGTCGAGTCAACCGCGGTGGCGAATGCTCCTAAGTCCACGATGTTCAGCCTCGCGTAGTGCTGGCCGCCGTCTGAATCGACGCATCACCGCAGTCATGGTCATCGCACTATCCACTTGCGCGTCGACGCGGAGCATCACGGTGCTACCAAAGTACGTGGGGCCAGCCGACCACGAGATGGCACACGGCACGATCGTGTTCTACCGCCCCGCGCTGACTTTCGGCCATGGCCAGCGACATGACATTCTGGTCGACGGCGTGAGGATTGGCTGGTCATCACCTGGGACACGCTTGGAGATCCGCGCCGCGCCTGGCCTGCGCGTCGTCACCTGCCCGAACTCTGCATACGCCGGCCAGCGCGCGGTCGAGGTCACTGTGCGCGCCGGTGAAACGACCTAAGTCGAACGTCGATGCAGTGTGCGGCATTCGGTGGCTTGGCCACGCTCGACGAGGTCGACGCTGCGCAGTACCTTGCCGAGTTCAAGGGGTTGTCAGAGCTTCACTAACGGATAGCCGACGCGCGAAGATTTTCTGCGGGCGAGCCGATGCGCTCGACTGCGTGCTAATCGCCTGGCTTCAGCGAAGCACTCCCAGAGATGGCTGGGCGACAGACCGCGAACGTCGACTTCGAACGTCTGAGACCTGGATTCCATCTGCAGCCTTGTTATGCCGCCGTCATCCGAGAACACGACGCATAGCGCGCTACCTCTGTCTGAGAGTGACACCCGCCACACGACGGGTGGCTAGCGCTCGGTCAGAAGACACGTTGTCTTCGTGAGATCGAAGATTCCAAACTCCAAGCGATTGACGTTCAGAAATGCTCACCGACGTTCCGCCGAAAGCAACCGGCGCAACGCGCGCCCAGGGCAAGGTCGGTCGACTCAGCGTTTCAACACCGCCTCGATCGAGGCCGCTTGTATCTTGCGACTCGGCATCTGAGTTGAGATCGAATTCAAGGTGAGCTTGGCTTCTCTTGACGCGGCGACCGAGGCCAGCATCCCGCTGTACCGGACATTGAAGCGCGTGTCACGGCATCCCTTCAACGACACGTCAACACTCGCCATGTTGGCAGCGACGAATTGCGTGGCCAGGCCGGAGAGACTGCACCCGGCTTCCGGAATGACACCGACGACCTCGCCAGTAGCCTTGAGCTCGATCACGATAGGGGCCACGAGCTGCGCTGAGCCGTCGCGCGTATTGGCAACTGTCAATTGGAACTGCGCAGGGCCGCGCCAAGATCCATGCGCATCTCCGTATGGATTGCTCTCAACGACCCGAGGAGCCTGCGGCGTTGCTGAATCGGCGCGGGCTGACGTTCCAGTTGACCGTCCTAATGCTTCACCTCTTCGCGTCGCAGCCTCACCATCGCAGGGTGCGTCCTGGTAGGTCACTTTCCCCTTTCCGTCCACGCAGCGACTGAGGGCCATTGCCGATGCACTGACGAAGCAAAGGGCAGCCGCGACAACGCATGACGGGCGACGAAGACCGGGGTCGAAAAGCATGCAGGGATTCTTCCAACATTCGCTCGGGTTCAGGCGGCGATGCGCGTGAAGGAAATCGCGAAACGCGATCACCACGGCGCCCCCAAGTGCGCATCCGCGCGGGTGATCTCGACACCACGCTCTTGGTCAGCCCGAGATGCGTGTCGGCTGCGCACAGTGAGATGCCTGCGACCTGCGTGATGAAGTCGGCGATGAGTTCGTCCTGTCGCTCGATCTGCAGCACGGGCGGAAGCGGCAAAGACTCGACGTCGAGTTCGTCTTCTGGCCGCGCGCGATAAAAACGCGGACTCGCGACGCCGGCCAGCAGAGCACTGTCACCTGAGCGGCACCGATCATCGCTTGAACGACTCGCGGTCGCGCTCCGATCATAGGTGCACCGTGAAGCAGGTAGCTCATTGATCGAGCCACCGTTCGACTATTTGAGTTCGTCGTTTGGCGCTTTCGTCATCGCCTCGAGAGCAGCGTTCATATCGTCCAGCCGCAGGCCGTAGCCATCGGCGAACTCGAGGTGCGACAGGTAGTTGTTGCGCATGTCGCAGGCCGGCGACCATAGGAACTGGATGGCCGGCAGCACGTCGCCCGCATCCCTTGCCATCAGCGAGATCACGGTCCCAATATTGGCGCCCGCGCAACCGCCGCCCACGCCGATCCTGCTGGTGTCAAAGCCCATCGAAGCGCCGTTCTCCCCAAGATATTTCAAGGCGGCATAGCAGTCCTCCACGGCCGCCGGAAACTTGTGCTCGGGCGCGATTCGGAAGTCCGGTCGAACCACGGCACAGCCCCAGTCCAGCACGTGCTGGCCTTCTTCCGCATCGTGATAGTCCATGCCGTTGCCGAAGTTCCATCCGCCTCCGTGCGTACTGAGGTACACGCCGACAGAAGCGGTCGCGCCCTGCGGCCGCCACACGCGTGTTGGGATCGGACCGGCCGGGCCCGGGATTTCGATGTTGTAGGCAGCGACGCCGGCCGGCACGACGGCGTTGGCGGGCACCTGGCCTGCAGCGCGCACGGCCGCCAGGCCGAGTTGGCGCAGCGGCGGGGTCGCCGCTGCAGTTTCGTAGATCGCGCGCATCTCGGGCTCGACTTGGAGCAGGCGCTGCGCGCGCAATGCCTTGTAGTCCGTGGCCACAGCCATGCCGGGCAGGCACAGGCCGGCGCTGGACCCTGAGAGTGGCGCCGAGGACGGCGTGATGGTCTGTGCCTCGGCGGACCCGCCGCAGCCCGGCAAAGCCAGTGTTCCGAGCGCGCCTGCGCCCATGCCGAGGAAGTGCCGGCGATTGGCGCCGTTCGGTTTCGTTTGAGTCATCGCAGTCTCCATTCAAGTGAGCGGGCAATCAAAAGAAATGGCGGATGCCCACCTGCGTTCCCACGGTGTCCTGCCCCGCAGCGGGGCGGCCGATCGCCGCCTGCTCGTTCACGGCCGGCCCCATGCGGAAAGAGGCGGCAATGTCGTTGATCAGGCGGCCCACGTTGGCATACAGCTGAGTTCTCTTGGACAGCGAGTGCTGATAGCCCACGGCCGCCAGCCTTGCACTGGAAAGGCCGGCGCGCCGATCCGCGTACGACGCTTTAATCTCGCCTGTACCGATGGGGACCGTGACGCCGACCAGATAGCCATCGACGCTGGCGAGGCCGTCGATCCGATTCGTCTGCGCCCAACCACGCAGCTTCACGAGTCCGAAGTCGTATGTGGCCGCGAGCGAGACCGTGCGGCTGCGCATCGGCGTGCCGCTCAGCCCGACGGTTGCCGCCGCTGCTTTGACCTGGTCGACCACCACGCCCACGTACAACGGCCCTTGCGAGTACTCGAGTTGACCAGCATAGGTCGCACCGGTCTCTGACCCCTCGCCCGGCGCCGCGAGCAGACGGGCCGATACACCAGCAATCGTTGGGGTGATGTACTGGAGTGCGTTGTCCACGCGCCATTGGTAGCCGCGCAGCCCCTGCAGCAGCGTGTACTGTCCGCCGACACCGAACCGAGTGAAGGGGTCCACTTTCAAGGACATCCACAGCGCTGGCGCGAACTGGCTTCCCAATTGCACAAAGCCGAGCTTCTCGCCGGAGAGGCCGACGTAGGCCTCGCGATTCCAGAAGGCGCTTGGGCTGGTCTGCGCGCCGGTGTCCAACTGCAGGCCGTGCTCGATCTTGAAGTAGGCCTTGAGGCCGTCGCCTAAATCCTCGCTGCCTCGCAAGCCGAGTCGCGACGTGTCGCTGGCAAGCGCCGTGAGGCGCGAAGAGGGTGCCCCGGGAGCGCCGTTAAAGCTGAGAGTCTCTACCGACGCATCGAGGATGCCGTAGACGCTGACATTGGACTGTGCCCAGGCGTTGGAAGCCCCCGATATCGCCAGCAGCGCAGCGAGGAGTGTGACGTGGCGGCGCTTCTTCATTTACGGTCTCCTGTCGTTGTGATGTCTGAGGAAGGATGCGGTCTCAGCTCGTGATTGGTCACGAAGTCCTCCGGCAATGGAGGGCCCCATGCGTAGAGCGAGTCCTCCGGCGGGTGGTCCGCAGCGGGCCAGATCGCGCCGGCTTCGACGAAGTCGATGTCGTACGAGTACTCTGCGTAGCTGCCCCAGGGGTCGCGCACGTACCGAAAGTAGTTGGAGCCAAGCACGTGGCGCCCTAGGCCCCAGCCCTGGCTGTAGCCGGCCGCCGCCATCTGCTGCGAACCCCGGCCGATGGCATCAATCGAGGGGACGCACCAGCTGCTGTGATGCAGACCCGCGCCGGTAGACTTGGCCAGCGCGAGCAGGTGGTGGTCGCTGCCGTGCGGGCTGTGCAAGAAAGCGATGATGTCCCTGGACTTGTCCGACAGGCGCAGGCCCAGCAGCTCTTCATAGAACCGCCTGGCGGCCTCCACATCGGCACTGAAAAGCAGGATGTGCGAGAGGTAGAGGGGCCGCACAGGCTCCGCAAGCGCACGGCCGCGTCCCGGCGAGCGGCCGGCATTGCAGTTCTCGGGCGCTGCTTGGCGGGGTGCCGGTGAGGAGGGCGACGATTTGTCAGCGACTCTAAGCTGCAGTGGCAGCCCGTCAGGGCCCTGTATCCAGCAGCCTGTGGGGTCGGCGTCTTCGGGTGGGAGGATGCGCGCGACGCCGCGTGCGGCAAGGTAGCGCTCGAACGCGGCAGCGTCTTCGCCGCGTATGCCCAAGGACAACCACTGCAGCCTCTTGGCGGGCCGCTTGAGAATTCGCGCCCAGCGGTGCGTGTGCCCATGGGTGTAGAGCGCCAGGCCGCCGGCCTCATTGCGCACGTCCAACCCGAAGGCGGTGTAGAAGTGCCTCGCCGCCTCCAATTCCGGTACGCCAAACACAAATTCATCGACCGAGTGAACGGCCAATGGGTCGCGATCAAAACTCATGGCCCGTCTCCTATGCAGTGCGCAGGCAAAGCGCTGCCTCCACCGCTCTGCGGCGGCGTCGAGGTCGGTTGTTGATTCCAGGCGGGCCGGAGCTAAGCCACCCGCTGGCGCTGCGTGCCCAGGGGCCCGGCGCTGAGCGTCATCACGTCGCCGCGCTTGAGAAACTGCGGCGAGGGCTTCATGCCCAGGCCCACGCCCTCCGGTGTGCCGCTGGCGATCACATCGCCGGGCAGCAGGGTCATGAACTGGCTTAAGTACGACACGATTTCCTTGACCGAGAAGATCATGTCGGCTGTGCTGCTGCGCTGACGAATTTCGCCGTTCACGGCAAGCTCGAGCGGAATGGATTGCGGGTCCGGGAGCTCCGCGGCGGTCACCAGCCAAGGGCCCAGCGGACCGAAGCCGTCAAAGCTCTTGCCCTTGCCCCATTGACCGCTTCGCTTGATTTGCCAGTCCCGTTCGGAGACATCGTTGGCTAGGCAGTAGCCGGCCACGTGTTCGAGGGCCCGATGCACCGGCACATTCTTGGCCTTCGTGCCGATGACGACGCCCAATTCAATCTCCCAATCACCTGCTGTCGAGCCCTCGGGCAGTGACACGTCATCGTCCGGACCTGAGAGCGAGGTGAGGGCCTTGTTGAACACGATGGGCTCCTTCGGCAGCTCCAAGCCGGCCTCGAGCGCATGCTTGCGGTAGTTCAGGCCGATGGCCACGAACTGGCGTACGCCCGCGACCGGCGTGCCCAAGCGGCTTCCAGGCGGTACGAGCGGCATCTGCATCAGATCGATGGCAGCGAGAGCGGCCAGCTTCTCGGGCGACAGCCAATCTGGCGTGAAGTCCGGCACCAGCAGAGAGAGGTCACGGGCATGACCTGCCGCGTCGATGGCGCCGGGCTTCTCGGCCCCGGCAAGGCCGTGTCGTAGCAGTTTCATGAAGAGGTCCTGAAGTTCAGAGGAGTGGGATAGGGGGCTTCGCGCGGGCGCGACGGGATTCTTTGTTGTCGTCCGGACCCGTGACTGCCTTCTCAGGCGAACTTTGGGAACAGGGCGAGCGCGTTGTTGCGCATCACGTCTTTGCGCAGGCCCTCTGTCATCTGCGGGCTCGCGTCCAAATTGGCTGCAAGTGCCGCGACCAGGGGCTCGGGCGTGTACGGCCAATCGCTGCCATACAGCAAACGCTTCGGGTCTGCGATTTCCAACAGGGGCAGCAGCTGGCGAGGCAGGGGGAAGCCAGCCAAGTCGTAGTACAAGCCGCGCAGCGTTTCGAAGAACGCAGCGACGTCGAGCTTCTGAGGCAGGCCAAGCGCGGGCGACAGGCCGGCCACTCGATCGGCCAGCACGGGCACGACGGCGCCCGCATGGGGCACGATCACTTTAATCGCTGGAAAACGGGCCAGCGTGCCGGACAGAATCAGGTTGAATACGGCCCGTGTCGTCTCGAACATGAACTCGATCATTGGGAACGGATAGCCGATGGGTGGCAGCGACGCCGCTTCTCGACCGGGCGGCTTGCCCGCGCAGCAGGGGCAGTCGGGGTTGGTGGGATGAATAAAAATTCGCGCGCCGCGCCGATTCAGTTCTGCGAAGACCGGGTCTAGCCGGCGGTCGCCGAGGTATACGCCGTTGAAATTGCTTTCCAGCACGACGCCGTCGGCATGCAGGTCGTCAAATGCAAACGCCAATTCCTTCATGGCGCCGTCTACGTCGGGCAGCGGCAGCGAAGCGAAGAGGCCGAAGCGCCTTGGGTAAGCATGAGCGGCCCGTGCGCCCTCTTCGTTGCAGTAGCGCGCCAAGCCGCGGGCCTGGGCGTCGTCGCCGAAGTGCAAGCCCGGAGCGGAGATGGACAGCACGGAGGTCTCGATGCCAAGCCGGTCCATCATGCCCAGGTGCTGTTCTGCGCTCCAACCCGGTATACCGGGCATGCCCGACGGCTTGACGTGGCCGGCCTCGGCAAGTGCGGAGCGGTACTTTTCGGGCAAGTAGTGGGCGTGCACGTCGATCCGACGCGTGGAACCAGGGCCGGTGGCTGCGCTCGCATTCGAGGCTGCTAACGAGGCTGCGAGCAGAGATGCGCCGCCCGCCAGGAATTCGCGGCGGTCGCTTCTTGTTGTCATGGTGGGTGTCTCCATTGTTGATTTGGGCTACCAGCCCTCGTTGCCGGCCCAGGACAGCTCCGGCGCCGCGTGCATCTGCACCTGCTTGTAGGTGCCGTTGTAGAAAACCAGCGGCTTGCGGTCCAGACCCAGCGCCATGTGCTCGACCTCGCCGATGTAGAGCAGATGGTCTCCCGCCGCATGCACGTCAACGACGCGCAGCGCCATCTGCGCGAGGCTGTCGTGCAGCAGCGGGGTGCCGTTGTGGTCGTCGAAGGGCGAGGACAAGTCATCACAGGGGCGGCCGCCGAAATGGGCGCTCAGAGCCTGCTGGCTCTCAAGCAGGAAGTTCACGCCAAAGGTGTTTCCTCTGCTCATGGCGGCGGCGAATCGGGCCGCTCGGCGCACCGACACCAGTGCCAGCGGCGGATCGAGCGAGACGGACATGAAGGCGTTCGCCGTCATGCCGCGCGGCTCGCCTTCGCAGAGATAGCTGACGACCGTGACGCCGGTGGCGAAATGTCCCATCACGTCGCGGAACAGCTTCGGGTCGATGTGCTTGCTCATTGGCCGGATCCCAGCTCAGACCAGCGGCGTGACGGTGTTCTCGGCCCCCAGCAATGCTTTGCCGTAGATTTCCTCGCCGACCGGCTGCAGCACGATGGCATGGCGCGCTGCGGTGTTGGCATCGCGCCAGATGCGCTGCATCGGGTTCGCATCGGCGAAGCTCCCCGCACCATGCGCCGTCATCAGGAGGTTGATCGCGTCGCTGGCATGCTGGGCCACATAGCCTGTATCGGCGCGCACCCGTGCACGGGTCTTGTAGTCCAGCAGCTCGCCACGCAGTGCGGCATCGTCGATGTCGTCGGCCGCGCGGAAGGCGTGCAGGTGGGCAGTGTCGATCATCATCGCCGCCTTGGAGACCTGGATCTGGAACGCTACGGAATCGCTCTGCTTCTTGAACGAGGTGTAGGCGATGGCGCGCTGCGGCGCCTTTTCGATCACGTGGGCCAGGGCAGCGCGAGACATGCCCAGCTGGGCACCCACCAGGATCAGCGCAGCCACTGGAATGAACGCGGCGCGATAAGCGGCTTCGTCCTTGTATGGCGTGGGGTACTCCCCGTTCACCGCCTTCATCAGAGGCAGCAGGCGGTGCTCGGGTACGAAAACGTCTTTGGCCACCACGCAGTTGCTGCCGGTCCCCTTCATGCCAGCGGTAAACCACGTGTCCTCGATGCTCAATTCGACCATTGGCATCAGCGCCAGGTACTGTCCCAGTACGGCGCCGTTCTTGTCGGTTTCCAAGAGGCCCAGCATTGCCCAGTCTGCGTGCAGGCAGCCAGACGACCAGAACCACTTGCCTGACGCCATGAGCCCACCTTCCACGCGCTCCACCTGCGTTGATGGCGAGAACACACCCGCTACACGCGCATCGGGATTGGCCAGGAAGACGTCATCCTGCGCCGCTGCGCTGAACAATCCGGTGAACCAGGCGCAAACGTTCGTCAGAGCGACGACCCAGGCCGTAGAGCCGCATGCCTGCGCCACCGCCGCCGTGACCTCCAAGTGTGTACGTACGGAAGCCTGGTGGCCCCCATAGCGCTTCGGCACCATGGTGCGAAAGAGTCCCGCCGCAGCCAGCGCAGCGATGTTCTCATCGGCGATGCGGCGGTCCTTTTCGGTCTGTGCAGTGTTGCGGGCCAGGAGCGCGTTGAGGTCGTTTGCGCGTGCGACAAGGGCAGCTCGCGTCTCGGCTTCAGCTTCGCGGTGCTGGGCCTGCTGAACGCCGTTTAGATGGGTGGGCATGGTCAGTCTCCTCAAAATTAACAACCGTGTCATACTGATAACGGTGTTAAATCTAGAGCCCGCACGCCTGATGCGCAAAGGGACCTTCCCGACGTCAGAACGTCGGTTCATCAGAATGACAAAGCATCAGTCGTTCGATCGATGCAGCTTGGTCGCCAGCCGAGAGATGCTCATGGATCCACGAAAGCCGCCTGTCGATCACCGCGTCGAAGTGGCCGCCCGCAAACGTGCGCTGACCCGCACGCGCATCCTTGACGCCACGATTCAAGTCGTCGCGTCAGCGGGCCACCAGCACCCCGTGATCGAGGACGTGGTGAAGGCTGCGGGCGTGTCGCGCGGCAGCTTCTACCTGCACTTCCAGTCTTTGGAGGAGGCGCTGCGCGCCGTGGCCGAACTGCAGAGCGACCAGTTCACGCGCGACATCCTGCCCGTCTACGATGTTCTGAAAGAGCCGTGGCAGCGCTTCTCGGTTGGTTTTCGCATCTTCCTAAAGCGGGCTCAGGCGGACCGCATCTGGGCTTCGTTCGTCACGCGCTCTCACGCCATGTCGGCGAAGCTGCTCGTCGGCACCTACATGCGCGAGGATCTCAGGCGCGGGCTGGAACTGGGTCAGTTCTCCTTCAGCGACATCGAGGTCACCGTGGACTTCATGCTCGGCGCTTCAGCGGCCGGCATCTACACGCTGAGCGCCGGCGTCGACGATCCAAATGACTACATCGAACACTCGGTCCGAATGGCGCTCACGGGCCTTGGCTGCTCTTCCAGCCTGCGAGAAAGGGCCGTGAAGTTCTCACGCACGCACCTCCACGGTTGGAAAATGGGCAACGTCTTCTTGGACGTCGATCCGCCGTGAACAGTCGCGAGATTGTTTTTGACGAGCTGGGCCTCGGATTGGAGACCGTGCCGCCGATGCCTTGGTGGGGACGGTGTAGCGGCAGTGACCCCAACGATCAGTGCCAGCGATCGTTGAGCCGAGCGCTGGTTGGCTCATTCGTACAGCGCCGACTCGTCCGTCGTGCAGGATGGTGTACGGGAGGATTCGGCGGTCGGCCTGTGTGGGCGGCATACCGATCGCAGCAACGATGCTGCAGACGCCGCACACTTCGCTAAGCTGTGCCTGCTTTTTCCTGGGCTTTTTTGCAATGCGGGGCGGGAGCACGCAGGCGGGGTCGTCAAATAAGCGCGGCGTGAACGTCAGCGCCGCCTCGCGACCTCACGAACTCGGGACGCCGAAGCAATGCGGACTCTGTTTGCCGCAGCGCCTCCCCGATGTGCTCGGAGAGATCTCACAGTGATCGCTTGGGCCTGTGCAGGAACATCGGGCCGCGACGAGCTTGCAGGGACGCGAGAGTGCGGTGTGCAGCGCTCTTCGAAGCCTGCGCGCCTCCAGGCGCGCCGCCGCGCGATCGCATTGCGGTTGCGCCCTCAGCGTATCGAGTGCCGCCAGCGGATTCCGGTCGACGCCATAAAAATCTATAAATCAAATATTGATTCATATAGATCATTTGTTGGACGGATTGCTTTGCGGCGCCCAAGCTTCACCCACTCCAGGCCGTGCCACAAGGATCAAATACATGAGTTCACCCGCCGCCATCTCCAGCGACCAGGCTCGCCTTCCTTGGCTCGGCAACCGACTGTGGGAGAACAGAACATGAAAGCCCTTCGCATAAACGCCTTCGGTACGCCGAGCCAGGCAATGCTCGAAGAACTGCGTCCGCCGACAGCAGGTCTTGAGCAGGTTGTCGTCCGCATTGAAGCCGCGAGCGTGAATCCGCTGGATCTGAAGATCATGGCCGGCTACATGCAGCCCGTCTTCCCCGTCGCCTTTCCGTACACGCAGGGCACGGACTTCGCGGGAGTTGTCGAGACCGTTGGGCTGTTTGTGGCCGAGTTCAAGCCTGGCGACCGCGTCGTGGGTCGAACAGATCCGTCTGTCGGCGGCGCGTTCGCACAAGCGGCGGTCGCTTCGGTGGATTCGCTGTGCCGAGTTCCGGCCGACATGAGCTTCGAACAGGCTGCAGCACTCCCCACGGCGGCAGGCAGTGCGTGGCTGGCGCTGTTCAGGGTGGGTCAACTGATGCGCGGGCAGCGCGTACTCATTCATGCAGGCGCCGGCGGCGTTGGGGTCTTTGCCGTTCAACTGGCGAAACAGGCTGGCGCCTACGTCGTTGCAACGGCATCGGCGAGAAATCATGGCCTGATGAAAGAGTTGGGCGCCGACGAGGTCATCGACTACAGGCAGTCGGACTTTTCCGTTCTCGTTAGGAGCATTGATCTCGTGATCGACACCATGGGCGGCGAGACGCTGGAGCGTTCGTGGCAGGTTCTCAAGCCGGGCGGTATGGTGGCCTCACTGGCCGATCACACGATCCAACCGCACGGCGACGCCAAGGGCAGCTTCGTGTTCTTCAACCATGACGTTGGTGTGCTGAAAAAGGTCATCGAACGCTTCGAGGCGCGTCAGTTGCAGGTGGTCCTGGACACCGTCCACCCATTGAACGAAGCCCGCGCGGCATTGGAGCAGGTGGCGAGCGGCCACGCGCGAGGCAAGGTGATCATCCGCGCGTCGCGTTGATCGGCCCGAACACAGAAAGTCCGAAAGTTTGCATCATGTTGAACAAAACAATCGCGGCCCTCGCGGTAAGCGCATCCATCGCCAGCGCCGCGTCGGCGCAGGCCACCGACATGGCCGTCGTCGAGGCCTTGTACACCCAAGTGCTGAGCGGCGCGGCAAGCCCCGACCTGCCGGCCCGCATGGCCGCGGTCCTGTCGCCCAAATGGCAAAGCATTGGTGACTACGTCAGCCCGGTGAAGACGCGTGATCAGTTTCTGCTCCAACTCCAGCGCACGGGCGCGGCGGCACCCGATATCAGCTTCAAGATCGAGGAAATTCTTCAGGTCGGCGGCAACCGCTTTGTGGTGCGCAGCCGCGCCCGGGCCAAGCCCATCGGCCCCTTTATGGGCGTGACGCCCACCGACCGCAGCTTCGAGGTCATGGCCATCGACATCCACACGGTGGAGGGCCACCAGATCGTTACGAGTTACCACGTCGAAGACTGGCTCGGTGCACTGAAGCAGTTGGAGGCGAAGTGACAGCTCTCCGCTCGATGGTCTGCTACCAGCGCGTGGGACAACCAACCTCGTCTGGGTCCCCGACGCGGGCGCCTCTGTTAACTTCTTTGAGTCATGACCTTCGGAAGCCGAAATGACTTCCTCGTCATCGACGCCCTTAAGGTTGAATTAGCCGAGGAGCTGACGCCATGCCACCTCTACATGCTGCAGCGACCCGACCTGTTCCCCGTGATTCCGTTGTGGGCGTTGTGGCTGCGACTGCCCGTGCAGATTGGCTTCTCAGTTTGATTTCCTGGTGTACGGCGCCGCCTCGCCGTGACGGTAGCCGGTTGAACTACTACCGGGCGGTGTAGTTATCGGAGCCTAAGCATGTGGTCAGATTCGCCCTTGCGGAGTTCCACGACCCCGTCGAGCGCCTTCACCATTTCGGCAAAGGTTGCGTGCCCGTGCTCTTTGGGATCGAAGGTCGAGTCCAGCCGTTTGATCATGTGCCACACCGCGCCCTTGTTGACCCAGGCCTCGCCTTTGGTCTCTGACAGAAGCCGCACGGCGCGCGAGAGCATATCGGCAGCGGGGTCGGGCGGGGGTGGAGGCGGTGCAGGCACCGCCGCTTGAGCCTCGTCGGGCTTGGCTGCTTCCGGTGCCGCGGGTTTCTCGACCAGGTTCTCGTAGTACCGAAATTCGTGGCAGCTTTTGGCCCAATGGCGGTTGGTATTCGGACGCGTGCCGATGCCAATGAGCGTGCGGCCGGCGGCCTTGATCTTTTGCGCCACAGGCATGAAATCGCTGTCGCCCCCGACGATGATGATCGTGCCCAAGTGGTCGAAGCGGCTCATGTCCTCGGTGGCGTCCAGACACAGCTTGATATCGGCGCCGTTCTTGGCCGATGCGCCGGGTGAGAAGAGCTGGATGAGTTCGACGGCGCTTTGCAGCAGGGCGTCTCGGTAGCGGCCGTACCACTGCCAGTTGCAATAGGCGCGGTTGATGGCGACCGGTCCGAAAGAGGAGGCGAGTTCGACGATGGCCTGGATGTCGATCAGTGCTTCCTGTGGCTTGAACCGGTTGTCGGGGCGGCCGTAGTAGCCATCGCCAAATTTGGCTTCGACGATGCCGGCGTGCAGGTTTTCAAAGTCCCAATACAGGGCGACAGATCGGTTCTCCTCACTGTCCCGGGCCATGAGTTTCCTTCTTCGATGCAACGCCGCCGCCGTCTCGCGCCTCAGGCGTTTGCCCGGCGGGTCACGAGAATCTCCTCCGCCTGCTTCTTGGTCAGTGTCTTCAATGCCGCAATGGCAGTGCGGAAACTAGCGCCAGGCCGCGACTTGCCGTCTTCCCAGTTGTAGACAGACTGGCCAGAGGCGCCGAGCAGCAGTCCACAATCCTGTGCGGAAAGCGCCAGGCGGCGACGCTGCGTCGCAAATCCTTTGGCGCTGAACCTGGTGACCGCGTGCGGCGATTCGGGCTCCTCGGCTGGCTTTGCGTTGCGCTGTGTCTTTCCCAACTTGCGGAGCTCCTGCTCCAGGGCAGCCGCTCGTCGCTTCAAGGCAGCAATCTCGCTGCCGTAAAGAGTCGCGGCCTTCTTGAGCGCGGCAGTTTCGGCCCGTACCTCCTTGCGTGCGACGCGGGAAATCTCGGCTTTGAGAGCGGTGGCGATATTGGTCATGATGACATTGTGACGCGCGCGCGGATCGGCGCATTGGGGATTCCTGCATTAGGTCGTTTCATGGCTTCTGGTAGGCGCTGGGCAGCAATCGTTGCTTCAAGGCTTTGCACTGCCACCCGCTCAATTTGCGGGACCATCTTGTACGTGGCTAAGGAAATCCAGCATGAGTGAACTTTGTTAGGCGCCGTTCTTCCTAGGCACTATCCCCTCACGCAGGCAGCGGTACCGTCGTAAGGAACATTCTGCAGACGCATCATGTCGAGGTCGTGTTTGTCCAAGGCCGGCCAAGACCAGGCATAGCACCCTGGCGAAGATCAAACGTAAAAGCTACAAGCAGTTGTCAGGCTGGATCCACTTATGGCCGCTTCGAACGCAGGTTCGACGGCCATTCGACGACGATCCGAGCGAACGGGTCCAGCCGCCGTTCCGCAGGTGGCGGGCGCCCGTGAACCAGGTCCTAGAAGCCTGAGTCCTGCAGCCCGAATTCGACAAACAGACCGATTGATCCTGCGACCATCAGTTGGTTGAAGGTGGCCGGCAGCACAAGTTTTCGAATGGCGACCCTGAAAGTTCATGGATAGCGACGGAACAACATCGCTGCCAACGTCAACGCGAAAGACTGGCGATACCGGCGCACCTTCTCGCGCACGTCGTGCAGGACGTGCTTCCGCTGTGCACCCACGAATGCGCGCCGAAGGGCCAGTCTTGACTCCGATCACCCAGTTCAGAAACACGCCGTCGGACGCGAGGAGGCCCATAAGGGTCAAAGAGCCAGAGCCGTGAATGCATCGGTTATGCGAGGTCGGCACGAGAGGAGGAATTCATGGTTCACTCCGCCGAGGTCGACGATCAACCCGAGGTTCGCCGGCCTAATGGCCGCTGCAGAATCTCATCGAAAATCGTTCGGGCGGCGACCACGGTTTCGCTGGACTCCAGCAGCACATCGCTGCCCGGCTTGGACATTCGACGCGTCAACGCCACGAACGAATTCACGTATTTTGCGGCCGGTGCAGGTTTTGCTTGCTTCTTCCTCACTGCCCCCGCAGAGTGAGCTTGCGGCGCAAATGTCATGCGAAGCTGCGGGTGCTCGTTGTCACGAGCTTGCGATGCAACGACGCGCATGGACCCGTCAAAACTCCAAGTCGATGCTCGGACCAAGACGTCGGACTGTGAACTCGCAGCGGCATACACTCGCGGTTGGTGCAAACCCTAGTGGAGGGTGCAATGGTTGACGAACCTCTTGCTGTCCGGTCGTCCGGAACGCGGGTGCGCACTTCTTTGGTGCGGACTGCTCCGCGCGCGAGTGCGAAGTCGCCTGCCCCTTTGGGCGAAGCGCCGAAAGCAGTTCGCGGCCGCGGCGAGCGCACGACTGGTCATCACTGCGCGAGCAGCGTGCCAATGGCGCGCGCGCCAGTTCTCAGCTGTGACCTGGGGGCGGGGCCATGGCCTCGACCCTGCGCCGTTACGGCAACCCTCTCCGACCCTCTGGCGAGCCGTGTTTGGGCATGGAAGCCTCCTGAGCTGGGCCAGCGTACCCTGGGTGGCGGGACGCCAGTCGGCTCTGCGGGCCGCCGCGGTTCCTCGTGTTCGTCTGCGCACTGGCGCATCGGAGGCTTCCGATGCCGGCGTCCTGCAGCAGTTCGGCATTGGGGATGTCGGGTGAGCTGCCAGCGCGGCAGAATGCGTCGAACGACAGCAGGCTGCGCGGGAATGTCGGCCGGTGCGGGAGGAACACACGTGACACCGGATGAGTTTCAGGATCGTGTCCTGGCGGCGCCGCTCGCCGCAATTCATGTTTTGAACGCCCTCGACTGCCGTCGGCTCGGGCTGATGTCTGCCGAAACGACTGCGTCGTACCTGGACAAGGTCGGCGAGGAGCTGGAGGGCTTGAGCACGGCCCCTAGCTCGGCCGAGACGGAGGACGCATTGCGCGAGGCGTGGGACGCGTGGCACGAGGATTGCGCCGAACAGGATGCCCGAACCTCCGTCGATGTGCGGAATTACGCCAGCGTCGGTACCGTCGTTGCCTTCGGCGCGTTTGTCTACGCCTACGCGAGTGTCTTCGCGTCGGCGCAAAAGTACTTTGAGCAGTCCGGCCTGTCAAAGCTGGCGGGCCTCATCGGCCAGGGCAACCTTCATCGGCGCATCGCTGAGCCGGGCGGCATTTCGGAAGCCGAGGTCGACGACTGTATTCGCGCAATCCAGGCCGCGGCCAGCAGTGGCAAGGTCCCATTGGTGAAGCATGTTGTCGGCAAAGTCTGGGTCGCGCCAAAGGCTGATGGCGCGTTGACCGACGCCACGGGGTACAGGGACCGCTTGGGAATGGTCCATCTTCCCCGCGATGGAGAGACTCGGCCGGAGAGTGCCACTCTGATGCGCATCGAATTTGACTCCAATGAACTCGCCAGCAGAGTTGAATTGAAGCGTCCTTGCGTGTTCGATGCGCCGGGACACCGGTTCAGGGCATTGGCCGGGTTGGAATGCTCGGCCGTATGCGCATTGCCGCGGCCGCATGGGTACACCGTCAACCTCGGCACCGCCGGCTTCCCCGACGGCCAGGAGGAGCTGACCTACCATGCCACGCCCAGCAGCCACTTCCTTGGATGGTCAGTGTCCCAGCTTGGCGGCCGCCTCGCGGGCTTGCATCCGGACACCGAGAAGCACAAGGATTTCGCGGTCCATCTGCTGAGCCGAGACGCGCAGCCCTCAAGCGCGGGCGCTTTTCGTCGAACTCCCTGGGGCCTGGCCTCGGAGTTGAAAAGTCTGTTTGCGGACGCTGGCGGCAACAAGGGAGGGGATCATGGCGACGGCTCCTGAAAACTTCATTCGCGCACTCGCGCTCTGGGCCCAGGTGGGCCGCCGCGTGAGGTTCGTGCTGGCTGGATCCGTTCTTTGGCCAAGAATGACAGAGTCGCTGGAAGAATGCGTCTACATATGGATGCGTGACCACCGCGAAGCAGCATCTCGGGCGGCCATTTCCGCCGAACTTGCCGCTGGCTTGCAGTGGTGGGCCGACGGCGCGTCTCTGGACGGTGAAACGCTGGACGTCAGGGCCCGCTACAAGGCCATTGAATTCCTGCTTGGGTTGTCCGCGGCGCTGCCGGCACATCTGGACAACGCAAAGCCGCTCCTGAACGCTTTGAGAAGCGATTCATTTGAATCGCTTCCCGATTCGGACATGGAGCCCGTGCCGCTGAAGCCGGGGCTGTTGTCGTTGGCGATATCGGCGCTCGGCGCCTGGTGCCTGTCGGATGACTTCGACCTGAAGAATGTCAACCCGAACGACCGGCAGGGTACGAGCGACCTGGTGCTGTATGTGAGCGCCTTGCCAGTCGACTCGCAGGACGCGCTTGTCTGCTTCGCCTCGGTGCTCCGAGTTTGTCCGCGGCTATTGAAGGTAGCGCTCAAGACCCTCAGTTCACGATTGCCTTCGTTCGATGACCTCAAGGCGAATACCAGCAGCTACGAAGCCGTACGCATCGTGCTAAGCCGAGCCGCCCAGAACGCCGAGTTTGACGTCATCGAAGCGCTCAAGGCCGCCAACCTCCATGGTTACCTGGACCTGGTCAATCTGGTCGAGGAGGCGTCCCTGGTCACAGGGAGGTCGATTCGCGTTGACGTCAACAGCGACGGGAAAAACATGGTGCTGGAGAGTCTTGTGCCTCGCCATCGAAAGCGCGCCGAAGTGTTCGTGGATGCGTGACGGTGCAGTCTGAAACTGACCACGAGGACGCCGCTGCTCTGGTGTGCGGCATGGCACGGTGGCGCTTGGCGATCCATGCGCACACGTTGACCGATCTGGAACGGCAGCTGCCCAACTGCTATCTGTGCGTGGATTCGGACATCATCAGCATGTACGCGAGCCCGGCCTCAGGCGCAGGCTACTTGGGTCTGCGCTACTACGGGCGCGGCACGGGGTTCAACAGCAAGGACTTTGCCCCGGCTGCGAACCTTGCGGGCAGTCTGGCTCAGTTCATCCTTTTCGAGCTGGAAGGACGACAAATCAGCTCGGAACCGCGGCTTGTGCTGCCAGCGCACGCGGAGGAAACTCAGCGTGCCTATCAGCGCGCCCGCCAGCTGGCCAACACCGCCATGCAGCAGGCGCTGCGGGAGATCAAGGGGCTGAAGGAAAAGGCCGAAGCTCTGGCCAAGTCGGCGACGCAGCCCCTGGACAGCGAAGGAAGCCTCACCCAGCATCTACGCGACTTTGTTGCCGCGTGGATGGGAACCGAGTCTTCAGACCCGCTCCGGCCCGAGGGCATCCGGGCGATCGAACAGGCCGAACGGTACGGAGAGCTGTTTTCAGTGACGGGCGATGATGGCCGCTACCCGGTCTCTGAGCGTGTTCTGCATGCCTCGCGCTATCGGTTCGGCCGGCCCATCAACGATTTCATCCCGGAGTTCAAGCTCTTTCACACCGCCGCATTGCGCCGGCGGGCCGAGGAGTTGAGAGTCGACCTGCGGCACGTCGTTCGGATCGTCAACGAGGTGGAGCTCGGGATCGATGACTCGACGCGAGGTTTTGAAGTCGACCAACTTCGCGCGGGCACGGACGCCTATGCACTTGCGTGGCTTGACACTGTCAGCCAGTACTTCGCAGATCGCCACCCCGAATCGAGGATCCAACTCAAGCTGATCTCAGGGTCGGAGCGCATGGCGCAGGCAGCACCGTCGCATGTCATATCACCGATGGCGTTGATGGGGCTGTACTTGCGGGCCAGACTCAAAGCCCCGCGCTCGAACGCCGACGGCGAGAGTCATCCGGCGGTCAGCCGCTTGAAAGGTGCGCTTGATGCCGTCCTGAATCCGCTCGCCTTTGCCGACGGGTGTTATGGAGCCTCGGAGTACCTGCGGTGGTGCAACGAGCACAGTGACATCTCCAGGTCGCGCGACCGTGGGAGTTTCCGTGGGATCGCCAGTGCGCGCCTTGAAGATGTATTGAGTGCGTGGCGGGACGTGACCAATCTGTTGGCGGCGAGTCATGCTCCTCATTCAGTGGCGTCACGGCAATCGATGATCGAAAAATTGAAGGAGATCGAGCCCAGCCTGTCGAACGAAGCATGGCTCGACGCCATCACGAAGGACCTCCGCCTTGCAGAGCGGGACCTGCTCATGAAGGCTTCGCGCTTGGGGCTGCTTGTCCGCGCGGACAGCAAGCCGAGTCGCTCGCGAAATCCCCCGCCCTTGCGCTTGGAGTCCACGCCGGAGGCGCAGGAGGTGGCCGGGAAGCTGATTTGGCAGTTTTCTTACGGACGCGAACCTGCTCACAAGGAACAGATCAACCGGGTCCTGAGAAGTCTTGAGGGTGATGGCTACATCGTCTTGTTATTGGGAGGGCTGGTTCTGTGTGCCACCGGCGACTGGCGTGCGGCGAGAACCTATTTCGACGCGGCCATCGCTGTGGCCGATGAGGCTGCAGGCAAGTCGCCTGAACTCGCCGCCGATGGTGTAGAGGCCTGCTATGCACACGCGATCGCCTGCCATGTCGGAGCCGCTGGCTTCGCCGATCTGAAGATGGCAAGCGCTGCGCTGGCGCAAGCGCGCGACCGCTTTGCGCGTCATCGTTCTCCTGGCTGCGCCGATGTGCGCTTCGAGACCGAGGAGCTCAGTATCGAGCTCATCGAGCTTTGGGGAGCCATGAAGCAGCAAAGTGATTTCACGGGTGAGGAAACTCAGGCTCGCGCCTTGGCGCTGGCAGAGCGTGCTGCGCGGACGTTCATCCGCTGGTCGGAAACTGTTCCAGACGACACCGAGAGCCACTACATTCGCCGCTATTGTCTGCAGGAGCTCGCCTGCACATCGCTCCAGGCCCAATGGATGAGCCAGTTTGCGTTGCACCATCGTCAACTTTTGCGGCGACCCGTCACGGACGCGGCCTCCCAGGAGGGCATGAGGACCATCGCTTTGTGGCTGACAGCGCACTGTGTCGAGTGTGATCAGGATGAACTTCGAACGGCCCCGATGGTCACTGCGCTGGTCCGGGTCAATGCCATTGTGGCGAGCAAATACGTTCTAGGCAGCGCTATTGAGGCAGGTGAGCTCAGGGCTGGAGCGGCGCTTTGTGATGACGCTATGAATCACGTCATCCCATTCGTCGATACGGAGCGGTTCTTGTTTCTTCGCCTGATGCTCACCAGAACTGCAACCTCCTCCAGTGAATAGCAAATGGTGCGATGCTGCAGGCGATCTTCGGCGTGATGGTGGTCGCTTGGCAGCCGGTGCCGCGGCTGGCAGTGAACAGCTAGCGTGTCATAGGGACTGGCAGACCAGCCGATGATGTCAGTTGCAGCCTTGAGCGTTTAGTCAGTCAACGCACCCGGTTTCAGCGACGCGGGCACCGAGCCATTGCTGCAGGTCTCGTAGATGCCGACCCTCTTCGTTGGTTGAAGAACCTCGTGGCAGGCAGCCGACGAGTGCTGAATCGATTCTTCCAGGCGGAGGAAATGTGATCGGTATTTCCGGCCGTTGGCAAGGGTGCAGGGTAGATTGTGAAATGGAGCTGGTAGGTGCCATAGCCAGGGTGTTTGACCATCCCCATTAGCGCGCCTTTGGTGGAGAGAGCTTCTGAGATTGCGCCCCTTGACGCGGAATCGGATGCGGTCCCTCGCCCACGGCGACGGCCGTGTCAATATCGCGTGTCAATACGACCTTTTGGTGGACACTGTCGGAAACACAAGGGGTAATGTATGACGCAGACTTACAAATGCAAGGAAGCACAGTGCACTGAGCACGTCGAATATGAGCCTCAGGCGGTTCCAGGCTCTATCGGCGGCTCGTCATTTCAGCTGCAAAAGCGCTCGCGAACAGCCTATCTCACTTGCCCGCTCGGCCACGTGCATCCTTACGTTCTCGACCCGCACGCGCAGTCGCCCGCCGGCGGGATGGGAACAAGCCCATGAGTGATCCAAAAGCGCTCGTTGATCTAGTCGTCGGTGACCGCTTCTGGCTGGCGTACGCACAGGACGCTGTCCGCAGTGCGGTTGGCGCCCCGGAGCAGCGCGCCGCGCAGCTTCGTACGGCGATCGGCTGGTTTTGGACCGTATATTCCGCCGCCGGCATATTGGCGCTGGCCTTCGGCGATCAACAGCCGCCAGGACCCTTGGGACTCGCCATCGCGCTACCAAGTTTGCTTCTCATGATCGCTTATTGGCAGGCCGGTGAGGTGTCCACCCCGCGATTCATAGACTTCGACCCACGGGTGCCCGATGAGATCGCACAAGCGCACGCCTTGGCCGCTCAACACAAGCGCAAGAAGCTCCGAAACGCCGAAGCCTGGACAGCATTTGCAGCGCTGGCGGTGGGCGTTTCGCTAGCTGCCGGAGCGCTTGTTCGTTCGGCCGCCGGTGCGTCCGTTGACGCTCATCTGGACGCTCGTGATCCTGCACGCTTGTTGGTCACGGCCGAAGCTCCACCCCGCATACCGGTGCTGGTGAGCGTGTCGGTCGCAACTGGTTCGTACGAAAGCGGGCCGGCGATTGCGAGCGCACTGGTTCGCGCGGATGCGGCTGGCGCGGTTAGCGCGGTCCTGACCGTACCAAAGGCGGAGGCCTACCGCATTAGCGCGGTCTGGCGCGATGCCAAGACCGCCAAGTGGCACACGGTGTCCACTGAGCTAAAGCGCCTGTAGGTCAAGCGATGGATGCCGCTCCCACCCAACCGGCCATGCGAACAGTGCTTCCGCTGCTGCGGTTGGTTTCACCGGGCTTTGTGGCACCGTTGTTCTACCAGGAAGGTGTTGGGGGCGAGGGCACTCTCGTGCTGAACGGATTCTCGCTCGACGCCGGCTATGTATCCGTTCTAGCTACAGCCGAACGAGCGCAATTACTCTCTTTGTCCCTACAGCAGCAGTCACCCCCGAGCCAGATTTGGACGCACTCAGACGTGGACGCGGCGATGCAAATTGTCAGAATCGGGCAGAGTCGGGCCGTTGACTCACCGACGCCGGTTGGTGTGTGGACGAATCAACCGCGCACTGCTGGAGTGATGGCAAAGCTGCGTTTCGTATTGTTCGACGACGACTCGATGTCTCCTGTGTTGAGCATTGCGGAGCTCGGCCTGGCGGGACGTCAAAAGGTTCGCTACATCGTAGGGGACGATGTTGCCAAGACCTTCGTTCAGGTCCGAGGAGAAACTGAGCATGGCGGAACAACCATCCACCCGGGGCTCGATGACGTCGAACTCGAATCCTTCGAAGCTGACTTCAGTGGTCACTTCGACATCGGCCCCCTTCGTCGCTGGCGAGTATCACGCTGACAGTGCCGCCATCAGCCTTGATTTTTCCGCCGCTGACCTTCGGGGGGCACGGGCGGCCTACGATGCCCTTTCGCCAGTCGAAGCCGAGAGCGCCGAGCAGTTCGTCGCTCGCATCTGCTCATATGACGCAGCGCAGACCGTGCACTCAACGGTCTCGCTCAATGTACTGGCCCCATTCTTAACATACGAGCACGAGGCCGAGCATCACCGAATCGTCGCGACCACGCCCTTTGGCTTGTTGGTGTGGCGCATCTTCCAAGCCTTGCGCGTCAACCTAGAGTTCCTCCTTCACGCCGAATCCCGGCCCGTCTTTCACGACTTCGAGGGAAGCACCCGCCCCGCAGTGGACACAGTCGAACGCTGGTTGAACGAGGGTAAAGGCGATCCCCCTACCTACGCAGACCAAGTGTCTTTTGAGTGCCACGTGCTGCGCACCTACCTCGGCACTCTGCTGGATGGGCGCGGCATGACGCGCGCTGCGTTCGCAAGTCTGGCTAATCTTGCGGAGAAAATCTTGGCCTCACGCTCTGGCGTCGAGGCGCATAGACGAATCGTCATTGGCAGTCAAAGCGAAGGACTGCTGCCGTTGGTTCCTGATGGCGTGCCCACAGCATTGGAAATCATGGAGGCCTCGGCAGTGCTAAACGAGGAGGCGCTCCTGGTGTCGAAGCGCGTAGCGCCGGATTTGCTCGAGGCGTGGCAGTCCGCGTCGCTGCACGGCCTATACGCAACGGCGCACGAGTATTTCCGCCGCCGATTCGGCTTCGTACGTTTCGGCAAGCTGGCAGCCGACCTTTCGTTCTGTGGCCCCATCGACATCTGCTCCACGCAGTCGGACGCCCTTCCGATCGACCTGCTTCATCCTTCCCTGCTGCTAGACCGTATCGCGCGCCATGCCGAAGGGCGTGCGTTGCCGATGGCAATGCTTCGCAAAGAATACGCCCCCATCCCATTTGACGACGAGCTGTTCGGCGGAGGCATCGCCGCGGGACTGCGAGCCGTCGCCCATGCTGAACTGTGGAACGACAATTTCATTTCACCGCGCCGCGACTCTTCTGAAGCTCCCCGTCCACTGGATTCGCCCATTGACATGGTCGAGGTGGCCATCAATCATGCACAGCGGTTGCAAGCGGGATTCAAAGACGCAATTGGCAGCCGGCTGCAGGGTTTCGGTCGCCATTCCAACATGCTGGTCCAGGAGACGCCCTATGCACCGCGACTGATCGCCTTCCGCGACATGCTCGCTTTTCCAAGAATCGCTGAGACCCGAAAAGATGAATCCGGGGAAGCGAAGGAACTGCGCGAACAGCTGGAAGTGCAGCATCTGCTTCGCGAATACGCAAGCAGCTGCGCGGTCCGAAAGGTCGTGCTGAACGTACCGCCGCCGCAGTTTCTTCTTCGCGACGCGACGAGCTACTCTGAAAGCGACTTCCGCGGCTTCGTCGCTGCGGCGTATCGCTCTCATTTCATGTGAATTTTGGAGCGGCCGCTCGGCGCTGGCAGTGCAGAGAACGCCGAGCGCATGAAGCTCCCGGCTGACCCCATCCACGTGAAAGCCAGTGACTGAGGTCCAAGTCGCAGACTGCGTCGGCACGGACGTGTCCGGCGGTGAGTTTTTTCACAACATTCGCTAGACGCGGGGTCCGCTCAACGCTGCCGTGGACCTCGGCGCGAGGTTCTCGGCTTTAATGTCCGGATTAACAAGAATTGGAGACTTCATGGCCCGCAGCAGCGCACTCGGATCGTTCATACGTGCTGAGGCACGCGCTTCCGCGGCAGCCGAACGGGAGCGGCAGCGGGCCGTCCGTTCCCAGATCACGCAGGCGCGCCGGGTGGAGCGTCATGCCCGAATGTCGAGGAACCAACAGGTGCGCGATTCACGCGACGCAGATCGTGCGGTGAAGGCGCAGTACCTCGAGGAGCGCGCGGGCGAGGTGCACGATCTCAACGAAGCGCTGGAAGAGCGCATCGAGGAACTGCGCGACCTCTTGGCGCACACGCTGGCGTTCGAAGACCGCATCGGCTTCGATCGCTTGCGTGATCGACAGCCGTTCGAGGCTTTCTCTCCGCCGCTTGATCTGGCGCCTGCAGCCGCGCCTCGTCCTCGCGCGGTCGCACCGCTAACCGGCTTCGGGCGCTTCATTCCCGGCGCCGCGGCGAGGAGGGCTCTTGTACCTGCTTCGTGAGCACGTCGGGGTGAACGCGAGGATATCGATCTAGGTGTGGGGACGGCGCGGCCACGCCGGTGCGCTAAGGCAGAAACTTTGAGTCGTGAATCTCAGATGCGCGAAGTTTGGACGTTCAAAGAAGTCGTCGAGCCAAAGTCCGGCAAGGTGCATCGCTTGTATTGGTACAACGGCAAGGCGTGCAGACGAATCGTCCTCGACACCCCGATGGCACGACAGCTTGCCGGCTATGTGCTGATCGAAAAGGACCTGTGGAGTTCGGGGCTGTGGTTGGCCGAGATCGCGAAGCTCAGAGGTGCCGATGCGGCTCACGATTCCAAAGGAAGCCAGCGTGCTTCGGACAGAGGGCGCTATAACCTGGTCAAGGGCCTGTTCGTTGCCGCGTTGACCTTCTATGGCAAGGCGTTCTCGCAATGCGAAGGCCGACGGATCAAGCTCGAGCGCAGGCAGTTGTCAGCCGGTTTCCACGAGGCGCACGACGAGGCAATCTCGTTTCGCAACAACTTCGCCGCTCACAGCGGTGCGAAGCTTCTCGAACATTCCGACGTGGTCCTTGCACTTCCGCCGCGATCGAAGCGAACAGTCGAACCCCGCGTCTACAGGGAGATGACTCAACCCGACTATGCAGCTGCGCCGAAAGGAGAAGCGTCTTTCTCTGAAGTGGTCGAGCACGCTCGGTCCGTCGCTCTGCAAAAGATCGCGCAACTGAACGACAAGGTCCTGCGGGACGATGTGTTGTCGAAGGGCTACGCATATTGGGACGCCAAGTGACCAGCGGGCCTCCCTGTTGACGCGCTTCCGACGCGGCGTCGCCATATCGTAAGAGTTGGGGATGTCGAGATGGCTTCGGCTCGAATA
>Ga0307510_10000961_pt1 | contig 30488 bp, 41 predicted proteins | sample 12_EM_MG_FD_207224 | JGI IMG/M metagenome (GOLD analysis project Ga0307510, IMG submission 207224) | Populus trichocarpa ectomycorrhiza microbial communities from riparian zone in the Pacific Northwest, United States - 12_EM | ecosystem: Host-associated > Plants > Roots > Unclassified | place... | reverse complement strand
TAATTACAAGTAGGCTACTGCTAGATTATGGGGGGGTAAGGCAATCCGTGATAATACTGAATAATTGATAATTTGTGATAAATTATCAGTAATTACCTCTTGCTAGAGCGGGAGGTTTTTCCTGATGTTGGCTTTAGCTTTATCCAGCTGTCTTGTGCTTTACGTTGGGCCTCTTGGGCGGCTTCTCTGGCTTCTTTGATATTGGTAAGACATTTTTCTAGAGTGGGAATGTCGGTTGATCTGGTGGGCTGATGTACGTGTGGAGTATATCCAACAAGGAGGTCAAATGGGGCTTTCTTTGTAGTGGCGGATGGCCATGAGTTCTTTGTGTATTGGGCTAGAGGTAGCCAGGTGTGCCAGTTATTTTGTTGTGTTCTGCAGAACATCCTGAGGTACTGTTCAAGAGATTGGTTTGCTTGTTCACTGGCTCCATCTGTTTGGGGGTGGTAGGCTGTGCTGATATTTTGGTGGATGTCTAGGAGGTGGCATAGCTCCTTTCCAAAGCATGAGGTGAACCAGGGATCTTGGTCTGAGATAATCTTCTTGGGTAGTCCATAATGTGGTAGGACGTGTGTCAGGTATAGTTGCGTGACTCCTTTTGAGTCTATAGTTTCTTTGCAAGGCAAGAACATAGAGGCCTTGGTACAATCAGTGTCTGTGATTGTCAGGATAGTGTTGTAGCCTCCAGAGGGCAGTAGCTTTGTGATGAAATCCATGGCAATGGTCTCAAATGGACAAGCGTTTTCAACAGGAGTGATTGGCGACAAGGGTGGATGGCTAGGATGAGTGTTTACTTTGTTCGTTTGACAGGTTGTGCATCCTTGGATGTACTTGGTAATGAAGGCTTTCATGTTGGGCCACCAGTAGTACGGTGAAATTAATTGGAGTGTTTTTGAAATTCCAGGGTGGCCAGCAGTTAATTGGTTGTGAAAAAGGGATGTTACTCCCCTCCTAAGGGTATTGTCTGCCACAACAACTAAGGCATTCCCATGATACTAGTGGGTTCCGTCTGCTAGGGTGATTTGTTTGAATGCTTTGACCCATTGCTTGAGTTTCTTCTGATCTTGGTACTGTGCCAATTTGACTTTACTGTGCAGTGTGCTTTCTAGCATGTCCCAATCCATAACTTGGATGTTTTCGTTCTCTCCATCAGGCTGCCCATTTCCAGGGTTGCTCCCATCCATGGAGGTTCTCCGAATACTTGTATGGTGATCGCAGAAATATTTGCTGGGCCATACAGTGACGTCTTCATTTTCTGGGTTGCTGCCATCATCATGGTCTTCATGTCTTGATAGTCCATCTGCTTGATTTGAGGCTCCTGGCTTGTATTCCAGTATCATGTTGTATTGTTCTCATTCTGGTAGATATCCTGCAACTCTTGGTCCAATTTTCCTGGGGTTGCGATAGTAGCAGAGGTTTGCATGGTTGGTATAGACAAGTACTGGGTTTTCAGTACCTTTGAGGAGGTAGTCCCAATTTCTGAGGCCACGCATGATGGCCAGGAATTCTCTGTTGTAAATGGGGTCATTTTGCTCTGTGCTGGTAAATTTCTGGGAGTGGAAACCGCAGGGATGCTGTGGTCCTGGCTTTTCTGTGCCATTAGGTCGTGTGATAGGTGGTCCTCTCTGATAGAGTATTGCTCCAGTCACTAGTTGAGATGCATCAACCTCCAGCTCAAATTGTTTGCTGGGATCTGGACATATGAGCACTGGGGTGCTAGTGATATGCTTCTTGAGTTCTCTAACTGCAGCTATGCAGTCTGGTGTCCATTCGAATGGGATGTCTTTTCCGAAGAGGCATGTAATGGGGGCTGTAATGGAGGAAAATCTGGCGATAAACATGTGGTGGTATCCCAAGACTCCAATGAATGAGTGGGCTCCTTTGAGGGTCGTGATATTTTCTGGCCAGTCTGCTATTCCGGCGATTTTGGCTGGGTCAACTGTTGCACCGTCCTTGGTGAGGCGTACTCCTAGAAAGTCCATAGTTGGCTGCATGAAGATGGATTTACTGAGCTTGAGATGTAGTCTGTTTTTGGCTAGGAGGTCGAAGGCATAGTGGAGGATCTTGATGTGTAACTCGATGTCTTTGAGCTTTGTTCCTAGTCCACAGTCGTCCATGTAGCTTTGGAATATCTTCCTGATGTTGTGGACTTCTTTATTTTCGAAGTGTTCATATAGATCTTCTAGCATGAGGTTCATAAACCTCTGGAATGTCGGTGGTGAGTTGCTCATTCCGAAAAACATGACTTTGGGCTTGAATAGCCTGTGGTGGGTTTTGAAGGCGGCTTTCCATTCATCCCCTTTGCATATGCAAATATTGTTGTAGCCCCAATGTATGTCGAATTTGCTAAATAGCTCCATTCCTTGGAGGTCTTCAATACATTGGGTGAGGTTAGGAAGGGGGGTGACGTCTTTCTTGGTAACTGCATTGAGTGGGCGGTAGTTGATGATATAGCATTTCTCTTTGCTGTCCTTTTTAGGAACCATGAATGTGCTGAATCCGTAGGGTGATTCGGATGGGATGATATATCCCTTGGCTAGGTTCTTGTCGAGGAACTGGTTTTCTGCCTCCTGATCTTTGAGGCTCATGGGATAGGTTTTGCAGTTGAACTTTGCTGGAGCTTCAGCTGTAAGCTCAATCTTATGGTTGCATGGACGTGATGGGGGGAATTTCTTGGCTTCTTCATCTGAGAAGAGGAGAGCATGTCACTTGAATTCTTCAGGTAGGGTGATTTCTTCCTTCTTGTTTTGCTCTGTGTATTTGTGAGCCATTTCAGTTGTGTTGTAGGTCCTGTTGACTTCCATAGTGGTTCTTCCAATCCATATGTTTGGTTGGCTTTGGTCTTCTAGTTCTTCCATAATTGCTTCATGGGTTTCCATGATGAGATTGTTGTCTTCTTGTTTTTGTCTCTTCTCCTTGAGGTAGCCTTGCACTTTGTCCCAGGTAACTTTCCAGATGGTTTCAACCTTGACTTTTGGTCCTTTGAGGGTTCCTGCTTCCCAATCAATGTTGGGTTTGAATGCCTTGAACCAGGGGTAGCCAAAAAGGAAGCGGTCTCTTCCTAGATTTGTGATGAAGAAATGTAGTTGTTGTTGTACATTTCCTTTGCTAACCATGAGGTCACAGTAGTGGCTGATTTTTCCTTGTCTGTTGGGTTGTTCCATCAACGTTAAAGACGGGTCGCTGGTAAGGGAGTTCCTTCATTCCTAGGCAGAGCTTTTTGACGGTTTCTGAGTCAATGAAATTTTCTGTGGCTCTGGTATCAAGAAGGCCAATTTCTGTTGTTTCCCTTTTGTAGCTAATAAGTGCAAATTGGACTTGGACTGAATTACTTTTGTTGACGAAGACACTGTCTAGTCCAAAGGTTTTGGCAAGGGCTTCAATTTTCTGGATGTTAAATCCGTCTTTTGGGATAAGCTTGTTGAGTGTTCTGATTTTTGTGTTTTTATCCATAGTTTGGATTTGTTTCTTGAGTGCATCTCCCATCTGCTTTGCAGAGGGCTTTGACTTTGGATAGGCATGTGCATCTCCCAACTGCTTTACAGTGGGCTTCGACTTTGGTTTGCATAGCTTGATCAGTTTCTGGTGAGTGGCTTTATCAAATTTGTGGGCATTAGCTGCGATATATTCTTGTATCGCCTTGATCTTCTGTGGTCCTAGCATATGTGCTGGTGGCTGGTTGTCAGCAATGAGTTTCTTGAGTTTCTTTGCATCCAATAGCTGTGGGGAGTGATCCAGGGTTTCTTCCTTGAGAGCATCGAAACTATTGGCACTCTTGTTCTCTTGGATCCTTTTGGCAAGTTGGTTCATGGGTAGAATTCCCATATCCAGACGGCTTCGAATGGAGTTAATGATTGCAACTTCTTGTCAATCATGATTGACTCGGCATCTAATTCAGCAGTGACGGGCATAGTGGCCCTTCTTGTGGCAATGGAAGCACTCCAGGCTTCTTATAAGTTTGTTTGTTGGTGGTGCATGCTTGTGGCCATTGTCTTGTGGCTGCATCGAGCTCTTATAGAACATGTGGTTGACCTGTGATGCTATTCCATGGTGGTGGTATTTCCCTGCAAAGCATAAAGCATTCACCTTGATAGGGTCCTTTGTTTCCATGACAATCAGTGCTTTGATGTTGAAGATCTCATATAGAGCTTTGTGAAGCATTGCCTTTGTGTCACCTTGTGGTTGCGTCTTTTTGTGTGCCTTTGTTTCTCCCATTGGTGATCCAGTGGTTCCCTGGTATGACTGATCTGTTGTCAGTTTGATTGCTCCGACTCCAGTGGTCGAGCGTCCTGTAGTTGTGATGCCTTTTGGTCTACCAGTGGCCTTCTGGTCTTGAATATGGGGTGCGCTCTTCATAGCAGCAACCGCAGCATATGTTCTAGCATTATTGGCTAGTGTCGTCATAACTTCTTGATGTGGGTGGGGAGGAGATGGTATGGCAGGATTTGTGAAGGTTTGAAGTGGTCTACTCACCAAGCTGGTATGTCGAAAGGAAAGCTTGACTTGTATTAAGGCTTCAACGGGCCTTGATAGTATGACTTGTACTAAGAGGTGAACTGGTGGCAAGTACTTGAAGAGGTAGAAGTCTCTAGTGCTGCTAGAGATGACTCTGAGAGGCTTATGTAAGAGAGGAGGAAAAGGGGAGGCACTTGGGGAGCTTTCAAGAACATTGATGTTGAGAATCAAGTCAAGCTTAGGGCTTGACTGTTGAAATACAGGGCGCTTATATACAGGCACGGCCGTGCACGGGCCATGGTCACTAACGTAGGTACTTCTGGTCAAGAGTGGGCTGTCTGTATCATATGGTAATCCGTGGACAAGTGCTGCAGTCTGTATGAGTCAAACAATGGAGAAGCGGACAAGGACAATGGGAAATTGGACGAGTTGCCTAATCGATCCTAGACAATGGCGGCAGGCACTCCAAGAAAGGAAGCATCGTCATGATGTGATGACAACTACGAGGTTTGAGGCTGATCCAAGGAGATCTGATCTCTGCATGCCCATTCTGGTCTAATGGGTGTCTAGTATAAGCAACTACCCTTTAAGGTAGTCCGTATTGATGGTAACCCAATTAAGGGCCATGTCACTATCCGCGTCATCTGCAGAGCTCTGCGTGGATGAGGGATTATCTGCGGATCCTCCTGAGGAGGTCGACTGGTGCCCTGGACTCTGGGGCAAGGTGCTGGCTATGGGTGATGAGGCTGAGGGGGTGATTGACTGGTAACTGCCTTCACGACTAGTATGTTGTCATATGGGTGCTGAAGAGGGACTTGTGGGCGACAGGGAGTGCTTGCGGGACACAGGACTGCTGGGCTGGGTGAGGTATTCCTCCCAGGGTGCAACAGGGGACTCTTCTGGGGACAAGGCATGTGTGTGGCCTCCAGGGATGTTGGGTTCATAGTGAGTAACTGGTTCTGGCTCTAAGGGCGGTGCGTCCTCCATGGGACTGTCTGGGTCTTCCAGTGGGTTCTCTACTTGGGGTGGCTCTTGGTACATCTCCATTGAGGAGTAGTCCTGACAATGGATGTTCCAGGGGATGGGGACAAGGGGCTTGACTGGGGGCTGATCAAGGAGTGACAATGGTTTGGGTGGTTCACTGGGCAGTAGTGGTGGCAGCTCTGGTAGAGGTGATAGGTTCAATGGTAATGGTTGTTTGGTCATGAGTGGTGGCTTGGGCATGGTGACAAGGAGGGGGTCCGACAAGGATGAGAAAAATTGGGGTGGATCATAACAGTTGAGGCCTGCATCATGTGGTCCAGAATGTGCTGATCCAAGACCACACACAATCCTCACCTTACAGTAGAAAAGAAAAGTGAGGCCTCAATAGAATTGTTGTCACTCAAGAGCACTGATGAAGTCCTCATGACCACCTGCAGCAAATGCAAGTGTCAGTGTTTCGGATTTCAGGATTCGCCAGAAGATGTAGGGAAATGGTGGGTGAGGAAGTGGGTTATATTTTCCAAAGAGCTAGCAACTTGTGATGACGGTCTTGGACTCTCAGCAATCTGGATGAAAGGGTTAACACATGTAGAAGCTAGGAGAAAGGTTTTCACGCACCTTCTTTGCTGTCCTACCATTGAAGGATGTGGATAGTTGCTGAAGGTCGATGACAGAGACATGATTGGGCCGACAGACAAGAGCATCATACTTTGTCTCCGCAACGGTGACCCACTCGTTGCCATGCAAGAGGGCATGTGATGGGCGCAAGGGTGAGAGCGTAGATGGGGCAAAAAAGGAGGAATGCTTGATGGCGGAGAGGATACAGAAGTACAAGAGTGTGGCAAGAACGAAAAAGAACATGATAGTTTTGGACTCCCATCAATCTGCATGAAGGGTTAACGCATGCAGAAGCTAGGAGAAAGGTTTTCATGCACCTCCTTTGCTGTCCTACCATTGAAGGACATGGATAGTTGCTGAAGGTCAATGACAGAGATGTGATTGGCTGGACAGACAAGAGCATTGAACTCCGCCTTGGCAACGGCAACCCACTCATTGCCACGCATGAGCACATGTAATGGGTGCAAGGGTGAGAGCATAGATGGGGTGAAAAGGAGGAATGCTTGATGGCGGCGGGGACATGGAAGTATGAGAGCGTGGAAAGAACAAAAAAGAACACAATAGTTTCTATGGGCAAAGATGTAGCATGGATCAAAATTGGGCAGATGGCACTTGTGCTAGGATCATGTTGTGGGGCCTCAGTAGGGTTTGGGAGTCACGGAAGGAAGGCATGATAGGAATCAGGAAGGGATAGGGTAGATGATCGTGTCGAAGGCCAGCTTGCTGGTGCGTTTGATGGGGGTGGCATAGAGCAGAGACGGGCTGGGCAAGAAGTTGAAGTGTCCATGATGGCAATGAAATCTTGTGCCCCAGTGGGTCAGTGTAATAGAAGTTGTTAAACCCAAAGTGCTGGTCCTGTGGGAGATGTCAGGTTAAGCTAATACATACCAGGAAAAATGCAATAATGAGAGTTCATTCAATCACTCAAATGTTGACAGCAGCAACAATATATCGCTAATTTATCTATGCAAATGTGTTGTAATTCTGTACATTGGTGAATGGATTGACATAGTAAGTTTGGCACTTTTCTAGTACCATGAAGCTACTCCAATCATGGGGCACTATTGGCCCAAACTGCAGCAGCAAATGAATACTACTGATGATCCAGTCGACTGGGATGATTCCTGCACACTGCTCTTCACCTTGTATCAACCTGGATACCTGATGTATGAGGTGCTTGGGGTCTGGAGCAGTGGTAAGCGGCGAAAACCACTCAACATAAGCAAGATGGGTTGCAGGCAATGTGTCCAGTAATGGACACACTTTGCAGACAGTCTTCTCCAGTAGCTGAAACACAGTGCAAACCTGAGCAATCTGGGGTCCTAAGCACCAAATTGATTAGAGTAAGATTGACATGTTATGAATAATAATTACCTTTGATCCAGCCTTGCTTAGTATCTGGGCTGGGGCTTTGGACAAGGATGGTGTCAAAGCATGATGGTATGATCTGCCTGCACTTGTCCCTTTGTTCTGGCCAAGCATGCACTGAGTCTATTGTCTGAGATCCATCAGTTCCCATGAAGTTGATTATATGGAATACTAGAATGCCTCGGAAGGGAATGAGAGCATCCTCAGCATGCAGAGAGAGGATACTCCTACTGGCCCCAGGGTTGTTGACCTGCGTGATGAACTCAGCCAGTACATCTTGAAAGTCCAGCGCACCATATTGTGTTTTAAGAATGTCGAATGATGCATTCTTTCTTGAGGGATGACAAGCCATCTTCACAAACTGAGCATGAGTAAATGGGGGTCCGATCATCTTCCGAATCTCAGTGTGCTGGTGAACTTGGAGATCCTGTTTCCTGTTGATCAATGCAGCATGCTGTTGCACCTTTTCACAACACTCTAACCACACTGTCATCTGGGGGTATTCATCTTTGTGATTTGTTGCATGGTAGGCATCCTTTGTGAGGTTGATGTGAAGGCATTTGGACTGTTCTGTATTGTAGTTGTCCATCGTGCCGAATAGTCATATGGATGATGCATAATAAGTTAAGCTGTGGAGCTTGGGAAGGTCAAAGTTCTTCTGGACACCAAGATCCAAGAAAATGGCCTTGTGATCATAAAACGCAGCAAGGGATTTCTGCAGACAGTCAATCGATTCCATTGTATGGCTCTGGTACTGAGCAAGGTACACGAAATCCAGGAGCACACACATGGCTTTGATGATGTATGATGAGTCCTGCCTGTCCGGAACTGGAAGATCTACAACAAGCCCCAGTAGTATTGAGCATATCTTCTTGTGCTCATGGCCTGAGACCCATGAAAGTATGGATAAGCCTTTCAGAAACAATAATATCCTATGATTCAGGGGTATCGCTTGGCATTGTGCATCAATCTCCTCTGCACAAGGATACTGATTAGCAATATGTCTGGTGTGCATGCATGTCAATCTCACCTAGCCCAAAGATTTCGATCAGCCATCAGATCAGATGTTTCACCATGCCCTGGAGCAGCTGGTGAAGAATGTCTGGCGTGATCGACAAAAAAACGTCAGCCAGTGGGAACCTTTCCCAGAATGGATTGCAGATGGGCTTGAGTTCAGCTTCATGGCATGCACAGTGAAATTGACAAGTATTGGTATTGGCCAAAATGTATGTCTTGATTGCCATAGCCTGTACACAATGCAGAAACACCTTGTATTCACCAAGCTGGTCATGCGGAACTTCACATTTAGGGCACCAGCCACCATATGTACAGGTCACAAGGGACTGCTCAGGATAGTCCCCAATAAAGTTGGCAAAGATTGGATGGCATCGCTGCCAGATGCCGTTGCTGCTCATCATGGGGATGCCAGTTTCACCATAATAGCTGATCGGGTCCAATACATATTGCATACATCCATGGAATAGATTTACAAGTCCATGGCGGCGAGCAGCCTTGGTACCAATGCCTGTCAGCTTAGTAACTGGAATGTAACCAATCAAGAAGTGGGCGTGGCACGATGGCTTGCAGCGTATGTCTTTTGGAATGTTTCCAATCATTAAGTAGATCGGATATGCCATTTTATTCCGGGAGAGTGTAAGCTGTGTCTTGTCTGAGGAGACCAGAACTGGGATGACAGTTGCTCCAGGGCGACGGGACTCAAGCAATTCCTTTTACTTCTTATCAGTTGGGATATTTTATTGAGTGTTAATTACACACCTGAACCATCCACCACCAGGTACCAGTATGCATCTTGTTATAGATACGGCATGTACATTCAGCACTGGTGTAATGCCGCTCTGGGGTATAGATGAGATCTTGCACAAACTCAGGGTCGCCATAAAGTGATTGGATGCATTCTATAATGTCACAGTAGTAGAACTTGAGGCACTCCTCTCCAATGACAAGTTCCTTGCATCGGAAAGGAGGGCACCCAGGCAATTGGTTATTGATAATGTCATTCAGTTGTTTTGCGGTGTGGTACAACAGGCCAAGCTTGTCTACAACCTTCAAAGACAAATTAGTGATGAGCAAACCATATCAGATTGAAGAGGATGTGTACCTCTCCTATTGCCAGCAGATCCGTCAATGCTGACGATGTCAGTCCATGCATCTTTCCCCAATGTGCAACCTCCCAGTCACACTGAGAAACAAACAGCGCCCAAATAGACTGTGTAGCTGTGTCTTCATTCGATTCACATGCCATGCCAGGTATTGGGGCGCCTGCATTGCCCAACAGGAAATGGTCAATCACCACTGTTTGTGACCTTTCTGCATTGGGCACATCAAAAGGAACGACTTGCTTGGTTGCAGCATTTGAGGGCTCGGCCATTGTATCCAAGTCAATGGCATGGTGATTTGGAACAGCTGGTCCTGGGTGGACATTGTGTTCTGTAAGGACCTCAAACATGTCGGCATCTGCAAGGTCCACTGGCTTGGTGGACCCAGACGGATCCTCCTCAGGATTGATGGCATCAATATCTGTATACAAATCAAGTTCTGATGAATTAGGTAGCAACACGAGCAATGGAGAACTCACCATCTGATGATTGTGTGCTGTCATGTCTGTCTGTTTCAGCATCACGCCTGCCTAAGTCATTGGGGCTAACTCTCCCTGGCCCTGGTGATTGCATGCCATCACACTCATCCATTTCATCATCATGCCCACCTGGGCAATAATTACCCATGACCAAGTCATTGGGGCTTACTCTCCCCGACCCTTGTAAGGCCCAATTTGGGGCTAGAGCTGGTGGAAACGCCGTGTGATGAATGGAGGCAGCAGCCAATTGAACTTCTGAGCTGACACAGCAGCGGGGATCTTGGGATTTGCTCACATGTTGAGAAAGGCCACGCAGCATGAAATTCCTATTGCACCCAAAGCATTGGACCTGTGCCGTGGCCATGGGGCGTAGGGTTCGGTAATGAGTGGGGGGTTGGGTGAGGGACAGGGAAAAGAATTGCAGTTGCTGTGAGGAGTTGTAGTTTGTGTTCCAAGGGTGGACTGGATATAAATGAGGATGTACCTATTGTCCAAGACATCACCCATCCCCACTCTAGTCTTTTGTTTTTGTCCTTGAATTGGATTCACACACTCCTTACCTACATTCTTATTGTTTGCCATAATGCCTGGTTGTGTGTGTTGCACAAAGTCCAAGAAATCCACCAAGAAGTCCAAGTAAGAAGGTCCATTTCAAAGTGATAGTGAACTAATTGTACAAATAAAACACAGCGCCCCCCTTGCCAGTGAAGCTGGTGAAGCCTCAGGCACGATGTCTGCCACCAATAACCTACAAGGTGAGTCCAACAGCCGGTAATTAGACAGGCTTAACACCAGCAGAAGTACCAAACAAACGCACCTTTGACACCATTGAACCAACTTCTGCTTTGACTCCTGCACTGCTGATGATTGAGCCCTGCCAGAATAAAAGGATGCGAAACAATGGTAAGTGCTTCATGTTTGTCAAAAAGCGAGGTGGCTCAGTTTGGTCTTGAAGGCCCTGCTCATGGCCAACCCATGCAACTGCGATTGATGGGTAGAGGTAGCAGAGACATCGAAGAAGAGCAGCAGCAGCAACTTACCAGGATTGGTGGAATCAACAACAGGGACAACGTGTATCCTGCATTGCAACAGAGTTGAGTTTTTTGCTTACCAATCGGTGCATGTGCATGTTTTGTTCATGCGTGGCTGACTTGTAAAAATTTCAGCATCACCTTTTGCCCCTGCCTTTCACCCACTTTGGTCCCTCTGGTTCCAACTTTGATAACAATGACAGCAGGGCAGAGACCAAACCGGATGACTGGCTCAATGAGCAGTTCCCTCCAATCCACACCTCCAACATCTTGGAGGCGAGCATGATTGAGGTATGTCTTTTTTTTTCTTTTTTTTTTTTTTTCATGTCACCCTATTTTTGTAGAGGCCAGTGTGGCAGGATTCACCTGTGGCTGCTTCAGCCAGTGCAGGTCTTGGCACCTCATCCTCAATCACCAACATTCCCACTGTAACAGTATAGGAGGTTGGGGGTGGCAACGCAGTTGGTCCCTCTGTCAACACCCCGGTTGTGGACCCAGCCCTCATTGTGGACCCGGCCCCGGTTGTGGGCCCAGCCCCAGTTGTGTGGCCAAGTGACACTGATTTGGTGTTTGTTCCAGGGTCAAACAGGTTGATACTGACTGTGCAGAGTCCACCAGTGTGTGTCATCATCCACAATGCCTTTGACAACACTCAGGCATTGCTTTTCTTTGACCACTCTTTCCTGGATGCTACCATGATGCCAACTCTACTTGGGGGCTGTTATCTTACTGTGGCTGCAGAATCTCATAACCCAAGGGCACCAGTTATTCATAGCTGGTTGATCTAGGAAGCTGGATATATGGACACATTGATCCATTTGGTAAGTCACTTCTCACTTCGCACAGCACAGCACTAATTGTGTTTACAGCCACGTGCTCACATCCCTATTTACTGTGCAGAAGTGAAGGAGCATTGTGTGGCCCTCTTGCGGATCACTTACTTGGCTATTGGCTCTGTGCCTACTGTCACTCAGGTTGTTGCTCAGGAGCTATCAAGGTACAATTACACGTTTCCAACATGATCAAATGTAAGTAGTCTTTTTTTTTACAATTCACAGCTAATATCTATTCAGAGTAACCCCCTCTGAGGGGTTCCAAACTGGGCCAAGCCTTACCAGAACTCCCGTATCATTGCAGTGATATGGGACCTCTGTTTTACAGGGGGCTTTAGTGCATTTGCTCAGTGATATAATTTACGTTTTCTGACATCCCAAGGTACTGATGGGATGCTAGTTCATGAGGTGCCGGCTGCAATGGTGGCATTAGTGGCCACAGCAGTGAGTGAATTCTTTTTATGTGGTCACTTTGTACTAACACAGATTGTCAGCTCTATGCCAGCATCCACAAGTGGCAATCTGGCAGGCATCAACCCAGTGACTTCTCAGCAAACACATACCTTGATGTGTACAATGGTCACATCCAAACTCTCTGTCACATCCAAGAGAGTAGCAGTGCTAGGTTTCATCATATGATGGGTGATATATATACCCAGGCAAGGTAAGTGTGAATGTATTGGAACAATGAACAATCAATACTGATCAAACATCACAGCTCCAATGTGGCATCCCATGGTGTTCCCATTGTGGAACTTAATGTTGAAGAACTTGACTAAGTCCACCACTCATTTTGACAACCACCAAGTCCTATGTATGTTGTTTGTTTACTTCATCTTATACAAATAGCTGAACATATTCCAGTCAATGTAGGACAACGATACCCACTCCCATATGTGATTTGGTATTGGTGCAAAGCAATACCACTGGACAATGTGTTACCTTGTACTGTTTGCTACAGGTAGTTTAGTTAGTTAGCCAATCATTAGTTATCGGAAAAATACTACTTAGTTATCAGAAAAATACTACTTATTTAATTGAAAATTATCTCGGAATGTATCATAAAATTATTCAGAATTATCATATATTATTGAAGATAATTAACTCTAGGTTATGGGGGGTAAGAAAACCAGCGATAATATAAGGGATTAACAAATTATCGATAATTTCCACTAGTGACACACAATTATCACTAAGTTGCTAAAATTATTGTGGGGGGTTTTTCCTGATGTACTTGGCTTCAGATTGTTATGATCCACCCCAATTTTTCTCATCCTCGTCGGACCCCCTTCTCGTCACCCTATCCATGCCTAAGCGACCATTACCATCATCACCCCTTGATCAGCCTCCAGTTGAGCCCCTTGTCCCTGTCCCCTGGAACATCCATCATTGGGAATACTCCTCAATGGAGATGTACCAAGAGCCACCCCCAGTAGAGAACCCACTGGAAGACCCAGACAGTCCCATGGAGGACGCACCGCCCTTAGAGCCAGAACCATTCATTCCATATGAACCTGATGTCCCTGAAGGCAACACACACGCCTTGTCCCCAGAAGAGTCCCCCGTCATACCATGGCAAGAGTACCTTGCCCTGGATAGTCCTGTGTCCCGCAAGCACTCCCTGTCACCTACAAGTCCCTCTTCAGCACCCATATACCAACGCACCAGCAGAGAAGGCAGTTACCAGTCAATCACCCCTTCTGCCTTGTCACCCATAGCTGGCACCTCGCCCCAGAGTCAGGGCTACCAGTCAACCTCTCCCGGAGGATCTGCAGACAATCCCTCATCCACACAGAGCTCTGCAGATGATGCGGATAGCGACATGGCCCTTAATTGGGTCACCATCAATACAGACTACCTTAAAGGGTAGTTGCTTATGCTAGACACCCATTAGACCAGAATGGGCATGTGGAGATCAGATCTCCTCGGATCAACCTCAAACCTTGTGGTCATCATTGCATCATGACAACACTTCTCTTCTTGGAATGACCCGCTGCCATTGTTCAACCGTTAAGGATGGATTAGACAACTTGTCCAGAAGTACCTATCTTAGTGACCATGGCCCGTGCGCAGCTGTGCCTGTATATAAGCACCCTGTATTTTGACAGTCAAGCCCTAAGCTTGACTTGATTCTCAATATCAACATTCTTGAAAGCTCCCCAAGTGCCTCCCCTTTCCTCATCTCTTACATAAGCCTCTCAGAGTCATCTCTAGCAACACTAGAGACTTCTACCTCTTCAAGTACTCGCCACCAGTTCACTCTTAGTACAAGTTGTACTATCAAGGCCTGTTGAAGCCTTAACACAGATGTTGTTGGGAATCACCCTGACACAAGCCCAAGTACATCCCCAAGAGTATTAGTAAATGCGCTCCTTATCTGTAGTATCCACTATTGTATATATGTGACTGCCAAATATTCAATCTCAGGAAGAGAGGAGTGGGCATTCAAGTGGGCATTCCCCCTTCATTACCCCTGCATGCTCATTTATTCACTTGCACATATAAACTTCTTCCTCTTATCAGAGATGTCATTGTAGATTGTGGTCTTTCTCCTTTGTGGCCTTCAATAGGGTGCCCGGGGGCGGGAGTTTGCCTTGTTGCTGTGTTAGCAACAATTTCCTTTGCAGCGAATGTTTTTTTTTTTTTTTGGCATTCAGAGTTTATTGTCCACAGTTTACACTACAAGACATCGCAGTGCTACAAGAACACTACTAGGAGACACAGGAGAAGGTGGATAGCAGATTGTTGGGCTAAATGGAAGTAAATAAAACAGAAGGTGCACATGGCACCTCAGGTAAACAAGGCCAAACTGAGAAACAACTCACGGAGGATCTGGGCAAGCAGGCAAAGGACGAAGCAGGGAGTTACTACAGAGAAGAAAAGTGGCAAGTGCTTCAGCACCTTTCACAGTCCAAAATAAGTATCATAAGGAATAGTCCTGAAGCAAATGGTCACAAAAGATCAAGACAAGGGGGCAATTGGATAAAATATGGGAAGCAGAATGGAGAACGGGATCAGGAAGAGGAGAAGGGTGAGCCACACGTTGAGAGATGTGATTATGGCTGCTGTGGCGGGTGGCCCTACGGGCCACACTACCTTGCAAGGTGATGTCATGGGATTCTTGCAGGAGAAACTCAAAGCCTTCACCCCAATTCGCAGCAGAAACAGTTTATCAGGAAAACCCTCCCACTATAATTAGAGATAATTTCAGTATTTTAGTGATAATTATTGGAAAATTATCATTATCGTCGGCTAGCAAGCCCCCCATAATCTAGTGCTAAATTATTGTCATAATTTGCCATAATGTTTAAATAAATTCTGATAATGTTTAATTTCTGACATTCATTGACATTCAGATAATGTTCAAAAATGGGTGATATTTGATAACTAATGATTGGCTATGCTACCTGTAATATGTAGTAATGCCATTGTCCAGTGGTATTGTAATATACCAACACCAAGTCACATACGATAGAAAAACAAGTGAAATAAACTGACATGACACAATGATATCAAGAGCGGGTATCATCGACCTATGTTGACTAGAATAGGTTCAGCCACTTGCAAAAAGACGAAGTAAAATGAACAATGTACAATAGGACTCTTGCTATGCTGGTTGTTGAAACCAGTGGTGCTCCTAGTCAAGTTCGTCAAGGTTGAGATTTGCAATGGGAACTCCTGTGGGCACCGCAACTGACATGTCAGGGCTGTGATGTTTGATCAGTATTGGCTATCATTCAAATATATTCACACTTACCTTGCCTGTACATAGATGTCACGCATCATGCTGTGAAATGAGCCAGTCCGCTTCTCCAAGATATATTGGAAGGTTTGTAGGTGTCCATTGTACACATCAAGATAGGCATTTGTGGAAAATTCAGCCAGTTGATAACTACCACTACGCCACTCATAGATGGCGGCATAGAGCTAATAATTTGTGTTAGTACAAAACGACCAGGTAAAAAAAAAAGTACTTACTGCTGTGGCCACCAATGCAACCATCACAGCTGGTACTTCATGAACCACCTCCCCATTACCACCCTGGAATGTTGGGAAGCGGGAGCAGTACCGATGGGCAAAGGAATTGACACCTCCTATGAAATAGAGGTTCTGTATAACAGCTATGATGTGGGAATTCCGGTATGGCCTGGACCAAATTGGGGATGGATGGAAGGGGCTGCTCTGAACAGAAGTCAGCCACAAATTGCAAAAAAAAAAAAAAAGGACTCACATTCAACAGTGTTGGAAATGTGTAAGTGTATTGTGATAGCTGCTGGGTAACAACCTGAGCAATAGCGGTTGGAGAGCCAACAGACATGAAAGCAGTCTGCATGAGAGCCACACAATGCTCCTTGACCTCAGAGCGGAGAAGGGGGATGCAAGCACGTGGCTGTAAACACAATCAGTGACGTAGCATGTCGTGTCATAGAACACTCACCAGACAAAGCAAGTGGTCTAAGTACCCATTCTCCTGGTTCATCTGGTCATGGATAATTGGACCCCTTGGGTTACGAGATTCTGTAGCAGCAGTAATGAGACAGTCCCTCATTACTGTTGGGATGGCGGCACCATCTGGAAATGAGTGATTAAACAAAAGAAAGGCCCAAAGATTCTCAAAGGAATCTGTGATGACATCATGCAGCGGTGGGGACTGGATGGTGAGCATCAACCTTGTCATCCCCAGAAGGAAAACTAGGTCAGTATCACTTGACCACACAATCGGGGGCAGCTGATGCTCAAGGGGGGGTTGGCACTGTCGTCATCACCATCACCACCCTCCTGCTCCATGGGAACGTTGGTGACCGATGGGACACTGAGTCCTATACTTGCTGAAGCAGTGACAGATGAACCCTGCTGCAATGGCATCTACAAAAATGTCTGTAATTCTAAGTAAAAAAATAAATAATTGATGCACTTCAATGGCCATCACCTCCAACATGTTGGTGACTAAGGATGGGGTCCCAAGTCCTATATTCGCTAAAGCAGCCACAGATGAGCCCTGCCGCAATGGCATCTACAAAAGCATCTATAAGTCTAAGAAAAAAAAAAAAAAATTCGACGCACCTCAAGGGCCATTGCCTCTGACATGTTGGTGACTGAGGATGGTGTACCGAGTCCTGCACTGGCTAAAGCAGCCACAGATGAACCCTGCCACAATGGCCTCTACAAAAACATCTGTAAGTCTAAGTGAAAAAAAAAAAAAAAATCGACGCACCTCAATGGCCATCACCTCCAACACACTGGAGGGAAACCTCAGATTGAGCTCAGTAAAGTGTGACTCATCAAGCCACTCTTGTTCAGTATCTGCCCCACTGTCGTCGCCATCAAGGTTGTCGTTGTTACGTTCTTGGGCTTACGCAGGGTGCATTTTTCATTTTCCACCTGCTTACTAAGCCTTTCCCATCATGTGACCAACCACCCATCCATCCTAATCACATGATCAATCACCTGACTAGTCACCTGACCACCCATGTGACCAGTCACATGCCATCTACATCACCTGCTCCTCAAAGTCACCTGTTCTATATCACCTGCTCCTAGGTCACCTGTGCATCACCTGATACTCCCTCACCTGACCTTACATGACTCCATCTCTACCTTTGACTCGTCTCTACTTGCTTACCTTAGCCTTGCTTCCGGATTCTTGGCCCGCTTACTATATCTTCTCCATAGCCTCATTTTGCGACTCATACTGACTCCCTCCTTGTTACCTTCACGCGCGAGTCAGTTCCGCAGTATATGACTCCATCTTTTTGAGCCATGACTCATTACTAGTACAGGTACTTATCGTATTAGGCTCGAGTCATACAGCCTCCTCACATGTATATAAACCCTCATGTTTTCCTAGAGTTGGGCCTTAAGCCTGACTAGGTTTAATCCCAAGTGTTGTAGCTTCCACAGCGCCTTCAGTTTTCGTCCGCATCCCTTCTAAGTCGTCTCGAACATCGTCGAGACTCTCTTCTACATCTTTCATTATCATCACTAGTGTCTTGCATGCGTGCAGACCCGTCATACCAGTGCATCCAAGGGCCAGTGTTTGCTACCTGCAATCCCTTGAAGTACAAGTCCTGCCGCCATTATACAAACCTGTGCACGTCGCACCTTAGGGTCCTTGGCCCTTAACACAAGTCAGGCTTTCCACCCAGGCTCCGCGGAGCATCACAGACATCATCTACCCTGGCGGGTATACAACTCATTGGAGAATTAGATGAAGCTCACAAGCACGTACAAAGGAGACAAGCAGACAACCTTCCTAACCACGTTAAAGGACAGGCATACTTTGAATTGCATCCCAGACTCAGGGGAAGAGCGAACCCAGACACAGGCTATTACATCAGCGCAGGCACAGATAAACTTGCTGTAGAATTCGTCACAGAAAACGGAGAAGACAACTGGACACAACTCAGAAGAGAAACAGACGGCACCTGGTATACTACCAAAGAAGCTCTTGTTCCCAAAGAAAACAGGCTTTTAGGCTGGTGGAATATTGATGATTCCCAGCACCCAGACTTCTTCATACATCACCCAGAACACGCACCAGCACCCCCAGAAGAGACACTTGCAGGAGGTCTTCACCACATTGCCACACTCCAGGGAACGACTCCATTCACTCCACAGACACCTATCCTACCCCAGATTGAAACAGCAGCCACTCAGGGCATTGCTATCCCCATTGATATCGCACCAATCGCATCCACACTCCCAGTCACGTCTACAAGCCCACCAGTCATACCCCCAGCTCAACCCCCAGTCGCACCAAGTGCACCAGTAATTGTCGCTACCTCAGGACCAAACACACTCACATACATCCCACCTACCATGTCAGGACAAGCAGGAGGATCGGGACAAGGCGCAGGAGGTGCAGCAAGCATAGCAGCCACTACAGGTAGAACAGGACAAACCATCACAGTTGCAGCTGTATCATCCAATGGCGGACTCAAAGGCACCCCACCTCCCCACTTCAGCAGAGATAGGACACTAGTCATAACTTCCTAGTCAACTTCAGCATCTTCAGGTTTGCCAACAGAAACAATGATGCCATGAGCAATCCAGCCACATGCATCACTACAGCACTCACCTACATGGGCAGAATTCTAGTCAACCCATGGAAGGAACAACAGATGACAGAACTTCAGGCACACATCGCTGGAGGAACCGCAGACACAGAAGAAGCCCACTGGACAACCTTTGAACAGGCATTCAAAGACACATTTTATAACACCAACATCAAAGCGGAGGCCTACCAGAAACTGGAGAACCTCAAAATGAAAGACAACTTGGACATCTTCATATCCGAATTCAAGAGATTCGTCACCGCCTCAGGGATAGACATCAATTCACATGGCATCATCCACTTGTTCAAAAAGGGGCTTGCCAGCAGTCTAACCACAGCCACAATAAACAGCCAAGGCTACGACCCAAGGAACCCCTGGACCACATTCCAACCATGGGAAGATGCTGCACACACATGTAACCTCAGATGGAAACACACCCAAGAATATAGAACTAGTTTACGCCAAGGATACTATGCCACACTTGGCCAGAAACCCTGCGGACCACAGCAGCAGTCGTACGGAGGAGGAGGACAATGCCTCACCACATCCCAAGGAGGACACCATATGGATGTTGACACTACCATTGCTACCAATATTACTGGTAGAGGACCAGAACTTTCTGAAGCCAAGAAAGCGGAGTTACAAGCCAACAACTCCTATTTCTACTGTTTCAAAAGAGGACACCATGCCAGAGATTGTCGCAAGAAACAAGCAGACTGTGCCCAGAGCAGCGGAAGCACCACTAACACCAGTAACCAAACCCGCACCAGAGAAATCACCATAAATGACATCACCCCAGTGCTTGTCAATGAAATGATTAGGAGCGACACATTCAAAGGCATGGATGAAGAATTCAAACTCTCCTTCTTGGAGGATGCCATCATAGGAAACACCTCATTGGGTTTTTAAAGGGCCCTAAACTAGCCACTGTAGCTAGGGCCATTGGTCTCAATAGTGTGTATATTAGCCAACTCAATCACATTCAAATCAATTTTGTTCTATCACACTATCAAGGACAAGCAGAAGAAATAGCACTACTTGACACTGGTGCTACAGAAAACTTTATCAACTACAAAACTGTTGCTAGGCTTAGACTGGGAACTCAGAAACTAACCATCCCCAGACCTGTATTCAATGTGGACGGAACTAATAACCGCCATGGTACCATCACTCATGCATGCGACCTTATGGTCAAAAAAGGAAACCGAAAGGAGCGGCAACACTTCTATGTCTCAAACCTAGGCAGAGATAGATTTATCTTAGGCTATCCCTGGTTCTGCGCCTTCACCCCAGACATTGACTGGACTAACACTCAGCTATGCGGACCACAGATCAAAATGGAGACACTTAAACTTGAAACCTTCCAGAAACTCAAAGAGTACAAAAACAAACTTCTGGAACGCATCACTACAGCTTGTGCACAGTACACTCCATGGTTGGGAGTCACCCCAGAAATGGGCAGCCCAGTGGAAATCAAACGCATAGCTCATGCACAGTGCACTCCGCAGTTGGGAGGCACCCCAGAAATGGGCGGCCTGGTGGAAATCAAACGCACGCATAATGCAATTGAAATGGCCCATAAGTATGCAACGGAACATGGGAAGGAGGAAGTCACCCTCCCAGAGGAATTTAAACATCACACACTGCTATTTTCGGATGAAGAGGCCAACAAATTCCCGCCTTCATGTGGGGAAGGAGACCACAAAATAAAATTAATGGACACTGCACTGGCCAGCTTTAACTGCAAAGTTTACCCCTTGTCCCACAAAGAACAGGAAGCGGAGGACAAATTCCTAGACGAAAACTTGGCAAAAGGCTACATTGTACCATCCCACTCTCCCTACAGCTTTTCGACCTTCAGTGTCCCTAAAAAGGACTCGAAGGAAACCTGGTATATTATCGACTATAGGCCCCTCAATGCTGTTACCCGCAAAGACATCACACCACTCCCAAACCTTGCACAATGCATCCAAGACTTGCAAGGGATGGAGGTATTCAGCAAATTCGACATCAGATGGGGCTATAACAACATCCGGATCAAAGAAGGAGACAAATGGAAGGGAGCATTCAAAACGCGCCGCAGCCTTTATGAACCAAAGGTCATGTTCTTTGGCATGTCAAACTCCCTGGCCAGCTTCCAACGATTTATGAATGGTATCCTTGAAGAGCTCTACAAGCATTTTGAGAAGAAAGGCATACACAACATCAGGGAAATATTCAAGAGCTATATGGACGACTGCGGCATTGGCACATTACTCAAAGACCTAGCACTACACATTGAAATCATCCACTTCCTATTCGATCTACTTGCAAAGCATGGACTCCACCTCAAATTGTCAAAATCGGTCTTCTTACAGCCACAAATGGACTTCCTCGGCATTAGAATCCCAAAAGAAGGCGTCACTATCGATCCAGCTAAAGTTGCAGGACTACGCGACTACCCACATGATATACTCAATCTTAGACGGGCTAGAGGATTCTTAGGCATCACTGGATACCACAGAATGTTCTGCAAGGACTTCTCAATCATTGCCACACCTATCACTAAACTTACAGGCAAGAACGTCCCATTCGAATGGGGACCAGCACAACATGAAGCACAGGACAAAATAATCACGCTCATAACCAGTTCACCAGTACTAGTCAAACCAGACCCTTCTAGGCAATTCGAGCTAGAAGTGGACACTTCACAGATCGGCACAGGAGCGATCTTATACCAAAGAGATCCACCAATTATGTGTGCAAACGGCACAGAAAAACCAGGACCACAAAGACCAGTGGGATTCCATTCCCAAAAATTCACCACAACTGAGCAAAATTATCCCATCTATGACCATGAGTTCCTAGCCATCATGAGGGGACTTCGCTGCTAGACACACTTGCTCAAAGGAACTCATATCCCCATCCTGGTATACACAGATCATGCCAACTTATACTACTATAGAGATCCCTGGAAGATCGGCCTGCATGTTGCTGGTTACATACCTGAATGAGAACAGTACAACATCTTACTGGAATACAAACCTGGAGCAACAAACAGAGCAGACACCTTATCTAGACAACCAGATTATGAAGGACCAAACCCAGATAATAACAAAGTACTCATATGGCCAGACCAGTACTTTTGCAAGCAACACACCTCCATGGTTGGGAGTCACCCCAGAGACGGGCAGCCCAGTGGAGAAAAGACGCATATCTGCATCTTTGACATAGATAGTATCCATGACAATTGGGACAGCAAAGTCAAAACAGGACAATATCCGCACCAATCAGAACTCAAGTGATGGGCACCATTACATAACCTCACCCTATTGGACGGGACCCACTGGCATCACAGGACTGCTTTGGTTGTCATGGCAGACAATGCACTTAGGAGGGGGGTAATTTTCCTTTTCCACAATCATGTGATGGCCGGCCACCCCGGGATTACCAAGACATTACAACTCCTCTCGCAATACTACTGGTGGCTGAACATGAAAACATTCGTCACTGAATACATCAAAGGATGCGCTACCTGCCAGATGACAAAAATTAACACCCATCCTGCCCATCCACCACTGATCCCTATTACTCCCGCAGAGAACACTTGCCCCTTTGAAACAGTCACAATGGATTTTATCACTAAACTCCCACAGTCAGGTGGATATGACACCATTCTCATGGTCACAGACACAGATTGCTTGAAAGCATCTATCTTTATCCCTTGCAATGAGGCAATCAATTCAGAAGGAGTTGCACTTCTGTACCTGAATCACATAACCCCGCACTATGGCATACCCCGCAAAATCATATCAGACCACAATGTTCGCTTCACATCAAAGTTTGCTGCGGAACTTTGCAAGCTTCTTCATATCAAACAGAACATGAGCACAGCATACCACCCCCAGACCGACAGATCTAGCGAAAGAACCAATCAGACCCTAGAACAATACCTCCGGGTCTTCTGTGGCACACAGCAGAACAACTGGCATGCATGGCTCCCACTTGCCCAATATACGAAGAATTCATGGCCTTCAGCAACCACGAAGAAAACACCTTTCGATCTCCTTATCAGATATACACCACAGATTCATCAGCCAACCAGATCATTGAACCTCCCCACATTTGAACAATGTTTGTCAGCAATTAAAGAAGCCAGGAACACCACTCAAGAAGCCCAACGTAAAGCACAAGAATCTTGGATCAAAGAACATCCTTGGTTTATGCCATTCGAAGTAGGAACCAAAGTTTGGCTTGAAGGAACAAACCTCAGATTACCAAGCAACATCACCACAAAGCTAGCACCAAGGTGGTATGGACCATTTATGGTAGCCACCAAAATATCAAACATCGCTTACAAACTCAGCCTCCTGCCCACCTGGAAAATACACAATGTATTCCACGCCTCCCTCCTTACGCCTTACAAAGAAACTGATCAGCACAGCCCCAATTTTATCGAACCACCACCTGATATCATCGAAGGTGAAGAAGAATGGGAAGTAGAACAGATAATCAAAGCGCACACATATGGGCGGTGGAAGAAGAAACAATATCTCATAAGATGGAAAGGATACTCTCCTGCACATGACTCATGGGTCAACGCAGATGACTTACACGCACCAGAACTCTTAGCTGATTTCCAGGTTGCGCACAGCATAAAAACCCTCTTGCTAGACGACACACCCCCATCATGCCCCGCAAACCAGTCATCAACTACAGCCAACCCCAGCCTACCTTCTACTTCTTCTGTTCCCTCTTCAGAGACCCATCTATCTACCCCAACCCCTACAAATTCCACAAATTTGTACCAGACTCAGGACCAAGAGACAAGGAGACAGGACTACTGATCGTTTATTCTAGGATTCACGCCACATTTGAACACTCTCTAGAGCACTCCCACTTCTGTTGAGACTACTGCTGCATCTACCACTGCTGAATGTCCTTCACCCCATGTCTATTCCCCCCCAGTGCCATTAACTATGTCAAATAATTTGGTGACTTCACTATACTCACCTGTGTTTACCAATCTGGCAACACCATATCCCATTGTTCCACCTTCATTAGAGCAGGAACAAGCAAGCCCACCTTTGTCAACACCCACTGCATTGTCAGACGCGATTTTATCCACATCAGAACCATCACATCCACCCGCGAGCACCAGCAACCTCCCACAGACACCACTATCCCCAACCCCTACTCCCTTGAACATTTCAGTAGCACGTTCCCCAGGTATCCCCCTGACGACAACGCCCTCACCATTGGAGATAGCTGAAGCCCTCATGGAGCTACAATACCCAGACGAAGACCCACTACCTACCCCCCAGTCATTAAAATGAGCCACCTCCCCTTCACCTCTTATCCCATGCAAGCGCATGCACGTCTCTTACCCCTACTGTCTCAGATGTCACAATGAGACACCAGACCACCTGAAGGAGGATTGCCTGCTCTGGGTCTTCTGCGGAAGATGCTACTCCCCTCTTCATGCTCACAAGGATTGCCCCAACCCCCATCGCAACTGCACTGGGATGACTTGCCTGGTACCAGAAACGCACACCAATTATGGGATGTTTTGCACATACGACAGTGGATACGAAACACTAGCAGCAATATGGGCTGACGGACATAGCAACCCAACACTCTGCACATATGACACACTAGGCGCCACATGGGAAGACATCGGCGATGACATGCTTATTGGCACTCCGGACCAACATTCCTGAAGTCACGTGGTAGTGACTTTCTAGGAAGGGCATCATGTTACGTTCTTGGGCTTACGCAGGGTGCATTTTTCATTTTCCACCTGCTTACTAAGCCTTTCCCATCACGTGACCAACCACCCATCCATCCTAATCACATGATCAATCACCTGACTAGTCACCTGACCACCCACATGACCAGTCACATGCCATCTACATCACCTGCTCCTCAAAGTCACCTGTTCTATATCACCTGCTCCTAGGTCACCTGTGCATCACCTGATACTCCCTCACCTGACCTCACATGACTCCATCTCTACCTTTGATTCGTCTCTACTCGCTTACCTTAGCCTCGCTTCTGGATTCTCGGCCCGCTTACTATATCTTCTCCATAGCCTCATTTTGCGACTCATACTGACTCCCTCCTTGTTACCTTCATGCGCGAGTTAGTTCCGCAGTATATGACTCCATCTTTTTGAGCCATGACTCATTACTAGTACAGGTACTTATCATATTAGGCTCGAGTCATACAGCCTCCTCACATGTATATAAACCCTTGTGTTTTCCTAGAGTTGGGCCTTAAGCCTGACTTGGTTTAATCCCAAGTGTTGTAGCTTCCACAGCGCCTTCAGTTTTCGTCCGCATCCCTTCTAAGTCGTCTCGAACATCGTCAAGACTCTCTTCTACATCTTTCATTATCATCACTAGTGTCTTGCACGCATGCAGACCCGTCATACCAGTGCATCCAAGGGCCAGTGTTTGCTACCTGCGATCCCTTGAAGTACAAGTCCTGCTGCCATTATACAAACCCGTGCATGTCGCACCTTAGGGTCCTTGGCCCTTAACAGTCATTCTCTTTGTTGGCGTTGGAGGGAGCCAAGGGTGGAATGGGAATAGGCGTTGGGTGAGGGGTGGGGGCCCAAAGCAACGCTGAAAATTTTTCCAAGTCAGTCGTGTTAAAAACAAACATGTGATTTGTAAGCAAAAGACTCAACTCCGTTGCAATGCAGGATACACGTTGTCCATGCCCATCCTATTGTTGATTCCAGTGAGTTGCACTTGTTCAATGCCTCCGCTACCTCCACTCATTGACCCCAGTTGCATGGGGTGGCCATGAGCAGGGCCTTCAAGACTAAATTGAGCCACTTCCTCTCTGATGAACACAATCCACTCACCATTATTTCACGTCCTTTTTCTTGGGAGGGCTGCAGTAGTCATCTGTGCGGGAGTTGAAGCAGAACTAGTTGGGTCAATGGTGGTAAAGGTATGTTTCCTGGATACTTCTGATAGTGTTAGGTGTGTCTAACTGCCGTCCATTCAACTCACCTTGTAGGTTGTTGGTGGCAGACCTGGATGTCACACTCAACGGCTCACTGGCATCGTTGGCACTGTGTTGTAACCCTATAATTAGCTTGCTATTACATCGAAATGGAGGAACATCTTACCTGGTCCTATTGACTAATTTGTTGGACTGCATGCGGCGCACATGTGGACGATAAGGGGCCATGACAAAGACAATAAGAATGTGAGTAAAGAAGAGTGAATCCGATCTAAGGACAAACAAAAAAGACTGGAATGTGGGTGGGATGATGTCCCAAACAATAAGTGTGTCCTTTTTTATATTCAGACAGACCTTGGAGCACAAACTAAAAATTCTCATGAAGTGCAACCCCAAAATCCCCCCCATACCACCTGTGTGCCCCACCTGTTACTGAACCCTACACCCCATGGCCATGGCGCAAGTCCAATGCTTTGGGTGCAATAGGAAATTCACACTGCGCAGGCTTTCTCAACACGTTAGTAAAACCCAAGATCCCTGCTGCTGTGGTGGCTCTGCTGTCACACTACAGATGCCATTGATGTCCACCTCCATTCCTCACACAGTGTTTCCACTGGCTCTAGACTCAAATTGCATACCACAAGGGTCGGGTAGAATTAGCCCTGATGACTTGGGTATGCACAATTATAACTTGGGTGGGTACGATGATGAAATGGGTGAGCATGATGGCATGCAACCATCAGGACCAGAAAGAGCTAGCCCCGATGGCTTGGGCACCGACTTGGGCATGCACAATGACAGCTTGGGCGGGCATGACAATGAAATGGATGGGCATGGTGGTGCGCAATCTGCAGATGGTGAGTTGTCTGTAACTCATGCTATGACCTAGAACTCATCAGAATCTTATGCACTTACAGATATTGATGTGGTTGATCATGAAGAAGATCTGGCTGAGCACATGGAACCTGCAGATGTCACAGATGCTGACATATTTGAAGTCCTCACGCAACATAATGCCTATTCTACAGCCATTCCAAATCAGCATGCTGTCAACACAACAACAGCAGAAGTTTCAGATATTCCCATCGAGCAAGCCATCCCTTTCAGTATGCCCAATGCGGAAGCATCAGCAACAGTGGTAATTAGCCATTTCCCGTTGAGCAGTGCAGGTGCCCCGATACCCAACACACCTCAAGGTCCGCTGGCGCATGGATTAAACGAAGACATGGCTGCACACCCCATTTGGGCACCGTTCATCTTGCAGCGTGACTGGCAGGTTGCAAATTGGGCAAAGATGTGTGGGCTGACATCATCAGCATTGACGGATCTGCTTGCAATAGAAGATGTATGTGTTGTCTTTCCGCTCCTTTGATTACTCATCACTAATTCATCTTTGAAGGTTGTGGATACGCTAGGCCTGTCATACCGCACAGCAAAACAACTAAACCATATCATTGACAACAAATTGCTGGGGCGCCCTCCCTTCCAATGCAAGAAACTTGTCATCGGAGATGAGCGCCTTGAGTTTCACTGCCAAGACATAATCAAATGTATATGATCACTTTATGGCGATCCTCAATTTGCGCAGGATCTTGTATTTGTCCCAGAGCGGCACTATACCAGCATTGAATGCACATCCCGCATCTATAACAAGATGCATACCAGTGACTGGTGGTGGACAGTTCAGGTATGTGACTAATGCTCCATGGACTATCCCAACTGATTAGCGGTAACAGGCATTACTTGAGTCCCATCGCCCTGGAGCTACAATCACTCCACTTCTTGTCTCGTCAGACAAGATACAGCTGATGCACTTCCAGGAGAAGATGGCATATCCCATTTACCTAACGATTGGAAACATTCTGAAAGACATACACTGCAAACCATCATGCCATGCCCACATCCTGATTGGCTACATTCTAACAACTAAATTAACAGGCATAGACAGCAAGGCTGCTTGTCGGCATGGACTTGCAAACCTATTCCATGGATGCATGCACAAAGTATTGGACCCGATCAGCCATTATGGTGAAACTGGAGTCCCCATGATGAGCAGCGATGGTATCTGGTGGCGATGCCACCCAATTTTTGCTAACTTCATTGGGGATTACCCTGAGCAGTCACTTGTGACATGTACATACAGCAGACGATGCCCAAAATGTCAGGTTCCGCATGACCAACTTGGCGAATACATGGACTTTCCACCTCATGTGCAAGTGACAGCAATTCATTGCTATCGTTTGGCCAATGGCAACGTCCATCCATTCCACCTTGCATGCTGTGATGCTAGCCTCAAGCCCATCTACCACCCATTCTGGGAAAGGTTCCCACTCACCAACATCTTTATGTCAATTACACTGGACATCCTCTACCAGTTGCTTCAGGGGATGGTGAAGCACCTAGTTCGATGGCTGATCAGGGTCTTTGGCCCAGGTGAGATTGGTACTGTGTGGTGCCGGACAGATAGCTAATCGGTATCTGTGATCCAGGACAGATTGACGCATGGTGCAAAGCAATACCCCCAAATCACAAGATCTTACTATTTACAAAGGGGATATCGGTTCTTTCACGGGTCTCAGGCCACGAGCACAAGAAAATGTGCTCAATACTACTTGGACTGGCTGTAGATCTTCCGGTTCCAGATGGGCGGGACTCATCATGCATCATCAAATCTGTGCGCGCTCTCTTGGACTTCGTCTTTCTAGCTCAATACCAGAGTCATACAATGGATTCAATTAAACACCTACTGAATTGCCTTGCTGCGTTTCACAATCACAAGGCCATTTTTTTTGATCTTGGAGTCTGGGAGCACTTTAACCTCCCGAAGCTCCACAGCTTAACCCATTATGCGTCGGCAATACAACTATTCGGTACGACAGACAATTACAATACAGAACAGTCTGAATGCCTTCACATTGACCTTGCGAAGGATGCTTACCATGCGACAAACCGCAAGGACGAGTACCCACAAATGACAGCCTGGCTGGAGCGCCAAGAAAAGATGCAACGGCATGCTGCATTCATCAACACGAAGCAGCATGATCTCCACCAACCTGCTCAAACTTGGAAGATCCTTGGACCTCCATGTATTCATGCTCAGTGTGTAAAGATGACTTGTCATCCCTCCCTGAAGGCTGTATCCTTTGATACCCTCAAAACACAGTATGGCGCCCTCAAATTCCAAGATGCCCTGGCCAATTTCGTCGCGCAAGTAAACTACCCTGAGGCCCGAAGGAACGCACAATCCTTACATGCTGATGACACTCTCATTCCCTTCTGGGGTGTCCCAGTATTCCATCTTATTAAATTCACAGAAACTGACAAATCTGAGACCATAGATTCTGTTCATGCTTGGCCAGAACAAAAGGACACGTGTGGGCGGATAATACCATTGCGTTTTGACACTGTCCTTGTCGAAAACCCCAGCCCAGATCCCAGGCAGGGCCGGATTAAAGGTAGTTCTCTTTTCCTAACGCATTAATCTAGCTAATGGGTAGTACTCAGGCCTCCAGATTGCTCAAGTCCGCACCATCTTTCATCTACCAAAGAGGACAATTCACAATGTGTGTCCATCATTGGACACGTCACCAGAAACTCACCTTGCCTACATCGAGTGGTTTTCTCCACTTGCGGCTTCACCAGACCCCAAGCACCTTATGTACCGGGTATCCAGATTGATGCAAGGTGGAGAGCAGCGTGTCAGAATCATCCCAGTCAACTGGATCCGTTGTAGTGTTCATTTGCTGCCCAGCTTTGGGCGAGTTGTACCCCATAGTTGGAGTAGTTTCACAGTACTAGAACAGTGCCACACGTTCTATCTCAATCCATTTACTGACATACAGAGCTACATTACATTGACACAGATAAAATAGTGGTATAATAGTGGTATATTATCGCCGCATGGAGCATTGGCAACCCTTGCATGATCGAATGAGCATTATTGACAATTAGCAAGACCTTACCCTCCTTATTCCGAATATCATTATAGTATCACTGCACTATCTCTAATTATGGTGGGAGGGTTTTCCTGATGTTGGTTGCGACGTGGCATATGGCCACATGGCAGACAGCTGCGCCCTGGGTCAATCTTGGGTCGCCATGGTGTTAAGCCAAGGGTTACCGTCATAGTCCAATTCAGTCATCGGGATAGGGGTTTGGGAGTAGGTGCAAGGACAGGTTGTGACATCTCTGGCTGTAGGCTGCATGCAGAGCGAATATTTGCCACAAAAGCAATGGGTGAAGAAAACTTGGAGAGCGGCGGACATGGCACAGTGCTGACCAAGGGACAGAGCTCCGATGACAAGGTCGGAAGGGAGAGAGGACTTGGGGACTGGGATTACACCACCTGTCCAACGACATCAAGGTGGATCCGTGCAGTTGTCCTGTTCTTCTTTCCATAGGCGAAATGGGAGGTGTTTCAACAGGGTTGGAGGGGGGCGGTCTAAAGTGTCAGCGGCCTGGGCGTCAACGCGGAGTTTGGCTAGATTGAAATCCTTTCCCCGAGGGCCAGGCCAATTGGATGCAAAGATCCGAGGGTGATTTGCAGCGAATGTTCCCACTATGTTCCCATTCCCATGACCGTGATAGGGCGGCC
>Ga0307510_10000960_pt1 | contig 30496 bp, 44 predicted proteins | sample 12_EM_MG_FD_207224 | JGI IMG/M metagenome (GOLD analysis project Ga0307510, IMG submission 207224) | Populus trichocarpa ectomycorrhiza microbial communities from riparian zone in the Pacific Northwest, United States - 12_EM | ecosystem: Host-associated > Plants > Roots > Unclassified | place... | reverse complement strand
TCGCTTCAAACTCGTCACCTCTTTCCTCTTCTCACCAGTTCCTCACCGCACCACCATATCTCACCATGTCACCGCCACTGGAACAACTTCAACATCGACGTCCCCTGACCTCATCATCCCCCGTCCCAACATGGCGATCTACACCTTCCCCCAAGCCGTACCCGTATGGCCAGCGATGCAGGGCTCCGTCGTATCCCTCATGCACGTACCCATTCCCATAACCGTGTCCGTGCCGCAGACGGCGCCGAGAGCACACCCACCTCCACCTCCCCTTGTTCCGGGTTCCGTTGACGCGCAATGTGCTCACGCAAGCGCTCTCCGATCTCTCCGAGAGGCTGTACCGCTCCTTCCGCCGGCAGGTCTGCCTCGTCGTGCATGGCGGCGCCGTCGTGGTCCTCCACCCCTCGTTCTCCCACCGCGAGAGCACCCAAGACGTCGACTACATCCACCGTTCCTTCGTCTCCGAGTACAAAGTGCTCGGTTTTCCCGACGCAGAGCAATGGCTCCGAACCTGCATCGCGGAAACCGCTCACAAGTTCGGTCTTGGCGCGGATTGGATGAACGACCACGCAGACGTGGCGCTCCCCTGGGAACTCGAGTGCGTCATGACTCCCACAAACCTCTGACTCTCTTTCGTTCTTATTTTTTATTTTTTCACCTCGTTGTAGTCAACAAGGACTCAAATACGATACGATCTACTACGCCTCGACGCAGCACCAAAATGCGGTGCCGCAGACCATCTTCAGCGAGCGGGGTCTCGCCCTCGTCGCCGTTCCCTGGCCCTGGGCCATCGCGCTCAAACTGGTGCGCTATGCGAAGCAGGACCCGACCGACTGCGCCGCCGTTCTCCGCCTCGTCGTCGCGCAACGCGGCATCTGCTGGACGCTCGCCGGACTCGAGCAGTGGATCATGGAACGCTGTTGGCCAATGAGCTACACGGGGTACCAGCCCCCGCAGGAGGAGCAGCTCCGGCAGCGCATACAGGAGGCCCTCAATCGCGCGTTCCCGCCTGGATCGCACGGCATGCCCGTGGCGCGGACGACGAGCGAGACCCCGGTTTATTTCTCGCAAACTGACGAGGACCGATCGACCCCGATCGACAGTTTTACTGCATTTCTAGGTCGGAGTTCCGATGCCGCGCGTCGGCCCTTCCTCTCCTGCCTCTCCATTTCTGCTCAAGTTATTGTTCATTTATCGCATCTAAAGTCTCTCCTTCGCCTATCTCTCTCTGTCTCTCCTTCCCTCTCTCGGTCTCTCGGAAACTCGCTTTCATTCTCGCATCCAAGGTGCAATGCTGTCGTGCCATGCTGTGCTTATAGTTCCGTCTCATTTTTCATACAACCAAGGATCTGATACCATCGACCATCCAATTACGTTATTTGTCCCTCAAACCCTGACAGCATCATATTCAATATGCTGTCCTTGTCCATGGAACCCGCATATCCCCTTGATCGATCCTTACAGTCCTTTACTTTACAATCACGTATCCCTGTTTAATCTGTGTCGTTGTATCGAACTACGCATGCATGTATCACATCTCGGGAAATGGATTCAAAAGTCTTTACAAACATCATGAGTACGGCGGGGGATACACCATGATTCGCGTGCATGTATAGGTTCATATCCCCACGAGCGTCGTTGTAGTCCCCAACGGTGCCTTGGCACCTGCATATACCATTCATACCAGCAACTCCGCATTGTACACGGATCTCGACCCCAATTAACCAAATGAGAGCTGCGCCCTCCCAAAAATGAACCATGGGGCTGTGCTCTTGTGAGAAAACCAGTCCATTCAGCGCGTTACGGAGGCAAATTAGCGCTGTTGTATTTGACGTTCATCAATCCCCACATACAGGCATGACGAACCACATGACGCTCGCCTTTTGACAAGAACACCCATTTCGCTTTCAAGTCCCCCATTATTACGGGATGGGGAATGTGGGGGAGATCATACGCCCCTTGGGCGCAATGTTAGGAAGGGGTCCAACTTTCCAGATGGTGTGACAGGTACTGTACAGTACGCCGGTACAATAACAGTATGGCGTCCGGCCAGCTTACTGTACTGTATGATACTGATGAGCCCTGTCGGTTGATGGCAGTGGACTCGCAAGTGGGTCTGCGATCACGCGATACGATAAGCAATCATGATGTTAGGCAAAACAAAAAACAATTGCCACAAACGCGTCTGGAAAATGCGCAGCGCTGAATAGAGAGAAGCAGCCCGTTCCACCGACACACTGCTAATCCTGTGGAGCATGGCTGTGGTTGCTTTTGCGGCTAGGGAAGGATCAGAGATCAATTGGCGGTGAAGGGAAGCTAACAGAAAGTGTCGCGATTTGTGATGCATACGCCAATACTTACTACACCGTGATGATTGCAGTAGTCCAGTAACTTGTAGCAATACAATAGAAGGTATTCTCCGAGTCGGTCATTCCGACCGTTGACGCCAAGAAAAGGAAGGAAAACAAAGAAACAAATACAGGGTTAGGGTGGAAAACCTCGGCCCGTGGAGTACGGGCGCTTTCTCTGTTCGGGCGGGTACAGGCACTAATCATGGTACTATCATAATATTCATGGGCCACAAGTCCAAGGGTACAGTATGGAGCACCTCAAACCCATGGTAACAGCCGAAGGGACGTAAAGAGGTTCAATGATGTGTAGCTACTACAGTATTTCGGCAATGCATCGTCTACGAAAAAAAATGCCACCATATCCCCTCATTTAGAACCGTGGTCTGACAATAACTCTGCCATATCCCTATTCTTCGCAACCTGAAATGGGGTCCTCCCTTCGTTGTCTTCCGCATCTCTATCCGCACGATGCTCAATCAGCACACGCGCGACCTCGAGATATCCGTCCTCTGATGCGAAATGCAACGGTGTGAAGCCATTCTTACTCCGGGCATTCACATCGACGCCTTGTTTAAGCAACAACCGAGCGACATTGGTCTTCCCGTATCGCGATGCTTCGTGTAATGGGGTCTCGCCACCACGTGCCTGGATATTGGGGTCCGCATTGTGCTGGAGGAGTGTCTGTGCGACCTCAAGGTAGCCATATCTTGTTGCCCAATGCAGCGCAGCCAAGCCGCTAGATTCACGCCGGGGATTCGAATCTGCACCGTGACGGAGTAGCCACTGAACAAGTTCGAGATGTCCCCAGCACGAGACACTATATAGTGGAGTAGACCTTTCATATCCCCGAACATCTACGTGCGCGCCGTGCTGATAGAGTAACTCTGCAACCTCGAATTGTTTCATTGACAACGCTGCTACGAGTGGCGACACACAGAAGCCACCAATAGCATTCACTTCATGTGAGCACTTATTGATAAGGTGTTCTACGAGGTCGTAAAACCCGCAGAGCGCGGCATAGTATAAGGGAGCTGCGTCTGATATCTTGGTGGAGAAGAACCATAAAGGACCACTGCGCGTGACGTCAATGTCGTAGATCCGGATCCACGTAGAAAAATACTGTTTATCCGGATCAAAGAGAATTTGCATCTCTTCCTGAATATGGGACAACCCGTCCTGGAATTGAGCATGGGTGACCCAATGTTCCGCAGCATATCGAGCCAGAGGAAATCTCTTCCCGACGTCGTCCTGGCCACAAATATCATCCAATCGCAGTAGGGTGCCAAGGCAAGCCCTCGTCATGATAGTATGTGCAGGCTCCAGGAGAATGTGGAAACGCGAGACGTCCGCATTGGAGGTGGATAGCCGTGGTGAAGTCAGGAACTCTTTCACAGAGAAGTGAGAGAATTGTACCGCTCGAGAGCTATGGAGGTGAGAGTGTCGCATGGCTCGAGACCCATCTTCATCTTCGTCTACAACGGTAATCAAACTCGAACATGTCGAGAGAATAGCATCCTCTTGGTCCTCCCACCGCCAATCTGTCTCTAACTTCGATGCCTCGCCACCGGAGGCTGTGCCGAAGTCGACCGCGAGGACTTCCGCAATCTCTGCAACACGAAGAGGACGGGAGGCCACGGTAAGACATTGCAAGAGCCGATGTGCATGCTCTCGGTTCGCTTTATTGATTCCCTTCAATATCCGCTCATATGTCTCATCCAATGACTCGGGCAATTCTTCGAGCATATGACGCACGCTCCCGGGAAAACAGTGCCGAAGTGCTTCCAATTGGCAATATACCCAACGAAACCTGTTTGGATGAATAAGTATGACCCTCCGTACGATGGTAGAAATACGTTTACATGCCATCGGCTCTTTCAGAGAGCGTCTCAATCACCAATCTCTTGTCTCCGTCGCGCCATCTCCGCATCTTTGGATCTGAGTGAACAACAGAGGTCACATAGCTGACTATATCCTTCTTTTGTCCAGTTTGGTCATGAAGGGACACACGACGTGACGTCAAGGGCTCAAGAGCGTTACGAATGTCGACCTCGGGGCGACTGGTAACACATATATGGAGATTCGGTGAGGAACATTCGACGAGATGCTTCAAAAGGTCGAGGACTTGTTCTCGCGGGGTGGGCAATCCGGACGAATCGGGGCATTCGTCGAGTGCGTCAATGATGATGAAGACTGGAGGTTGATCGGGGAGTGCGACCATCTCCTTCAGGCACTTCATCAGCTCGTCTTCACTTGGTCTTTTGGCACCGCTGTCGAGCTTGAGATGCAGACGGGAGAGAATGTCGCAATATGGATTGGATCGAGCGGAGAGCTGGATAACGAGAGAAGGAAGCAAGTCACGGCGGTTCTGCTTGCTAGTGTCCCTAAAGTCGCAATAGAAATAGGCCATTGAGGCCAGGCCGCTGTCGTGTAGGGATGTTATATCTTTTATGATTGTAGAGCTGACCAAGAGGTAAGTGTTTCGAGAATACCACGGTTTGGGAACGACGAACCAGAGTATGCTCTTTCCGGAGCCCGCTAAAAGAAATGTCCGTTAGCGAGAATGGGATTAGAATGGTAATACGAACGTACGCTTGCCATGGACCCACAACAAGGAACCAGTGAATTTCCATTCTGTAACGATACTTCCTTGAAAGAACCACTCTGCTGTTCCCTCGTGACGAGAACCGCATGCAGTGTTATGATTGGTAGACGGGTCCGATGGGGAGAGCCAGCTACGAAGGTTTTGTAATAATTGGCTCCCTGCGAGAAACCGGTTGAGCCTGTATGCCAATAAACGAGGTTACGGGGCGACGAACGTTTCACTTGGTCGACGTCATTTGCTGTTCTTTCTACGTCATTCGCTGTTCTTTCGATGACGACCTTTGCCTCCCGTTCGCCTAGAGAATCGGGATCAATCGACTTCGGTGACCGACTGTCAGCAGCTGGAGAGTGTTGACGTACCATCGATGAGCACTGTGACCTTGTCGTTGACCTCCTTTACTCCACAACCGACGCTGTCCACCTTAGCATCGACAACCTTCACCCTATCATCCACAGTATGTGTCGCCCTCAGATTTTGTGCTGTGGCCATTCGTGCCTCCTCGTGCGTCAGCTTGTCAAGTTTCTTCAACGCATCGTCCAAATCAGTCATTCCAGCCAATCTCTTCAGAAATTTCTCTGAATGATTTTCGGTCAGCAATGGCATCTTTGTACATCATTTACTTACTTGTCCGGCCCTGCTTTATCTCCTTTGTCGCAATCCCAAAAATGGAGAGCACTTCTACCATGATTTTTACCATCATGTCCATCATCTCCGGTGTTGGTGGCACTGCAGTGTAGACTTCGAGGCGACGGAAGAAATTTTCGATACGCTCGAATATATCAATGAGAGTTTCTTGACTTGAGCGAACATCCTTAGCTGCCTGAGGAATGTGCGTGTTACAAATAGTTCGCGCAAAGAGAGGAAATAAGGAACGGACTGAGAGGAGAACGCCAACTCCAGTAAAAATCACCTTTGCAGGTGACAAAACCTGCCAAACGAGTATGAGTCCGGATGTAAGAAGAGGTTCATGTCATGAAATATACCAGGCTAACACAGTCTCCAATCGTCTCAGAGAAGGCATAGAGGACATTGACGGTCGGGTCAAGCCACTTGGTTAGCCTTTCGTCGTTTGTTTGAGATGTCTTAAGTTCCTGTACTTGTTGTTGAAGCACGGCGAGAATGGAGGTGGGAGATTGGCAGGCCTGGAGCTGTGCGGCGAGTGGATTGGAAAGGAGATCATTCTTTGTGTGTTTTTCGTAGGCTTTCAAGGCATTACTGAAAATAAGTTGGAAGTTGGGGGACTCGGCGCTAGTAGGGTGAGTGTGAGACATTGGGGGACTCGGAGTTTTTTGTTCGTGCTAAGAGGAAGATGGCAGATTCGCAGGTATGGGGGCCGAGGAAGAGGAATCGATCATTAGGCGCTTGACCACTGTTCTCGAGTTGAGTCCGGATATAGATGATAAGCGCGCACAACAAGTACACACGATACACCACCCACGGTGCGAAGCAAGGAGACACATCATTGTAACTGTGCGGCTAATTGAGACAGGACACGTCTCAGTAGACTTGAATCCAATCTCGGGACCAAAAACTGTTATCACGGTTTGAATATACCAAGATACAATGGGTTACAAGTTCGGTGAGCGCGTTGAATGTTGAAAAACAACGTTCACACGTTCACACAGCATTGGCATGGCAAAGACTATAAAAGGACTTTCTCGGAAAACCCCGGCCTGCGGGACTCCGCTCGGTCGTCATCACGCTTGCCATTCCCAATGCTCCACTTCCAACTCACTGCGAATTCGTCACCATGCATTCCCTCTTTTCTCCTCTTTCCTCATATAGCTCATCTCTACTTCAACATCCCAATACCTCGTCCCCTACTCCAAAATGGTGCTCTCTGCCTTCCCCCAATCCATACCCGTGTGGACAGCGACAGCGATTCCGGGACCCGCCGTGTCCTTCATGCATGTGCCCGTGTGGCTGCCGACCGTGCCAATAGCACCTCATCGCGCTGATCCTGGTCTGGACGACGTGAACGACGTTCCTCTCACGCGCAAGTTGCTCAAACAAGCGCTCTTCGATCTCTCCGAGAGGCTGTACCGCTCCTTCCGGCGCCAGGTGCGCCTCGTCGTGCACGGCGGAGCCGTCATGGTCCTTCACCCCCTTTTCTCCCACCGCAAGAGCACTCAAGACGTTGACTACATCCACCGTTCCTTCGTATCCGAGTATCGCGCGCTCGGTTTTCCCGATGCGGAGCAACGACTCCGAGCCTGTATCGCGGAAACCGCTTGCGAGCTCGACCTCGGCGCGGATTGGATGAACGATCACGCAGATGTGGCGCTTCCCTGGGCACTCGAGTGCGTCATGACTCCCAAACTTCTGACTCGCTTTCCTTCTCTAATTTTACTTTTATTACCTCATTGCAGCCAACAAGGACGCACATACGATCCGGTCTTCTGCGCCTCGACGCACCACCAAAATTCTGTGCCGCAGACCATCTTCAGCGAGCGCGGGCTCGCCCTCGTCGCCGTTCCGTGGCCCTGGGCCATCGCACTCAAACTGGTGCGCTACGCGAAGGAGGACCCGACCGACTGCGCCGCGGTTCTCCGCCTGGGCGTCGCGCAAGGGGGCATCCGCTGGACGCTCGCTAGTCTCGAGCAGTGGATCATGGAGCGTTGCTGGACGATGGGCTATACGGGATACCAGCCCTCGCAGGAGCAGCAGCTCCGTCGGCGCTTACAGGATGCCCTCCATCGCGCGTTTGCCCCTGGATCGCACGGCATGCCGGTGGCGCGGACGACGAGCGGGACCCCTCTCTATTTCTCGTAACTCACGAGAACCGATCGACCCGATCAAAAGTCATTCTGCCTTCTAGGTCGAATTCCGATGCGGCGCGTCTGCCCTTCCTCTCCTGGCCTCTACATTTTTGCTCAAGCTATTGTTCATTTATCGCATCTAAAGTCTTTCCCTCGCCTTTCTCCCTCCCTCCCTCTCTCTTGGTCTCTCCTTTCCATTCTCGCAACCAACGTTCAATGCTGTCGTACCGTGATGCGCTTATAGTTCGTCTCATTTTCCATACAACCAAAAAACCCTGATACCATCCACCGTCAAATTACGTGATCTGTCCCTCATACGCGAACAGAACCATGTCCAGTATGCTGTCTCTGTGCCGTTGTACTGAGCTACGCACGTGTGTATCATATCTTGGGAAATGAATTCGAAAGTATTTGCAAACATTATGAGTACGACGAGGGATACGCCATGATTCGCGTGCATGCATGCGTTCATATCCCTACTTGCGTCCTTGTAGTCCCCAACCGTGTCTTGGGACCCGCATATATCATTCATACCCGTCAGGCTTCAGCAACTCCGCATGGTACACCTCCACACGTATCTGATCCCCATTACCGCGCACAAACTACCAATGAGGGCTGCGCCCTCCCGAAGATGAACAATATTAATGGGGCTGTGCTGTCGTGAGAGAACCAGTACATTCAGCACGCTACGGAGGCGAATTGACGCCATTGTGCTTGACGCCCATCAATTCTCACATACAGGTGTGATGGGCCCGAATGACGTTCGCCTCTTTGCCGAGATCGCCCCTTTCACTTTTCCCATAATTACATTACAGGATGGGGAGTGTGCGGCAGACAATGCGCCTGTTGGGTGCAATGTCTGGAAAGGGTCCGACTTTCCAGATAGTGTGACAGGTACGGTACAGTACGTCAGTACAATAATACGCGTGCGGGGACTGGCGAGCTTACTGTGCTGTATGGTACTGATGAGCCCAATCGGCTGATGGCAGAGCGAGTGGGTCTGCGATCGCGCAATATGATAGGTAATCATGATGTAGGCAAAATGAAAACCGATTGCCACAAATGCGATTGGCAAATCCGCAGCCGCTCAATGGATAAAACCAGCCTGAGCCCATCCCACAGACTCTCTACTAATCCGGTGGAGAGTGGAGAATGGAATTGGCGGGGAAGGGAACGAACACAAGTGCCGCGCTGTGTGACCCAAACGCCAACGGTTATTACACCGTGATGGTTGCAGTAGTACAGTAACTTGCAGCAACGCAATAGAAGGTATTCTCTGACATTGGTCATTCCAACAAGTTGCAACAACCGCCGTTCATGGTCATGTGAATGCCAAAGAAAAGGAGGAAAAAAACAAAACAAAACAAAAAAACACAGCCCCAGTTCGGTGGAAAATATCAGCCCAGTGATGGCACCTCAGAGACGAGCCTCGCGAACCACGCTGCAGATCTCTGAGCTCGAGCCTGCGCGCGTCTGGGTGCACTGCTCGACCACGTGACGCTCAGGCTCTTCTCCATCGTCGCCGCCCAACCTCTTTGCCATACTTACGGCCCCTTTCCCCCTCACGGCAAGTCCCACACCTCGTCGCGCACTCGTCGCGCCAGGCCAAAGACACACGGATTGCCGAAGCCTTGTCGGCAAACGCCACAAATGTGTGCCTCCTCGAAGTACCGTTCTACGCAGCACACCACGCCGTCGCACATGGCTCGCAAGTAGGGCCTCGGTCTGGACCACATCGAAAAGGATTGTACTGTTGATAGACTCGCTCAGCACCCTTTTTCATACGTTCCTTTATCTCCTTTTGCCCCAACCCTCCTGCTCTCTCTCTCTATTCCAGTATTTCCTCTTTTACATTAGCCTCTTACCATCGAACACCGCCGCGCCTTCCTCACCGTCGTTGTCTGCGCGCACGCCGTCGCACCCTTGGCCACGATTCGGTGAGTTTTCTACATTTGAAGATTTCGGACACCGCTATCCCTCGTCATCATTGCCGTGCGGGCCTGTCGCCGGCAACGGCGGCAAGACCTCACTCGCCCTCGCCCTCCTTCTTCCTCTACCCATCGGACTCGTATGGTCCTTGTTCGTATTTCCCAGGGCTCATGTATGTGAACCCTATCGCTTGGCGTCGTCGAGTGTGGTCCAACTACATCAGCCCACCCCTCCCTCTTCTCGCTCGTGTGCTCTCTCTGTCGCCTGAGCGTCTGACGACAAACCGAATCGCCGTATCGTCGCCCATCTATCTCATCTAAGGCAATTGCAATCCATCCTTTCCCCTTCTTTGCGGTCGACTTTGCCCCTGCCCGACTAGACAGACGAGCAACTGAGCAGCTGTGCCGTCACTTTTCACTCTGATCTCGCTTGCATCCGTATTTATTTTCTCTTCGTCCTTGTCACCTTTGCGGGCCGCTATCGCCTTGCTTTCCTGTCAGATAGTTCGTAATTGCTTCGCGATTGATCCGCAACCTCGCTCCTCATGTCAATCCTCGCGTCTGCCCGAGTTCTCTTCACGGGTCATCGTTCCTCTCAGACCGCGGCCTCATCTTCTCTACTTCTCTCTATCTTTCCGAACTCACCACTAGGCCACTCCGGTCTACTGTAGTTCCCTACACCTGAATTAGAGTACGGATAAACATGATGAGCGTTCAGTTGGATGTTGAATCGGCCCGCAGATTGAGCAATCAAGTGAGCAATTTGACCGGCTTGGGGGCGATTCACAGTGCATTAGTGTACCCTAAAGAATAATTCCAACATATCTACGTTTGATCTAAGTATTTTCCGACTCTGGCAGGCATTCCAAACGTTCAGCCGAGACGAAACTTGAAAAGCAAGGCAGCACGTGGCGGCGGAACCCGGCCCGTGGTTCAAACAGGCACCGACATTGCCGCGTCGCCGATGCTGTGATCCGCTGACTATAAAAGTTTCTGGTAAACAGCACTGAGAGGGTTTGACCTCCACCGTTCCTCCTACCCAGACACAAGTCCGTTAATGACGCATGAGGCCTGAGGCCTCAATGTAACGTTGATGAAAACTCACCACCGGGGTCGGAATATGGTGATGATCAACGATCCGCCGACGATGTGCTGGCTCACTCCTGGTCCGTATTCTTGTTTTCGCCACACCGAATCTCGCAGTAACCTCCTCATCTCTACTCCATTCTCCTCCCATATCTTGTTCAAAATTATGCCACATCACCTCAGTTTTGTGTCGTCCGAGTGGATAGACTCGATAGGTCCTTTCATCGTGTCTTTCCAACTCTAGAATGTTCCGCTGCTGCAGCCTGCCGATGGCCAGCTTCCACTTTACATGCGGGCTTCTCATACCCTGGTAGTCAATCTCCGACCTCTCCGGGCGGCCTTCACGCTCCTTCCGGCGACAAATGCGTACGCTTTCACGGTCCTCTACCCCATTCTCGCACTGTGAGAGTATCCAAGACGTCAGCTACCGTCCGCCACTTGTTTCATATCCGGATATCGCGCACTCGATATTCCCGATGCGGAGCAATGCGGCACAACTCCGAACGTGCATCGCGGATACCTCCCGCAAGTTCGGCCATGGCACGGGTGCACGATCACCCAGATGTGGCGCTTACCTGGGTCCTCAAGTGCGTTATGACTGCAATCGCTGACTCGGTTTTCCCAAATTTCAAAACGATTCCCTTCTATTTTTACCCTCTTTTATCCCACATATGGCCCGACTTTGGGCCAACGGAGTCCACATACGATCCGATCTTCTACGCCTCAACGCAGCACCAAAATGCTGTGTCACAGACTATTTTCAACTCGCGCGGCCTCACGCTTGTCGCTGCTCCCTGGCTGTGGGCCTCGTACGCTACGCGAAGCAGGACACGAAGGACTTCGCTGCGGTGCTTCGCCTCGGTGCCGTGCGACGCAGCATCTGCTTTGCGTTCATGAGGCTCGAGCAGTGGTTCATGGGGCGCTGTTGTCCGATGGGTCATACGGGCTACCAGCCCCCGCAGAAGCAGCAGCTTTGCATGTCCTCAATCGTGCGTTTCAACCTGGGTCGCACGGTATGCCTGTGGTGCGGAGGACGTGTGAGACCCGCCGTATTGCTTGTATCTGGTGGGAATCGACCGATCAAAATACCCGCCCCCTGGTTCCGACGCCGCACCCCCCATTTCTTGCTCAAGTTGTTATTATTCATCTATTGCACTTATATCCGCGAGACAAATCTAAGGACATAGTGTACCCCAGGACTATGATAACTGGCGAAGGGACGGAAAGAGGTTCAGTGGTGTGTCGTCACGTACAGTATATTGGGAATGGATTGTCTACGCGTAAATAAAATATTACTATGCCCCCTCATTGGAACCATAGTCTGACAACAACTCTGCCATATCACTCCCCCACGCAACCCGAAGTGGGGTCATTCCTTCGTCGTCTTCCGCACCTAGATCCGCACCGTGCCCGATCAGCAGGAGCGCGACTTCGAGCCATCCGTCCTTCGATGCCAAATGTAATGGTGTGGAACCGTCCTTCCTCCGGGGGTTCACATCGACACCCTGTTCAAGCAACCATCGAACGACATTGGTGGTCCCATTTCGCGATGCCACGTGTAATGGAACCTCGCCATAATTACTCTGGATATTAGGGTCCGCATTGTGCTGGAGGAGTGTCTGTGCGACCTCGAGGTAGCCACATCTTGCTGCCTCGTGTAGTGCGGTCCAGTAGTCAGATTCATCCCGGAGATTTGGATCCGCACCGCGACGAAGTAGCCATTGAACAATTTCGAGATGTCCCATGCCTGAGGCACCATACAGTGGAGTACACTTGTTGTATCCTCGAACGTCTATATATGCGCCGTGTTGATAGAGTAGGTCTGCAACCTCGAAGTGTTCCATTGACAGTGCTGCTACCAGTGGTGACACATAGCGGCCACCGATAGTATTCACTTCTTGTGAGCATTTATCGATGAGGCGTTCTACGAGGTCGTAAAATCCGCAGAGCGCGGCGTGGTATAAGGGAGCTGCATTTGACATCTTGATGGAGAAGTACCCAAATGTCGAGGTACTGTTGGGCACAACGTCGATGTCATAGATCCGAAACCACGCAGAAAAATATAGTTTATCCGGGTCAAAGAGAAATTCCATCTCTTCCCGAATATGGGACGACACGTCCTCGAATTTGGCATGGGTGACCCAATGTTCCGCAGCATATTGAGCCAGAGGAAACCTGTCGTTGACATTATACTTGTTGACGCGGTAATCCAACCGCAGCAGAGTGCCCAGGCAAGCGGTTGCCATGATCGTGTGTGCAGGCTCCAGGAGAATTTGAAAACGTGAGACGTCTGAACTTGAGGCAACGAGCCGTGGAGAAGTCAGGAATTCTTTGACAGAGAAGTGGGAGAATTGTACAACTTGAGTTCCATATTCGTTCACAACGGCGATCAAACTGGAACACGTGGAAAGGACTGCTTGCTCTTGTTCCTCCCAACGCCAATCTGTCTTCAGTTTCCGTGTCCCTGGACTGGACGCTGTCCCAAAGTCGACCGCGAGGACTTCCGCGAGCTCTGAAACGCGGAGAGGGCGGACAGCCACGGTGAGACATTGCAAGAGCCGATGGGCGTGAGCTCGGTTCGCTTTGTTGATCTCCCTCAACACCCGCTCGTATGTCTCGTCCAATGATTCCGGCAATTCTTCGAGCATAACCCGCACGCTCGGTGGAATACAGTGCCGAAGTGCCTCCAACTGGCAGTATACCCAGCGGAACCTGGTTAGACGAATAAGTGTGATGACCTGCATGGCGGTGGGAACACACTTACATGCCATCGGCTCTTTCAGAGAGCGTCTCAATCACCAATCTCTTATCCTCATCTCGCCATCTCCGCATCTTTGGATCTGAGTGAACAACAGAGGTAACATAGTCCACAATATCCTTCTTTTGTCCACTTTGCTCATGGAGGGACACGCGGCATGATGTCAAGGGCTGCAGGACAGTACGAATGTCGATCTCGGGGCGACTGGTAACACATAGATGGAGATTTGGTAAGGAAAGTTCGACGAGATCCTTCAAAAGGTCGAGGACCTGTTCTCGTGGGGTGGGTAATCCGGATGTGTCAGGGAATTCGTCGAGTGCGTCAATGATGATGAAAACTGGAGGTTGATCGGGGAGCGCGACGATCTCCTTCAAGCAATTCATCAACTCATCCTCACTTGGTTTTTTCCCACCGCTGTCGTGCTTTCGATACAGGCTGGAGAGGATGTCGCAATAGGGATCAGATCGAGCCGAGAGCTGGATGATGAGAGAAGGGAGTAAGTCACGACGGTTCTGCTTGCTATTGTCCCTAAAATCGCAATAAAAATAGGCCATTGAGGCCAGGCCGCTGTCGTGTAGGGAGGCTATATCTTTTATGATCGTAGAGCTGACATCGAAGTAAGTAGTTTGAGATCAATACGGGTTGGGAACGACGAACCAGAGTATACTCTTTCCAGAGCCCGCTACGAGGGATTGTTGTCAGCAAGAGTAAAGTTCGGATGGTAAAATTAACATACGCTTCCCGTGAATCCACAGAGGATAGCTGGCAGATTTCCATGCCCTAAAGATACTTCCTTCGAAGAACCACTCCGCTGTTCCATGGTGACGAGTACTACATGCGGTGTTATGATTGGTTGATGGATCTGGAGGAGAGAGCCATCGACGAAGGTCCTGTCGAAGTTGGCTCCCTGTGACAAAGCTTGAGTTTGCGTGCCTAGTACCAATGCACTAGGGAATAGCGAACGTTTCACTTGGTCTACGTCATCGGCCGCTTGTTGGATGATTATCCGTGCCTCTCTTCCGTCTAGGGATCAAGATTAATTTTTTTGTGACAGACCGAAGACTATTTGCGTACCCTCGATGAGCACTGTGACCATGTCGTTGGCCTCCTTCACTCTGTCATCCACATTCTGTGTCGTCCTCAGATTTTGTGCGATGGCCATTCGTGCCTCCTCATGCGTCAACTTGTCTAATTTCTTCAACGCGTCTTCCAAATCGGTCCTTCCAGCCAACCTCTTCAGATATTTTTCTGAATAATATTTAGTCAGCGATGTCATTTTTTTATAGAATGTACTCACTTGTGCGGCCCTGCCTGATCTCCTTCCTCGCAATTGCAAGAATTGAAAGCACTTCTACCATGATTTTTACCATCATGTCCATCATTTCTGGCGTCGGTGGCACCGCAGTGTAAACTTCGAGACGATGAAAGAAGTTTTCGATGCGTTCGAATATATCGATGAGAGTTTCTTGGCTTGAGCGAATATCCTTGACTGCCTAAGATATATGCGATTGAAAATGGCTCGTGCAAACAGTTGAAAGAAAAAACGCACTGAAAGGAGGACGACAACTCCGGCAAAAATAACTTTTGCGGGTGAGAAAATCTGCATAAGAGTCCAGAGATACGACAGGTTCAGGTCATGAGACGCGTACCAGACCCTCTCCAAGTATCTCAGAGTAGGCATAGAGTACGTTGACGATCGGTTCAAGCCACCTAGTTAGCCTACCATCGCTTATCTGGGATTGACTGAGCTCCTGTACTTGCTGTTGAAGGACGGCGAGAATGGAACCCGGAGATTGGCAGGCCTGGAGCTGAACTGTGAGTGGGTGGGAAAGAAGATCGTTCTTCGTGTGCCTTTCGTAGGCTTTCAAGGCATTATTGAAAATGAGTTGGAAATGTGGGGACGAGGATCCTGCAGGGTGAATGCAAGACATTAGAGCGAGAGGTGTTTGTTCGTGCTGAGAGGAAGATGGTGGATCCATGGGTATCGAGGATGGGGAAATCGATTACTGGGCGCTGGGCAAATGACATATTTGAGTCCGGAAATGGCAGATAAGCGCGCAAGATACACGATAAGCCCTCACTGTGCGAGAGAGGCAGGGTTGCAACTTGAAGGAGCAATCATGGAGGGCTGCGGTGCTTGGTGTCGAACCGACAGGAAAACGCAAGGATGAAGAGTGGTGTGCTCGTAGGCTTTACATAAGACCCACGTAAATACGTTCGATGTAAGTCTTCTTCGACTCGAGCCGTGCATTGGCCGCATTGTGACCATTCGACTAGGATAGGATAAAATAAAACCGCAGAAGGCAAGCATGGTTTTAGCGGCAAACCCGGCCCGTGTATCGGAGATTCCATCCTTGCGTCTTTGACGTTAACGGCACGATACGAAGTTTTCAAATTTCAAGTTCAAGGTTTCAAATTCTGCAGCGCGGCTATGCGATCGCGGGCGTCCACTAATCTTTGTACGATTTCGCTTTCTACCCCCACCACCATAAAGCCATCATTGCGTAACGTGTGGTGTCGTGAGGTTGGCGCGTGCGGTGATGACGCGCTGGGGGATGCGCTGCTGTGGCTAGGTATGGCGCACTTGGCATTCGCGTGGGTATCCCTAGTGTCGCCTATCACTCTGAGTGTTGCTATCGTCTGCGTTGAATGGAGCTGACGCGGTTTTGGGCGTAACGGGGGGGAGATTTTTGTGGGAATCACTTCGTGTGTATGTCCACTTCTCGGTATTTGTGTTATGTGTGCCTAACGGATCATAACTGTGTTCCAGCGAATTTTTCCATCCATCATCCTCACATCCACGCACAACTCCACGCACAACGGGCCTCACGATATTGACAGTTTTGAATACTTTGCTCTGTCTCCCTGGGCATTTTATTTCTTTCCTTGCCCTTCTAAATTTTGGTTAGTCAACCGGTGATCGATGATCCGCCAATGATGTTCCCTGGAAGCGTGACTTTTATTCCTATTCTGGACCCCCGTCCAAACACCCTTATCTCATGTCTCGCTCAAAATGGCAGGCTTGTACCTCGACCCGATGTGGTCTGGGTCGACGGGCAACGTGTCACCATCGCTCGAGATTCGAGAAAGGATCCCCTGCTGCTAACATCCCCGCTTTCTAACACCTCCGGGTGGCTGTACCGCTCCTAGAGCCACGTCTGTCTGTCACACATGGCGAGCTGCCACCATCTTCCACCTCTTGTTCTCGCATCACGGGAGTACCCAAGTCGTCAAATCCACCCGCGACTCGTCCCTATCTGAGTTTCGCACGCTTGGTATTCCCGATGACCGCCAACGACTCCGAACAACAATCGCAGGGAATGCTCACAAGTTCAGCCTTGGCGTGGATCGGATAATGTGTCCAGTGCGCCACGACGCCTAACCTTTGAGTCGCTTCTCTCAAATTTGCTTTCTACCATTCCTTCATTCCGTTCCATGTTATCCCCCATCTTGATGCGAACAGGGACGCACATACGGTCCGATCTTATACACCCCGACACAGCACAAAACGCAGTTCCGCAGACGATCTCCAACGAGCGCTCGTCGCAGTTCCCTGGCCGTCGGCCATCACGTTCAAGCTCGTTCGCCATGCGAAGTAGGACCCTATGGGCTGCGGTGTGGTGCCATCGCCTCGGAGCGACGCACCATTGGCCGGACACTCGCAGGACTCGGGCAGTGGATCATGGGGCCCTGTTTGCAGATCGGTTATACCAACCCCCGCGGAAGTAGCAGCTCCGCCGCCGCATACAGGATGGCCTCAATACTGCGTATCCGCCCGCGTCGCGCGCTATGCCCGTGGCGCGGACGATGAGCAGGGATAGACCGACCAAAACACTCTGCATTCTAGCAATTCTAGGTTGGAGCTCCGATGCTGCGTGTCACCCCTCCCCGGCCTCTCCTTTGTGCTCAAGTTATGGTTCCTTCGTCACGGTCTTTCTCCCTTTCTCTCTCGATCCCTGTCTCTCACTTTCATTCTCGCGACAAACTTGAAAGCTCAATGCAGTCGTGCCTTGCTGGCCGTATAGTCTCCTCTCACTTTCCGTACAACTTAGGAGCCGCAACGCATCATCGTCAAATCACGTTGTTGTCCCCCAAATGCGAACGGCACCCTATACACTATACTTTCATTGCTCACGGAACCAGCATACCCCCTACAAGCACGTATCCCCATTTAATATGTTTTGTTGTATCGAATCACGGGATGTCTGTATGTATCATATCTCGAAACGAGTCAAAGTTGTTATAGACGTCATGAGCTCTACGAGGGATACACATATATGTACGCGTTCTTGGTCCTTGTCGTCCCCAACCGTGGTCCGTTACTCCCATATACCATTCGTACCTGTCACTGGCAGCAACTCCATTTAGTACGCATCTATGCGGTTCATAATGCGGACCCAACCCCTCCCCCTCCTGAAGTGCGCAAAATACCAAATGAGGGCGCCCTTCCGAGGATGAATCATTGGGTTGTATTCTCGTGAGATCAAACCATTCAGCGCATTGGATGGTCGCATACAGTACAGTATTTTCGCAGCGAAATGTGTACGCATAAATAACATGTTACTATGTTTCCTCATTTGGAATAATTTTCGACAATAGCTCTGCCATATCACTCCCCGACGCAACCTGAAATGGTGTCCTGCCCTCATTGTCTTTTGCACCTATATCCGCACCATGGTCAATTAACAGGCGTGCAACCTCGAGGCTTCCGTTCTCTGATGCCACATGCAATGGTGTGAAGCCGTCCTCCCTCCGGGCGTTCACGTCGACTCCTTGTGAAAGCAACAATCGAGCGATATTAGACTTCGCTTCTCGCTATCCTATGTGTAAAGCTCACCTTGACTATTCTGGATATTGGTGTCCGCATTGTGTTGGAGAAGTGTCTGTGCGATCTCAAGATAGCCTTTTCGTGCCGCTAGGTGCAGTGGAGTCCAGTCGCTTATTCCATTTATGCCATCCAAGACATTTGTAGCTGCACCGTGACAAACAAGCCATTGAATGATTCCGAGATGTCCCGTGACCGATGCACCCCACAGTAGAGTCCGCCCTTGAAATCCCCGAACATCTATGTCTGCACCTCGCTGATAGAGTAACTGCGCAAGCTCGAAGTGTCCCATTGCCATCGCTGCTGCGAAGGGTGATACATACCAGCCACCAATAGCGTTCACTTGTTGTAAGCATTTGTCGATGAGGTATTCCACGAGGTCGTGAAACCCGCAGAGTGCGGCATAGTATAGGGGAGCTGCATCTGACCTCCCGGCGAGGGTGAAGTAGTAAAGGTCATAGTCATTGTAACCAGGCGCCTCATCGATATCGTAGATCCGGATCCACGCAGAAAAATGTGGTTTATCCGGATCAAAGAGAATTTCCATCCCCTCCCGTATATGGAACGACACTTCCTCGAATTGGGCATGGTTGGTCCAATGTTTCGCAGCATAATGAGCCAGGGGAAACCTGTCGTTGACATTGTACGCCGCGACACGGTCATCAAACCGTAGCAAAGTGGCCAGGCAAGCCCTTGCCACGTTCGTGTGCGCAGGCTCCAGGAGAATGTGGAAACGCGAGACGTCCAGATTGGAGGTAGCTAGCCGTGGAGAAGTCAGGAACTCTTTCACAGAGAAGTGAGAGAATTGTACAGCTCGAGAGCTATGGGAGTGAGAGTGTCGTTCGACTTGAGACGCGTCTTCATCTTCGTCCACAACGGCAATCAAACTCGAACAGGTCGAGAGAATCGCATCCTCTTGGTCCTCCCATCGCCAATCTGTCTTCAACTTCGATGTCGCGCTACCGGAGGCTGTACCAAAGTCAACCGCGAGGACATCCGCAAGCTCCGCAACACGAAGAGGACGAACGGCTACTGTGAGACATTGCAAGAGCCGATGCGCATGCTCTCGGTTCGCTTTATTGATTCCCCTTAATATCCGCTCATACGTTTCATCCAATGACTCGGGCAATTCTTCGAGCATATGACGCACGCTCCCCGGAAAACAGTGCCGAAGTGCCTCCAATTGGCAATATACCCAACGAAACCTGGTTGTGCGAATAAGTGTGATGGTCCGTACGGTGGTAGAAACACGCTTACATCCCGTTGGCTCGTTCAGAGAGCGTCTCGATGACCAATCTCTTGTCTTCGTCACGCCATCTCCGCATCTTTGGATCTGAGTGAACAACAGAGGTGACATAGCTGACAATATCCTTCTTTTGTCCACTTTGGTCATGAAGGGACACACGGCGCGACGTCAAGACCTCAAGGGCATTACGAATGTCGATCTCGGGGCGACTGGTAACACATAGATGGAGATTTGGTAGGGAAAGTTCGACAAGATCCTTCAAGAGATCGAGGACCTGCTCTCGCGACGATGGTAATCCGGATGAGTCGGGGCATTCGTCGAGTGCGTCGATGACCAGGTAAACCGGAGGCTGATCCGGGAGTGTGACCATCTCCTTCAGGCACTTCACCAAATCGTCTTCACTTGGCCGTTGCACACCGCTGTCGAGGTTGAGATAGAGACGAGAGAGGATGTCGCAACAAGGAGAAGATCGAGCGGAGAGCTGGATGACAAGGGACGGAAGTATGTCACGACGGTTTTGCTTTCCGGAATCCCTGAAATCGCAGTAAAAATATGCGATAGAGGCTAGACCACTGTCGCGTATGGAAATGATGTCCTTGATGATCGTAGAACTGACTTGGAGGTAAGTATTTCGATGTCAATATCGTTTGGGAACGACGAACCAAAGTATGCTCTTTCCGGAGCCCGCTACGAAGGATGGTTGTCAACGAGAGTAAAGTTGGAATGGCAATATGAACGTACGCTTCCCGTGGATCCACAGCAGACCGCCAGTGGATTTCCATTCCCCAAACATACTTCCTTGAAAAAACCACTCCGCTGTTCCTTTGTGACGAGCACTACATGCAATGTTATGATTGTTGGACGGGTCTGATGGAGAGAGCCATCTATGAAGGTCCTGTCGTAATTGGCTCCCTGTGACGAAACTGAGACTGCGTGTCTAGCAACGCGTTAGGGAATGACGAACGTTTCACTTGGTCTACGTCATCTGCTGCTCGTTGGGTGACTATCCTCGCTTCTCTTCCATCTAGAGATCGGGATTAATCTTGGTGACTGGCTGAAGACAATTTTCTCACCCTCCCTGAGTACTGCGACATTGGCGTTGACCTCCTTTACTTCATGATCAACACCCTTTACTCTGTCGTCCACATTCTGAGTCGCCCTGAGATTCTGTGCGATGGCCATTCGTGCCTCCTCCTGTGTCAACTTGTCTAGTTTCTTCAATGCATCTTCCAGGTCGGTCCTTCCGGCTAACCTCTTCAGGTATTTCTCTGAATAATTTTCAGTCAGCGAGGGCATGTTTGTAATAGAATCTACTCACTTGTCCGACCCTGCCTGATCTCCTTTGTCGCAACCGCAAGAATGGAAAGCACTTCTACCATTATTTTTACCATCATGTCCATCATTTCTGGTGTCGACGGCACTCCAGTATAAACTTCGAGACGAAAGAAGAAATTTTCAATGCGCTCGAATATATCGATGAGAGTTTCTTGACTCGAGTGAACTTCCTTAACTGCCTGAGAAATGTGCGAGTTGTAAATAGATTGCGTAAAGAGAGGAAATAGGGAACGCACTGAAAGGAGAACACCAACTCCTGCAAAAATCACTTTTCCAGGTGAAAAAACCTGCCGAACGAGTATCAGAATCCAGGGGAAGGGAGAACTCATGTCCTGAGACATACCAGACCGACGCCCTCTCCAATCGTCTCGGAGAAGGCATATAGGACATTGACGGTCGGTTCGAGCCACTTGGTTAGCCTTTCGTCGCTTGCTCTGGTCTGATCGAGTCCTTGTACTTGCTGTTGAAGTACGGCGAGGATGGAGCTGGGAGATTGGCAGGCCTGGAGCTGAGCTGCGAGTGGATGGGAAAGAATATCGTTCTTTGTGTGCTTTTCGTAGGCTCTCAAGGCATTATTGAAAATAAGTTGGAAATTGGGGGAGGAGGGGCCAGGAGAGTGAGTATGAGACATGAGGGTGGGGACTCGGAGGTATTTGTTCGGGAAAAGAGGAAGATGGCGGAATCGCAGGATTGGAAAAAAGGGGATCGATCACTGGGCGCTTGACCACCGCCTCCGAGTCGAGTCTGGATATGGGTGATAAGCGCGCGCTCGACACATACACACGATAGGCATCATGCATCCACGGTACGCAAGGAAACATATGTGATTGTAACCGTAGGAGTGTTGAGGGATTGATTAAGATAGGAAATGTCTTAGTAGACTGGAGAGTGAATCCAAAAGTTGGGATCAGTGACTGTTATTATTGATTGAATATACTTCGAAGATACAGTAGGCAGCAGGCGAACGTTGAATCGCAGACGTTCACATCACGTGTTCATACTGACTTACGACTTGTCGGAAGATCCCGGCCTGCGAGATGTTCCATCCATACTTGGCTCAGTCACTGTTTGCTTCAAACTCGTCACTCTCACTATTTCCTCCCTTCTTAATCCCCTTTCCTCTCACCCGTTCCTCATCGCACTACCACCACATTTCCTCACCATGTCACCACGTCACTACTGGAACCCCCCTCCAGCACAGCCCATCTCCACTTAACATCCACGACGTCGTCCCCCGCTCCAAAATTTGGGCTCTCTACTTTCCCCCAATCCTCACCCGTATGGACAGCGAGAGCGATTCCGGGCTCTATCATGTCTTTCGTATATGTGTCCGTGTCGGTGCCGCCGATAGCATCTCCTCCCGTTGTTCGGGCTCTGAAAGACGTGAACGACATTCCTCCGATGCACAAAGTTGCTCACGCAAGTGCTCTCCGAGAGGCTGTACCGCCCCTTCCGGTGCTAGATGCGCCCTATCGTGCGTGAAGGAGCCGTCTTGATCCGCCACCCATTTTTCCCACCGTGAGACCACCCAAGATCTCGACTACACCCACCATTCCTTCGCATCCGAGTACCGCGCGTTCAGTTTTCCCGATGCTGAGAAACGACTCCAAATCTGTATCACGGAGACTGCTCCCAAGTTCGACCTCGGCGCGATGAATGACCACGCAGATGTGGCGTTTCTCTGGGCACTCGAGTACGTCACCATTCCAAACCTCTGACTCACTTTCTTCTCTAAGTTTTCTTTCCCCCGTCTTTTTTTTTGCCCTATTACAGCCAACAAGGACGTACATAATCTTCTACACCTTGGCGCAGCACCAAATTCTGGCCGCAGACCATCTTCAGCGAGCGCGGTCTCGCCCTCGCCGTTCCCTGGCCGTGGGCCATCGGGCTCGAACTGGTGCGCTACGCGAAGCAGGACCCCACCGAGTGCCCTATCTGCTTCACCTCGCCGTCGCGCAATGCGGCATCCGCTGGACTCGAGCGGTGGATTATGGAGCGTTGCTGACCAATGGTTTATACCGGCTTCCACATCCTGCAGAAGGAGCAGGTTCGGCAGCGCATACAAGATGCGCTCGATCGCGCGTTTCCGCCTGGTCGTAAGGTATGCCGGTGTCGCGCGCAACGTGCGAGATCCCGCTGTATCCCTCGTAGCGGGTACCCGCCTAATATTCCCGCATGATGATGGCGCCGTATGTCATATTTGCTTCGTCAAATATACAAACTTGTGTGCTCGTTTATAAGACGCTCCACGTACTGGAGTGCATGCATGTGACAAGTATGTCGTCAAACTGCGATCAAGGACCAGAAGAAAACAGAACAAAGTGGCCAACGAACTCGTCGATATTCAACAAACGACCGGGTATAGGGTAAATTCACTGCATGACATACATGACGAGTCGTAATACCCATTCTTGGTGTGAAAAAAACGTCGTGAATTTCTCGAAACGAAGATGATGTTGGCGATAGGGAAGAATTGAGCCGCCCGCACGCTGTAGGGGACCAGATTCGCAAACAAGGATCAAAAGCTATTCACACGTATAGAATGCATAGCGAGTATACGCCGAAACAGGAAGAAGATAAGAAGTGGATAGGTACGATCCCAGAACCTACGAAACTTAATTGACCTGTTCATCGGCCTCCCGGCGCAGGATTTCCCATTTGCACTACTTTACTTTCGAAAGTCGAGGATCATTTGCTTGTACAAGCCAAGGGTCATTGATTAGTTCAGAGGCAGTCGGCCGCTCTCCCTCCCTCCATGTCAAAGTCCTTCTAAGGAAGGCGAGGAAGGCTTCTGACTCCTCGGCCGTCATGGTCTGTTCAACTCGTTCTAGGGACGACGCGAGGACCGATTCGAGCGTCTCATTTGGAACCTCTCCTTTGGGCGGCCCGTCCTCGTTGAAGAATTCAAGGGCCCGTGGACCCGAGTCGCCCAAGAGCTGTGGCGGAGGTGGCCCAAGCAGAGCGACCATCCGAGCGAGCTGGTTCCTGTCGCCAGTTAGTTCGTCTGGCGCACCTCCCCTAGAGAAGAGCGCTCGACCGAATATGAGGTCCCATACCTATATCAAAAAATGAGACTGAGAAAAGGAGAGGAAACGACGAGCCCGACCATGCAGCCAAAGTTCCAGATATCCACGCGCGTGCCCCACGGAAGATGCAGGAAAACTTCCGGCGCGCGATAGACAACTGGCTGGATAAACTCTGTATATGAATCCTTCCCTGTACGTGCTTCACCAAAGTCACATAGAACGGGTCGACTCCCATTCCATATCCAGCGTTTCAGTGGTCCGGGGAGGTCCCTTGTTTCAAAGATGACAGTCTGTTCGGTGATTTTCCTCGCACTAGGCTCTTTGATTTCAACTTCCTCGGCGTCTTTGAGGACTGTTGGGTCTCCGATCCGCAAGAGAATGTTCTTTGCTTGGAGATCTAGAGATAGGGGTGAATCAGGGGATGGGGTGCGATAAAGGAAGAGTCGTAGTACCTGCGTGAATGACCCCGGCACCGTGAATAAATTCCAAAGCTTGCAGAATCTGGTAGGCCAGTTCCTTGACGTAGTAAATGGGGAGGCTTCCGTGAGAGATGTCGAGAAAGAAGTCCAAAGTAACGCCGAGAGGCTCATGGATGAGGAAATGGTAGGTGCGGTCGTCTCGACTAAGCTCGAAGTGATCCAATGCCTGCCTGACATACTGTTTTCCGGCCGCTTCGCTGGTCTTAGCTGATTCGGATAAAGCTTCGTGAGCTGCAACCTCGCGTTCAAGGGAGCCGTAGTTGCAAACCATGGACTTCATGCAGACGTATTCGTCGCGACTACATAGGGGCCTTCAGCTTATTTTCCGAAGCAGGGACAGAGGAACTGACCGAAGATCCCGACACATCCAAATGGTGGAGGTGGTCCCATAGCCGAGTTTATAGAGAACCTGGTACTTGGAGCGAAGCACATCGCCGATACTGACTGGGTAGAAGGATTGTGGGGTGTACCAGGGCCAGTTCTCTTCCTCGACGGTCTCCGAAGTAGGGATGATCGTAAATCCAGTAGTTGGAAACGCACGAGGAACTACGTCCAGAAGTTGAGATGCAGAACGAGAGTCAGCGCTTGTAGATCCCAACCCCCCGAGCAAGTTCATGCTGGGACTGGGAAACATCCTTGTGATTTTATTGATGAAATTGACACTGAGAACCCAGGACTTGACTGTGGCGTATAAGTAGCCAAGAATCGTGACCAGGAACATCGTACCCGGATTGATGCGTATGAGTCACTATGAGTTAAAAAAGTCGAGTTCAAGGCGTATCTGCTGGGCGGGCGCGCCGCGCCGCCGTCCGGAAAGCAGATAAGTTAACTTAGCTGGATTGTGGCGCAGAGGTGGGCGCAGAGAGAGATGGGACGAAAAAAGATCTGTCTTGCCCAAATCTTTTAAGAGCAGTTGGAAATTTTTCTAAAGGGTTGAGACTTCCTTACTTTTGCGGTAAACAATAACACTATATATACATGCCAGTGTATGGCTTCGACCAACTGGAAGTACAGTCGAAGCAGGATCCGAGTCAAAAACATCGGAGAGTTCCAATGACCACGATCAATAGCCAGTGCAGCCAGAAACGACACCCGCCGCAGGCCCGGACCTGCCAAACATCCTCCTCAGGTCTCCCACGAGTAAATCTGGCTTCTCGTACGCCGCAAAATGGCCGCCGGCTTCGTGTCCAGACTCGAATACGACCCTAGCTTTGGCACGCAACAATCTATGGATAGCGCACGCCCACAATTAATAAGCCAAATCATGACAGGAAAGACTTGGCATGAAGTGAACACGTACGCTTTGGGGAACCTCACGGGTTCCTTGGGGAAGAATGATATGCCGACAGGGATTGTCGTCTTTGGGAAAGCAATCATCTGACCAGACTTTGAGAGCTCGTAGTATATCCTGACAGATGCTGCGGGACCGGCGAGGGAGAACCAACAAATTGATATCCATGTAAGCACTGCATGTTGAGATCAGCGGGCGCTCGAAGGAGAACATGAGAGCTAATAGAGAATCAGGTGATCATACCTTCGTCGTCCGTCCAGGGATACGAGTCTGTCAGGAAGACCAGCTTCTCGTACACCCACGCAAGCAGACCAGCGGGCGAATCCGCAAGGCTGTAGCCAATGGTCTGTGGTTTTGTCGACTGCTCGGCAAAGTAACCCATGCCGGTATCAACGAAATTCTTCGCGTCCGCGATGGCTTTCTTCTCGTGGGCATCAAAAAAGGAGTTGAACACGCATTTGAGGAATGCTAGAGGGTTTTGGTAGAAGGTGATAGGTTCGGCGCTGGATTTATTTCCAGAATCGTGAGGTCAGGGATGGTGGCGTGGAAGGTTAGCTTACACAGGCATGTTCGTGTGAGATGCCTTGACGTGCGCAGGTCCGTATTTAGATGCTGTCGTCAGCGTTAGCTAGCGAAGTATTTTTAGTAACCATATGACTCAAAAGAAATTCTGTGTGTGATTTCTCACCATATGACCCAGGTCTCCGCCTTGTGTCACATATTCTGGGTAGCCCAGAGACATCATCAGGTTGTTGAAGAGCTGGGCGACGCAGCCGTAAGCATGCACAACTAGTACAAGCCGAACTTGAACCATACCACACATACCTCAGCATAGTGCTCTGCATGAAACCCTTTCTTCTGCACTCCTTCCGACCAAGCGTATCCGGGGAGGCTCGGGGCAACCACGTGGAATGACGGATGCTCGGGCGAGGCTGCTGTCAACAATGGTAGCACCTTCGTCACCTCGAGGAAGCTTCCCGGCCCTACGGCGAACGCGAGACGAAACAATTAGGGGAGACAGAAGGGAGGGATGGAAAGGCTGCGACTTACAACCGTGGACGAACAGCAGAGGGATGGCACCCGTTACGGAGCTCTTCTGATGTACGTAATGCAAGTTTAGCTCACCAAAACCCCGCACCTCTACGGGCCGCGTGAACATGGGGAGTGAGTTGAGCTCGCGTTCATGAGTTCGCCAGTCATATCCGTCCCTCCATCTGTCTGCGAGCCGCCTTATGTCGGAGAGAGGAGCACCGTAGGCCCACTCGGCGTCATTAATTTCGTCTGGAAATCGGGTGTCGTCCAGCTTTCGCTTGAGAAGGGAAAGCTCCTCCTCTGTGATGGTAATCTGAAAGGGTTGCTCCTCGTTGGCCATGACAAATGGAGCTGTATGTACTTGACCCCTACTAGCGCCGGACTCCAGTGGGTGGCTCAATAAACTTATGAGATGCGGGTGGGCTGGGCGTGAAGGTGGGGGCGTAGGAACTGATAGGGAAGATGATGGGTTGGAGAACACGAGATGCAGATAGTCTGGGAGATATGTGACGATGTCTGCAAGGGTGAGATGACGCTAGGCTAGACACAGCGTTAACACACAATTAAATGGAACAGAGAGCGAACATCACTGACCCCAGTCTACAGGAACAAGAGACCGATCCATGGGGGGAGGAAAATGTCGCACTTACATAACTTAGGTTCTTAGGGATGTTCAACGTGATGCCGTATGTCATATTTGCTTCGTCAAACATACAAACATCTGTGCTCGTATATAAGACGCCCCACATACTGGAGCGTTTATGCATGTTAGGTGCGGCCATCACACTGCGATCAAGGACCGGAAGAAAAAAGCTCCAAGTTACCAATCAACGAACTCGGCGACGTGCCCGTCCGGCGGCCCGGCTCAGGATGACACGCGGCACATGGCCACCATTCGCACGGCTGACAGATCATGATGACGCGGGCAAGGCAAAAGCAAACGACCGGGCCCGGGAAATCCATTGCATGACACAGCCATGATATCATTGGGTTGCCATGCACCGCGGACCGCGGAACTCGAACCGTAAATCCAGTAGTGTAGTTGGGAACACCCAACTTGAAAGCACCGGCTTTGGTACACGCCACAAACCTTCTACCCAGTCCATGTTGGCGACGTGCTTCCTTCCAAGTACCAGCTTCTCTATAAACTCGGCCATGGAACCACCTCCACCAATTAGATGTGGAGCCACACCCCAAGGCCGAGGCGCAGAACGAGGGTAAGCACCAACTTCTTGGACAAGTTTATGGCGGGGCAGAGAAACATACTTCGAATCGCGCGGTGATTGAGACCGACATACATCTCAATCAGAATACGATGCTCCTGACCGAGATCCTTGGTTCCTTATGTGCCACGGTTAGGTCCTGGGTTCTCCGTGGCAGTTTCATCAATAACCCCCGCAAGGATATTTCTCTGGTTCCGACGCCGCGCGTCGCCCTCCCCTTTTTTGCTCAAAATATTCTTCATCCATCGCATTTGTCTTCTCTCCCATCTTTTGCTCTCTCGGTCTCTAGCTTCCATTCTTAACAGGACCATTATAATATTCCCGGGGCAACTGCGTACCGTACCTTTAGAACTATGGCGACAACTATGATGACAGGCGAAGGGATCGGAAAGGATCAATGGTGCGTCATCATATTCAGCGTATTAGGAACGGGTTGTGTTACCATATTCCCTCATTTGGAACCATGGTCTGACAACAACTCTGCCATGTCACTCCTCCGCGCAACCTGAAGTGGGGTCATACCTATGTTGTTTTCCGCACCTATATCCGCACCATGCTCGATCAGCAGGCGCGCGACTTCGAGCCATCCGTCCTTTGACGCCAAGTGCAATGGTGTGGAGCCGGCCTTCCTCCGGGCATTCACATCGACGCCTCGTTCAAGCAACAACCGAGCGACGGTAGTCTTCCCTTTTTTTTTTTTTTGAATTCGGAGTTTATTGTCCACTGTGTTAACAACAAGACATCGCGGTGCTACAAGAAGAACACTACATAAGAGACCCAGGGCGTATATAACAGACTGTCGAGCAAAACGTGTATAAGTAAAACAGAAAGCACATGGTGCTTCAGGCCAACAAGGCCGGCCGAGAGGGAAATCACGGAGGGTCCGGGCGAGGAGGCAGAGGGCGGAGAAGAGAGTTACTACGTAAGAGAAAAGTGGCAAGCGCCTCGGCGCCTTTCACAGTCCAGAATAAGTAATGAAGCGAGTAGTCCTTAAGTATACGATCACGAAAAATCGAAACAAGGGGGCAATCGGACAGGTAGTCTTCCCATTTCGCGCTGCTACGTGTAATGGGATCTCGCCATCATAACCCTGGACGTTGGGGTCCGCATTGTGCTGGAGGAGCGTCTGTGCGACCTCAGGGTGGCCAAATATCGCTGCCTCGTGCAGTGCAGTCCAGCCGTCGAATTCATTCCGGGAATTCGGATCTGCGCCGTGGTGGAGTAGCCATCGAACGATTTTGAGATGTCCCCTGCGCGAGGCACAATACAGCGGGGTGCACTTGTTATATCCCTGGACATCTACGTGTGCACCGTGCTGATAGAGTAACTCTGCAACCTCGAAGTATCCCATTTCCAACGCTGCTACGAGAGGCGACACGTAGACGCCACCAATAGCGTTTACTTCTTGTGAGCGTTTACTAATAAGGTGCTCTACGAGGTCGTAAAACCCGCAGAGCGCGGCATCGTATAATGGAGCTGCGTCTGACTCCTTGAGAGAGAAGTACCGAAACATCGAAGTACTGCTGGGTTTGACGTCAATGTTGTAGATCCGGTTCCACGCCGAAAAATATGGTTTATCGGGGTCAAAGAGAATTTGCATCCCTTCTCGGATATGGGACGACACGCCCTCGAATTGGGCATGGGTGACCCAGTGTTCCGCAGCATATCGGGCGAGAGGAAACCTAACCTGGACATGATACTTGTTGACACGATAATCCAACCGTAGCAAAGTGCCCAGGCAAGCAGTTGCTAAGACCGTGTGTGCAGGCTCCAGGAGAATGTGGAAACGCGAGACGTCCGAACTTGAGGCGACCAGTCGTGGAGAAGTCAGGAATTCTTTTACAGAAAAGTGAGAGAATTGTACGATTTCCGACCCATTTTCGTTCACAACAGTGATCAAACTCGAACATGTCGAGAGAACAGCTTGCTCTTGGTCCTCCCACCGGCAATCTGTCTTTAACTTCGATATCTCTCCATTGGAGGCCGCCTCGAAGTCGACAGTGAGGACTTCCGCAAGCTCGGCAACACGGAGAGGCCGGGTGGCCACGGTGAGACATTGCAAGAGCCGATGGGCGTGTGCTCGGTTCGCTTTGTTGATCTCCCTCAATACCCGCTCGTACGTCTCGTCCAATGATTCGGGCAATTCTCCGAGAATATGCCGGACGCTCGATGGAATACAGTGCCGGAGTGCCTCCAATTGGCAGTATACCCAGCGAAACCTGGTTGGACGAGTAAGTATGACGACCGATAAGGCTGTACAGCGGTGGGGACACACTTACATCCCATCGGCTCTTTCAGAGAGCGTCTCGATCACCAATCTCTTATCTTCACCTTGCCATCTCCGCATCTTTGGGTCTGAGTGGACGACAGAGGTAACATAGTCAACAATATCCTTCTTTTGGCCACTTTGCTCATGAAGAGACACACAGCGTGACGTCAAGGGCTGCAGGGCAGTACGAATGTCGATCTCGGGCCGACTGGTAACGCATAGATGGAGATTTGGTAACGAAAGTTCCACGAGATCCCTCAAAAGGTCGAGGACCTGTTCTCGCGGG
>Ga0307510_10000959_pt1 | contig 30502 bp, 32 predicted proteins | sample 12_EM_MG_FD_207224 | JGI IMG/M metagenome (GOLD analysis project Ga0307510, IMG submission 207224) | Populus trichocarpa ectomycorrhiza microbial communities from riparian zone in the Pacific Northwest, United States - 12_EM | ecosystem: Host-associated > Plants > Roots > Unclassified | place... | reverse complement strand
GCCACTACAATCCAAGCCCTTTAACCCTCCCGGTTTTCAACATGGCCGATGACTCCACTCTAAACGGTTTGCGCGCCGCTTTGGATGCGTATGTGGATCCCTATCTAGGGGAGACCCTCGGCGCAACGCAAGCAGTGCAGGAGCTGAATGGCACAGCAGCGGGCGCAACGGCGCGGATCCGCCTGGGATTTCCCGTGGGAGGCTATCACGATGAGCTGGCCGCGGGTCTCAAGGCCCATCTGGCTAAGGCGGGGATCAACACGCCCCTGACGTTCGACCTGGTGGCTGACATCCGCTCCCATGCAGTGCAGAGAAATCTCAAGCCGATTGAGCGGATCAAGAACGTCGTGGCTGTCGCATCTGGTAAGGGCGGCGTCGGCAAGTCCACGGTGGCCGTGAACCTCGCGTTAGCGTGGGCTGCTCAGGGAGCCCGTGTGGGCCTTCTGGACGCGGATATCTACGGTCCCAGCCAACCGATGATGCTCGGCCTGGAGGGCCAGAAGCCCTCGACACCCGACGGCAAGCATCTGGAACCGCTTCCGGCACACGGGATCGTGGCCATGTCTATTGGATTTCTGCTGCAGGAGCAGGACCAGGCGATGATCTGGCGGGGACCCATGGTCACCCAGGCCCTCACACAGCTCCTGTCCGAAACGCATTGGGGTGAGCTCGACTACCTGGTCGTCGACATGCCCCCCGGCACAGGGGACATCCAGCTCACACTTGCACAGCGCGTCCCCGTCGCTGGCGCCCTCATTGTGACGACGCCTCAGGACATCGCGCTCGCTGACGCTCGCAAGGGCCTCAAGATGTTCGAGAAGGTCGCGGTACCCGTGCTGGGTATTGTCGAAAACATGAGCATCCACGTGTGTTCGAACTGTGGCCACGCCGAGCACATCTTTGGTGCAGGCGGTGGGGCGAAAATGGCTGAGCAATACGGTGTCGCCCTGCTGGGCGAATTACCCCTCGATGCGCACATTCGTGAGGAAGCAGATGGCGGCCGTCCAACCGTGGTAGCGGCTCCCGACTCACCGCGCGCCAGGGCCTATTTCGAGATGGCCCGCCGCGCCGGCGCCGCACTGGCGCGCCGCGCGCGCGATCGCAGCAGCCTGTTCCCGAAAATCGTCGTCGAAGAAAGTTGAGATGGAAGCTCCGTACACAGGAATTCTCCCGTACCAGGCCATTCGGGAGATGTTGAACAACGGCGAAATCAGGTCCCTGCTGGTGCCGATCGATGCGGACCAACTCCAGCCGGCGAGCATCGATCTGCGGCTGGGCGATTACGCCTATCCGGTCGATACGAGCTTCCTGCCGGGCCGCGGCGTGCGCGTGCTGGATAAAATGAAACAACTCGATGCGGACTTCGACCGGTTCAAAATCGATATCCGGGCCGGCGCGGTGCTCGAAAGGGGGCGCGTGTACGTGGTCCCCCTGTTGGAAAGCATCAAGCTCAAGAGCGACGTCGCCGCCTTCGCCAATCCCAAAAGCTCTACCGGCCGTCTCGACATCCTGACACGCCTGATTGCCGATCAGGCCACTCATTTTGATGAAGTCGACGACGGTTACGAGGGGCAGTTGTACATAGAAATCGCCCCCCGCAGCTTCAGTGTCGTGGTCAGGACCGGCACGCGCCTCAACCAACTGCGCTTCCGGCGCAGGACCGGCGTGACGCCGAAACAGATTTCTGCCGCGGAGTGGCAGCAGTTGCTGGATGATGGACACATCGTCGACACTTCCGAGCAGCTGCGGCTCAGCGGCAAACCCGGGATGTTGCCATTTACCGTCGACCTGGAGGGCAGCGGTCAGAACAACGCGCTGATAGGTTGGCGCGCGAAGAAAAACACGCGGCGAATCGATCTCGAGCGGCGTGACTACGATCCGCTGGACTTCTGGGAGCCCATGCATTTCCACAAGGAAGCAGCACTCACACTGGTTCCCGATGAGTTCTACATTCTGATGACGAAGGAAGCGATCGCCGTGCCGCCGCAGTACGCAGCGGAGATGGTTCCTTACGACACCCGTGCCGGTGAGTTCCGGGTTCACTACGCAGGTTTCTTCGATCCAGGGTTTGGTTGGGCGCCGGATCATGGCAAGGCCGGCAGCAGCCGCGGTGTGCTGGAGGTTCGCTCACACGAAGTGCCGTTCCTGTTGGAGCACGGACAGATTGTGGGTTGGCTGCGATTTGAGCGCATGGCGGAGGTGCCGCACGCGCTGTATGGGCAGGAAATCAAATCCAACTATCAGGGGCAGAGCCTGAAGCTGGCCAAGCAGTTCAAACAGCCGGCTATTCGCGGCTGACGGACTGAAGCTGCATGGTCCATTGCACGTCGTCATCTTTCTTCTGTTCGACGCGCATGGGAATGTAACCGCGGGAGGGCGCGCACCAGAAGCGCGTCACGCGGGGTGAGCCTGTTTTCCGGGCGCCGTACACAATCGTGTCGATCTTGCCGACAGCCGTGTCAATGGACTCTTCGCGCTCGCGATGGTAGCCATACTCGCGCACGGTGTTTTTGTCGAGCATCTGAAACTTCTGCGGCTCGCGACCCTCGAGTAACTCGACCATCAGCGCAATCTGCACCGACGAGTCGTCCTGGATATCCGGGTGCAGTGGCATGTCGACCTTGGCGTCTTCATACACACCGGTCACTCGCCCATGGTCCCAATCAAACTTCACGTGGGCGTCACGCTTTGTGGATGACGTTCCGTCTTCCGCGTCGTAGCTCAATGGCTGCACGCCCTTGTCGGTTACGCGCATGACGCTCTTCTGCACGGGCCGTTGCGAGAACATTTTGCCAAGGCCGCGCGGGCTGCTTTTGGATGAATAGACCCACGTGTCGCCTTGCTTCTCGAGCTTCACCGTCGAAACGGCGACTGTCATTCCGTGCCACATCCAGTCGTAGGACGCTTCGAACGGCTTCAGCGCGTCCGCACGTGCGTTCGCGATCGCCATCGATAATTCAAGGAGGGCCAGGAGAGCGACCGCCGCCGCGGTTTTCACGGGAAGTCCTCCGCGACCGGCCCGGTCAATAGTTTGCCGTCCAGCAAGGGACGGCCGTTGTTCCATTTGAGGCGCCCGTCGGCGATCCACGCGATCACTCGCGGGTATATCACATGCTCTGTAGCTTGAACGCGCGCGGCCAATGTCGCCTCCGAGTCTCCCACTTTGACGGGTACCCTGGATTGTAGGATCAACGGGCCGCCGTCGAGTTCCGGAGTCACGAAGTGAACGGTTGCTCCGTGTTCGGCGTCGCCGGCATCCAGGACCCGTTGGTGTGTATGCAGTCCGGTGTACTTCGGCAGTAGCGACGGATGAATGTTGATCATCCGGCCGGAGTAACGGCGCACAAAGGGTTCTGTCAGCACTCGCATGAATCCCGCCAGAATGACCAGGTCGGGACCGTGGGCATCCAAAGTCTCGGTTAACGCACTCTCGAATGTCTCGCGGTCCGTCTTCGATGAGGGGACCACCTGTGTCTGGATCCCCATCTCGTGGGCTGTTGTGAGACCTGCAACGTCGGGCTTGTTGCTGATCACCACGTTCACTCTTGCGTTGACGTGGTGCTGCTGACATTCGCGGGCGATCGTGGCCATGTTGGAGCCACGGCCGGAAATCAGGATCGCCAGGCGAAGGGCTTCACTCGCTGATGACAACGCCGTTTGCGCCTTTCCGGACCTCGCCAATGATCGTAGCGGTTTCGCCACGTCCGTTGAGCAAGTCGACCGCGGTCTGTGCGTGCTCCTTCGGAACAACGGCAATCATGCCGATTCCACAGTTGAACGTCCGGTACATCTCGGCCGAATCAATTCGCGCGGTCCGCTGCAACCAGTCAAACACGGGGTCCCGCTGCCAACTCTTGCGTTCGAGCACGACTTCCAGTCCCTCGCTCAAGACGCGCGGAATGTTGTCGGTGATGCCGCCGCCCGTGATGTGCGCAAGACCCAGCACTGGCACTTTGCGGATCAGCTCCAGAAGCGATTTGACGTAGATGCGCGTGGGCGTCAGCAGCCTGTCAAACAGGGGCTTCCCGTCCAGCATCGTGTCGGGCTTCGCGTTGGCAACGGCGATCAGTTTCCGGATGAGCGAGTAGCCGTTGGAATGCGGTCCAGAGGAAGCCATTCCCACGACGACGTCGCCCGGCTTTATCCGTGACCCGTCGATGATGGCGCTCTTTTCTACGACCCCGACGCAAAATCCCGCCAAATCATAGTCTTCGCCCGAATAAATGCCGGGCATCTCCGCCGTTTCACCGCCTACGAGTGCGGCACCCGCCTGGACGCAGCCTTCGGCGATTCCACGGATCACCGACTCTGCGACGTCGACGCGAAGCTTGCCGGTGGCGTAGTAGTCCAGGAAAAACAGCGGCTCGGCACCTTGGACGACGACGTCGTTGACGCACATCGCGACGAGGTCGATTCCAATGGTGTCGTGACGACCCGTATCGATCGCGAGCCGCAGTTTTGTGCCGACGCCGTCGGTACCTGAAACGAGTACGGGCTGCTTGTATCCCGCCGGAATCTCCACGCAAGCCCCAAAACCGCCAATTCCCGCAAGAACTTCTGGACGCTGCGTGCGGCGCACAACGGGCTTGATGCGCTCGACGAGCTCATCGCCGGCGTCAATGTCGACACCCGCGTCGCGATAGGTGATTCCTCGGTCAGTCGGCGCATTTTTTTCCATGTAAATATTCTACACACTTAAAATGGGCGGATGACTCGTAACCCCTCAGCTCTCCTTGCGTGCCTGCTCCTGTGCGTCGTCTCTTTCGATGCCTGGGCTGGCCGACCCGTCAGAGTTTATGAAGTGGATCTGAAGGGGGGGCAAAACCCGGCGTCTATGCAGGACGCGATGCGCGAGGCGCTCGTGCGGGCGACCGGTCGTCGCGAGTCCGCTACCGATCCCGCTCTCGCCAGCATCATTTCCGGCGCCGAGACCTACGTAAAAGGCTACACAGCGCCGTCAAAGTCCCAACCCCAGGTGATCTTCGACAGCGCAGCAGTCGAGCGGGCGATCGTTGCTGCGGGGCGAAGCACTTGGGATCCCGTCCGCCCGTTCACCCTGGTGGTTCTGTACCCCTCGCTCCCCCGAGCGGCGGACGACGCAGCCCGCGGAGAGCTGGATCAGACTGCAATCGCTCGTGGACTCCCGATCACGGTAGTTCCGCTGTCACCCGTGGATGCGTCAGGCAACGAATTGCCCCGCGATGCGTTGATGCAGATGGCAAAGCGTTATGGCGGTGACGCCGTTCTGGTCGGCCGTTCCGATGCGGGGACTGCAAACGGTCAGTTGCAGTGGACCCTGAGCACGAGTTTCTCGAGCGAAAGCTGGAGCGGTCCGTTGAGTGCGGGCATCAATGGCGCGGTCGACAACATGGCTCCTGCTCAGGGCGGCTCGCTTTCGCAGATCGAAGCCAGCGCGAGAGTTGAGATCAACGGCGTGGCAACGCTGACAGATTACGTGAACGTCCAACGGCTGCTGGAAGGCGCTCCCGGTGTACGGCGGGTGAATGTAGGCTCGGCCAGAGGCAACGTTGTGCTGTTCGACGTGGTCGCGAGAGGCGGCGGCGATGCTGTCAGCCACGCCCTGACGGGCTCCAGTCATCTCGTGCAACAGGAAGCCTCCAGTGCGCGGCTCGCGTATCAATACCGACCTTAGTCTGTTCGAACCTGCGGGATTTCGACGGGAGAGGTTTCTGGATCGACGTGCGCCATCTGCCTAACATCATCTGTGTGTTTCGGATCCTGCTGGTGTGGCCTGTTGCGGTTGCGCTCGCCGATCAGGAGTACCTGACAGCACTCGCGTTGTTCATGGTTGCGGGTGCCTCGGATGGTGTCGACGGTTATCTTGCCAAGCGTTTCAACTGGACGTCTGAGCTCGGCAAAGTGCTGGACCCGTTGGCAGACAAGCTCCTGCTCGTAACGGTGTTTGTTGAGGCTGCGTGGATGGGACTCGCCCCGTGGTGGCTGACTTCCGCTGTTGTCGCGCGGGATGTATCCATTGCGCTTGGCGCGTTGGCTTACAGGTTGTTGATCGGACCTTTGCGCGGGCGGCCGTTGGTGTCGAGCAAGATCAATACGGCGATGCAGCTTTTGTACCCTGTATGCATGCTACTACATGCAGCAATGGGATTTCCGCACCACGAGATCCTCGACGCGCTCGCTATCCTGGTGTTCATCACCACGGTGATCTCAGGGTTCAACTACATGGCCTTGTTCACCCGGCGCGCTTGGGACGCGCCGGTGCGTTCGTCCTGAGGGCGCGGCCCCATGAAGCAGATTCCTCTCGGCGTGCGGATTCCCGATCGCGCGGTGTTTGAGAGTTTTTTCCCGGGGCGCAACGTTCAGGCAGTTGAGTACGCGATGGAAATCGCGGCGGATTCGCGCTCTGTCACCTGGCTGTGCGGCCCCACCAGCGTGGGCAAAACGCATTTGCTCCAGGCGATTGTCGCCCGCGCGAGCCAACGTGGTCGCGCCGGCTACTTCCCGCTCGTCGAACTGGCCCCTCTGGGCGTCGGCGTACTCGAAGGCCTGACGTCCCTCGATTGCCTCTGCCTCGACGACCTGGATCAGGTCGTGGGTCAGTTGGATTGGGAACAGACCCTGTTTGGATTGCTGCGCGAAATTCAGGAACGTGACGGCAACCTGGTCGTGGCTGCCAAGGCGCCCCCTGCGTTGTTGCCTTGGTCGCTGCGCGACCTCGGCTCTCGGTTCGCTGCCGCGGCTATTTTCCAGTTACATGAGTTGGATGAGGACGAACAGCAGAAAGCGCTTCAACTGCACGCTCACGTTCGTGGCTTTGAGCTGCCGGATGACACCGCGCGCTGGCTCCAGCGGCGTTTCCCTCGTGACATGCGCACGCTGTACGACCTACTAGATACGTTGGATGAAGCAGCTCTCGTGGCACAGCGCCGCCTCACTGTCCCCTTTATCCGTTCTGTTTTGAAAGAGTAAGCGCCAGCGCCGCGACTCTTTTCCCCAGTACCTGTGCCAGCGTTTTCTCGTGTTCTGCCAGCGCGGGATCATCCTGCACACCCGCAACATGTGACGCGCCGTAAGGTGACCCACCGCCGCGTGTCTCATTCAGCGCCCGCTCGGTGTACGGAATCCCAACGAGATACATGCCGTGGTGTATCAACGGCATCATCATGGACAGCAGAGTCGTCTCCTGTCCGCCGTGCATCGATTGCGTCGAAGTGAATACGCCTGCGGGCTTACCGGCCAGCTCTCCCGACAGCCACAAGCTCGATGTGCAATCCAGGAAATACTTGAGTGGCGCCGCCATGTTTCCGAAGCGCGTGGGGCTGCCCAGAATGAGGCCGTCGGCCTGGCGCAGATCCTCGAGGGAGGCGTACGGGGGGCCGCTGTCCGGGATGGGCTTCGCCGGCCGCTCGCTTTCTGCACTGACCGGGGGCACGGTGCGCAGCTTTGCTGTCACCCCCGTGACACTCTCGACTCCACGGCACACCTGCCGCGCCAGCTCCGCCGTCGAGCCTTTCCGGGAGTAGTAGAGCACCAGAATTTCGGTCACAAGCTATTCCTTTTGGTTTCGTGCACAAACGGCAGGCTACATTTATATTTGGTTGTGTGATTGGCAAAAAGTATCTTGTGGCAGGCCGGGTGCAAGGCGTTTACTACCGCGCCACGGCAGCGCGACATGCGCGCGATCTGCAGATCAAAGGTTACGCCAGAAACCTGCCCGATGGGCGCGTCGAGGTGCTCGCGTATGGCAGCGAAGCTGCCCACGACGAGCTCGTGAAGCGTCTTTGGATAGGTTCGTCCGCATCAAGGGTCACGTCTGTGGAGGCCACGGAACCGGCCGATGGCGCCGACATTCCCACAGACTTTTCTACCGGCTGAAGCTGAGGGTTTTCGCTTGCGCAAGCTCTGTTATCTGATCATTGCCTCATTCGCGACAACACTCGCTGCCGCGAAACCGCCTGTTGCACCTAAGGTGGCAAAGCAGACGGCTGCCGTTGTCGCGGCCAACCCGATGGCCGTCGAAGCGGGTGCTGAAATTCTGCGCAAAGGTGGCAGCGCCATCGACGCCGCGGTCGCCGCGCAGGTGATGTTGGGTCTCGTGGAGCCGCAGAGTTCCGGTGTGGGCGGCGGCTCGTTCATGATGTACTACGACGCCAAAACAAAGGTCCTCACTGCGTTGGATGGTCGGGAGAAGGCCCCTGCGGGTGCAACACCCGACATGTTCCTGGACGAGCACGGCAAGCCGATGTCGTACGTACAGGCTGTGCGTACCGGACGATCGACGGGTGTTCCCGGTGCAATGCGCATGTTGTCGGAAGCCCAGGCGAAGCTCGGCAAGTTGCCCTGGCGCGAGTTGTTTACGCCGGCGATCAGCGCGGCCGAAAACGGCTTCAAGGTTCCGCAACGGCTGGCCAACTTTCTGTCACCGAATTTTGCGTTTCCGCCGACACCTGAAATCCTGGCACTGTTTCGTCGGCCAGATGGCTCACCGCTGCAGGCAGGTGATGAATTCAAGAATCCAGCCTATGCGCAGACATTGCGTCGGATTGCCAACGACGGAGTGAAGGCGCTGTATGAAGGGAACATCGCCAGGGAGATTGTGAGCAAAACTCACGAGGCTCCGAATCCGGGCACGATGACCCTGGAGGATCTCGCATCCTACCGCGCCGATTGGGTCAAGCCGTTGTGCGGACCTTATCGGGAGTATTCAGTGTGCGTGCCGCCGCCACCGTCGAGCGGTGTCAACCTGCTGCAATTCCTGGCGATACTGGATCACACCGACATCGCGAAGCGCGGTCCGTCGGATCCGCAGTCGTGGTTTCTGTTTGCCCAGGCCAGCCGGCTCATGTACGCCGATCGCGATCGATACGTGGCCGATCCCCAGTTCATTCCGGTTCCGGTCGACAAGTTGCTCAACCCCGATTACCTGGCGGAGCGGGCTCGCCTGATCGGCGAGCGCATCGGGCCGCCGCCTCCGGCCGGTCAGTTTGCCAACCTCTGGCGCGGGCCTGATGCGACACAGGAGGCGCAGGGCACGAGTCACCTGGTGGTGATGGATGCCGAGGGCAATGTTGTTTCGATGACGACAACCGTCGAGTCGGTGTTCGGCTCGGGCCGGACCGTTGGTGGTTTCGTACTCAACAACCAACTCACCGACTTTTCCTACAAGCCCACCGATGAAAATGGGCCGGTTGCCAACGCCGTGCACGGCGGTAAACGGCCGCGCTCGTCCATGTCGCCGATCATTGTCATCGATAAGGACGGGAAATTTGTAGCGGCGTTCGGCTCGCCGGGCGGCTCCTCGATCCTCGACTACAACACGAAGACGGCGGTCGGCGTGTTGGCCTGGAAGTTGTCCATGAAGGAGGCGATCGAGCTGCCCAATCTGATTGCGCGTGGCAACGACATCGCGGGCGAAGTCAATCGCTTCTCGCCGCAGGTGCTATCCGGCTTGCGGGAGCGCGGCATCAGCCTCGAGCCGGGACATGCGGAAAACTCGGGTTTGCACGGTTTGTTGAAGCATCCCGATGGGACGCTGGAGGGTGGGGCGGATTCACGGCGCGAAGGGATCGTGCGGTTGGTGCCGCAGACCGCGGAGTGAGGTTGGGCGCCGCAGCCGCGGGCCGCGGGGGCCCTAGCGCTTGAGCGGCGTCGCTACCGGCTTGCCGGTTCGCTTCGGGGTAGCCGACGGGAACCCCAGGTCGTCCGCACCATTCCAGCGCGACCACCGAGAAATCACCATGTCCGGATACCCGCGCTGTCCAACACTTCCGTTGTAGCGCGCGAGTGCTTTGCGCACGTCATTGCGCTCATAGCGAAGGTAATACCGCAGGATCGCACACCCCATGTGGATGTTGGGCCCGGTGTGGATCAACTCATAACGTTTGATGCCGAGCTTTTCCGGCCAGAACGGCATCACCTGCATCAACCCCACCGCGCCGGCTGACGAGACGGCCCAGCGGTTGAAGCGGCTTTCGATGTCCATCACCGCCATCACGAGGCCTGGCGGGAGGCGTGCTTCGCCCGAGCGGTGGGTTTCGCAGTAGACCTGCTTGAGGATCTCCATGCGCTCATCGTGTTCCTTCACGATGCTGCGCAGCCGCGGCTCCATCAGGGTGTACCAGACGGCTGAGTCGTAGTGGTCGGTAAAACACTCCGCCTGGCTGATGGCGCGTTGCACGACCTCTTTCAGCTCAGGGTCGCGCTGCCCAGCAGCGACAGCCGCGCTCGAAAGCAACGCGCCGGCAACAAACAGGCCGGCGCGAATGCTATTGAGCAGCCATACGCGAGCGGATGAAGTTGAGCGCATCGTCCAGCGGGAATTCCTGACTTTCGCTGTCGCGGCGACCACGATACTCGAGTTTGCCCGCTTCCAGCCCGCGTTCTCCGACAACCAGGCGGTGAGGTATCCCCAGCAGCTCCGCGTCCGCGAATTTGACCCCCGGACGGGCATCGCGGTCGTCGTACAGCACTTCAATTCCAGCGGCAGTGAGCTCGGCATAGAGCCGGTCGGCGACCTCGCGTACCCGTTCGGATTTCTGCATGCCCATGGGCACGAGCACTACCTGGTAGGGCGCGATCGGATCCGGCCAGATGATGCCGCGTTCATCGTGATTCTGTTCAATGGCCGCGGCGACGATGCGCGTCACACCGATGCCGTAACACCCCATGTACAACTTCACTTCCTTGCCGCTTTCGTCGAGCACGACGCCTTTCATGGGGTCGCTGTACTTCTGGCCGAGCTGGAAGATGTGACCGACTTCAATCCCGCGGGTGATCTTCAAACGCCCGTGTCCCGTGGGGCTCGGATCGCCTTCTATCACGTTGCGGATGTCAGCCGCGATCATGCTCTGCACATCGCGGTCCCAATTGACGCCGGTGTAGTGCATGTCCTTTTCGTTCGCGCCAGCGACAAAATCCGCCAGCGCGAGGGCGCTGTGATCGACGTAGACGTGACCCTTGAATCCAACGGGCCCGATATACCCGGCGACTGCCTCCGTCGAACGGGCGATGCGATCCGCACTGGCCATGCGCAGAGGGTTGGCTACGCCAGGCAGCTTTTGCGCCTTGACCGCGTTGAGCTCATGGTCACCACGCACGACCAACGCCACGACCTCGTTGTCCTCGACGCCATCGACCAGAAGTGTTTTGACCGTCCTGTTTGCCGGTACCTTGAGGAACTTCGTCAGGTCCTCAATGGTTTTCGCGCCGGGCGTCGAGACCTTGGTCATGGGTTGGGAGGCAGCAGGGCGGGGCTCGGTGGGAGCCACGGCAATGGCAGCCTCCAGGTTCGCCGCGTAGTCATCACCGTCGGAAAACGCAATTGCGTCTTCACCGGATGAGGCAAGAACGTGGAATTCCTGTGAGACATCGCCGCCAATCGCGCCCGAATCGGCGCGAACAGCGCGGAACCTGAGCCCAGTTCGCGTGAAAATGCGGACATAGGCGTCGTACATTGCCCGATAGCCTTCTCTCAAGGAGGGCTCGTCGATGTGGAAGGAATACGCGTCCTTCATGATGAACTCGCGCGCACGCATCACACCGAAGCGGGGCCGTATCTCGTCCCGGAATTTCGTCTGAATCTGGTAGAAATTCACGGGCAACTGGCGGTAGCTCTTCAGCTCACGCCGGGCGATGTCCGTGACGACTTCTTCGTGTGTGGGGCCCGCGACGAAGTCTCGCTTGTGGCGATCCACGATGCGCAGCAGTTCAGGTCCATACGCCTGCCACCGCCCCGACTCCTGCCACAGCTCTGCCGGCTGGAACACGGGCATCACGATTTCCAGGGCACCGGCACGGTTCATTTCCTCGCGGACGATGCGCTCGACCTTCTGCAGCACGCGCAGACCGATCGGCAGCCAGCTATATAGACCGGCGGCAAGACGGCGGATGAGACCCGCGCGCAGCATCAACTGGTGGCTGATCAACTCCGCCTCGGCAGGGATTTCCTTGAGGGTGTTGATGGGGTATTGCGAGAGCCTCATCGGTTGCGTTCAGGTCCGTGTCAGAGATCGGGGAGGGGATATTAGCATCGCCTGCTAAACTCCCGGACTTCACCAGTCAACGAGCAGAAACGCCCGCACATGGAGACAGGACCCGAAGAGGAATTGAAGCCGCGCCGCAAGGGCATCTACCTCCTGCCGAATCTGCTGACCACGGGGTGCATGTTCTCGGGCTTCTACGCCATTGTCGCCGCCATCGACAAGAACTTTGCCCCGGCCGGCGAAGCCATTTTCGTGGCCATGATCTTCGACACGCTCGATGGGCGCATGGCGCGGCTGACGAAGACCGAGAGTGCGTTCGGCAAGGAATACGACAGCCTGGCCGATATGGTGTCGTTCGGTATTGCGCCCGCCATTGTTGCCTACCAGTGGGGCGTCGTCCGCATATCCGAATTTGGCCAATACTGGGGCCGTTTTGGCTGGTTGGCCTGCTTCTTCTATACCGCGGCGGCCGGTATGCGCCTGGCGCGCTTCAATACCCGTGCAGCCGCGGACAAGCGATATTTCGAGGGCCTGCCCAGCCCGTCCGCCGCGGCGATCGTGGCCGCCTTTATCTGGTTTTCCAGCCATTTTCACGAGCCGGGACTGACAGGCCTGATTGCGGCCATGACGCTCACGGCGTGCGCCGGAGCCCTGATGGTCAGCCGGTTCAGCTTTCCCAGCTTCAAGCAGTTCAACCTCGATCGGCGCGTCAAGTTTGTGTACCTGCTGATCGTTCCGCTGTTCTTTGTGCTGATTGCACTGGATCCACCTGCAATGCTGCTGGCCATGTTCGCGACATACGCGCTGTCCGCCCCCGTGTTGTGGGTGGGCCGGCGTCTGCGGCGGCTGATCCGTGGTTCGCCCGCTCCTGGTTCTGGGCCTCCTGGCGCTGGGCCGGGGTGATGGGCTGATGGACGCGCTGCGGCGTAACCAGTACCTCCAGACGATGGGGGTGGACGTTTGGGTTTCCCGGCGTCCCGCTTCTGTGGCTGATGCCGTGGTCGCCACGGGTGACATGGTCTCCGCCGGTGCGCTCGCGGCTACGCCTCAGGTGGCCGCCGCGGCTTCGGCCGTGCCACCCACCGTGGCCCGCGGCACGGCCGACCCACCCACGATCACGACTTGGGAGTCCCTCCGCTCCGAAGTCCTGGCATGCACGAAATGTCCCCTCCACGGCAGCCGTACCCAAGGCGTCTTTGGCGTCGGTAGCCGCGAAGCGCAGTGGCTGGTTGTGGGCGAAGCGCCTGGCGCCGAGGAAGACCGGCGAGGTGAGCCTTTCGTCGGTCGCGCCGGTCACCTCCTGGATGCCATGCTCAAGGCAATCGGGCTCAGTCGTGGCCGCAACGTCTACATTGCCAACGTGTTGAAAAGCAGGCCGCCGGGAAACCGTGATCCCAAGCCCGAGGAAGTTGCTGCCTGCCTTCCTTACCTCATGAGACAGATTGAGCTGCTCAGGCCTCGCGTTATGCTCGCCGTGGGGCGAATCGCGGCGCAAAACCTCTTGGCCACCGACGTCTCGTTAGGTCGTCTGCGCGGGAAGGTTCACCATTTCGGTGAGCTTAATACTCCGTTGATTGTGACGTATCATCCCGCATACCTCCTGCGCACTCCGAGCGACAAGCGCAAGGCGTGGGAGGACCTGAAGTTCGCCCGTAGCGTTTTTCAGGGACTCAACCCAACCTAATAAGGTCACGTGGGATTCGATGGCAACTGCGCCTGAGATGCTCAATGCGGTCCCGGACGTTCTCATTCGGCCAATGTCCGAAAACGATGTCCCGGAAGTCATCGCCATTGAACGAGCGTCCTACCAGTTTCCCTGGAGCGAAGGGATTTTCAGGGATTGCCTGAGGGTGGGATACGTCTGTCGCGTAGTGACAATCGGCGACACCATCATCGGCTACGGAGTCATGAGTGTCGGCGCCGGTGAGGCTCATATCCTCAATCTCTGCATCGGTGACTCGTACCGGTGCAAAGGCGTGGGCAGGCGGCTACTCACTTACCTCATTGAGCGGGGTGCTGCGGCGGGTATGAGCGAGGCGTTCCTGGAAGTGCGCCCATCAAACACGTCAGCCATACGCCTTTACCTGTCAGTTGGTTTCGAGCAGGTTGGTATGCGTCGTGGTTACTACCAGGCAGTTGGCGGACGTGAAGACGCCGCGGTACTCAAGTTGGCTTTGCGCCCACGGCGTAACAGCACCCGCTAAACGGGGCCTGTGACCGAACACATCTATAAAACGATGATGTCTCCGGTAGGGAGACTCAAGTTGGTGGCCAGTGACGTCGGATTGGCAGCCATCTTGTGGGAAAACGATAACCCACGGCGCGTTCCCTTGGTTCTTGGGGCGGAAGATCCCGATCACCCGGTTCTGCTCGAGGCCGAGAAACAGCTCCGTGAGTATTTCGCGGGCCAGAGACGCGAGTTCACTGTGCCGCTGGACTTCGATGGTACGGAGTTCCAGAACCAGGTGTGGCAGGCGTTGCTGTCAATCCCGTTCGGCGAGACCCGCACGTACACTGAGATCGCCCTGCAGATCGGTAAGCCGGCGGCAGTGCGTGCGGTCGGGGCCGCGAACGGGCGCAACCCAATCTCCATCATCGCACCGTGCCATCGGGTCGTCGGCTCGAACGGGAACCTGACTGGGTTTGCCGGTGGACTGGAAGCCAAGGCACACTTGTTGGCCTTGGAGAAAGAATGTCACGCTCTAAGCCCCAATCGTTTCACGCCTTATTCCGCCCGCTGAGCGCCAAGAGCGCGCGTGCGTCGACTTCCTCAGAGGACTCCCTGCAGGCGATCTGGAACGTCGTTGCCCGAATTCCCCGGGGCCAGGTGTCCAGCTACGGTGATGTCGCCCGTGCCGCAGGCCTCCCAGGTCGCGCGCGATTGGCCGGAAAGGCTCTACGCCTGATGCCGGAAGACATGAATCTCCCGTGGCATCGAGTAATGGGCGCCGGCGGGCGCATCGTCTTCCCGAAAGGCACGCGGCACTTCCGCGAGCAGTCCAGACTGCTCCGCAGTGAGGGCGTTGCGGTCAAGGATGGGCGCGTCGACAAGAGTGCCCTGGTCGATCTCGAAGAGTTTTGAATTCCGGAGTACCCATGGACCTGACTATCAACGATCGAACGGTGCAGGTGACTGCGAGCGAGGACACCGCGTTGCTGTGGGTTCTTCGTGATCTGCTCGGGATGACCGGGACGAAGTTCGGCTGCGGCATCGCCCTGTGCGGTGCCTGTACCGTGCACGTGGACGGCAAACCGGTTCGCTCCTGTGTGCTGCCGGTTTCGGCGGTCGTGGGCAAGAAAATAACGACCATTGAGGGAGTAGGCAGCACTGCGACCGGTCAGGCCGTGCAGGAGGCGTGGAAGAAGGTGAACGTGCCCCAATGCGGCTACTGTCAGGCTGGACAGATCATGTCAGCCGCGGCGCTGTTGGTGGAGAAACCGGTGCCCAGCGACGCTGATATCGACGCCGCAATGTCAGGAAACATCTGCCGGTGCGGAACCTACACCCGGATCCGTGCCGCCATCAAACAAGCAGCCGGCCAGACGGGGAAACGCTCATGAGCGCCGTGTTGCCACGAGCCGCAGAGTCTGGCCTCTCGCGGCGGGATTTCATCGCGAAGTTGACAGCGGCGGGTGGCCTGGTGGTCATCGGCTGCAAAACGCGCATTCTCGCCGCCGAGGAAGCTGAGAAGTATGGCGCGGAAGGGATGCCCCACGGCACCGTCGACAATCCCCTGGTCTTCATCGCCATCGCCGATGATGGATTGGTAACCATTGCCGTGCACCGCTCGGAGATGGGGCAGGGCGTACGGACCGGCATGCCGTTGATTGTTGCCGATGAGTTGGAGGCTGACTGGAGCAAGATCCGCATCCAACAGGCGCCGGCGGACGAAGCGAAGTACGGCAACCAGGATACGGACGGATCGCGCAGCACGCGGCACTTCATAGACCCGATGCGACGCTGTGGGGCGGCGGCTCGCGCCATGTTGGAAAAGGCGGCCGCGGCGACGTGGAACGTACCGGTCACCGAGGTTCATGCGCAAAACCATGAAGTGGTACACGAGAAGACCGGCCGCAAGTTGGGTTATGGTGCGTTGGCACGCAAGGCGGCCAAACTTCCAGCTCCGGCGCACGACGCAGTGACGCTGAAGCCGGCGGAAAAATTCCGATTCATCGGTAAGGAAGGCACTGCGCTGCTCGACGGCGACGACATCGTCACGGGCAAGGCGCAATACGGCATCGACCCCTGGTTTGAAGGCATGTTCTTCGCCGTCATTGCCCGCTCGCCCGTGTTGGGTGGAAAGGTCAAGCATTTTGACGGCGCGGAGGCCGTGAAGGAGCCGGGGGTCGTCAAGGTGTTGGAAATGCCGGCAACGGTTGCTGATGCGCAGTTCCATACGCTCGCCGGTATTGCGGTCATCGCGAGTAATACGGGCGCAGCGATCAAGGCGCGAAGCGCGCTGAAGATTGAGTGGGATGACGGGGAGAACGGCGAATACGACTCCGATGTGTATCGCGCACAGATGGAGAAGGCGGCGCGAACCGCGGGCAAAGTGGTGCGCGAAGATGGGGACTTCAATAGCGCAATCGCGAAAGCTGCGCGCAAAGTTGAGGCGGAATACTATCTACCGCACATTGCGCACGCCACAATGGAACCGCCTGCTGCGGTGGCGCGCATCGTCGATGGAAAATGCGAGGTCTGGGCACCAACCCAGGCGCCGCAAGTCACGCGGGAAGACATCAGCAAGCACCTCGGAATACCGTTTGAAAACGTGACTGTGCACGTGACCCTGCTCGGTGGAGGTTTTGGCAGAAAGTCCAAGCCTGACTTCGCAACGGAGGCCGCCGTGCTTTCGAAGGCGATGGACGGCCGCCCCGTCAAGGTCACATGGACCCGCGACGACGATCTGCATCATGACTTCTTTCATACGGTGTCGGTCGAGCACCTCCAGGCCGGGCTCGATGCCAGTGGCAAGGTGACTTCGTGGCTGCATCGCAGTGTTGCACCCAGCATTGGCTCGATTTTCGGTCCCGACCCCAAGCATGAGTTGGACTTCGAATTGGGCCTGGGCCTGATCAACCTGCCGTATGACATTCCCAACCTGCGGATGGAAAATCCGGAAGCCACCGCGCATACGCGTATCGGTTGGTTCCGGTCGGTGTCGAGCGTGCCGCATGCCTTTGCGGTGCAGTCGTTCGTTGCCGAGCTGGCTGCCGCCACCGGCAAGGATCACCGGGACTTTCTGCTCGATCTGATCGGCTCACCCCGTCTCATCGATCCGCGCAGTCAACACGATTCCTGGAACCAGGGGGAATCACCCAAACGCTATCCAGTGGATACCGGCCGCCTGCGTCGCGTGATTGAAACCGTGACGCGCGAGGCCGGGTGGGGTAGCAAGCGCGGGCTCGGGCTGGCCGCACACTATAGTTTCGTGAGCTACGCGGCCGTGGTTGCGGAAGTTGAAGTGGATAAGACCGGTTACCTGCGCATTCCGCGCGTGGATATCGCCTTTGATTGTGGACCGGTCGTCAATCCCGATCGCGTGCGCTCGCAGCTCGAAGGCGCTGTGGTCATGGGAATCAGCCTCGCGACGCTGGGCGAGATCACGTTCAAGCGTGGGCGCTCGCAACAGGACAACTTCCACCAGTACCGTGTCACGCGAATGGACACGGCTCCCCGGGAAATCCGGGTGCATCTGCTGCCTGCTACTGACTGGAACATGCCGCTTGGCGGTGCTGGTGAGCCGGGGCTTCCTCCTGTCGCGCCGGCGCTCTGTAACGCCATTTTCGCGGCTACCGGGCGGCGCATCCGGCGCATGCCGATCAGGGATCAGGCGGGCGCCGCCCTTTGACCCCTTGGGCAGATCGAAAGGGCTTCGCAAGTTCGGCTTGGGATCAGTTACCGTCGCCGTTGAATGGCTCGCAATTGACGTTGGGATGCCAGTTCACGAACGCGCCGTTCGGGTTGCGTTTCCACGCCCAGACATGCAGCGTGTAGAACGCCGGGAGCTCGAAACGATTGGGGGCGTCAAACAGATGAAAGAGCTGCCCCATGAGCTCCGGGGGCGCCTTGTTGTACTTGTTCCAGTCCGCGGCGAAGATGATGTAGTCGGCGCCGGTGATGTGGGGTCTCCCGTTGGTCTCCGGCTCGAAGATCACGATTTGAGGATGCGTGGCATCCACGTAGCCCTTCTTCGCGTCCACTGAAGCCTGCGCGATGAGATCCCCGTTGACATAGTGGAGCCCCATGGCGCCTGTGGTGTCTCCGGTCACACAGCCGAATTGAAGCTTGTAGCCTCCCGCCTCAGCCGCTTCGACCGTCTGGAAGCGCTCGGTCGCCTCCCGGACGATCTTCAGAAGGGCTGTCGACCTGGCCTTCTGGTCTGCTGTCACGTCGGCGCTTTGAGTGGTTGCGTGCGAGTGTCCATCCTGCGCGAGGACGGGCAAGGAGCCAATGCTCGCCAAAGCGAGAGCCATCATGGAATTCCGGATCGGTGTTGCCAACTGCCTGACTTTCATCTCGATTCATCCCCGATAGTATTGTGAGACACAATTCGGGTCCCATACCCGGATTATGCGTACTCGATATATCGGTCGTGGCTCGTGAAACCCGACAGGGGCTTTCAACAATGGGTTACAGCTCGCGCACCCAGATGTTCCGAGAGTCGCTTGCCGCCTGGTCGTTCACGATGCAGCCATGATTTTGAGGCGTCTGCGGATATCCTCCGCTATGGCCTCCAGGCTCGCGGTTCCGCGCACAGCGAATTTTTTCGCTGTTGTGGTGAACGTGCGGACGCTGTTAGTGACGCGGGCGGCGAGCCGCTGATTTTCCATTCGTCAGCAATTTGCGTCAGATCGGAGTGATTGGGGCACGCGAACGACGATCGAAACGACAGCGTGTGCTCGGCGCGGCCGGAGATGTCCGGTAGGAGGTCGAACGCGGGCGCGAGGCGAAAGCCTTCTGACTTGGCCAGCACCCAGAAATTTTTCAGGTGATCATCAACATTGCCCACGGCTGCGTTGAAAACCATGTGTCGAAACAGCGTCGCGACATCCAACTTCGGGGCTGCTGAATGCTTGCGTATTGCCTGCGCCACGTCTGAATACGCTTGCACATAGATACCGGGTCGCTCGAGGCACAAGGTCCGCAGGCTCACCATATGCAAGCGACCCTGCTGAGGTGTGACGTCGAATCGACGCACCATGAGAGTTCGTCGTCGCCCTATCTGTTGCAGGCGTGATTGCGGTACTTCCAGCCCGGCGTGGCGTGCGAGCTCGAGGCACGTCGCTTCGAGGCCGACGACGTCATGAGGTCCGTCGCGTGACGGACTCGGGAATTTAACTAGCCATTCACCTTCACTGTCGTGTACGAGTGCCTTGGGTCGGGCGCCGCCGGCGCGACTGCTGCCCTCCAGGAGCTTGCGGAAGTCATCTTCCGGAGGCAATTTGCCGGTCTCAAACTCTTCCGCGGCGACCAACAATGCGGGAAGCGACTTGCTTTGCATGGATGCAGCAGGCTGCGGCGGGGCGACGGTCTCGCTGAATAACAAGGCTCCAGTGCCGGCGCCGCGCATTCGCAACAGCATCTCGGCCGGCGAAGACTTTCGGCCCTCCATCTTGAGGGCTGCGGCCAACAGGCGCCGGCCCCAGTCATCCGGCAGGGCATCGTCGAAAACACTCAGCGGCGGGTTGAAGAGCTCGGCGTTGAAGCGACGGCTCGTCGTTCTCAGCGGCAGGGATTGGGGGTCGAGTGGAAAGCTTGCATTTCCCTGCAACCAATCGGGCGCATATTCGAATTCCGATTGGAAGCGTCCGCTGTTGGCAACAGGATCCGTGGTGGCCAACTCGCCGGCGAGGCGCAGTGTGCCATCCGCCATTGCGACCCAGACGAACAGCCGACTCACGGCCGCCGCCTCGAGGCCCGCTGGCGTTGGCCTTTCTCCTGGGCTCTGAGTCGCTCCAGCAGGCTTTCCTTCGGTTCGAGAACCCGAGTCAGAGACTCGAGCTCGTTCAGAATCCACAGGGCATTCAACCAGGCGCCCACCTGGACGGTCGGCGCCCCGCGCTCCATCGCTCGTACCGTCCCGACGGAAACTCCGAGGCGCTGCGCAAAGACCTCCATTGTGTCGTTGCGATCGATGCGCGCTGCACGAAGCCGTTCACCGAGCTGAGTGAGAATATCTGAGACTTCGTCAATGTGCATTATGCTGCACATTGTACCTCAGAAATGGATATAAACTACAATAAAATGTAGATTAGTTTCCTCAATCAGGCGCCTGCGTTACAGCTCGCGCACCCAGATATTCCGAAAGCTGATAGGTGCCGAAGGATCCCCATGCGCCTGCAGCTTGATAGCCGCCCGCTGGTAAGGCTTGTACTGCGGCATGCCAATGAAGACCGTTTCGCCGGCCAGGCGGGTGTGGTTCTGTACCAACACGCCATTGTGAAAGACCGTGACAAAGGCCGGGCTCGACAGCTTGCCATCAGCTTCAAACACCGGCGCTTCCCAAACAACATCGTACGACTGCCACAGTCCGGGCTCGCGGCAGGCATTTACCAGCGGGGGTGACTGCTTGTAGACGCTCGCTGCCTGGCCGTTCACGTAGGTCTGATTCTTCCAGGAGTCGAGAATCTGTATCTCGTAACCGGCATCGCCGGGGCCGGTCGAAGCCAGAAACAATCCACTGTTGCCACGCGCCTGTCCTTCTCCCGTGATGTCCTGCGGAATCCGGTATTCGAGATGCAACTGGTAACTGCGAAACTGCTTGCGAGTCTCGATATTCCCGGCTGACTTCTCGACGGTCAACAAGCCGTCGTGCACTTTCCAACGCGCGGGCGCGCGGTCGTTCGTGGAAATCCACTCGTCCAGGTTCTTTCCGTCGAACAACACGATGGCGTCCGACGGCGGGGCACCGACGGTAGCTCCTGGAGCTACAGTGTGAGGCACGGGTTCCCACTGCTCCGTGGCTTTCGGGTCACCCTTGTCCGCGGCCATCGTCACGTTCCCCAGCCCGAAGGCCAATACCAGCGCTACAGATAGATATTTCATCGGCCCATGATGCCGAACTTGCGGGTTTCACGGCAACTGGCGTTGTGTGCCAAACGACAGCAGAATAACTGCCAAGTGGCATTGGAGCGGCTTTGGTGATACCCAATATCAGATGATTTGCCGACCAGATGGTTTGCAGCGGATCCGCCACCTCAACTGCAGCGGATTGGCGAACAGTGGCTGCGGCGCGGTGAGTCCGCAGTGTTGAAAGTGCCATCCGCTATTGTGACCGAAGAGTGGAACTATCTTCTGAATCCACTCCATGCAGACTTCCGCAAGCTCACTATCACTTCGCCCAAGTCATTCAATTTCGATCGGCGGGTTGCGCGTTCCAGGAAAGAGTAGGGCTTTCTCGCTGACGCCGCGCGATCATCCTGATCCAGGGCGCCGAGTGAAACACGCTCATCAGAAGGTACATCGACACCATCCCCGTCAACGGCGACGAGCCGTGCCCTGCTGAGCAAACCAGGCTCGCCAGGCTGCCCTCCTGGCCGGCGGAAAGCAGGCCCAGGAAAGCAAATGTTGGCGTAGGCGCGAAAGACAGTAACTGCAGCGCGCGCGCACTGAAGGGACGCCTCACAGCCGTGCTTTGCGAAGCAATCATGGGTCGCTCCGCAGGTTGTCGGAGACTCCCGCCTCGATTCGCGCCCATTGCGCTGTGGGGCGGCCATTGATGCGTATGTTCTGCTTTCCGATCGTCCGCTGAGGCCAACCATCGGGAGAATCTTCCCACTTCTCCTGTCGCCCATACACGGTCAGATCGAGCAGCCGATAACTGTTGTCCATCGCTTCGACACCGCGCATCCACGTCCAATACGTTTCGAATACGCGCGAGCCCTCGCGCAGATAACAGATCAGATGCATCATTCCGATGCGACGTCCCACCAACAGAGTCTGTAGAGAGTCCTGGGCCGAGTACCAGGGCATCTGCCAGCCCATGAACTCGCGGTAGCGGGCGCCTTCGTCATACGGCCCCTGGCAGAAGGTTGCATACGTGACATCGCGAGAGTGTATGTATGACAGCTCGCGTACCTGGGATGTCACCCACGTACAGCCTTCACATTGCTCGGGCGCGGGCTTGCCCGGGTACCACATGAAATAGTAGGCGATGAGAATCCTGCGATTCTCAAAGGTATCCAACAGCGTCACCTTGCCATTCCCACCAACGAGTGGCGTGGTTGCATCCACTTCGACCATGGGCAGCCGCCGCCGCGCGGCTGCAATGGCATCCCCTTCCTGCGTGTGAGCTTTCTCACGGATGCGAAGTGCATCCACTTGCCCCTGATAGGTATTTCTGTCGACAACGGGTGGTGTGTCCATCACTTGGTTTACTCCTTTTTGCGGGCCGCGGCTTCGCCGGCATCGGAAACCGCCACCCACTTCGGATCGGGCGCCGCTCCCGGGACATAACTGTCATGCCAGTTCCACCACTTGTACATTTTGGTTTGCGGGTACCCTTCAGGCGAGTCTTCCCAGAGTTCCTGGCGTCCGAGCGCTGTCATGTCGAGATAACTCCAGACTGTCCCCATGGCCTCATCACCGCGACCATTGATGAAGTACGTGCGGAAGACCTGGTCACCCTGTCGGATGAACGCATTGTGGCCGTGCCATTCGTTCACACCGAAGTCGGTGTCGAAGCTGTCAGTGATCGTGTACCAGGGAATGTGGTGCCAGCCCATCCGATCCTTCAGCCGCGCGATGTCGGCCTGGGAGGCACGTGAGGCATACGCGAGGGTCGTGCCGCGCGCGTTGAGATGGGTGAGATTGGATACCTGGTCTGCCCCCAGAGAACATCCGATGCAAGCGTGGTCTGGCCAGCCATGCACCCCGGGTTCAAAGAACGCGCGGTAGAGGACCAGTTGCTGGCGGCCCTCGAACAGGTCCGTCAGACTGACATTGCCCTTGGGGCCGTCGAATACATAGTTCTTCTCGACAGCCTGCCAGGGCATACGGCGCCGCTCGGCGGCCAGCGCATCCCGGGCGCGCGTCATTTCCTTTTCCTTCACAAGAAGCTGCTTCCACTGCGCTTCCCACTCCTGGGCGGATACGATTGGCGGTGTTTTCATGGCGTCCTGGGCTCCGGCATTGAGTTGACGTCATGCAGTGTGCGACCGCGGCGCTGTGCAGGGGGAGTGACAATCGTGACGGGATTCGCCAACCAGTGCCGCAAGGCCCGAGCCCGAGCCCGGAAGCGCGGAATCAGTGACGTGCGGGCGTCAGCACCAGATCCGAAAAGTCAAAGCTGAAATCCGCGAGCGGCGAAATCGGCCGCAGTGTTACGCGCTCGATGGAATGATCCGGTTTCACGCTGAAGGTGACATACGCATCCTCCAGCGAGCGGGAGTTGAAGCGCGTTCGAAAGGTATCGCCCGTGACATGCTGCAGTGAGCCGCGCATGGTCGGAGTGTGATCGAAACTGATGCCCAGTTGCTTCGATTGCCATCGAATGGTCACCGTGCCGTACCACGGGTCCTCGTATACATCGGCGTAGCTCGCCAGCGGCAACGAGGGTTTGGTTGTTGGCCCGGATGAGGCTTGCGCCGCGGCAGACTGCAGCGTGTGGAGCGCTTCGCTCCACGATTGCTCCCGCGCCGCGGTATAGGCACTGATCCAGTCAGTTGGCGGTAGCCCGAGGTAGTGGTCGAGCAGGTGATAGCACACTGACCAGCGAGCTTCGCCGTCCTCGGAGTTGAGCATCACAATGAACCCGACGTGCCGGTCGGGAATCAGCAGGGTTGCCGAGATCGCGCCTTCCTGCAGGCCCTCGTGCATGATGATTTTGTGTCCGCGGTAGTCGCGAATGACCCATCCCAGCCCGTAACTGTTGAATTGCGGGGTTGTCAGCGCCAACGGCGGTGGCGCCGGTTCGATCGGAATCAGTGTCTGGGAAGTCCACATCTCCCGACCGGTGGCCTCACTGAATAATCGACCGCCATTGAGCTGTCCGCGATCGAGCTGGACCTGGATCCAATGCGTCATGTCTGCAGGACTGGCGTGAATTCCGCCCGCGGGGGCTTCATTGTCGATGGAACCGATTTTCGCGAGCGGCTCCACGGGGCCCATGCCGCGGACTCGTCCGGAAATTCTGGCGTGTGGCCAGCCGCGATTGTCGGTCCTGACATCCTTGAAGGAGGGGACTGCATCGCGCATTCCGAGCGGCCCGAAAATGTGCGTCCGGACGAAATCGTCCCAGGTCTGGCCGGAAGCGGCTTCGACCAGGCCGCCCGCTACAATGTACAACACGTTGTCATATGCATAGCCGCTGCGGAATGAGGTCGCAGGGCGGATGTAGCGCAGGCGTGCAACGACGTCAGCCCGCGTGAACGTGGTTTCAGGCCAGAACAGGAGGTCGCCGCCTCCCAGGCCGAGCCCACTGCGATGCGTGAGCAGATCGCGGATCGTCATCTCTTTCGTAGTGTAGTCATCGTACAGGCGGAATCCGGGCAAGCGCTCGATGACCTTGTCATCCCACTTCAGCTTGCCCTGGTCAACCAGGATGGCCAGGGAGGTGGTGGTGAAAGCTTTTGTGTTGGATGCAATCGAGAAGACCGTGTGTTCGTCAACGCGCGCCGGCTCCCCCAATTTGCGGACTCCGTAGCCACGCGCAATGGCCGGTTCTCCTTGCTCTACGAGAGCAAGGCCCAGTCCCGGCACATCAAAGGCATGCATCGCCTGTTGTATGTAACTATCCAGATCGGCAGGCGGCGCGGCGGGTAGCGTCAGGCTCGTCGTTGCGGCGACCAGGCCGGCGACACAACTCCAGACTATCCGGGACCCGTGGCTCATGGCTCTTCTCACCACATCATGTAAGGTGCCACATCCGAATCGGAGATCATGCCTTTGTCTACGTCCCGGATCGCCTGACCGACAATCGACACGCCTTCCCGCACCTCGGCCTCGCTCAATGTCAGCGGCGGAGTGAATTCGAGGACGTTACCTCGAAGTCCGACGTAGAGGAAGGCTGCGCCGAGCTGGTAGGCGCGGTAGATAATCTTCGCGGTTGTTTTGACGGGTACTGGTTCCCGCGTCTCCCGGTTCTGGACCAGCTCGACACCGACCGCGAGCCCGCGACCACGAACATCACCCACCATCTCGTGATTCTTCGCGAGAGCGCGCAATTCACGCATGAATGACTCGCCAACCTCGGCTGAGCGCGCAACGAGATTGTCTGACTCGATGACGCGCAACACTGCCCTGCCTGCGGCTGTCGCGACGGGGTTGCCAGCGGTTGTCTGCAATGCGAACGCGGGAGCGTGATCCATGATCTCGCGAGGGCCCACGACGGCCGACAACGGCAAGCCACCGCCGAGGGCTTTGCCGAATACAACCATATCTGGCTCGAGCCCCTCGTGTTGGAAGCAGTGGAAGCGGCCGGTTCTGGCGAGCCCGACTTTGACCTCATCCACGACAACGCGAATCCCATGTTGACGGCAGCGCGCCTGAAGCGCGGCCAGGAAGCCCGCGGGTGGCACGATCAGTCCGCCGTCCGACATCAGCGGCTCGATGAATACCGCAGCGACCTGCGAAGGCGGGCAGGTCGTGGCGAACTGGTAATCGAGTAGCTTCAACACTTCGTCCGCGGTGTAAGTGTTGCGGAAGGGATCGGGGTACGGAAGCAACACCAGACCCGCCCGTGGCAACGTATGAGTCATGGCGGTGTGCCCGCTGATGCTCATGGATCCTGACAGATTGCCGTGATACGAGCCGATGAAGGAAATGAATCGGGACCGGCCGGTGGCTGCCTGTAGTACGCGCATGGCACAGTCGTTTGCGTCGGAGCCGGAGTGACCGAACCAGACGCGTCGGTCTGCAGGCCCGGGAGTGACTCGCAACAACTCTTCAGCCAGCGCCACCGCATTCTCATTCGCGTAGGCCAACAGGCTGGCGCCGGCCATGCTGCTACAGGCTTCGTGGACTGCCTCGATGATGGCGGGATGACTGTATCCGAGCACGGCCGGACCGCAGGAGGCGGACAGATCGAGCACCCGGCGTCCGCCTTCTTCGATGAGGTAGTTGCCCTGGCCCCCGACCACGCTCAACGGGGAAAAGCGCAATCGGCCAATGTTGGCAATCACGCGTGCGTCGCGTTCACGAAGTGAAAGGGCTGGAGTCATGATGCGATTGCCTCGCTCAGAACTTGCGCCAGGCGTCCGGCCCACAGATCGGCGCCCTCGCGGCTGGCAATGAGGTCGTGTCTCATTTCAATGAGAGTGGCCGGAATGTTGCGGTTGTCGCCATACACGAGCAGCGCGTAGTCCTCATCCGGCGAAACGGCGTAGGGAACGTTCGCTCCGACGTTGCAAGAGGGATGACTGCGCCGAATGCCGGATATGATTGCCTGCGCCAGGGACGCGCCCTTGTCGAACAGAACTCCAATGTGCCAGGGTCGCGATTGTCCCAGATACACGGGCGTGAAGCTGTGGATGCACACCACCACGCTGCGGCGTCCGGTTTGCTCGCGATGTGTCATATGAGCTGCAATGGCCGCTTGGAAGGGCACGAAGATCCGCTGTACGCGCCTTTCTCGCTCGACCCCTGAAAGGCCTACGTTACCGGGAATATCAGTCGCCTCGGAACGCTCGGTCATGCTTCCAGCCACTCCGAGCGGTCGGTTGAGATCGACCAACAGTCGTGAGTGCGTGCCCAGAAATGCGGGAGCATCGAGCCGTTCGGACAGCGCACGCGTAACATCCGCTGCACCCACGTCCCAGGCAATATGACGCGCGAGGTCTGCCGGGCTCAGCCCCAGTCCGTCGTACTCCGGCGGAATGTAGTTGGAGGCATGCTCGCAGACGAGAACAATCGGTGAGCGCCCATTGAGATTCAGAGTCTCGACCGGCGCAGGTGACTCGTTGTCAATGGCGTCCATCAGTAGAGGGTTCCGTACCGGGCGCAGATCGCTCCGACATCCAGTGGCGCCAGTATTGCCATTTCTGCCTGCCGGACCCCCACGAAGGACTCGATGAACAGCGGGTCGAACCAACCCTGTACGGTTGGATCAGCCGCCAGAGCCTCCAGGGCGAGCGGGAGGGATTCCGGCAGGCGGTGCAAACCCAACCTCGCGCGCTCATCCACCGTCATTTCCGCCGGATCCTGTGAGACCAGCGGCGGTGTTGGCAGCCTTTCCCGTACGCCTTCAATGCCGGCCCGGATCAGCGCGGTCGAGACGAGGTACGGATTGGCAGTTGCATCGGTTGCCCGGAACTCGATGTTGTATTGGCGAGCCGGATCGGCGCCGGCGGCCGTGACGACCGGGCAGATGCGCAAGGTGGCTTCGCGGTGTTGTGGGCCGAGCCACGTGTATGCGGCGCTCCAGTTGTGTGGCGCGAGTCGCAGGTATGACGGGACGCTTGGCGCGGTCAAGGCCGTGATTGCGCGCATATGGCGCAGGATTCCGGCGCAGAAGGCGCCAGCCAGGGCGGACAGCCCGGCGGGCTCGTGCGGATCGAACATGCATGGCCGGCCGCCCGCATCGGTAAAGCTGAAATGGATGTGGACGCCATTTCCAACTCCATCCGGTGCAGTCTTGGGGGCGAAAGTCGCCTTGAGCCCACTGTTGCGGGCGATCTCGCGGGTGATCTCGCGAATGGCAATGCTGCGATCGGCGGCTGTGATCGCGGGAGCCGGCGCGCAGGTCACTTCGAACTGGTTTTCGCCGAACTCCGCAATGACGACTTCAGGTTGCACACCAGCCTGGTCGAGTGCGCCCATCAGGCGCGGCGCCAGCGGATCCAGGCGCCGCAGCGCTTCGAGCGACAGCGATTGCGCGTGTCCGAGGCTCGCGCCGTGAAGTTGGCCCTGAAGTTGAAATTCATGCTCGAAGCTCGCACGCAGCGAAATTCCGCACAGGCGCTCGAGATCCTCGAGGGCGCGGCGAAGCTGGGTCCGGGTACAACAGCGCCAGGGCGTTCCGTCGAGCTCGGTGATATCGCCGATGACCATGTCGAATGGTGTTTGCGAGCCGGTGCCCGCCGTGCGAAAACGCGCGCCCAGGTCCGGCAGAACACGCAGGTCGCCCTGCGCGCCCCAGGGATTGCGCGCGGCAATGCTGTTGAAGGCGGTCAGCGAAATGTTGGCCGGCACCCAGCCGATGCCGGTGGCGGCGATCTTTTCCAGGTCTTTCGCGGCGACGGACCTGCCGCGTGTAATAGCTGCGAGGTCGGTTGTGACCACTGCGGTCAATGGCTCCAGGCTCGCAGTGTCGCTCATGCCTGTTGCCCCAGGCTCGCGAACCGGTTCGCCACCGTGTTGGTGTCCGCCATCCAGCAATAACCGCCGAATGCGCGCAACGCCCCGTCGTGACGCTCAGCGGTAGTCGCGGCGCAGGCATCGCCCACGCACGTCACCATATACCCGAGGTCCGCTCCATCCCGAACCGCCATGTCCACGCACTGATCCGTCATGATCCCGGCGACTACCAGGAAGCGGACTCCGAGGTTGCGTAACAGGTAGTTGAGGTTGGTGGAGTTGAAGACGCCGGAAGATGTTTTCGGCAGCAGGATCTCATCGCCCACGGGCGCGAGCTCTTTCACCGGCAGTGCGGCCGGATTGCTCGCCGCGAGATGAATCGGAGTCAGCTTGTGGTCGAGCGACCGATCCCGGCCATCTTCCGTCAAACTGCGGATGATGGTGTGGATCACTTCGACCCCCGAGCGCCGCGCGGCCGCGAGCAGCCGCTGTTGATTCGGTATGGCGCGGGTCGCTGTCGTGTGATGAAAGTAGTGCTCGGCGCCCCAGTCCGGGTGAGCCGGATTGCGTCCGGGCTCGAGCCAGATTTGTTGCATGTCAATCAGCAGCAGCGCGGTTTCACCAGCACGATACGGGGCATCACGGCTGCAAGCCGCACGGGTCATGACTGTCTCCTGCCGGCGGTGCGCCGTGTCGATGTTTTTTCGGTACTGGCGAGGGTTACTTCGTTCTGGCCCCGGATCGCCTCAATCCGGCTCACCCGCTCTTCGCGGGCATCGGAGTCGCGCGCCACGATATGAGCGAGCAGCGCTTCGATCTGTGCCACCGCGGGAGCCAGGGAATCGTAGGGCGAGCCCACTTCTCCGGAGGTCACCAGCACCACCTTTGCATCCGCGGCGATCGGTGACTTCCACGGGTCTGTGAATAACACGATGGGCACACCGCGCTGGGCCGCTTGTTGGGCGAACTGGACGACGTCCGTCTGGTAGCGGCGGTAGTCGAACACAACCAGCGCATCCCGCTTATCGAGATCGACCAGCTTGTCGAAGCTCTCGGCGCACAGGGGGGCCACGGATTCGATGCCGGGTCTGAATTGCGCCAGGTACGCCGCCAACATCGCCGAAACGTAACGGCTGAAGCGCCCGCCAAGCAGCAACACGCGCCCCTTGGCTTCCATGATCAATTGGATGGCGCGTTCGTAGGTTTGCGGGAGCCCTTTCGCAGCCGAGGCCTCAATGGCCGTCGCGACGGAATGGAGGTAGGACTCTGCGATCCCGCGTCCCTTGGCGGCCGGGCGCCGTGCCTCCATCATCATCTGCGGCGAGCGCAGCCCGGCGTCAACTTCCTCCAGCAACCGTGCCTGAAAGGCAGGAAAGCCGTCGAAGCCCAACTTGGTGACCAGGCGGATGACGGTCGGGTCGCTGACACCGGCGCGGCGCGCGAGACTGCTCGCCGTCCCCAATCCCGCAACGGGATAGTCGGCGAGCAACATCTGGGCAATCCGGGCTTCCGCGGGGGTGAGCTTCAGATGCTGCTGCGTGAGGACCTCCCGAATCTGCATCGTTTATCCGTCGCGTGGCGGAGTAACACCCCCTGATGTAGAGACAATTACATGATCCACGAAATATTGCAATTCTGTAAGGATATTGACATTCTAGTCCACAGTCCCTTGCGAGTCTGCTGATGGCCTCATTTCAGATCCTCACAATCTCCACAGGGATGCGGGCGGCAACCGCGGATTCGGTTGTCATGGCGGCGGCGATCGCCGCCGTTGCATTGGGCGTGTGGCTGTTCGGCAGCCTCGGCGCCCAACGCGTGATGTGTCATGCGGCCATTGTGTTGGTCGGCGTGCTCGCCCTGCAGATCTTTTCCGGCAATACCGGCATCGTGTCTTTCGGGCACGCGGCGCTCATGGGTATCGGCGCCTACTCGGTTGGCCTGCTCACCATGAATCCGACCCTGCAGGCGACTGCCTTGCCGCAGTTGCCTGAGCTGCTCGCCGGGCACTCTCTGTCGCTTGCCGCGGCGCTGGGACTCACGGTCTGCGTCTGTTTCCTGGTGGGGGTGATCACCGGCCTGCCGCTGCTGAGGCTGTCCGGATCCGCCGCTTCGATAGCCACCCTTGCGTGGCTGATCATCATTTATACGATCGTGACTGCTGCGCGGGAGATTACGCGTGGCAGTCAGCCTTTCTACGGAGTGCCGCGACATGCGCATCTGTGGGTGGCGGTCGGGGCTGCTGTCGTAGTCCTCGCAGTCGCCCGCGTCTTTCGCGAGACAGCCTGGGGGGCATCGGCCCGAGCAA
>Ga0307510_10000958_pt1 | contig 30514 bp, 45 predicted proteins | sample 12_EM_MG_FD_207224 | JGI IMG/M metagenome (GOLD analysis project Ga0307510, IMG submission 207224) | Populus trichocarpa ectomycorrhiza microbial communities from riparian zone in the Pacific Northwest, United States - 12_EM | ecosystem: Host-associated > Plants > Roots > Unclassified | place... | reverse complement strand
TCTCTGTTGAATCCGGGGAACAGTCGGAGGACGAGGTCGTGTCGGAACCTGAAGCAGCGGTCCCTTCGGTCGTGTGTGTAACACTATCATCTCATCATTCCTATACATAGACCTTAAATCTCATGACCGCTGCAGAGAGGCTCCATCCAAACCCTCTAAAACTGCCCTCAAGAAAGCAGCAAAGGCTGCTCGTCAAGAAAAGAAACAGCAGAATCGTGTACCTCCTTCAGGGGGTGACACGTATGAACGTCTATCTCCGGGACCAACCGTGCCTCTTACAGAAACTGAAGCCAAGCTACCCGCTCCATCGGATCGGAGCTCAGCAGAGCCTCCTAATGAACTCCCTGAACCTTTACCTCCCAAGGCGAACGCTAATTCCCCACGCGATGAAGTACCCCCATCGGGGCTCAATGGTTATTCCGTCAGGCCTGGCGTCGGCCCTCCCCGGTCGACCCCCCCTGTGGAACCACCCAGTCGTCCCTCTTTTCCTCAACCTGCCAGGCCAACTGCCATGGATAAGCCGTCTGCTCAACCCCTCCCTTCGAGTCCGCCAGCCAAACAGGCACCACAGCCTTCCGATTCCATTCCCAGTTCGTCAATCAACTTTAAATGGCACTCTGCTTCTCCTTCTCTAATGGCCGCCGCAGATGCAGAAGCCGAGAAGGCCGCTAAAAAGGGCCACAATGTTTTCGTCCGCACTTTATGGACCTTCATTATGCTTGGCGGGTTTTTGGGTGAGCCGCAAACATTTTTGCCGAGCGACTCATGAGATCTGATACGCATCATTTTAGGTTGCCTACTCATGGGTCACGTTTGCATTATCATCCTTGTATTTCTATGCCAGACTCTCGTATATCGTGAGGTCACTCGATTGTTTTCGCTCATGGATTCGAAACCCGTGGAATATGGAGGCAAAGATCCGTGGAGCAAGACATTGAGCTGGTACTTCTTCGCCACCGCAAATTACTTTTTGTATGGGGAGAGTATCATTTATTATTTCAAGGTGCCTATCTATTGTGCAGTCTCTTCTTCATCCCCCTCACGACTGAGTCCCATCGTAGCATGTCGTCTTCGCGGACGCGAACTTCCTTCCGTTTGCCGCAAACCACAGGATCATTAGCTTTACGCTCTACACGATCGGCTTCGTGGGCTTTGTCGTGTCCCTGAAAAAGGGTCACCTCAAGCAACAATTCGGCCTATTCTGCTGGGTACATATGACACTCTTGCTCGTCGTCGTCTCCAGGTAAGTAAGGATTTACGAGCGAGGCTGAGCTATTTTCTTGTCCCATCTGACGCACGGCCTCAGCCACTTTATCATCAACAATATTCTCGAAGGTCTCATCTGGTTCTTCGTCCCTGCGTGCCTCGTCATCTGCAACGACGTCTTTGCGTACATCTGCGGTATCACCATGGGCCGCACGCCTCTCATCAAGCTCTCCCCAAAGAAGACCGTCGAGGGCTTCGTTGGCGCATTCCTGTGCACGATCGTCTTCGCCATCGTGTGGGGCACGCTCTGCAGCCAATTCAACTATATGATTTGTCCCGTCCATGACTTGGGTGTCAACGCGTTCAGCAACATGAAGTGCACGCCCAACCCCGTGTTCGTCTGGCGCGAATGGGTCATCTGGAAACCAGTGGCCAAGTTCATCTCAACCATCGTGCGTCACCCCTCCTTCATTTATGGGACTTGAATCATGTACATTTTCTTTGCGTAGCTCCCGGGCGAAATCCACACGATATCATATATGCCATATCAGTTCCATCTGTTGTTCATGGCATGTTTCGCCTCGCTGGTTGCACCATTTGGCGGCTTTTTCGCTTCGGGTTTCAAGCGTGCCTTCAATATCAAGGACTTTGGAGACAGTATTCCGGGGCATGGTGGTATGACAGACCGAATGGATTGCCAGTACGTCGACCTATTCCCCATGGGTTGACGATCCCGCGCTGACGAGGGCAATTCTAGGTTCTTGATGGGCGTGTTCGTCTACGTCTACTACAGCAGCTTCATTCGTGAACATCACGTCACCGTCGGCTCAATACTTCAAACAATCGTGAGTGGCCTCACGACCGAGGAGCAAATGGAGTTGGTCGATGATCTCAAGCACTATCTCCGGGGCCAGGGTATCACGATCTGAGAACTCCATTCTGAAGTGTCGCCGCGCTGCTTTCGTCAAATTTCGTTACTTGTCTCATAGTAAAAGCATATTTTTTCCAGCTTGCTATCGTGTCGGCTCAACATGCATCCCCATTTTGGTCTTTGTTTATGACATCTCTACTTTGAAAAATTATGCTTAATGTGTGGGTTTTGGGTTTCATTCGGAAGTGCATGAGGGCGCAATACAGGCATGGCATATACCACTGCTAAAAGGAATCTGCAGAATAACACAAATTCTGAATTATGAGCGGGGCTTTTCCTGAGAGCCGAGCAGGTATTTCAGCAGTTGACTCGGGATGGAGGGACGTGAGCACACGAACCTTCTTCTCTTTCCATAAGGCAAGGAGACCCACACCAGACACCTTCACCACCTTGAATCGCACACCAGGAATATCACCCTTGGCCTTACCACGACGACCGAAACCGGAGATGAGGACTTCATCGTTCTCATCGACGAAGTTGAGACAACCGTCGTTCTGACGAAAGATTTCCAGATCTGAGCACCCCCATGCTTTCGTTGCGGAAATGACAGAAAAAGACGCACGGGAACGAAAGCAGTGACCTTCTTCCCGTTCTTGATGAGTTGCACACGCACACACTTGCGTATGGCAGAATTAGGCTGCTTCGCCTCGACGCCAACCTTCTCGAGAACGATGCCCTTCGCGTGTGAAGATCCTCCTGTGGGTGATGTTTTGTAAAAGTTGCCGAGGGCACGCTTTTTATAAGATTTGTCCGCCTGAATTTCGTAGAGAATAGGCCCCCCACAGTACAAACATTACAGGATCAGCGGATGGATATGCTGGGGAGGCTGAATAGCGGGGCGCACCCAACGGTTGTCTCTACGACTGTTCTTGAGCTTGCGCGCTGCTTGCAATCCGCGAGGTTTGTTGGCTGCGATTATAGGATAGTAATCAGTCGGTTACGTCGGAACGTTGAGACGGCTGCGGACGACATACAGCCCATTGTCGTTGCGGATGCCGGAGTAGGTTATTGCTGGGTGAATACTTTGGTGGGTGGAGGGTGCGATGATGAACCTTATTATGCATAACTGTCATAGTTCTTTCCCACGATCTAAGATGAGATAAGATCTAGCGATGCTCTAAGTAGCAATCAGAGAAGCACAAATCCCCACACCCGACCCGCGATTATAGGTAGTCTCTTGCTCCTACTCTTTCACGACTTCTACTTCCCCTCTACACCCTCTACAGACTTTTTGATGGAAAACATTTGACGTCGCACGTGGTCAGGTGCGGGACTGAATACGGCATTAATTGCTACGACGCGGTCAGGTGCTGTGGGCCTTGTGCGAATTGACAGCAGCTCCTTCCCATGCACGTCCATCTCCGGCCTTCCTTTGATGCCCCGCCTGACGTTTCCGCGTCCCGTGTTCCCTGATCTCTGATCCCCGCGGGATTCCTACGACGTGATGGATCAAGACCGAATGGAGGGCGACTACCGCTTTCCGGTCTTATGGTGAAGTGGGGCATCAGCGCATCATGACGCCGACTTTACATAGTGGACGATGGATAAGTGAATTTACCCTATCGCTAAACCTTTTGAGGCATAGACATGGTTGGTTCTACGGTACTGATTGGGCCAGGCCCTCAATTTAGATGAGCTACTTCACCGGAATCCCCGCCCTTCTCTCAAGCTTCGATCCAAGAAAGATGCTTTCCAATAATTCATGACATTTGTTTCATAGTCCTCCTCGCTGTCGAGAACGTCGACACGCCCAACCAGCCTATAATGATCATGGCGTCCACGAGGAAAAACAACTCTTCCTTACATGTAACGAAAGCGCCTGATGAAAGCGCATACATATCTATCCCGTGGAGATGACTCGGATATTCGATAACATTCTATTGGACTGGGTATAGTGTCGAAGATTTTCTACGTTATTAGCCTATTCAAAGTCGCTAACAAGTAGAGATAGTGACTCAGGAGGTGGCACTTTCACCCACCTGAGGATCGTGAATGCCACTTTTTGATGATGATAAAGGCAGTTATTGTAAGTGCAGTGCATTCATTGTTACTTCGATCAGTAATTTACCCCCAACCCTAGGACAACGCTCACCTACCTCAGCAGAACACCATACAACATTGACACAAACCTCACTCACTGATGTATATGAGGTTTCCGTTGATGTTGCGTGTCATCCTTCTCGGGTACGTGAGCTTTACTAGCACTGACCATGGAAATCCCGGAAGGGGATTTTGCGTCTGAAAAGGATGCCTGGAGGCTCGGCAAAGTAGACGACATCGATATTGGGCAGCGACCATGGTCCCAAAAGAAGACGCTCCTCCTGAGGTCTGGAAAAACTGACTCCGAAGATGGCGAACCTTAGGCAACCTTGATAGTCCTAGCGGAGGATATTATGGCCGATGAGGACGCGGGAGGTGCCACGAGGAGGACTTCAATTTTCAATCTTTGGCTGCAACCGGACTGGTTGACAACGAATTTGTTCCCGCCCGCTACTGTGTCAACTAGAAAACCGCCTGTAATGAATGGCAATGTCAGAGTTCTCGTTGTGCGCCATGGGACGATTTTTGGTGGGTTTACTGGGCAAAAGAAGCGCAAAGGCCGTGTTCATCATGCATCTGTGAGAAGCGATCCGGGCTGCTTCTGCGCTCGGCTCACACTCCCACCGCCCTTTCCCCTTAACCACCACCCGAACGACCGCGCTCCCCGGTATCTCAGAGACACAGGTCAAGCCGTTGGCCGTAAAGTACTAGTATATTGTGCCAGACTGGGGTTCATCGGCTGCGATACAATGCAGACGATGTATCACCACCCTAGAATCTCCATTACACAAATGTTGCATGTTGAAAGTGAAACGTGTATAACTGGTCCGGGTGTAGGAGAGCTATGAAAGACGCTGCCGTTGTATAGATGCTACCCCCAACGACCCTACGGAGAAGGGTAGCACTTTGACCATGTGGACTGCTGAGGGTGACTTTTTTCAGTGTGAATAGCTGAGGACCCCGTGCCCACCGGAAGTATCACTCCAACGACCTCCACTCACGCTCGTACAGTGACGAGTCTATGCTGGTGATTTATGGGCCCAGCACATGGAGATTCTATTTTATAAGATACGAGAATATCGCTCAATTACGGCTATCTATCTTCAAGACAAGACATGCACAGATAGTGTGACAAATCGAGGGTGTGTTTTCAACCAAGTATGTCGTTGTACATGGCGGTATCAAGTAGCCCAGGCTACAGAATAAACAATGCAGAGCCTATGGCAAAGATTAGACTAACGGCTAAAACAACCTGGGTGTATGTTTTCAGTCGATCCTAATTGAGCTATATATCTTCCGGATAGCCCAATACGTAGCCAAGAACCCGATAGTACCTGTCGACCACGATAAGAGTTAGCAGTGAGTCAATGAAAGAGCTAAACGACTGACCCGTCACCAAGAAGTCAAGAATGACCAAGAGGAAGAGGTACCCTAGGTACAGGACAACACTGGAGAACGAGTCAAGCGAGAGGCGCGACACCCAGTAGAATAGACCGTAAGCTAGTAGCCAGAATGCGCTTCCACCACCGGTGAGGAAGGCGCGCCAATGCCACCTAGTGACAAGTGCGTCAGTAAAGTGCGTCGTAACGGGGCGAACATCGTCAACGGAAAGAGGGCTCACCGGTACTCTTCAGCGCAGAGAAGGAAGTACGTGAACAAGATCGTGACCGAGGCGGTGGTCAAGCCAACAACGCCTGCAGTCAGGGCAAGGAAACCGAAGGCGTAGTACGCCCTAGAGGCGAACAGGCTCGATAAAACAAAATATAGTTCTACGAACGCGGCGCCGAACGGGAGAATGCCACCGAGTAAAGCAGTAGCCTTAATTTGCAGTTAACAACAGGATAAATGTTGCTGGGAGAATCATGACATACCCATGGTCGTAAATACCTTGGTGATGGTGGGATTTGACGAGGAATGGCATGTACTCTGACGGGGTGAGACATGGCCTTATGAGAGCGGTCAGCAAAAATGAAGACCAGATGAAACGGTACAAAAAGTCTTACGCCAGTCCTAGCTCCAAAATACGCGCCGACTGAGGATAAAGGCGCCGAAATGCCGAACCAAAGGAGTACTATAAGAAGTAAAGTACCTAAAGGCGAATATAGTGGCGACATGATAAAGGTGTCAAAGTAGGACTCACCGAACGGAACAGCCCCGGAAGAATTGGCCGCAATTAAGAACAGGTTGAGGAGAAAGACAATCGCGAAGATGAACCTGTCGAAGGTGAGCTATACTCCCGCGACTATGTGTCGAACGTACGTAGGGAGGACTGTTGCTGTGACAAAGGCATTCTTCCTGCGATCGGTGCCTCCGAGGGTTGCATAGACCCTGCTTGAAACGTAGCCCGAGACACTGCAGATTACAGTGAGCTTTGTGGGCCATGACAGATAAGAACGAAGCCGGACCTGCCAAAAAAGGTCCAACAGATCATCATTACTGTGGCAAGTGAACCACGATTCGAGGGGGAAAGGAAGCCCAACAGAGCAAAGACTAGGTAACCCAGGCTTAGTGCCAGATGCCGGCGGCAGAAGCTTTCTAGGCTCACCCAAAGTGACTCCAACCATGGCACATAGCTGAGCCCCATTGCCCACGAGGGCGGAGAGTATTAGGGGATTGTTCGGGGTTCGGAATACTTCTCCATGGACAAGTTTCCAGCCCCAATCCTCTTGGACATCTTCCTGTGTGGCTAAGTCAGCACAACCAATAATGATATTGCGTGGAGGGATATACGAACGCTGAGATCAATCGCATTATACCGAGAGATCTGTGAAACAGTCGTGTTTAAGCGGATGGAGATGTAAGTAATGAATGGGCATACATCTCGGGATACGCTACGGTAGACAATCATTGAAACCATAGCGCAGAGGAACACGACGATCACGAGCGAGTTGATCAGGCTGAACCAATGGATACGTGGGTCAAAGATATGAAGGTAGTTGTCCCATCGAGTTGCCTGTGGGGGATATGACAAACCGCCAACAAAGAATATTGCCAGGAAGAAATGCTTACCCATGGAGTAGGAGATTCCTTCATGTCACCATGTTCAGAACTGGTTTTGGAGTGAAGGAAAGAGACTCACATTCCATATCACACGATAAGTATACCTAACCGGGTTGTTTTCCGTCTCGGTCAAAATCAAAGATGGTGTGCTGGAGTCGCAGTCCAGGTTGCCATCTTGAGGGCCACCTCGGCTAAAGGAGACAAACAGTGAGGGGAACGTGCGAAGGATATGGTCATGGCAGATACCTCGAGGGCCACACCAAGACGCCAACTATACGATTCTTTCCGGGACTAGGAGAATGATATCTAAGGGTTTCGCCGCGTTAGCCGCGACGTTAGGTCACGACATTCGGAATGGATCGTACCTCAAAACGATGTCATAATGGTTATTCAACAGAGGGCGCTCAGCATTGAGACCGTCATCGTTTCCAAGATTGAAACCCATATCGAAGAACATGTCTCCCGACTTCGTGTCAAGCTTCATTTCGGCTGCGGGAAGGCCATCGACAAGCCAGTTCAACGCGTAGTCCTCGCGTATGCGGTCATTGATAAACTTGGCGTCTTCAGCAGGGACGTTTGATTCACAGAGGACCCTGCACGTTGCATTATCTCGTAACATCCGAATCTGAAAGGGCCATGAAACACGTCACAACATGACATGACGCGACGCGTATTGTGTCCGTACTTCATATGGTGAATCAAATATGCGGTCACCAAAGAGGATGGAGCCCAGCGATTCGGGTTGCTTGTGGGGGCCGCCTGGTGGTTCACAAAAGTGGAAACTTGGGTGATAGTAGTCATCTGTCGCCTCTGGGTCAGATTCCCTCCATTCGCAAGGAATTGCTCGTTCGTACAATTGATGAGCGACTTCTGCAAGATTCACTCAGGGATCAGACGACAGGGTTTTGAGGAGTAAAACGTGAACTCACTAATTTTGCATCGTCTGAACTGGAAAGCATTGGGGTTAACGCATTGACGAACAGGTCAACCTTTTCTCCCTCTCCATAGTCATGAGGAGCAGCGCCGGGGAGGTAGAACGCGTGGACAGGAAGGAAAGAAACGACAAGGGCAACCAGCACGGCACCACTAACAAAGTGGTTCACTGGGGACATGTGTTGAAAGCTACCTGGGAGAGTGACGAGGTAACTGAGGATGGAGGTGGTGAATGATATATGGGCGGGAAGCGTTGTCAGTCGTGACTGACAGTCGCGCCATCGCCGCAATTATCCACGTGGCGTCAGGTGCACCAACTGCTGCGCGTTATGTTATTTAGAGTTTAGACTACTGTACTACGGTAGCTACTATCGCACAGGCCATAATGCATAATGGTCTAGATGTGTAAAGTACAGACGATTGAACGACGTAAATCGACCTAATTGTGAGTGCCTCTACGAATTATTAACCTTTACTGTGACTAAGCGGTATTGCCGCTGCAATGCTACGCCTGAAGTGCGAAAACTGCGTGCTTATCCTTGCCAGCTCGGACAATAACCAGGCGTCCATCAATCAAGTCTCCCGGTTGAATTCTCCTATGTGCATCAATAGTCTCGCCGTTTAAGTAGAGACCACGCATTGCCACCAAGGATTTCGCTGCACCTATGGAAGATGAACGGACGAATAGCACTGGGCCTTGTAGTGACGTACTGGCATTCTTAGTTACTCCATGATTAATGGTTAGCCTCATCACAGTCGTTCCATACATCTCATCCGCCGAAATGGTATAAAGACGCGGGTCACCGGCAAGCGCTTCCAAAACCTCCTCAGCATTCAGTACGGAGATGTCCGTACCAAAGAGTACTCTGGTGATTAATTTCGCTCGCCTGACACCATCAACTTAAGGGGCGGTTAGCCAAGGAAATTTGGCATGGATGATGGGAATTTACCTGTGTGTACAAGCTCCGTTACTTCTTCAGCCAGAAGTGTTTGGGCAATGCGTTTTTCGGGGGTTTTCTAGGTGGTACCATCAGAAGGGTTCGTGGTATCTTACGTATCACTCACGCTGTGGTCCTCCAGGACTTGTTGTGTCTGTTCCAAGGGTAACATGGTGAATAGTTTCAAGTACCGACCGACATCGTCGTCACTTGTTTTCAGAAAGAACTGCGAGCGGCGTCAGGTCGATGATAGAAGTACATCTAAATAACGCTCACCTGGTAAAAGTCATACACAGTTGTCAGGTGTTCATTCAGCCAGATGGCATTGCCTGCACTTTTGCCGAACTTTTCCCCACTCGAAGTTGTGAGAAGATGCGTCGTGATACCATATGCGCGCTCTCGGGCTTCAGCAACTCCATCCAACGTTCCGCATGTACGACCAATTAGTTCCAGTCCGGCGATGATGTTCCCCCATTGATCTGATCCTCCGACTTGGATGGTGCAGCCGAGCTTTTTGTGCAAGAAAAGGAAATCATACGCCTGTAGAAGTTGGTATGAGAACTCTGAGAATGATATGCCTTGCTGAGAGCTCAGCCGAGACTGAACACTAGACGATGACGAGTCAGAGTGTGGAGGCTGCCCGTTCGATGTGACCCACCTTTCTCGAGCGATCATACTGTTGACTCGCGCGGCTGTTCCGGCGACACGCATGAATTCCAACACGCCCAAATTCTGGAACCATTCGATATTATTCATAACGAGGGGAGGTGCGAATGAAGCACCCCGTGAGGGTATCCTCTTTCCCACATAGTCGCGAGCACGTTCAAAGAATTTGTGGACGGCAGCCAATAATTCGTGCATGTTCTTTTCGGCCGCGGCCACGTCCATGTGAGGCCTTTCTGTAGATCGTCCTGACGGATCTCCTATCAATGCCGTAGCGCCTCCAATCTGTGGAACAGTGAGGTAGATACTTGAATCCTAGGTATTTGTGCTTACAAGGGGAATGACTTGGTGGCCGTGGAGCTGAAAATGGACCAGACACATCATTGGTAGGATATGGCCTACATGTAATGAGTTGGAGGTTGGATCTACGCCAGAGTATACGACTCGGCTTTGATCCTGGAGAAAGTTTCGGAGTTGTTCAGGCCTGTAACAAACATTGGTTCAACGAAAGGATTCGTGAAACTGATGACAACTCACTTGGTAACTTGGGAAACAAAACCCCGGTAGGTCAATTCATCCAGAAGCCCTGGCTCCGTCACCAAACCGCGTCGAGGGAGATGTGCACGGTATGGTTTGAATGCACCACTGCATAAGACGCGACGCAACAAAAACATGAGCGTCGCGTTTTATGACACGCTTTGCTTGGGCTGCTTAAAGTCACGTGTGCTTGTGGAGATTTTGAACGCCTAGTCAATTCATTTTCATCTGCATACGACCACCCCTCTCGAAACCCTTGTCCGCACTGATACGCATTCCTATACTGACGGCCCTCTAGAGATACTGGAAGCGCCAGGCCCAGCACCCGGACCATCATCGAAGAATTCAAAGCAAAGCACAAGAAGCTAGAAGATACCAGCAGGCCTAAACCCATAAAGAGTGCACACTTCGATCGTTGTAAACCCCCTTCTCCCCACCCATTCTCCACGCACGCACATATACATACACAGCCAATCACAGTGATGTTCCAACAAATGACGCAAACAGTATCTCTACCACACACCAACAACAACTATGGGAGCCGCGCATGTCCAACGGGGCCCTATATCCGATGGCAACAGGGTGAGACCAAGGCGTTCTTGTTATATTTTCGCATTTACCATATGCTAAACAAGGGTGCCCCCGAGATGAGGTCGCCATACAAACGAGTTTGCTCCTAGCTCTGACTTGCATTCGAGGCCGTGAAAGTAACGGTTGGGTTAACGATTGGGTGGAGGAATAGTTTACGGCGTTAACGAACAAGGTGACGGGTGAAGCGGCAAAACGCCGCTGCCGATGAGCAGCCTTGGACCGACTTCGTGGCCTCCTTCAAAGGCGCCTTCACAAGTACAACTGAAGAATCTGACGCCCTGGTTAAACTGAATGCTCTCAAAATGGAAGGGGTGGACCTGGACCTATACATAGCGATGTTCAAACACCCCGCCAGGAAGGCTGACCTCAATCTCAGCTCCACAGAAACATCTGCCAGGTTCGTAAAAGGTCTTCAAATAGGACTAAAATCACGCATCATCCGACGAGATACCCCCCCGGGCACACTTACCGAATAGATGACTGCAGCGCAGGAGGTCCACCAGCACCGCGTACACGTTCTAGCATTGGTATTAGGAGGAGCTAACACGGCCACAACTATCGACCGCATCCGAACAGCTTTGACCGAGGAGCAGAAACGACAGTACCTTGATGAGGGATGCGGCTTCCATTGCGGCTCGCGTGGCCACATTTCCCGTGCATGCCCCGAAAAGCGAAGAGATGGCGACAGTCCTGCCAAGGCACAGGCCTAGATGACTGACAAGAATAGCAGAGAAGTCCGAAATGACAGTCGACCTCAGAGGAACAGTAAACAAGAAGAACGATCAGAAAGCATGTAGCACCGTCTCGTGCCTCGCACTGACCGATATTTCCTTTGTCAAGACAGACTCAGTGCACTAAAGAGATTTTTGTACAGGTTTGAAAATGTCTGTCCTACGGTTCCTATACTTCCTCTTTTCGTCATTATGGATGGACGATGATCGATCAACTGCAGGTAGATTAATTATAGACCCAAGTACCAATTACGCTCATCAGAGTATCCATGTCACGTTTAGATGGAGCATGAAATGAAGGAAAGTTGGAATGGCGACTCACTCTGGACATACGTAGACGTGTTACATAAAGCGCTATATTAAAGCGCCAACGGATCTTCCATGACACGTGAGCGCGCGACGGGGCAATCGCGTCGAGGCGCTGGCGCGAACCCCAGAATACGATCAATTCGATAATGGGGTCGGGTCGGATCATGCATTCTATTTGCCTAATGTCAGACATTACTGGGTTATTTTGACGTGTCAGCCCTTCCGTACTTCATGAATCCATTCCTCCTTGCTCTTTCTCTTCCTTGATACACACTCTATGCACCTTCGCCGTGTCTCTGTTGCACTTCTGCCAGGTCGGTTGACGTTTCGGTCTTATGCATCTCAAGCTGGTTCCGTTACTATCGGTATTCGCCGCGAAGATCCGGGGCGTATATGGGAGCGCAGGGCTCCCCTCACTCCAGATGCTGTCGCAGAGCTAGTGAACCGTGATAATGTACGTGTGCTCATACAAGAGTGTGAGCGCAGGGTCTTTCCACTGGAGGAGTATGTTCACGTGCGTACTATGTATATCTATGTTTTGGACCCGGAGCTTGTTGCTGACTACATCAACGCAGGCGGGTGCGGAGGTGCACGCGACGCTCGAGCCCGCCCACCTGGTCCTCGGCATCAAGGAAACGCCTCTTCATACTCTCATTACGAGCCCAATCCGCTCAGTCGATCAGAACGTCCTTGTCCCACGAACGCACATGATGTTCTCCCATACCGTCAAAGGCCAGGAATATAACATGCCTTTGCTTTCGAGGTTCCTTGCCGGAGGACATCACTTTGCTCACCCCAAACTCACGGGCGATAATTCTCTTCCACAACTAGCAGCTCGTCTCGTCGATTATGAATTCTTGACGGAGTCAAACGGCAAGAGGACGGTCGCATTTGGATGGCATGCTGGAGGTGTGTGACCTCCACGTCCTGTACAACCTGGGATACACGAGTAAACTCTTAGTTGCTGGAACGCTTGAGGCTCTCTCTGCGATGGCCCTTAAACACCTGGAACGTGGGGTCGCCTCGCCATTCCTCGTAAGTAACCGTCTAGGGTTCTGGCACCTTGGAGTTGACGCGGGACTGTTCCCATAGTACGCCCCGCGTCCACACACTTCACCACATCTTGACGCCCATCGTGCCCAACTAAGATATATTGGAAGTCAGATTGCTGAATACGGCACCCCAAAGACTCTTGGACCATTTATCTTTGGCATCACAGGGTAAACAATTCTGCGCTCTACACCCGCATGTGTCTCACCGTGCGGTCTTAAAGTAATGGGAATGTCACGCAGGGCGTCCTATCAACGTTATCGGAGCTTCCAATTATCAAAGTAAACGTAGATGACCTGCCCGCGCTTGTCAACGACCCAGGTTACGTTAGTTCGGCCTTGCATACGAACATCTGATCTGACAATTGTGTCCAGCTACTGACCTGCGAAAGATATATCTCGTCCATGCCCTTCCCAGCTCTTATTTACATCGTGTTGATGGGGCACCTTACGACCGCTCAGACTACTACGCAAATCCTCAGGGATATCGTTCATCATTCCACACGAAGGTATTGAATTGCTACATTCTCTCGTTAAAGTCAATCCTTGCGTGGCTCATCCTGCTCGTTGCTCGCTGACTAGATCGCACCTTACCTTACCCTGCTTATAAATGGAGTCGGTTGGAACGTCGGTTTTCCTCGGCTTCTCACGACGTCACAGTTGGCTCTGGCTAAGCGGTTAGCTGCTGTTGGAGACATTTCATGCGATATTGGCGGCGGTCTCGAGTTTGTCTCTCGCGCGACGACGATAGATTCGCCCTCGTACGATGTGAATGGTGTCACTGTAGTCGCCGTGGATATCCTTCCTGCGAGTCTTCCGCGCGATGCGAGCGTCCACTTCTCGTCCAAGCTCTTACGGTACGTGCGGTCCGTAGTAAATGAGTACAAAGGCTTCAAGGAGGAAGACGCGGAGGCTGGCGATGCCCTGAAGAGGGCGACCATCGCTAGCGAAGGGCGAATTCAACCTGGACGCGAATGGTTAGCAGAGAAAGTCGAGGCATGGCGAGCCTCTCAAGGATCGCGGACTGGGAGCAAGCGTACAGCTCCTGAAACCAGTTCCCAGAATGATGGTAGGATGAGACGCGTAGCTGAGAGGAAGAAGCGTGTTCTAGTCTTGGGCAGCGGTATGGTTGCAGGACCTGCTGTGGATGAACTAGCTGCAAGGCCAGATGTCGAACTCATCGTTGGTACGTGCCGCACTTGGCCTTTTCTTGGTGATGCCAGGGTGATAAACATAGCGCTGTAGCTAGCAACTCCCTTCAGGAAGCAGAGCACCTGGTTGCTGCTCATCCTAATGCGAGCGCCCTATTCGTCAGCATAGACAATCAGACCCGAGTTAGCCAGCTAGTAAACGAATCTGACATCGTCATCAGGTTATTCTTAATTTCTTTCACCCTCCACGGGCATCGCTCATAGGCGATTTTTACATCATGTTGCAGTCTGCTCCCGGCTCCACTGCACCCAGCCGTGGCGGAGCTATGCATCAAACACAAGAAACATATGGTGACCGCTTCTTACATATCACCAGCCATGCGATCCTTTCATTCACGGTATGACGCTCCATGCCCGCACGCCGGATCATTCCTAGACTAATCCTCTACATAGCGCACATTCAGCAGGCGTCCTCCTCCTGAATGAAATCGGCCTTGATCCTGGCATCGACCACTGCTCTGCTCATTCGCTCTTGTCCCGCTTACGTTCCGAAAACAAGCAGGTCGTGAGCTTCACGTCGTTCTGCGGCGGCCTCCCCGCTCCCGAAGTCGCAGGGGGTGTTCCCCTCGGCTACAAGTTCAGCTGGAGCCCCCGTGGTGTCCTACGAGCTGCAAGTGAAAGTGCGAGCTTCCGCCTCGCTGGACAGGTACGATCCTTAGGACATCACCCGCCCGACCCTCGGGTACAAAACCTGATTATACACAATTCCATCAGAATTGGGAAATCCCGGAGGAGAGATTACTTCTTCAGAACTTCCCCGATGTGCCTCTTTCAAACGTTCTGAGGTTCGAAGGCCTTGCCAACAGGAACAGCATGCACTATGCAGAAACGTACTCTCTGAAGGACGAGGAACTCCGCACCATGTTGCGTGGGACGCTCAGGTAGAACATCTCCCCCATCCTGCCTCTACCGCACACAAAACGTCGCGTGTTAACGACAAACCGCAGATACCCTGGCTTTTCGTCTCTAATGCACTCTTTCGGTATCATAGGCCTCCTAGAGCCCTCCAACCCCATCGCTCTGGACCACTGGACCTCCCTCACCCGTCTCGCCCTAGAGCAGAAATTCGGCCTCTCCCTCCCCGCGGACGACCTCCCATCTCTCAAATCCGCGCTGACCGCCGTCCTCCCTGCATCCCGCCTCCCACCTCTCCTCGAGGCTCTCACATGGCTCCACCTCATCCCTTCCGCCTCCACATCCACATCCTCGTCCTCCCATACCCAGGATTCGAGACGACCCGCTCCACCACCCTCACAGCCCCTCCCACCCGCGGACGCCCTTGCGCTGCACCTCGCCCATGCCCTGCGCTACGTGCCAGATGAGCGCGACCTCGTCCTCCTGCACCACGAGATCGTAGCGCGCGATTGCCACACCGGCCTGGAGCAGGTGCACACTTCGACGCTCACCGCGTATGGCGACGCGCGGGCATCCGCCATGGCACGCACTGTCGGCCTGCCCGTTGCCTTTGCGGCGCAGCGCGTGCTAGACGGAGCCGTGCGTGCGACGGGCGTGTGCGGGCCCACGGCTGACGAGGCCGTGTGGAAGGGCGTCTTGGAGGGACTGGAGAGTAGGGGTCTTGGGGTCAGGGAGACCATCAGATCTGGACCATCTTTGGAGGGCGTCCTGGCTGCCGGACTGAGGCAGCAGACGACTGCCACTGGCCTCTAGTTTGGAAAGTTTGGAACAATTTTCGCAGAAGTTTTTTGTCACAGATACCACCAAGTGGTTGATTGGATTCAACAATAACAATATATACCTTTATCTAGCGTACTCTAGTAATAGCGGAATGATACATACAAAGAACGTTATGCCTGAAGGACGTGCGTGACCATGAACAAACGCCCATGGGAATACTGGCATGGTTGCTAAACGCGTCGCGGGTGGGTTCCGTAGGTGGTGCCGCATCAACTATGTCGATCCTTGAGCATGGATTCACCAGTACTGGTATCTACCAACTCGAAGCTCCCGGAGTGCGCGATCTCCCTACTCTCGCGATATTCCTCTACGTGCTTCACACTGTCCTGGGCGCGTCTGACGATTTCCCACTCGACGCGAAGGAACACCCACACCCATCTTCGCACGAGCTCGGCGACTTCGACCCAGAAGATGAAGAAAGAACCCTCTCCCTGCGCTTTCGCGTGCAGATGGCTCGACAGCTTGATGCTCCATGTGAGGCGGAGGATCAAGTTGATAAATAGAGCAAGTGGGTATACTGGAAGCGGGTATAAGAGATGAGGGCGAAGGCCGAATGGATGTTCGCCCGCGGGATGTGGGTGCGGCGATACTGGATGCGGGAAGGCGGTACGCGACGGCGATTTTGTGTTGTTTTGAAGTGTGGTCGTGGATGCCTCGCGCTCTTGCATCGCGGGGAGAATCAGCGCGCGAGGCAAGGAGGCTGTACGGGCACGTTTCCGCTTTGACGTGAATTGCAGGAGGTCAAAGCCCCAGTCGTTCGTCACGTCCCACCAAAACGAATATAAAGAGTTGACGAGGGCGGCAAGAAGCCTGAACAAATCGATTCGCGACCGGTACGAGGGGAGGAAGAAGTGACACGTACCAGAGGCGGAAAAGCATGTATTCACCGTTCCACGCACCGTCCGTGCCCCACTCGTTGGTCCTGGCCAAGATGTCGGACGGCACGAGTCGTTGCGCGGCGGACAAGAATATCACAGGGAACGAGCTCGCGTATTTTACAGCGTTCCAGAGCGGGCGACGACTGTCGTTTGATGGGCTCGTATATTCGACCATGCATTGTCGAAAGCGCACGAGGTACGGAATACTGGGTTGTGTTGGGCGACGCCATTCAAGAGATGTGAGATGGGAAGCAAATACGTACCTCATCAACGTTGGCAAAATCCATCTATACAATCCGTACTGCTTTGGAGGAGTGAGGAGACTGCCCCCGGGAAGTAGCATACAGAGCGACAGCCAGACATCCCCGAGTACCTTTGCGTACGAGGTGAAGATGTCGGCAAAAACTACGTCCGAGAAGTATACCCGGTGATTCATGGGCGACGATATGCATCTCTTGATGCTCCTATTTGGTAATGGTAAGCCAGCGCCATCGAGAGAGAGGGAAAAAAAGGCACGCCGGAGGGTGGACGAAGATGACGTACAGGATGAACGCGTCGCGCTCTGGTTTTTGCATAGAGTCGAGTGGGGAGATCATACATATGAGGACGACAAGGGCGCACACGGACGGAATATACTTGAAAGAGTTGACGAGGGCGGCATCGCCGTACGTGGCGGAGCGGTACAGGGTCCACGCGGCGGAGAACCACAGGCCGTAGCAGATCGCGAGACGATAAAGGGGGGAAGAGAGAGAGACGGTGTTGTCCTCCGCGGTTGCCTCGCACGCGCCGTGAGCGTGTCGACCGTCCACGGCGGAGAGAGGGAGAGCAGGGGCAGATGCACGTTCGTGTGCGCGCAGGTCGAGTGCGCTGGCAGCGTCGACGCCCAATAGACGGAGGCCGTGCAGGTTCGCCGCCCAGCCGAGGACGCCTAATCCGGCGAGGAAGAGGACGCGGAAGGGGAGGGGAAAGGCTACGACGAAGGATGAGTCGTCCAGTTCGTCGTCCATGGTCGTTTCGTTTCAATGTTGTTGAAGCAGCATCAGAAATTTAGAATGTAACTTGCGCCAAGACTCACGCGTGTTCACGACTTGAAAATTAAAATAACGCGCGGCAGTGGTATCTCAGCGCTGTCTACCCCTGCCCTCTTTTTGGCGCTGACACGTAAACACCCACATCGCGACGGAATTACGCCCCGCTCGCACTTTTTCCATCCATGGCTGACAGCACACAAGGCGCATACGGCACCAGAGCCTCCGACACCGACTTTCGACGGAAATGGGACAAGGAAGAATATGCCGAAAGGGCGCGGCAAAAGGACGAGGAGGAGAGGCTGCGCATGCAGGAAAACGACGAGCGCATGAAGCAAGGCACGACGGGCATCTGCTCTCTCTGTGTTGCAAAGGGTATTTTATTGACTCATTAGGATATATCAACCGTCAGGCAAGAAGCCTCTCAAGGGGAAGAGGAAGGACCTCCCAAAGCCCACCGAGCTCATGAAGCGGCGAGACCACGACCTCGAACTGGACAAAAACCTGGGGAAAACCATGGTCGTCCAGAACCCCGGCGGTAGAGGACCTGGTCAACCAGGATTCCACTGCGAAGCCTGCAACAGGACGTACAAGGACAGCGTCGGCTACCTAGACCACATCAACGGACGAGCGCGTCGGTGGACCCTTCCCATTCCTCTCATGATATAACTGACATCGACAATAATGGATGGGCCGCGACATCAAACATGAAACTTTTTTTTTCTTTTAATTAAAAAAAATCGCGAATGACGGACAGATCTACGTGCGCTCGGACAGACCACTCGGCTGGAGCGGTCCACCTTAGAGCAGGTTCGCGCCAAAATCGCCTCCCTGCGCGCGCAGACCAAGGAGGCTTCTCAAGCAAAGGCGTTCGACTTTGACAAGCGCCTCGCCGAGATCCGAGAGAAGGAGTTGGCCGCGCATGCAGAGAAGAAGGCCGCGAAGAAGGCCGAGCGAGAGAGGGCGCGTCTCGAGCTCGCACAGGATGCAGCGGCGATGGAAGTTGACGGCGACAGTGACATGATGAACATGATGGGCTTCAGCGGGTTCGGCTCCTCCAAAAAATAATGACGAGAATGATTCCTCGTTTCTTTCTCTTCCTCTACTCTTTGGGGTACTTTGCTGTACGTTTGATATCTGTATTCTAGTTACACGGGTGTAATACACGTCCTTCCTTTTCTTCCTCTTTTGCGTCTAGTTCACGGCCGCACCAGCGACAGCAAGAATTTAGTTTCTGCAACCTCCTGCTCCTCCTCGATGATGACGTCCGAACCTGCCTTGCGCGTGCTCGCATCCGCAGGAACGCTCCGCACAGTCCGCTCGATGACCTCTGCGTGTTCTCGCATCGCATCGCGAAGCTCCGCCCCGACGCCCTCCTCGAATTGATAGTACACCTCGATGTCGTCCGTAGCCTGCAGCCCTGCCTTTTTGCGAAGCTTCTGCACGCGACTGATGAGCTCGCGCGCCAGCCACTCACCCGCGAGCTCCGGATGAACCTGGATGTCGAGGCGCACGACGACGTCATTGTCCGTATGTGTCGCGAACGAGCCTTCGCCCTCAGGTAACTCGATGTACCGTTGCACGACAAGATCTCCCTCGACGAGATCAATACCCGCGACTGTCACGCGACCAGTCTCCGTGTACGATCTGACGTCATCGCTCGAAAGCCCCGGAAGCGCGCTTTTGACTTTGCCCAAGTTGCTGCGTAGTTTCCGTCCCAGGACAGCCCAATCGGCCACAGCGCGGTACCGCACTCCTGCGGTCGTTTCCTCCGATGTGACGATGACGTCACGAACGTTGAGTTCAGATTGGATGTACCTCTGCAGAGATCGGACGTCATCTAGATACCCTTTCTGAGGGTGGAACACAAGTAGTTCTTTTAACGGAGTCTGGGATGAATGATTAGCGAATCGCTCTCCACTTTGAACCTCGATGACGTACCTTGAGACTTAGATTGTTGCGTTCGCGGATGTTTCGGGTCAGTTCGATGACGGTCTGCATACGTTTCACCTGACGTTCAATGGTGGGGTCGAAGTACTCCTCCTTGACGTCTGGGAAGAGTAAGAAATGCACTGATCGCGTGTCGCCTGCGCTTGGGTCCTCGGGTATATATGCTCGCAATGACTGGTAGATATTTTCGGTGAGGAAAGGGGTATATGATGACTTTGTCCGAGAGTCAGAATGACGGAAACAGGAAAATCAGAATGTTCGCTCACCATCGTCCGACAGAGTGTGAACAGGGTTTCAAAGAGCGTATTCAGTGCCACCACGGTGTCCTCAAGACTGTCTTCCCCTTTGAGTCGCCGACGATTGAAACGGATGTACCAGTTCGTGAGTTCGTCGATCAGATCGAGTAATCGTGGTATGATGGTATATAGACGATATGCCGCCATCTCTTCCTTAACAAGCTTGATGAGCGATTGGCACCGAGCCAAGATCCAGCGGTCCATGACATTGTTCGACACGGGTGCATGGGCATCATATCGGAACTCATGCCCGGCCGCCTTCTTGAGGAGTGCGACCTGGCCGAAGAAGAACCGGAACGAGTTGAGCCAGGGCAGGAGCACCCGCGAGATAACCTCTCGCACGCCTTCTTCTCGGAAGCGAAGATTGTCGCCACGGACTATAGGCGAGTTGACGAGGAACATCCTACCGATAGCAATATTGTCAGACATATAGACCAAAGAAACATCGGTAAAGAACAACCTCGTGGCATCAGCACCGTACCGGTCAAGGACCAAGGTGGGATCGGGGTAATTCTTTAGGCTCTTACTCATCTTTTTACCATCGCTAAACATGGTGAGCGAAAGGGGTCTCGAGCCATGAAAACAGCAAACACTCACGCTGCGAGAACAAGACCAGTAACAATGAGATTTTGCCACGGGGCCTTATCGAACAGATGCGTAGACAGTACTAGAAGTGTGTAAAACCAGCCCCTGGTCTGGTCGATACCCTCAGAGATGAAGTTTGCCGGGAATGTACTTTCGAACAGCTCCTTGTTTTCGAACGGGTAATGAATCTGAGCATAGGGCATACTGAGCGAGCAAACATCAGATGCTAATCTAGGACTTTGACGAATATCGCTTACCTTCCGGACTCGAACCAACAGTCAAAGACCTCCGAGATCCTCTTCAAAACACCTTTGCCCTGTCGTGAGGGGATGGTGATGTGATCGATCTTGTCTGAGTGCAAATCCGTTATACCCTTCTCTCCTGATAACTCCTCGAGTTCGCTGACAGAGCCAACGGCAATGATCTATACATAGGCTCAACGGCATTCTCATTACCCAAAGAGAGTAGGGAGCGTACTTCTTGAAAGTCGTCAGAGACCCACAGCGGGATCGGGGTACCCCAATAGCGGTTCCGAGAAATAGACCAGTCGCGTGCGTTGGCGAGCCAGTTTCCGAATCGATTCTCACCGACGTTCTGTGGCACCCTGCGAAGAGGGGTGAGAAGGAGAATTCAGGACTGTTGGGGCATTTGTGAACAAGTACTGTCACGAACCATCGAGTCTCGCCGTTGTTCTTCACAAGGTCATCAACAATATGTGACACTCTCACGTTCCATACCGGAAAGGCGCGATAGATGATGGGTGTGTTCGACCTGTGAATACCGCAGTCAGAACGTGAAATGATCCATACACGGGTCATCATCCCAACCTCCAACAGAATGGATATTGATGTCTTTCCTGGTCCTGTTTCACGAGTCGGCCCTTCGCTTTGAGCACCTTCATAATTTCCTTGTCTGCATCCTGGTGAAGCGTGCCGGTTGTATAAGCCCACGTACATCGTAGACAAAGTTGTACAACAGGCTGACCTTCACATACTGCCCGACGAAATCTGGCACTTCGCCTGTGAACCTCCCAGCATCGTCAATGGGACACGGTGGCATCTCATCCTCGCTGATGACTTCATAGGCAAGTGCGATGCGGTGATCGTCTTCACCGAATCCGGGTGCTTGATGGACGATGCCGGTGCCGTCTTTATCCGTCACATAAGTGTCCACAACTACGCGGAAGGCTCTATCCTCGTACTGTGCAACGACCAGCGAGTGAGAAGATATTGCTGGGCCTGAGATGAGATGGGCTGCACACCTTCTCCGTAAAGTACTCGAACATTGGAGTGTACCTCCAACCTCTCATGTCTTCGCCACTGAATTTCCCAACCTTCTTGATCTTGGCCTTTTTCGGGTCCTTGTACAAGGCTACCAAGCGAGATTCCAAAAGAATGTAATTCTCGCCGCGCTCCTCATCATGTATTTTGATATAATTGAAATCAGGGTGAACACAGAGCGCAAGATTAGAGGGAAGCGTCCATGGCGTTGTTGTCCACGCCAGAAGAGACGTCTTTGGATCGTCCACAAGCGGGAATGCAACGGTCACTGTGGAAAGATGCGCGGGGATCAACCTAAGCGCTTCACCAGTGGACAGCAGTAGTAACACACCAGCAGGGTCGTTGACTTCCTTATAATTCTGGCCAGCTTCAAAGTTCGACAGCGGCGTGAGCAAGCCCGTGGAGTAAGGCATGACCTTGAGACCGCGATAGACCAATCCCTTCTCGAACAGCCGCTTGAACGCCCACCAGACGCTCTCCATGAAGCTGAGATTGAGCGTCTTGTAGTCGTTGTCAAAGTCGATCCAGCGGCCCATGCGCTCGACGGTCGCGCGCCAGTCGGTCGAGTAGCGCATCACGATCGCGCGACACTCGGCGTTGTACTTGTCGACGCCCATACCCAGCACGTCCGCGCGCGACGTGATGCCGAGCTTCTTGTCGATCTCGTGCTCGACGGGCACGCCGTGCGTGTCCCAGCCGAAACGCCGCGGCACGTGGAAGCCCGAGACGTGCGCATGGCGCGTGACGATGTCCTGCCGGTTTTACGTCCGCGCCCGCCCGCGCATCCTCCGATGAGTAAAATAATAATAATAATAAAGGGAAAGAAAACCCAATGAAGGGGGCGAGTGCGGAGGAAGATGATGATGATGGGGGAGGAGAAGTTGCGTACCTTGATCGTTCCGGCGAGGAGATGACCATAATGTGGTAGACCGGTAGCGAACGGTGGGCCATCGTAGAAAGAGTATATGGGACGTCCTTCTGAGAGTTTGAGGCTCGTTTGGAACGCGTCAATCTCGCGCCAAAATTTCAACACTTTCTCTTCCTCCTCTGGGAAGTTAAACGCTGATGAAACTGTGGTGGAATTGCGTGGATCGATAAAGTCGATGAGAACGAATGAGAAGACTCACTGTCGTGTGACGGGAACATGACGATGTGTTAGTACGGGTCACCTCAGATTAGAGTATTTGGGTCGCAGTTAATCAACTCACTCGCGCTCTCGGCCCGGTCATCCGTACCCTTCGAATTATGCCTAGGTACATACATAATAAATACCCTCATCTACACACATCCATCCATACAGTTCTTCCGGTATGAACCTGCACGCCGGACGAATACCTCCCCGACCTCGCCGGGGCCCGAATAAACCTTCTCCTCCCCAAGCACCTCTATAATTCCCCGTGGCAATAATCCAGTTGTTCTACTATGGCCTAGAGCAACGAGAGCGGGATTGGTCATGCCATGCTTGGGAAGAGGGGTGTACCCAGCAAGTCGGCGCGTCTGGTAGGATACGCCGTGGTAAGAATGTGTAATAGAGACTGGCGAAAGTGCCGGGCGTCGAAGAACGCCTCCGGTTTGTGCCAGAATAAACCGATCGACGAACGCATGGCGGGTTGGTCGCTCGGCAAAAGTTAGGATGGTCGTAGAGTGTCCGTTGGATGTGATTCTTCTGGTTCCTGCGGGCGCATTCCCCTTTGCTGCTTTTGCTCTTCCCTCCATTGCAATGCGCGTGCCACCCATCCTCGTACGTCAACGTCGCGGTGCGCGTCCTGTTGCATGAATGGGTGACCCTGCATCACGTCACCGTATATTAGTAAACCGGAGGAGTGAGTAAAGATGCCGAACAGTATGACACACCAATAGTTGGGCATATGTGGCGCGGCCCTCTGGTTGCTTTACAAGGCATTTGTTCACCCAATCTCGCGCGTCCTCCGAATAAGTGTCAGGCAGTTCTGGCGGATCGCCATGGACGATTGCGGTGAGTTGGGCAAAGACGTTCGAGTACGTTTCAGGTGGGTATGGGTATTTCCCAATGGCGATCTCGAGTGTCGCCAATCCGACGGACCACACATCAGATGAGACGGTATAGGTGCCGAGCGCGTTCTGGGATTCACCCTTGATACGTTCGGGTGCCATGTAACTTTGGCATCCGATATTCGTTTTAGCGAGCGACTTTTCGAGTTGTCCGGAAACGCCAAAATCGCAAAGTTTGACATCGCCTGCTTTGTTCAGGAGAACATTCGTGGGTTTAACGTCTAGAATAGAACAAACCTTTCATGACCGAACCGTGTCAACAGAGAAGCGTTGCACATACCTCGGTGAATGATTTGCAATTCATCTTTGAGGAATTTAAGCCCTTTGACCATGAAAGACACAATGCGGCCCAAGACCGGCTCGGGCACGCCGACCCTATATAGTTTGTCCAGACTACCAGCATCCATGTACTCCATGCAATAATAGACACAGGACTCTATGAAGAACGCGCCGTAAAACTCGACAATGGATGGGTGGGCAGCGCGGTGTAGAATGTCAAGCTCCATGATGATCGCATTTAGTTTGGTATCGTCAAGTTCCAAACGAATTTCCTGAAAGAAAAAATCAGTAAATGAACTGGACAGTGATGGTGGGAGTTGAAGAGAGCCCTACCTTCATCGCCATCGCTACGTTGGTGGGTTTGTGGAGGACTCGCTTGACGGTACCGTAGGCGCCGTTACCGAGCTCTTCACCGAGCTGGAGTTGATCCATGTTGATGGCGAAAGAAGGGCCATTTGAAAAGTCGACCCCGGAGGAATGTACAATTGCTTTGCCATTGAAATTGAGCGCGCCAGATGGATCACTTATCAAGTGGGTAAGTGGAATACATCACGGGTGCGACAAAGAGAGCGTACACAATCTTCCCGAAGTTTGCAAATGGGGTATTTGTCACAGCCGCGGGACGACGAGGGGGCCACTCTGCGTCATTCGGGACGACTGCGGCCGGACCGGCGCTTGCTGCGCCGCCACTACGCTCACCAATGATGTCACTAAGTCTGAATAACGGTTTATTTCGCCGGGCAGCCATTCCGGAACCATGACGGAGCGGGCTCCCCGAAGGTGACCGCAACTGAGTGGCGGGTGCCCCGAGGCTGACGCGCTTAAATGCGGCGGTTGCACCGTCGATGTCTGGTGTTTGGGGCACCCGGTTTGCCATCTGTAAGACGACATCAAGGGAGGAACGAACTGAGATAGGAAATGTGCATACGGCCGCCATTTTTGCTTGAAGGCTGGGGGGTATTGGGGTTGCGCCGTTTCCTCTAGAGGCGAGGAGGGTGGCTACGGAAACGGAACGGGATGAGGGCGGGTTGGGTGGATTTCGGGAAGGAGTGGGGAAAACGGAGGGTCTAGGAGATGCAGGGATTGAATCGGACATGATGGATGAGAGGGAAGTTGGGTAAAGAGGAGAGAGGGTTGTCGGTAGTAGGGATCTAAATAAATGTAAGGACGGGACGGGACGGACGAGTTATGACTTTGACTTTGAAGGATTCGATTGGGACCCCTGGAACCGCTGAATCCGAATTTAATTTTATGGCTGTGGCCCGTTTCGCCCGTCCGCTCACTCTCACTTTCTTTCATGAACTTTGGCGGTTCATCTCTTTTCGATCTCTCGTTCTATACCCTCTCCTCTCTCCTAGCTTTCACAATACTCTCTCTAGCCTACTCCCGCGTCCGCGGCCTTTTTGGCCCCGACAACTCGACCATGTCACTCACCGTCAAATGGGGACGTGAACGGTTTGTCTCCATCTTTCCCCTCTTTGACTCACCCCTGACGTGCCTCGCCTTTACCGCGCTCCTTCTCTTCCTTCTCCCGTCCACCTTTCACTCGCCGTCATTTCCGTCTCACTGCCTCCTCATTCGCGCCTCCGCAGCCTCCAGATCCCCCTTCCCCCACTCGATACCAAACTCTCCACTCTCCGACAAATTCTTTCTGAGCACACACACCTCGCCCCCAATGCTTTCAAGCTCATCTATGCCGGCGCTATTATGAAAGACGATGATGCCCCTCGTAAGTCTCTTCTACCTAATACGTCACTTTCCGTCTTGCCCCTTCCCTCCACTTCTGATTCCGTCATGTTTCCCCATTCATACATCTCCTATCACTCGTTGCTTGGCTTGTCAACTAGTCAAACTATCTGCAATATCTTGTCTAGCTCTCCATCTGATATTGCGTCATAGCAGCTACGCTTGCCTGCTAAATTCTCTGAATCAACGTCCCCACTCTTTCCCCATCCATTCCCGATGTGCTTAACCTTATCCTAACAGTGTCAGCGTACAAGATACGATCAGGTGGTACGCTGTTACTTCTCGACTCGACACCCGCGGCTTCTCCAAGTCCCGCGGCAGCGGCGTCAAAGCCCCCAAGGACCGAAGCTTCGACTATCGAGGTCATTCAGTCGGAGCTTGCCACCGTCCGTAATACTCTCGAGCCCAGTGTCGACTTGTTCCTTCGCACCCCTACAGTCGATGCCGAGCACACGCGCCTCGGAGAGCTGTTACTTCAGGCGCTCCTCCGCCTCGATGCCATAAGTATTGACAGCTCATGGACCGAAGCCCGCCGGGAACGCAAGGGTGCCGTGCGTGCTGTGCAAGGCGTTCTTGATCGCTTGGACAAGGGGTGGCGAGAGGCCAAGGCTCAAGCGCACACACCGGCAGGATCAGGGCCCCGACGGTAGCGATGTCACGTTGTCCATGTCAGCTTGGCATACCCTCTTGAACAAGCCTATTGGTTGAGATGCATTCAGATTGAAACTTCGATGCGTCGGGCATTTCTGAGTGCATCCCCCGTACGCCACAATCCCTTTCTGCCGGACAGAATTTAGGGGAATGAGGTTGGTCATTTAGGGATTCGATTAGGTTTGGTCGCTTCGACGAAGCAGGATCATCTGGATTCGGACAACAATGGTGTATCCTATATCAAAAATGGACCTCCGTTCTAATCATAGAGATGCCTTGGTATGGTGTCCTCCGTTTAAAGGGGATGACAGCTGGTGAATGCTGTGAAGTATTTATTCGTTGTGTGCCGCCCCGGCTCGCTCCGCGGTGTTTGATGGCTCGCGTAAACTCGGTTGGTCGCTCCTGGGGACCTCAAGACACATGTTCCCGATCAATGTGACACTATTGCCCAATGTTTATTGAGCGGTTTTCAGAGCTTCTGGGGTGCTTATGGTGTTCTTGTGCGAACCACGCGTGAGTTGTCAACGGGTAACGACCATGTAGATCAGAACTGCAGATCTCTTCGCTCCAGGTATGGAACTGCGGATTCACACTGGCCCCTTTGTAGCGCCCAATCGCTCGGTATCTACCACCGTCAGCTTTGATCGCGTCATCTAGGTCCTCGATATTCACTCCGACCGGGACCAAACCACTAGAGAATACCTCCGCTTGTCAGACCCAGCCGCAGAGTCGTCCTTATTCCCGCTCCGAGATAATTTTGACAATTGGAGAATTAGCCAAGAGTTTGTAGTACGGTATTACGTTCCTTCTTCCGAGAGCATCTGATACTCCTAACTCTAACACCCGCTAACTCGCATTCATCCCCTAGCATATGATTTCAAGAAGGGTCGTGTGATAGTGATAGAAGGGACACATCATAGATGGATGCGCTAAAATGACATCGAGGGGTACGTTCATCTTACACGAGTCCACCCCGTGATCGCAGGATTCAGCCGTCGATCACGACTCCAATCGCGCTATCTCTCATGTCTCATGACCCCGATGAAGGGGTGAGTCACCTACCCTACACCCCATCCAGATCCAGAGAGAATTGACGTGTTCCTTATCACCTCAGGTCGTGTACACGGTTACATGTGCATCATTTCCTCACACAGCCCTGATCGGTTCTCGGTGCTGCCTGTGGATCACGGGCGTATATTTCGGCTGCCTGACTCTGATGACACAAAACGACTCACGCGCACTCTTGCTGCAAGTGCTGCAGCATGTGTCCATGGCCTCTGCAGCTCCGAGTCTGAGGGTCGTGTCATGCCGTCATGTTTGCTCCCCCCTTTCCCCTTGTCAGGGCCATCCTTTTGCCCGATCAGTGACATACAGTACGCCCCTCCATTCCTCTTCCCCCCGTATTGTTTTTCTACCGGATATATGCGGGAACAAATATCGATATCTTACGCCGCAGATTCGGACTGATGATGGAGCCATGTTGATTGGCGAATACACCCGGGTCGCACATTTGCGTTCTTTTTGATCCTCGCAGAACACACGATCGTCAGCGTCATCGGTGGGTATGTGGAGAGTATCAACAACAATCGCATCCCTGAAACACGTCTGCATGCTACTACCGTAGCGGCACGCTCTCCGCAGTGCAGAAGGGCCCACAAACAAACAAAACGAGCAAAAAACCTCCGACGCCAGCGTACCGAACACACAATCGCGAAAGTGCGAGAGTGCGCTTTACGATCGTTTGCGGATATCACAGATCTTGCGATGCGGTTCTCTTCTTAACTCCCGAGGCAGAAGAAGGCCGCAACGACACGTTTCGCTGACGTTCGATGATGATACTCCAGAAAATCTATCTACCCCTTAAAGGTTCTAGAAGACATCATCATATGCATCATATCCCACGCGCAACAGGGGTGAGATCAGAGAGATCATGCCTGCCCGAGAAACCACCCCAACGTGCGCGGCTCCGTCGACTAGCTGCAACGCAACGCAATACACGTGCGTCGACCTCGAATCCGTCGAAGAGCCTGAGGGCGGCGCTACCAGTACCCCGTGCACCCCGAGTACCACTACTGTAGTAGTAAGTGTCGCCGTTACTCGTGCCGTGAACGCCGCGTCAACAATGGCGGGGGGGGCGCTTTAGGACGGCAACTTGGCGAACTACGTCGATCGCAAGTCCGTAGGATCACTCCGACATCATCGTGGGAGGAGCGGGGCACACGAGTCCAAAGTGCTCGTCCGTCAACTGTCATATTTTCAATTCGCCCGAGTTTTAGACACTCGCTGGGTCTGGAGCCTCGCTATAGGACAGCCAACTTAACACAGAGTCTCTCCCGTCCCGACGACGCACGGCAGATGGCATTGTCTTACGTGTGTATGATATACTATGCCCCACCCCCATTTTGGCAATCACGAACAATCACTGGCACGAATCGCCGCAGGGTTTTGTTCGCGCCGTTTTTGTTCATTCAATTTCGCAGGCGCGGGCTCTAGTACAAGAACTAGGACGCAGAGTAGAACTTCGGAAATGTCGTGTATCGATCACATTTTGGTGGGCATCGGAATGGAATTGGGGGGCACAATAGCACCCATTTCTCTCGACCTCGACAATTTTATACATTATCCACACAGAAATTGGACATTACTGGTTCATAACTCTTAATAACAACACAGGTGATATACAATGCGTTGTATAAAAATACACATGCGATTAGGACACAAGAGGGAATAGTAATAGAGCACATCCAAATGGGTGGCGAACGAGAAAGACAAGCTTATGAATCGCGCAAACGGGCCAAGCTTTCTTTGAACGCCTTTTCGAGTCTGTTTGCATGCTTGCACCACATCGAATCCTCGACGTTGTAGAAACGACAATTGTCGAAAATCAGTTGGGCGTCGTCTACGAAATCGTCCAAGCTTGCATATTTGCCATTCTCTAGCTTCTCTCCCATAGTTCTTAGATCTGTACGACGGTAAAGAATAAAAGTCTCAGCTTCTGTGAAGAGAACAGGGATTCTGGATGAAAATGGGGACGACGAACCCATGGGTTGTTCGATCACTTCGTAGTAGTCCGCCGCGTCCGACAACTTCACCGGTTCACGAAAGGGCCATGAAGACGCGTGGTCCTGCATCATCTCCGACAGGAGGCGGTTCATAGTGCTCAGCTCCGTGTTCGTCGTCACGGGCCTAGCTTGTCTGTCGTGATACAATCACTTGACATGTACGCCCAACAATCGGAAATGGACTACACGCACGCTGCCATCATGTCTGGTGTCCACCCGCTTTCACCTGTCACATTAGGTAGACGAGCAGCTGCGACAATGTTAGGGGATACAAACACGCACGGAGGCCGGGCACATCTCGGTAATCGACGACCACACCCCCTCCCGCGCCGTCTTGGAATTGAGGAAGGCCAGGGTACTCTTTATGGCTTCCCGACATTTGGCGTATCTTGGCGAGGATCGCCTCGCGTTGCTGCGCGATGATTTCCCGTGTGGCGGTGTAGTCGACACGGCGCAACATTGTGCACTGCATGATTGTGCCGCCTTCATAGTCTTTGATGTAGCCTGCCCATACGGACCGATCAAGCGTTATCTCCTTGGAGAAACCTTGCTTTTTGAAGTACCCAACAGCAAAGTTATCGGCATAGGTTAAGAAATGCAACATGTCTGGATGGGTGCGCTTGATGTGCGCCTTGAAGTGGTCCATCAAGAGACCCCCATAACCCTGTGAATGACTCGTTCATGAACACCTACGGAGTTGGGACATTCATTGTGACCAGCACGGACGGCACCTTTTCTTGGGATACTGAGGCGGTCGCGAAGAACACAATTTCTGCGAAGCCTCTGTGCGGAAATGGGCGGTAGCATATGCCTCCAACGACCTTGTATCCTCGCTTGCAAATCGCAAGGCACTTCGAGTTGGAATCAAAGACGAGCCTGGCAATATATTCTCGG
>Ga0307510_10000957_pt1 | contig 30514 bp, 34 predicted proteins | sample 12_EM_MG_FD_207224 | JGI IMG/M metagenome (GOLD analysis project Ga0307510, IMG submission 207224) | Populus trichocarpa ectomycorrhiza microbial communities from riparian zone in the Pacific Northwest, United States - 12_EM | ecosystem: Host-associated > Plants > Roots > Unclassified | place... | reverse complement strand
TTAGGTTAGGTTAGGTTAGGTTAGGTAACCTAACCTAACCTAACCTAACCTAACCTAACCTAACCTAACCTAAGGAGAAGGCTAACCTAACCTAACCTAACCTAACCTAACCTAACCTAACCTAACCTAACCTAACCTAAGGTATTCGCCTCTTCCAACGACAGGCGTTGATATTGAGGAACGACGGAGTGCATGTTGCCCGGCGGCGGGAATGGAGGGCAATGAGAGACCCATCTTGATGGGCACGTTTTTCTTCGTCAGACAGTAAGTTCGCGCGCTATCCGTAGGGGTGGGATTCTTGTTAGCCTAATAGATTACAGGGGGGATGCGTCAGCGTGCTTCACAGGAGAGTCAAGAACCACGCACCGGTTGCGGGGGAACCCAGACCAAGCCTTCTGACCCTCGAACCTGTGATATCTTGATGAATAAGGAGAGCTTGAGCCACGACGCCCCCGTTCTCGAAGAACGCAGAGGTAACGGCGTGAGATAAGTGGAGCAGTAGAGGGGCGTTGGACCTTGCTCGATAACAAGCCGTTGCTTCGATGGTTCAACGTTCAACAGGAGCAGGCTTGGAGGCAGACTTTTTGGAGGAGTTGGAATCAGAAGGTCAGATCGTACTGATAGATTTTACACGACCAGTGCCGTGGACCAGACCACCCTTTCCATGTACAGTGTTTTTCTTCTATCGGATAGTAGTGGTAGCCTTGTCGGTCTGCTTTGTGGCTGTGAAATAAAGGCGAGAGACGGGCAGCAACGAAGGGTCGATGAGGGAAGTGGTGGCGGATAAAGAGGTAGGTAACTCTGGCGAAGGGATGGTTGAGGGAGGGCGGTGGGAATCGGGCCGTTGGAACGTCCGCGAGAAGGTCCAGGACTGAGGGGGTCCAGCAGGCCAGGAAACAGGTGGAATAGCAATCGACGGAGACTTTTAGCCAACGCGCCGGGTGGCATGTGCATGATCGATTGTCTACTTGAAGGAAATTTAAACAGACGCGCCACCCACTGCCACACAAAAGTGAGGACCCGGACTGTGTCGAACTCCGCTTCACCATCCAGTCCTCACTAGCACTCCCCGGACGAGCTCAATCGGTCCGTGTCTAGTGCAATAAATTCCATTGACCTCGTGAGTGAGCTAGTGATGTACACTTTGAACCGTCCACTAAAATTCTCTCAATTGTAGGACGAGTGCATTGTGGTTGTAAAATGGTTGGACCTCTTCACATCCTCTCCGCTGCTCGAAGTCATCAGAGAACGCGGTCATGCGAGCCATTGAGAGAAGTGACTCTCGCGAAACTATGTTTTCTGCTGCAATAGGCCCGCCGCCCTCTTTATCCGCAAGATCAATAGCGCTGTTGGCTGCTGGCTCTCACCAGCTGTAGGGATTTCCTTCGCGCCGATGACAACGTTGGCTGTCAAGGCATCAAGGGGTTGTCCGCGGCTCCCAAGGATATAAATTGGATGGTGAGTACCGTTCGTACGAGTCCCAGGCTCATCTACCACTTCTCAATTGTGTAAGCAGCTGGTCAAGGAAGTTATTCTCGAGCTCAGTCTCGAGGAATGCGCTGATACCCGAGTCGGCAACAGACTCGAGAGGGGCGGGTGTCCCAGCGGAGAATGTTAGGGAGTCAGCGTTGCTGTTCAGATGCTCAGGAATACAAGTGTTCTATTCCTCAACGAGCCGACCACGGGATTGGACACTATCAGTGCCCTGCACCTGGTCAAGACATTAAAGTATCTTGCGAACACGGACCGAACGATCATCACTACTGTCCACCAACTCGGTCTCCCGGGAGAGTTAAGGCCTCGCGTCGACCCTGCAGACTACCTGATCGACATGTTGTGGAGGACACCCGGACCAAGGAGGTGGAGGAGGAATAACAGACGAGAGTCAGCGGGTTGTTGGTTGCGTGGAAGAGAGAATCCGTGACTTGGGTTGAATGCCAGGTCCGTGCAGAACAAGGCATGACCGGTCTTGGAAAGCACGGCCAGGATGCACGAATGATCGGGACTGCGGTCTCACGACACTGGGAACTAGCTTCTGGGCATTTTCTCGAGGAGAATGGACACCGACGCGCCAAGAGAGAGGACCGTCGTTATGGATTGCTGGCTAACACCGTTGCTCCCAACGTGACGACAATGTTACTCGCCGAGCGTATACTCAATCCAAGGTCACGGAAACCCTTCGACCTTCTACTGCACGGTGTGGGGACTGGTTCCAGAACGTTGTTCACTGTGACGAATATTGCAACCTGTAGCACCCTGTAGCTCTCCCCCCGGAACTCGCTCCCGTTCCAAACCTGCCGAAACCATAGATACCGGGGTTCAAGCCCATGTGATAGGAGGGTGCGTTTAACATTGTTCAACCACGTTGGCGGGATTTACCTCGAGTCCAAAAGGTGAGACACAACCCCCGAGTCATTCGGGTTCACGATCTCGCTGCAGATGCGGCCGGTCCCCAGAACTACCCTTCGCAATCGGGGTTTCCCATCGGTGGTTGGTTCACAGTCAGCAGCTCGTCCCCCGGCAGCACCCCCAGAAAACCCAGATGGACCGCTGTTTAGAGCCCACCAAAACCTCCTCCCCCACCCCCAGAACCACCTCACGCTACAACGGTTCCTCCTCTGCCACGAAATCTATGTCTCGTTTCAGAACTCAGGCAAGGGATTTTGATTGATGTGCCCTTAGCTCTCGGCGTCGACGACGAGCAACCAAACATTCAGGGGAGCTGTAAGACATGCATTCGTCTTCGTCTCAGTGCCTTGGCTTAGGTGTCGAGCATCCTGAATGGATGAGGGTCAGTCACTTTCCCCGACGACGCGATTTTGCCTTTTTGACACTCGCTCAGGAGCCGGACAGCGTTCGTGTCTTGTGCGAAAAGATCAAGACCTTCCCTGCATCCCAAGGGATGATCAGGGGGTATTCTGGTCCGGGCCCTGCAATTCTGGCCAGCAACCACAAATTTTGATGCTCTCAGACTGCGTTGACTTTCGGAGCCCACCGACCCCAACGCTCTCCGCCACTTCATCGAGCGACTGGCACAGGTCTCCTGTCACTTCCTATGTGCGGGATGCTGAGTACTCTCACAATCCCCCTTGAGCGGCCGTTGTACAACAACTGTTTGTCCCTCTCTTTTTTATATGCGCCCATTTCCCAACGTCTGATGCCTTGGTTCTTTTAGCGTTGCACCCTTCTAACCTACTGGAAATGCATCACCCTCGCCAGCATCGTCGATCGCCACGCCACTCGCAGCACCATCTGCAACACTCGTCTTCCTTTGTTCCGTCTTGGGGGCTTTTTCCGAATGAGATAATGCTACACCCTTATGGACCGCCTGCCAGTAATGTTTTACCATCCCCTAATAGCTTAGCGCCCCCTATGTCCTGTGAGCCCCGTACCGTTAGAGACCTCCAACCTTCCTCGTTGGATCCCCACCGGTTGAAAACCGCCACGCTACGAGGTTCCATCCCTTTCAGACCCCCCTGGGCCACCTCCGCGGGTCGCCGACAGAACGCCATCACTCAGACCAACCCGACCTCTCGGCTCTCGAGCTGATGGCTGCCAATCTGATAACGCCTAACGTGACGAATGCTGAGTCGTTTGCCAATCAGCCTACTATACGTGCACAACCACTCCGGCCACTAAAATATCCGGTCAATTCAATTTTGGCTGGAAGTGATGACGGATGACGCCGGAGTGGTCGTGTCACTACAGTACCCCCGCCAGTCACGACGAAACCGGTAACAGCACTAACCCACCAAACCCCACCGGCTATACCACAAAACATCTTCCCAGAACTCCGAGTACGGAAGGGTCCACCACGGATATGATGGACCCAACTGTCGTGCCCCGTCCCAACCTTGCTGTCGCTACCACTACTGCCACCACCCTGCGTTCCGGTCAAAGTCCGATCCAGATAACCTCTTAGTGTGTAATGTTATACAGTGCTTGACGCCCTCGTTTCTTGACAGGGTTAAACTCTTAATCGTCATCGTCTTCTCTGCCGTCCTCCTACACGCTAGCGCCCATTTTAAGCAATAACGCCAACACCGCCTCTAACAATTCATCTGCCATCACTCTCTCGCCCACTGTCCAGAGTTCATTTTCCCCCACATACACTCAGAATTAGATTGTTGACGAGGTGCCGTATCCTGAAGAGAACGATCGGCGGTCTTCGGATGTGTTTCGGAACGCTTACTGAACCACTTGCAGTTCATCTACAAAGCAGTCGCTGTCAACTGTGTCGAAGTCGCTACCCACCGACACGGATGCTGCGTCTTGCAACGTTGTGTTGACCACGCGTCCGATCATCAACGCGTGCAGCTCGTTAACGAGATCACCTACAACGCACTTACTCTCGTCCAAGATCCGTACGGTAACTACGTGAGTTCTTTTCATTCCCGTCTTTGGAAACAGGTTTGATTGATGTCAAACAGGTCGTCCAATACATTTTGGACCTCAACAATAACCGCTTCAGTGATGCGGTCATCCGCCAATTTACGGGCAACGTTTGTGCTCTTTCCGTCCAGAAGTTCAGTTCCAACGTCATCAAAAAGGTATATTGAATGGAACTAAACTCAATTTGCCAACTTCCGTCCTACGCTTACAGTGCTTTGCATATAAAAATGAACAAGCCCTTCTTACTTTTCAGCCGGCCCGACCATCGGCTCGCTCGATAAGGGATCGTGTCGGAGACAATAAAGTAACACCAATCCACGTCACGCTCTGCTAGACGACGTCCCACTGGTTTGTGTTTGTCTGGTAGTTTCGTAGCTGGGGGTTGACCAGGTCTCCTAGGGGCGTCATTATGGGGCTGCAGAGGTCCGTTAGTGAATATTGAATGCCAGGTTAAGAGGCGATGTTAAGAGGCGATCCACGAAGCATGCTAGGTTTCACCAAGTACGAAAGTCACCGTGTGCCATTTCTTCGCGGGTTTGTAACCTGTTCCGATCACCGATGACAAGAAAACTTACGTTGTGGACGAACCCCGGCGGGGCGTTGAACTCGTTTCCACAACCTCGCGCATGGTCTGACATATCACCTTGGGAGTAAGTATATAGTAAAGGTTGAACATGAACGTCGAGCACTCCAATTTTCAGATGATTCAGAGAAGGTCATAGCAGAAGTCAGTCCTGAGTAGACTATAACTTGGCCTCAATTTCAGAGGGAAGAGAGTGTTGAACATCCTTAGGCCTCTCGCCGCGATTGACGAGAGGCGTAGTGGGTGACAGTTGTCACAGCGCTACTCGGCCGGACCTTCGAATTGGGGATAGCGTCAACTCACACTCGAGGGAAAAAAAAAGCTCGTTCATTTCTATATGCAAAGCACTGTATCACAGTGTATCCGCGTGGCCGAGCATGGAACGTGTAAACTTCTAATTGGAGAGATGCTCAACCGGTCTAGGCTTGAGGAATTGTTGCGAGATTCCTACGGGAATCGTTGTGTTCAGGTACGCGGGTACAAAAGCTGTGGGATAGTTTGATTCGACGCTCACGGTTAACCACAGACTGCGCTAGACTACGCTGATTCCTCGCAAAGGGCTATGCTCGTCGAAGGAATCAGGCCCGTCCTTCCTTTGATCCGAAATGCGCCTTATGGAAAGCGAATCCAGAATAAACTTCGGCGGGAACAATTGGACAACTTTGGGAGCAACTCCAGTCACTATAATCACCAGGCTGCACTTTTAAACATGGGTCTTAACGGTCAAGGCGTCGGTCTCCAAGGTCGCGGGCTTCCTCAGTCGCACTCACTCGTGGATGTTTACAACTCGCAGGGTGGGATTTACTCTCTTCCCAGCCCTCAGAGTTTGCATTCGCAGTCGTTGCACAACCTCCCCTCTTCGATCGATGGATATGTCTTACAGAACAACTCTTCGCACAACCACTCCTTGACTCACAATGGTGCCGGCGGGTTCAACAACGGGGGATTCAGCAGTGCTAACTCGTTCCCGAATATTCGACTTACTAGCACACTCGGCGGCGACCCCTACTCTCGTTCCAACTTCGGTGGTTACGGGTTGTAAACCTGTCTCCGATTTTTGGACGCTCTACTCTGGGACAATTCGGCTTCGTTCCTCGTTTTCGTCGTGTTCTTCTGGAATACGGCAAGAGGGTTCAAAAACCTGTTACACCACTCCCCTAGTCCATTCCGACTGCGTTCGGAATGATACCTATCCATAAGGCCCTTTCGAGTTCGAAACCCTGCCGCAATGTGTTTATTCTATCATCCAATATCCTCGCACTGATTTCCCAAACTGGCACGCTCGACCATTACCATCGCACCATCACTACTTTACTTGCCTTTTGCTTTCCGACCTGCCGTTCTTCATTTGCTTGTTGACACTTTGTACAGGGTATACACTTGGGTGGTACAGACTATATGCCTTCGCCCCATCACTCAAGCCGTTCTCGGTCACTTTGTTTCGTAGTAAATCACAAAGCCGTTTGTTTGTTATCTGTAGTTATTCTCATCTACAGCCCTCTGCTCGCTCTTGATAATAGGAAACTTCACGTATGTATTCTTCTCTTCCAATCTCTGCAGCCTTGTTCACTCGGACAGTTGAATTCTCTTGACGCGCACACAAGCTGATGTTCGGCTTATAGACTCAAAAATGGCCCACGTTGTGCATATCGTAGTCATACGCGAGGTAATGCAAAGCTGGAGTGACGAGGGTGTTGTCTGTCTAATGTACTTCACCCGGTCCGAAAGTTGATGGTGTCAGAATGGGAATGGGATAGTGAATCAGAGGGTTGGCAAACCTTTTGGAAACCAATTACGGCGGACTTTCGCGGAAACATTGACGGCACAGGTCAAGACCGTACCCTTGGATGACACCAGCCTGATGGGCACAAAGACAGCTGAAAAATCGCGCGTAAGAAATCAGTCTCAGAGCAAGGGCGTCGATTATCGCACCGTTGGCGAGAGCTCTTCCCGTATCTTCTGGGACGAGAGAACCAAACAGCGTCGCGTGTCACGGTGAGACAATTAACAGGGAAGTTGCTGTACCCCCTGGTTGCAGGAAAGGAGTCGAACGACCCGGAGTAGAAGGCAACGAACCGAATGCGAGTGTCGCGTTGAACTGGACCAGGCCAAATGCCAGCAACTTGACTTCCATCACAAGAGAGGGGTCATCCGGCTCGACACTCAAAGACCGCTTGCGGTGCAGCAGTGCAGATGGCTTGAACAATTGCTTCAATCGCTCGTAGTCGGTATTCGGGAGCAGCACAGAGGATGACTGGCGGTAGGCATGCTCAGTGATGGGTGTCTCAAAGCGGGTGACGAACCTGGAACATGGGGCCTTGGCGGTGTGCTTTGATAAACAACCAACAGCGGAGGATGGACGCGTTAGCCGGGTAGGGGGTATACACCGAGCCTTTCTTGCCTCAAGGCTTGGGGTCATCGTTGGCTTATGGCTCTTCTTTGGGGCGGGGATGTAAGCGATTGCGGGTTGAAGTAGTGGGTACTATAACGGGAGTCGTCCGGATCTGGCCACTGCGAAGTCGGGGACCTGACTCGACCTTACTCTGCCAGATCTACTTCATCGCCTTCCTGGTCCTTCAGATAGCCTTCCGTGTTCGCCTCTGTGATTTAACCTATGACTAGGTTTTAAAGGTTTATGAGTTCATGCGTGATCGCGTGATCTCCGCAATCACGGCGGAGCCAGGGATGGGATCAGGGGGGTGAAGCATTGAATGGGAGCGACCCATGTCTCTGGGGGGTTGCGACAGGTTGAGGAGAAAGCCCCGCCAGACCCCCACCCGGCAGCCCCGGGCAGTGTATTCTGGTGTAGGCATTGAACTTCACCTGGAAGCTGCCTCGCGGCAGCAACACTCGGACCAGAGGCAGGACGGATAGGACAACAGCGTGGATTCGGGAAAAGAAGGTATCGTGACGACTACACAGTATTTACGAGAATATATAGTAGAATAATGAACATACACGTGATGTAGTAATTCGGAGTAGGATTACATCACCGATTCCAGATGCGCGGTTTGACAATATCCACGCCCCGATGCAACGGTCAGGGTCCTGACAGTTCCATTGATATTCGTCTAGATGCAAGTGTACACGTACGGTGTAGCCTTACGGACAGTGAGTCTGAACGAACATCCAGGGCAGACCGCAGGTTAGAGTGGACCATCCTTCATCCTGCATTTCTCGCGCGGATACTCTGGGTCTGAGGAGTTATCACGCCTCCGTTTGCCCAGCCCAGTTATGACCTCGCCAGGTTTAACCTTTCCTCCCTTAAATGCATTTCCCTCATCCTCCCGCATGTCAATCAACATGTCTGACCTTTCTACCGTGGGTGACACACACAAGGGTTCGATCTCGATTGCCTTGGCCGCCTCAACGAGGTCCTGAAGACATTCAATGAGGGCGGGGACGACGTCCAAAATGCAGGAACCATCAAAACTTTCTTCATATTCCCAGTACTTCGCCAGGAGAGTGTGCCTCATTTTGTCCAGAGGTTCCACCAGGGGACGGAGTGCTTTCGGGAGCGACCCACAAATCCCTCGGAAGACGTGGCGGAGTGAGAACGAACTGGCGCGGTCGGAAAATAGCCCATTCCTGGCTGTTGCGTCGTCCTTGGTAGAATCCGGCCTGCAACTGAAAATGACCCAGGTTGCAATCCACCAGACAGACTCGTAGTCGTGGAGAGGTGTATAGAGAAAGATGCGGTGATCGGTGAACTCCGTGAAGGACTTCGTCTGTGGGGTAAATCTGTAGAAGCCCTTGATCGCTTCGACAGCGGCAAACCTCAATGTACCCTGCAATGGCGTGAGGGTGGGCCCAAAAACCACGGTAAAGTGACTTACCGTGCGAGTGTCAACGACGGCCGGCGAGGAAAGTCCCTCAGGTCGCTTGGTGAGCATTTGCAGGTCAGCTACCTTCCGTGCCTTGGCAAACTCCAGATCCGAGATCTTCGCCTTCTCATCCACGACGATGATATTTCCGGGACTCAGGTCCCTGTGGACAAACCCCGCTTCGTGGAGCAATAGAAGGCCTAAAATTGTGTTTCAGATGGGGTCAGTGCCACGGCGCTGAGTTTCGTACCGTTCGTCACTGTGATCAAATGCTCAAACGTTTGGGAGAGTGAGGTGATGTCGTACAATGAAGTGCCCCTCTCTGTGTAGACGATCTGGTACCGGAAGCGGGAATGTAAACGGTCCTGCCGGGTTGCACTCCCAGCGACTGATCCAAGGTGGGGGTCCTGGCTCGTAACCAAAGCTTGGCCGAGTTGCGAGTAGCTAACGGTGTGATCGGCCTCGGCTTCCCATACAAGGGGGACGGTCTCGGACCCCGTATTCAATTTGCCACCGGGTGGGATCCTGCAGTATTTGGTAAGGCCTCCATTGATCACCTTGCGGTAGCTGCAGAAGTTGACGAAGTGCTCGCAAAATTTGTCGTGGCCGATCGCCTCCCGGACCTTCCTGATGATCACATGTTCCATCTGCTTTCCTGCCCGGTCCTCCACCCAACAGTCTTTGATGACATACGGTCTCGAGCTCGTTTGGCCCTGCGGATACACTTCGAAGACCCAAGTTCCGCGACCGCACATCGAATCAGCTCCGATGTCGTACAGCACAACCGATGTCAGGTAATTCGTCCCCTGGATGGGGAAACAGAGCTGGAAATCGGAACTATCGACTCTTTCGATCCCGGCATCGAACCCGAGGTCGGACTCGTTCGAGAAGGCGAGGAGGATGAAGAATTTGATCAGTAGATCTGGCTCCTGGAGGTAGGATTATGAGAGAAAGGTCATTGGTGTGAAGTGTCGACAGACCTCGAACCAGTCGATGGAATGAAATCTGAACAACGCGATGCGACATGCTAACCAAACACAGAGTTTTGTTCCATCCACGGTGACCCCAAACGAGAAGGCTCGTCGAGGGTCAGAGCGCAGCTCATGGTTAAGACTCCAGAGTAGCTTGTTCTGGTTCTGTGGAACACGGTCAGATGTTGTCGGGGAACTAATACTGAATGTTCAGACCCACATCCTCCTCGTCTCCGTCTCCAAACTTGTACTCAAAAGGACAGGTTATATCTCTCCAGTGGACTGTGTCTGGTGTCTTGGCTCCAGGCGCTTCCTGAGGGTTGCTCTTGAGACTGGATTTCATCAGAAGAAAGGCGTCGGGCCTGTGCTTGCTGATTCTGTCAGACTTGGGGGCGATCTGGCCAGCGTGGACCATACGATGAACATCCTTTCGTATCGTCGCAGCTTGGGAGCACGTAAGGATTTCGTTGAAAATGTCTGCAAGTGGTTGAAAGGCGTCCCATTCTGAAAGACCCGAGCGCGAGTTTAGATTTTCCTTGGATATCTTCCGTGAATTCCATCTACCGTCTGACAGCCAGCCCTGTCGGATGAGGTGTTGCTGTATATCGCCCAACTCACATGCCAAAGGGGTGCTCCACAGAACCTTAAGAGGGAGCGTCACAAAATGACCAATATCTTTGCGAACCATCTTCCGAGCCGCATCGAGGCCACTGGTCCTGTACCCACTGTTGGCAAGCTTCCTCTCGCGTAGTAGGGTGTCGGGCGCGTTGGTTGTGGTCTCTCTCGGGGGAGGTGTTGTAGGCGTTGTACCTGGGATCGGTAACTGACCCTCAGGGGGTGGGGAAGGGGTCGTAGGTGGTTGTCTCATAAGGGATGTGAGTCAGTGACTTGGAAGATCAAAGTCTTCAATCGAGCAGATGCCCCATCAGCTTTGTGCGTGTTTGTCTGATCGGGATCGGCACTTTCCGCTTTGTTCCCTGCGCACTGTGAGGCACTGTGTGTGTTGACAGTCCCGTCGGACGTTCACGCTCACCAGGCCTCAGTTCATTCCCCACTTTCCGCCGACCGCTTTAATGACGCAACACATGGAGTCACGATGCGTTTCAGATATATTTAATTCGTGGTAGAAAACCCTCGCCCCCTATCCTGTACCTATCCTGTACCGTCTGGGTAAAAAACAAATGCGCGCACAATTTTGTATTTTATGGGCAGATTGTGCCTGAACCCATGATGCGTGCATGTGCTGCGGAGTACCGTGTGCTCATGCGCGCACGAAACCCGAATTTGTGTACGACCCGAGCAAAATGTGCACCTTCAAGCACGATTGCACACTGGCAGGGCTGGTTGAGATTGCGTGCATCGGAGGCTTCGGTGTACGTACTCCCTGTGCCCAATGCCGCGGTCACGCATGTCTTCATGGAGACGAGCCTCGGGGCGGCGTTGTAAAAGCATAAAGCCTAGTCAATTTTAGTAGTACGGAGGATGGACTTGATGCATCGGAGGGGTACCTCTGAGACTTCGAAAGCGCGCCTGTCTCGTGCTTGTGGATGTTGACTTTGCCGTTGTAGAGTCCGGTCAGGATCCAAGGTTCTGTTGGATGGAAACCGACTCCTTTTACGCGGTCCGAGCTGGGGAAGAGTACCCGCTGTTGGCCGCTGGATCGTCAGCGAAGGGCAAGAGGGAAGAAGATCTTGGGCATGCGCGCTGACGTCTGGAAGAAATTTGGGGGCGTTGGTAGTGTGGAAGTATTCGACTTTCCCGACACATTCTGCAGAGGACGCGTTTCCTCCTACTTACCACCGCCTCCTTCCCACCTACCAAAGCCCCGCCACGCAACATGCCTGCGTTATCTCTGAGCATCCCGGGGTCTATCCGTCCCCTGCTGTTAGTCACGACGCCACGCGTCAAGTCTGACGTAGACGGTGTCGGCCTGCTTAGCTGTCTTGCCGAACTGAGACAACACACTTCCCGTTGACGTAGACCCGACAGGGAACCACTGTTGGAACGACGAGGAAGGCTGCAGAACACCTCGCAAGACAATCCACTCACCTAACCAGGCATGAGACAAAGACCACCGAAACACCGAGAGCACCCTTACGACCGAACTTGACCGCGACAGGATCGAACCGTTCATCACGAGAGGGAATCAAGGCAAAGTCGGCACCGCTGAACGGATATGGGGGTAGAGCAGTGGACTCGGGCTTGGAGTAGATACGACCCGGATAAAGCTCCATGAGGCGATTCAACTTCTCCGCGGCGAACTTCCCGTAGAGATCGATGACGGGTACTTTTCGAGCCTAAACGAAGATCAACCCTAACACCTTCGAGTGGAGAATAAGGGGAAGCTCACATGGAAGGCACAATATCAGCAATCAAATGGACACCCTTCTGCTTCGACCAACGACCGACGAACACGAACAGGTCGGATCTCGGGTCCTGTGTGATACCCGCCATTCCTGCGCCTGCCTCTTAAGTTCTGGTCGCTTTGCCTCCGCCTCCTGATCGATTGCGACATTCTTCGCAGAAACCGGCTTCGCGTCCAATGCCTCAATATTAGTGGGGTCAGGGTTTGGCAATGGATCGACGTGCTTGAGAGTCCAGAGAGCGGGGTAGCAAGCCCAAGGTCGTTTACCGTGTTTGTCCGAGACACCAGCAACACTGACGGAGTTTTGATAGACTGAAATGTACGAAGCGGCGGCATGGAGTAAGTTGAAGGTGTTTCCGAATTGGACACATTTCGTGCAATGTTCCTTGCTGATGTTGGACGCGGAACAAACTTCCTTCATTTCCTCCGTGCGAGGCGGCCACGGACCTTGGGACTCGGCATTGTGGGGGAACAGGCAGACAGGGGTGACCTTGGGTAACAGGTAAAGGGGAACGAGGGCGCCGCGGTAGTCATTGATATGGTGTATGTCGATATCCGGGTTACGATGGACCGTTGCAGCGATAGCTTGGTTCCAAGTTGAGTAGAAGATAGCTGAAGACAGGTCGTCCGTACGAGCGGGGTACGGATCAGCCTTGGTTTGAGCACGGAAGACGGGGGAATCCAAAACGACGTAGGTGATGTTATCCGAGATGTGTTTCTCAACCTCGATGAGTAGGTCTCTCCAAAGATGATGACCTCGATCAGCTCGCCAGGGGGATACTCGAGATCTTGACTTTAGGGACGGCCAAAATCAAATTGACGTCCGTCATCGATTTACTCATCAGACTCGACATGACACCGAGACCTCCAATCTTGACCTTGAGCTTCCAGTCGATAATCTCGTATTCGAGCGTCACGATCAAAACCTTTCTTCGCTTTTTCTTGTCCTCAGGCCAACCGATGATCTCCGTTTGTTTGTGGCTCGAGAAACCGAATATCTCTTTGGTGGATTTGCCGTCGTTGTCGTCTTCCTTGCTGACCGAGGCATATCCATTCGCGATGACACAGAATCGGTTATATTTGATGCCATAGTGGGAGAGCATGAAAATGTAGGCGGCAACGATGGCAGCGACTCAGATGGGGGGATAAAGAGGAGAAGACCATAAATGGCAGCGCTCGTGGTCTGGTAACCTCCCGGCTCAATGGTCCAGGTCATTGTCGCACTGTCCGCAATTAGGGTCCATGAGAGGTGAGGTTTTGGCGGGGCGGAAATGTTGACGAAGTTGATAGCCAAGGAGTTCGGGGGAAGTCGATCTAGGACACCATCGCCGTCGGTATCGCTGTAGAAGTAGTCGTCGAAGTCATAAACGTTGAGCTGAATAGATAAGGGCGATCCATCGATTCCATGATGTCGAGCATCCACTTTCCGTCATCGTTTTGCTTGAATTTCGAAGGAACGTCAGCATCGATGCCAAAGAAGCGGGGACTCGGTGGGGTTTGTCGTATGGGAAGTCCGCATGCATAACAGTAGCGACAGAGCTCGCAGCCGCCGACCAATCTGAGAGCGGCACGTTCAATCACCGGATTCTCAATGCAGGCAGGATCGCGAACTCACAGTTCACGACGACGTGTTTTCCTTCCCAGAAGAACTTCTGATTCTTGACTCAACGCCGACTTCGGAATGGTTGTGGCGTCTTCCCAATCCATCCAATCCGTCCGGTTCTTTCCGAAGTTGAGGCTGTACCTCAGCTTCTCGGCTCCGAACGCGCTGTGAGTGAACACAAGATTGTCGCCGCCCTCGGTGAGCGCGGCCGTGTCGTAGTCAGAGGAGTCCGGGAACACCATGACATTGTTCTTCTTGCCCTTCCGAAGGAGATGATCGGTAGCCTGGTCGCACAAGCGTGGTGGCTGGTCAGAACGGCGCAGGGAACTTCGTTATAGAAAAATCACTTACCCCTGTTCGAGCCCCGTTTTGGCTCTGCGGACTGTCGATCGTGATTGTCAGAATACCGTCCGCTGGTCCATCGCGTCCACATACGTGTATATGTACCCCGCAGCCAATTACACCAATCCAAGCTATCTTGACGCACCGCGCGCGTCGTGCACCGTCACCAACGCTCCTACTACAGGGGCCGAGCCCACCGTTGACTCACGGAGCCACCGAGCCCACCCCCCCGCAACAGGGGAGCCCAATTGACAGATCAGTACAGAACACGCAGAACAAGAACAGCGTAGGCACCGAGGAACACGCTGGGCCACAGAGGAGGCCACTGCCTCAATGAGCCCCACTGCCAGAGCCTCGCTCAAAGTCGCGTCCCTCAATACATGCGTGAGATCAACTAACATCAATGGAACCCGACAAGAGAAATGGCTTGAAGTAAACAGACTTATGACGGAACGCTGTGTTGGCGTCCTTGCGGTACAAGAGACAACATGACAGATGAACTGGAAGAGAGCTTCAGACATTTATTCTCGAGGAGACTCGGGCTGTATCATTCCGCGTCCCTGACTTCACAAAACGCAGCTGGAGTAGAAATAGTGCTGAATAAAACCGGTATAAGAACTGACAGCGGAACACATCGTACCATCATTGGAGGGAGGGCGATACTCACAGAGATCCCATGGCAAATAAGCGGTGCTCTCTGGATAGCCGCCGTTTCAAGATTACTCCTCATCCTCCTCATCCTCCGACGCTGACGTCGCATTGCCATCTGGGTCACCGCCATCCGAATCGTCAACAACGATCGGACGGGAGCGGGAGCCAAGGGGGGATTTCTTCCTTCTCATCTGCTTTGTTCTGGCAATCCCTACAACATATTTGTAGGGCGCGAGGGTCACTCTGTCAGAGGCTTCCTGAGTAGTGGTAGAGAACGATTTTTGAGCTGTATGCATTGTCAAACCTGACCCGGCTTGCTGAGGGGGTGCACACTTACACGAGCCATTCTGCTGGTGCGACCCCTGAGCTTCGGTATCCAATACTGAGACCAATGTGCCGTTGTCAGTATTCCGAGCGTTGGTGGGACCTGACTGGGTCATTCCAGGGCTGGTAGTCTGCGAAGCCATGCTACAGTCCTAGTTAATAAGTTGTCAGTGTTGGCAAGAACATAGCTGAGACTGGGATCACAGACAGCGAATATGATGTTACTCCCGACTCCGGAAAGGAGGATGGTTTTGTCCGTGACGAAGTGGACCCAACTCCTAGCCAACGAACGGCTCCGGTCCGATCCGACAGATCCGACAATCATGTGATCGCGGACGGAAAAGAGATGACGGGTCACGCCCGACGAGTACTGAGGTCCTCTAAGCTGTCTTTCGACCACCACCATCTCCCCTCCCTCCCATCTCCCTTTCTGATTGCCGTCCGCATCCGCACCTGTAAAAATTATTGCATCCCTTACGACGTGTCCTCTCATCCTCCGGCTGGGAGAAATCAGGGTACGTGCATATACTCCACCCTCAGTCTTTGTCTTCATCCTCTCGTTCCAGGTCTCGATTCCAGCCATGACGAACGGACCTCGGCGGAGGTCCCCAGAGAGAGAGTTTCATCCATCCCCAGGAGTTGCAAGATGCAATCGATACCATCACCCAACTTGAAAACGCCGACTAATACGCTCTACAATGTCTTTAACACTATCCCACTTTCCAAGACGTGCATACGCTCGCCACCGCCTTCGATATCGATGTCCGAAGGACCATCGACCACCATCTCCTAATACTTCAAGGTACCTTCTCCGGTGCTCCCAAGGCGGTGACACGTCGATCTACGCTGCTTTTGGAAGCCAAGATACCAACGAGGCCTATTTCGACGAACCCTGGAACTTGTACGACCCCCTACCCCATGTGTTGCACCCTCGTCCGGGCGATTACCGATGAACCCTTTACTCTCTCGTCCGCTCATCCTCGATCACAGCCCTGGCGTCCCATCATGGTTGTCCGGACCCGCACCTTGCTCCCCCATATCGCACTTGGCCTCCGTCGCCGTATCCACGCAATTCTCAGTATCTCGCGGCGTTCAAAGTCGCGGACCTCACATCTGGTGAAATGCTCAAAGGATTTTCCGGTGCTACCGGCCACTCTCAAGACATCATCCCCGCTGTCGTCATATCCGCTTCGTCCACTCGCGAACAATCTGCCCCGAACCCGGAAAAGGCTCTGAAGCGGTTTTTCCTCGCTGGATCGCGTGCGCAGGTCGCTCCTCCTGTCGCCTCTCTGGAGTCAAGCATCATTGCCGACTCTATTGATGGCAGAGAGGGCGTCCCCAGCCCAATGCTTACGGTTGTTGGACTGAATCTCAACGACTTAGGACGCCATGTCGCTGCGGACAACGAGTATCCAAGCTTTGCATCTCCTCAACAGTATCAAGGCATTCGTTATCACCGGCCCGTCTCGTGCTCCCCTCGGTCTTGTTACTGCTCTCCGCAAATTCCGTGCCCCCTCTGGCCTTGACCAGAACAAAGTCCCCTTCAAGCGCAAATCCGTCTTCCATGTCCAGCTCCTTCTCGTCGGTGTTCCGCTTCATGGACCTTGCCCCACGAATGCTATCGACGTCCCCTTGAATGGTAATCTCAAGGGTAAAGAGCTCTGGGAGGGTCGTGGATGGTGAGTGTAGCCACTTGCCCGGCGGGTCCGTGCGGCGGTAGGATTCCCGGAGGAAACAGAGCCGGAGAAAAAAGTTGGAACGTTTGGGTTGTTTGGAATCTGAGGGGGAGATCGCGCGTGCAGTCAGACCAGCTAAATCGAAACGAGGAAAACGAACGTGCGGAAAGTACGTGAGCGCAAACGATAACTCCCAACCAAACCTAAGAATTACCTTGCTTGCAAGGTTTCTGACCCCCTAAATTATCCCGCCTGAACGATCATCGTAGCATCTGTGCATTTGTTTGGTCTTGTTATTACCAGCGCTAAGGTTGTTTGGTAAAATAATCCCGTTGTCTGTCGATCGTGCTATCGTGGGCCGCGGGCGACAGAACGCGAGAGCTCTCCCACCGTGAACGTTTGGTCCTGTCCCAGGCAATGTTGAGGTCCCGGAGAGAAGTGGACCTGCTGAAAGGAAGGATATTGATGGGGAAATGGTCGGGCAACCCCATCCACCACTTCAATCCCATACGGTAGTAATCCGGTACGTCAACGCGTCTATATCAGTTATCCCCTCTGACCATCCTACAGACAACGTAGGCGCATCTACTGCGTTTCAGATTGTGTATCGACAACTCTGTATCCCGGCGAGAGCGTTGAACCGAGTGTTGCAACGGATGAAATCAAATCGAGCTGGAAGCATACTGTGTCTACCACGACCAAACTACTACTCCGTGGAGTGGGAGACTCCGCAGATGCCTTGCGTCCTTTTAAATCTGTCGCCCAAGGTTTCCGACAGCATCAAGGATGCCGATAAACTTGGTGGTCTGATCGAGGACATCCGTGACGTGATAATGTACTATCATGTTCACGTGTTGCACTGGTCATCCCCACCGTGTCCAATGCCGGCCCCAGACCCCGTTGCAAAACGATACCTACGACAAGACTTGCCAGCTCATCGTGAGTCTCACCCCCTAGTCTTCTGACTGCGGACTGACCGATGGACAGGAATCGGCAGACCTCGCCCTTCTCGACAGGACATATCACATCGCGGACACCGGGTGCCGCTGTGGGAACAGGGAGGGGTGTCTGAGGGGAATGGGGAAGGAAGACCTCAGGGAGGTCGAACGATGGTTGAAACGTTGACGGGTGAACAGGAACAATGCATTTTCTGGCTGAACGGCCTGGTGGGGACTGGGAAGTCAACCATTGCCTGAACATTCGCCGAGACGAGCTTTGCGGAAGGACATCTCGGCACTAGCTTCTTCCGTTTGCGAGATTTCAAGGACCAGAGCAGTCTTTAGGCAATCTTCCCGAAACTCGCCTTCTAGCTTGCCTATCGGTATCCACTCTTCCGAAACGAGCTGCTCTGCTCAAGGTCACTCACATATCGCCAACCTGAACACTATCTACTATTGAACCGCTCCGAGACCGCACCACCCCCACCCCGAACGTTTCAATCCTGTCTGACGTATTTGTTCCGTTTAAATCCATAATTTCTGCAGATATATATAGAGGGAATCATCGACAAAAAAATGCCGCAAGCAAGGTTCGTACCGAAAAAGTCGGCGCTTCTCTAGTACATACTGATCCACAGAAATCTAACCCCCGTCGTCTTCGTTTTGATCATCAAGACCATGGCCCCGAGTCGATAAAGATCTCCAGGCGTTCCGAATGAGGGGGTCCATAAAGCGAGCAAGACGCGCACAAGTGCGAGCTGGCTGATAAGGTCCGGGGACGATCTCGGGTGTACCTGTTGAAAGGCGGATGGGGACATCGGAGATTGTGATGAGGGCACGAAAGGTCTGACAGGTGTCTGTTCCATTGGGGATTGGGGTGCTGGGATCGAAACGGCAGAGGTGAGGGTGTCGAGAAAACGAAAGGTGGCGAGTATCCTGTGCGACCGACGTAACGACAGACGAGGGGGATGGAGAGATGGAAAAAGAGAAGGTCTGAGCGGAGAGCCCCTGGTGACGAGGCCGAGCACGGACGGCTGGAGGAAGAGGAAGGGGAGGCAACGAACGATTCCAAGCCGTGCAATGGTTCCCGGAGAGGCTGCAAAAAACTGCGGCTAGGTTAGCCCGGTGGTGGTTGATCTTGGAGGGAGGGAAGAATGGGGTTGAAGTCGTTGAAACGGACGGCAGAAGTGAAGTGGCTGGTGACATGCCTGCTCCAACTGGGGACCTCGGAGCTCAGTGTGGAAACAAAGATCGATCTCGGGGGGAGGGGGGGGGGGGGGTAGATGAATGGAAGGCAATTGGACGCGGGGAGCGGAGAGAGCTGACCGCGTACTTTGCAACTCTCGGGGGCGCTCTAAGGCAACCCGTTATCCAGCCTTGGCGTGCACGAGGCAAATTCGGTCCAGGCTAACGGAGGCTTGAGCGCTTGGAGAAAAATCGGCGGCAATAGAATGCGAGAGAATGTAAAAGTTGAATCTCTCACTTTGGTTAACCCCTGCCAAAAATTGACCCGTTCTTCCAACGATGTTGAGGAATGGCGAGCCCGGTAGAAGTCGGCGAGCAGGGAGCCGTCTTGACAGGCGGAGATTTTGCTTCTGGGGTGGTGAATTCGGCGAAGAGGTCTTGACATCCTTCTATAGCGGAAAGTCGGTATATATTCCCAGTCAGAACACACACCTGGAAGGCAGGGAGGATTGCGTGAGGTGACAGCGCTGAGAGCGAGGCGGACTTCAAACGAACCGCACGCAATCCGATCTTGCGAGTGAGGTTGAAACAGCGTGAGAAAAGGAGACGAAACGTGTAAGGATCGATGGAAAATGAGAAGAGAATCAGGACTAACCCGATTTCCACCGTAAACGAAATATCCCGATGATAACGGGCCTAACTTGCGAGCCCAGATAACGCGATGTTATTGGGCTTGAGAGTTGGGGAGGACGTGTGCTGTCTGAGCTCGTTGACAAAGCCAAAGATCCTGCTTAGACAAAGAGGTCAGTGGGTTGCTGATGAAAAGTGCATGCAAGTCAGTAGGTATTTGTTGAGGAACTAGTGACTACGCACCCGTCGGGAAGAAAACCCAACCAATCCTCGGTCTCCAATATCTCAACCGGCAAGGAGAACGAGTTGAAGCTTGAACCGGCGAGTCCGGGGCAAGCCGGTGGACATTCACGAAAGAATCACAGGTCAGACCTGGTGGAAAGAAAACCAAACCGAACCTTCGCAGTCTTCCAACGCTCCTAGAGGTAGACGAGAAGACACTCACTTCACCTCAATAAGCACATCCCTCTCCGACGAAGCGGCCCGAACACTCTTCTTGTCAGCCTTCCCCCTCAGATTTATCTTTGATATCTTCTTCTCCAACCGAACCGCTTTCGCTAGGTTCCTATCCAGCCCGATCATCTCCCGGCGGACGTGTTTGGCGTACCCATCTTCGTCCAACGCGTTGGCTGGGGAAGATGTCGGATGTTGAGAATGCGACATATGGACTAGATAGAACGGCGGGGGTGGGAAATGGTTTGAAGCAGCAGCAGCGGCTGGCCTACTACGAGGGAGTACAGCGAAAGATCGTTTGGGATAACGGCAACGAGGTTTGGAGGGAACGGAGTTGGTTGAAATCGACGAAGTGATGAACCGATTGCAGGGGATCGGCAGCTTGAGCAACGCTGCGGAACCGTTATATTGAACAGTAGAGTTGGCTTCTTCGCCGGTTGTCTGTGCCGTTTGTCTTGAAGTCAGACTACTACACGGCTATTTGATATTCAGAAAGTTTTTTGTGCATAACATTATGACCAGGACAATCTCGAACAAAAACGAGTGAATATCTATCGATCGAAGCGGAGGTGTTGGCCGTTCATGTTGAGGATCGCCGAGCGCGGGGGATCAAGCAACAAGACAGAGATGGCGTGATCTCAAGCAGCGGCAAGAGATTCAACAAAGTGACAGAGTGAGTGGCGAAGGGCGACAAATCGGAGCGAGAGAATGACGTACAGAGTGGGGAAGAGTGAGCACTGTCTGCGTCGTGATCCAGGAGCTTCAAGAGCCGGAGAAAATTAGCACCGCTTTTCCATCGGTTGCAGAGTGTGACGCGCCGGTGTGTCAACAAAGCATCGTTCCCCACTCCCTGGTAGGCTGGTATGTCTCAACGACCTCGTGTTCAAGTCGTCCTTCGCTGTCCTCGCCTTCCTTGACCTCTTGGGAACACCGGCATAAGGTGAATGCTTGTATGGATGCGAATGGATCTCCCGCTTTGGTTGTAGCAAAACGGGGTTCGCCTCTTCTAACAACGGAAGTTAATATTGAGGGGTGGCTAAGTGCGTGTCTTCTTGGCAGGCGTGTTTTGCTTCTTCAGGTAGTCGGTTCACGCGCTATCCATAGAGGTAGGATTCTTGGTAACCTGCAGTATCAGGAAGGTAACCTGGCCAGAACACCAAACGGAGGGGGTGCGTCAGCGTGCATTTGCAGAGGAGTGAAGAGTCACATACCCGTTGCAAGAGAATCATAACCCAAGCGTTCTGGCCCTCGAACCTCCGATATCTTGACGAACGAGAAGTGCTCGGCCAGACGACACCGCCGTTCTTGAAGAAGGCATGGATAGTTGTGTGAGATAAGTGGAGGAACGACGGTTGAGAATCAGTGGCGAACTGCAACAGAGTCGCGTGCGATCCGATCTTGCAGGCGAAGTCAAAACTTGAGTTGGCGAGTCCAGATACCGCCAACGGAGCGGTGTCGAGAGTAGAAGGCAAGGGGAGTGAGGGTTGTTGAGAACCGGAAAACTTTGAGAGGGTTATCACGCGCAGTCTGATCTTGCGAAAAAGTCAGACCCACTGAGTCTGAGGGGAAAGAGGGAGAGAAGCGATAGGCGAGGAAAACGTGAGTGCAACTCCCAACGGGTCAAAGGGATACACACCTGGTGTGCAGGAACCTGACTTAACCCCCGTAGTCTTCAAACCCTCCAGGATATTGGTCATCGAGATCAGTAGCTCCGAGCGGTACGGTTGTTTTCGGAGAAGGTGCAAAGGTGGCGGTGAAAGGTGGGGGTGCGGGTGGTTGACAAGAGAAGGCAGCCGGAGTTCAAATCGAAGTGATCGTCTGGTGCTTCAAGTTGTTGGTAAGCTGCGCAACGACGTGAGAACTCGGCTCCAAGCGGTGCTACCGGTCTTGGAGGGAATCAGCGGCGATAGGAAGTGGGGGACGTTGCGGTTGAGGTTGATAGAGCGGGTGCCCGATCGCGAAAATTTTCTCAAGATCTTGACATCGATCTTCTAAGTAGTACGTTGGACACATGCCATCCAGTTATGTAGTGCACATCGACCGTCGTATTATTTTGGGGTCAACACTTTATCTCGCCCCAGCCCCGAGCCCCCGGGTCAGTCTTCAATAGACCGCGAGAAGTCTGGAACGGGGCGGGGTTCCGTAGAACTTGTTCTCGTTCGCTTTCCAGCTTTGAGCGGTCGTTTATAGGGCCGCCGTGGCCACGTAGTCGAAGCGCTTGATAAGCTTGAGATTTTTCTGAGAGATAAAAACCAGTTCGTGGATGAAATTGAAGCAGCGACGCGGTGAGCGAGCAGAACAATCCCGGGTGGGCCCTTACTAGGGTAGCATAAACGTAGCGCTTTGCGCTAATCCGACATCTCTGCGTTGGTAAGTCTCTTCTGTCGTCCCCTCATCGAGCCAACGCCTGTGGTCTTGTCTTGGACACCGTACCGTGTTATCTTGCGGCCCCTAGCGCCCCCGGGTTATGATTACGTTCTACGTCCGATCTTTCCATCGCCTTGCGAACGCCCGTGACCCTAGTTGTATATATACGATGTTTCGAGAAGGTAAGCCGCATTTCTTTGTTCTCGCGTTGTGGTCGCTTTTTTGGCGTTGATCTCGGAGACTACTTTCTAGACGAAGTCACCATTCTCTCGCCTGTGAACTACTTTCGGCAGTTATAGGAGAGCAACTTTAGATTGGACAGAACGCGGAAGGGTTCTGGAGGTAGAGGTGAGGGCAACGCGTGGGGCACGATGCTAGGGCCTTTAACTGGACGACCCGGTGTGACGTGTTATCCTCTGTTATTTAGTCCCTCCAACAGTGTTTGCGGTCTCATCCAAAGCGGACGGACGCGCGTATCCTACTCTATGTACATCTTCAATAAGCATCGCCATTCCTACCAAATCCGCCAGATGTGAAGAAAAGGAGTCAGCGACTGCCAACGCCTGCCGATGCGGCTGTTTTGCCGCTCCCAGATGCTCACTACAACCTCACTGCAGCCTTATCAACAATTCCAACCTTCGTTGCTTCCGGCAACAGCTGCTCCATCCACTTCACTCCCCATCTTTTTTCCACCGGCGGTGGTTCGTAGTAAAGGATTTTTGGGCGGATAGAATGGGACTCTGACAATTGCATGAAAAGCCTGTCCAGATCCAACCACCTTTCATGGAGGGTCGCTCCGAGTGCGTCCACAAAGTTGGTGTAGTATGGACGGTTCCTCAACACGTGTAATGGAGTCGATCTGTTGCGGTGGATAGCACTGCCATGGCTGATGAAAACCAAGATCTGGAGATTTTCATGCTCGGGTGCCACGGTTTGAAGCGTTTCGATAACCCATTTGACATCAGGCTCCCCACATCGGAACTCCAACTTTTTGAGGTTTCGTGCCCTCGAGATGTCAAGTCGTACGTGGGTATGAGCTGGAAAACAAGTTAGTTGCACATACCCATGGAAGTTTCAAAGGGTCGCACTTAAGTAGACGCCAAGAGTTTCAACTGTAGGTAGACATTCCTTCAAAATGGCCTGTGTCCACTTCACGTCTTCTGGATTATCGCCACGACATTCCAGGTCAAGCCTCCGGGCACGGATGTTGCCATTTAGAGACAAAATCATGGGCGCCATCAGCATGAGACCGCCGCGAATCCTGAGCTTCAAAGTTCCAGTGAGAACGGGGAGGATCAAGGGCGGAGGGATGGTTTTGCTGCCATCGTCGGGTGGACAACTGGCGTCATACCAACCGTAGTCGTAGTCTTCGCGGTTAAAGCCTCGGATGTTTACTTCCAAGCTGTGTAGAAGGGGGAAGGTGAGGGCCAGCTTGAATATTCGGGACGAAAACATGCCCCTGGAAACGATGTGGAGCGATTCGAGTGCAGGCGAGAACGCATACAAGGGGATCAAGGAGATGTGGGTATCGCGGGTTTCGGAACTATGGCTCGAGTCCATCTTGAAGCGCCGAACAGAAGCGAACGTTCGGATCCACCCCACGTCCTGCATAGTAAAATGGCAAGGGTATTTGATGGAGAGTGTTTTGGTGTATTGGGCAGGGGAGGTTGCTGGGTCCAAGAACGTGTCCTTCCACGATTTCAGGTGCATCTTGTTCTGAAATTCAATACCAGCGAAGAGGCGCTTCCGTGTGCGTTCGATCCACGATTTTGAGGCAAGGCAGCAACTCCTGAGTGCTTGCTCATCGTCGTGGAGTAGATCAACGATATCCTCGAGAATTTCGGGCGCAAGGTGTCGGCTTGACATTGTGGAACCGCAATAAAGCGTTTCAGGGCCCTGCGTTGGGAGGGGTCAGCGTTCATGGGAGAATGGATAGGGCAAATGTAACAAACAGCGATCTTCCCAGGACGTAAGCTTCGGGTCCTCGTCGAGCCGCGGCTTGTAGTCTCAGTCCTGCAAAAAACTGCTCGATCACGCGAACGAGAAGAGATGATACGAGGGATGAATGCGCAAAAGCTGAGGTCGAAGGAATAAACTACAGGGGAAGATCGTGCGTGCGGAGAAAGGTGTGACGATATGACTCATCAGCGCCCATAGGTGTCCGTTTCCTCGATCGCCGCGCGTGTCTGATGGCCGGCAATGCCACAAAAAAGACTGCAATTGAATGCGTACAAGAAACAGGGCCGACACGCGGCAGAGGCTGGGACTGAAGCCTGCGTTGGAGCAGACGCGGCCGGCTCCATTCAAAATACGAAATGGCTACGCACAGCTGTTGTAAATCATATACAAATGCCGCCAGTCGGGTTGTAGATAGCTGAATGCCATTAATAGTACTTAGCGACATGGACGAGAAACGATTAAGCCAACCTGGACATTAATCAAACCCCACTCAGTTCGATAGTAGAGGAACACCAGGTGCGACAATCCACTTGTGAGCCGAACAAATCATCATTAGGTGATAACAGGCGTTTAGAAAGCGAGTGTAGCAAGCTCAGTGCGCGGAAATGAAGGGCAAACGCTAAGGGACAAACGAAAACCCAGGTACATCTTATATATGAAGTGTAAACAAAGGGAATAAGATGTCTGAGTTAAGCAAGATATTGTTTACGAAAGACAAGAGGACACAAAGTCTGTTGTCTACGAAAAAGACATACAAGGAGTAATGAGAACGAACAATAGTAGGGGATCAATTGGAGGCAGAAAATATCCTGACATGTCGGCGCTGCTGATTAACAGTTAGTTAGCTGTGGGGGTGATGAGTTGGTGTACCCACTAGGCCGTATCCCAAGCTTCCATCTATCTCGCTCTCAATTGGCGGAGCAGTTGCTCCTCTCCTCCACCTCTCTCATAGATTATGGGATAGGACAACAGCTCGTGGTTGACCTGGAGTGTGTCGAAATGGATCTCCTCCAACCATATGTTAAGAAGCTCCACTGTGTCCGTCCTGAGGTCTCTGTCCCAGAGTAAAGCGCTGATAACATCGGCTTCGGTCAGCCACCTTTCTGCGAAGTCAGGGAACATCTTCTCGAGGTCAGCAATCGGCTCGTCCATTGGCAGTAGCGAGGGAATAGCAGGAATATGGGGATGTGGGGTGTGGGACGTGGGACGTGGGGAGAGGGATACGGACACAGCAGCATTACTTAAAAAGAGACACCTGCGTGATTTAGTTACGTACACCATATCCCCCTTTATGTACTTCCTCCACCTAGAGCATCTCCGCTACGTAATTCAACTCGAAGCTTCTGACATTTATCGCTGTTTCCCCTAGCGCCAGCGATCGTTTCTGCGTTTGAATTCAGCGAATTCTGGCTGGTTACGTTTTGATAGTAAATTCCGAAGGCTCTCGTCACACTTCCATTGCGCCCGACCACAGGCGTTTCCAGGGTCTTTTCCCTATGGTGGGCGAATGCGTCGTGCTCGTTTTCCGAGTGCCGAATTACAACTCCGCTGATGCGCGTGATGACATTTTGTTACCAGTTGTAATGGTCACTACGGACTACGATTTCGTTTGATATTCGCCCATATGGTCACAGTCAGTGAAGGTTTGAGATAGTTTGCCGAATAGTTGTTGCTGGGTTAGTCCGATGGTTTCACACCCGTTAATGTGGATCGCGTTATCTGGAAGGCTGGTTGGAAGTCGTTTGTGGAAAAGGTGTCAAGGCCCTCTAATCGTGGTCTCCAACAGGGTTCACAGGGTTCAAAATTGAATTGCTGTTCCTGCCCGACCCACAAGTTGGACCGGAAGTGGAACAGCCTGCTGCTCGTCTCGGCTCCTTTCTCTGCCCCTTTGCAAGAAAACGCCGCATCTTCATGAACAAAGCGGTGTGGACACTGTGGGGGTTTACGTATAATCGGAGTTCCGTCGGAGCGCAGTTTTACGGAGCTCCTTCGGCAATGATTGCACCAGGGCGCGATAAGGATCGGTCACGCGTACAAAAGCGCGCAAGAAACGAAGCGTGCGTCCAGCTCAAGCGTCATCGTCGGATCCGCTCGCCCTTTGTCTTCTACTTTGTGTTCCAAATGCCTCGACAGGCCACCACCGCGGCTGCCATGACATGCGCTCTGTCCTTCCGAGCGCCCACCTTGAAGGAAGAGATACTGGCGACCAACGAGCGGATGAGAGCGATAGGTATGTCCCACGCACGTTAGACTACACGGCCTACTAACGCGGCGCAGTTGGCAAAGAAGAAGGCCAAGGCATCAGGTGCGGGAGGAAGGTCATGACCAGAGCCGCAAAGGATTTGGTCCGTCAGCACTTGGCAAGCGCTGGGCCTTTGAGCGATGAAGAAGCAAAAACCCCGTCCAAAATGCGGCCTTCCGACAAGGAGGACGACTACAGTTTCGTGAGTTATTTCAAAAAGCCACCCACTGCTTGTGACTGACAGCGGCTCTCGCCAAACGCAGTGGTGCTCCCTCTGCACGGACAGGAACACGGAGATCCTGCTGTGTGCTGGGTGCCGAGTCGGTGTGTGTGTCCAGAATATCGACGAAAGGCACTCTGGCTGCCTGGCGCCCCATGCGGCACAAAGACAGGAGGGCTTTGTGTTTTTCTGCCCATACTGCTGCAGACGAAAGAACAAGGAGTTTCCCGTGAGTTTGGAGTTTATTCGAAAGGACCTACGAGTTAACTGCCTGCAGTTTGTAAGGATGTCAAATATGTCCCTTCCAGCCCAAGATTCACTGTTCTATCGATACGACCCACCGGTGATTCTCGTCAACCTAAAGCTTGCGAAGGATGCCGGAGATGCCATGGCTTCCATCCTCCCAGAGATGAAAAAGTGGTATAAGGGGAACAGCGAAGCGGTAAGCTACCCTGCTAACACCTCGCGTTTGGCGTTTCCTAACCCGTCCCAGCTTCACGTCGTAGATGTCCAGTTGGGTGCGAGGCGGAAGGCGGCGGACAAAGTTACGCAGTCGTTTTTGAAGACAAACCCCCTCGCCAAAATAGTCATCATACTCGATACGCACACTGCCCAGGATGGCCAGTTCATCACCAAGATTACAAAGAACTCGATGGAGTCTGACGTTTTGGGACCGGTGCGTTACAGAAGCCTCAGGGTTTTTACTTACTGACGTGGTCAAGATTCTTCAAAAACACCTTCCAACCGAGCTGGCAAACATTCTGTCCAGCGAATCTGGCGTAGAACACGGGCACAGAACGTTCATTGTCAACATTTCGTGTGGGGAGAGTGTCAATAATTCCGTCACAAAGAATTTGATGATGGCCGGGTGAGTGAATTCGTATAAACTTTGCTGGCACGTAGCTTACTTTGACATTAAAGTCACTGTGCAGAAGTGGTGTTGTCTTTCTCGGCCAAAGCAGTCCTTCCTGCGATGGTCTGCGGCCCGCTTGGCGAATTCATTGCCAAGTGGGTTGCCACCACGCTGCCGCTTTTGTCGATTATTGGCCAGACGATGACTCTTACTTACGTCGAGCGGCAGGGCCCAGTGTTCTCCAGCAGGTCCTTCGAAGACTTCACCCTGGTGAAGAGCAGCGCTCTAATGGTAGGGGGAAAAGCCCTTAACTGTGGTCACCCTTGCTCCGCAACATACCTTAGCAAGTCGAAAAAGTTAGGGAACGGGAGGCGCAGGTGGTACGTCACTTGCCCTGGTTGCAAGTGGGCGACCAGTTACGGAACTCCGGAGGATGCACTCATTTCAAAAGAGGATGCGAGCGTAATCATGAAAGTCCCCGGTGCTGATTACCTGCGCACGCCGTTCCCAGTCCCCATCAAGGTGCTCCAGTGGTTCCCGCCTAAAACCGCGCCATCGACGTCTACCTCATCCCGCACCTCAGCAAACACCTCGGCCACCAGCTCGGCACATCCCTCTCCCCCTGCAACGCCAGTATCTACTCACGACGAGCTTCAGAACGACCAGGCAAATTCCGATTCCGATTTATCCGGGCTAAATTCAACGCCCAAACAGCGAACGCCGTTTGCTGTAATGACGGTGGGCGACATGGTCCCGAGGCGTACCAAAACGCAAGTTCCCAAGAGGGCTCGGGTAGACTCTTTGGCACCGGAGCATGCCGTCGATCGAGGAGAAGGTGGCTCAAGAACCGTCCAAAGGAAGAGGTCGAGAAGCTGTGAGTTGTCAAGATTTTCACGGATTTTTAGCGCTAACCGCCCAGCAGAGGCATATCGTACGGGCTTGGGTCACTGAAAGAACCGGCCGTAATTTCTCACGATACGCCCGTCTCACCCCGTAACGACTCTTCCCGGTTCACTCAAATTCTCAACATCCTCGCGTTCGTTTTGCGTAGTTACTTGTTATCCGCTATCTTTCTGCAAGAATAAAATTCGTACCGGCCATCGGCAGTGGGTACATGATCTACAGATGCATATAGAGGATGCACAAACTATCACCCCAACGCTATGCGAGCAAGGTTCGTGCCGACAGCAGTCGGCGCTTGTTATGAGGGCTTCCCGGTGTTTCAAGAAGTGCAATTGCAACAACAGACCCATGCGTTGCACAAGAGGGTTGCGCTTACCACCCGACGAAGCGCAATTTGTGACGTTGGTGTCGAAAGCTTTTGTGCCGCTGAGGCGATCAATAGCTCAGAAACTGGCTTCAACCCCAGTACGAGCTGCTCAAAGTAACCTTTGAGCAAGCGCGTGAGAATGCGCAGAGCAATCTCAAATTTCCAAACAGGTTTTTGGAGGAAGAACCAGGTCGAGGTCCTCAAAATTCCCTCAAAGGGCTCTGAGCGCATGTGTGGGAGCAGGTGCACCCTTACGGACGGCCACCCAATGCTGACACAGTCCAGCTGCCAGTGCAAAAGGCGGAAGCCGGGGTTGTTTTAGGTGAATACGCCACACGACTTCGGGAAATCCTGTAGAGGTATTTCGGCTTCCTGGAGTGTGGCAGACATGCTGAGGTCTCAGGAACTCTGGAGCGTGATGAGGGGAGCGAAAGCCCAGGTGCTTCAGCACCTGTGCCTCGGAACATGCCGAAGGGCGCGAAAGTCTCGCTCTTCTCACCTTCCCGTGTGCACAGGAGGGGAGAGACCAGGTGCTGAAGCACCTAAATCCTGGGATATACTGGAGGATGCGAAAATCGCATCGTTTCCATTTCCCCGTTTGTGCAAGGAGAGAATACCCAGGCGCTTCAGCACTTGGGCCATGGGGATGTACCGGAGGGCGCAGGAGTTGCGTTGCTCACACCTCCCCGCTTATACAGGAGGGGAACGCAGGTGCTGGAGCACCTAGATCATGGGGTGTGCTGGAAGTCATGGAAGTCGCGTCGTTCCCATCTCCCCGCTGATGCAGGATCAGAACACGCAAGTGCTTCAGCACCTGGGCCCCGGGCGTACTGGAGGACGCGGAATTCGCGTCGTTTGCGCCTCCCAGCGTGTGCAGAAGAGAAAACCCAGGTGCTTCAGCACCTGGACCGTGGAAGATGAACGCGTGAATAAAGGAGCCGTGGTCGTAATCCGATCAACTTCAAAGGATCGTGTTTGGCTGTGTTTGTACATAACGCGTAGCGAACCTCAACTCACGTGACACGGCACGTGACCGGAAACCGGCAACTCTGCTCATGCCGTGGGTGGGTGACGGTTTCAAATTGATTTCGATTTCTCCTGGAAGAAGAATACTAACTATCACAACGCATCCACAGCAAGAACGTTGAGTTATACGCACAGAAATAATGCCCAGCGCGATGTTCTTTCGATTACTAAACAGGAAACATTAGAAACCCAATATTTCACGCGGAACCACCGTCCTGGAGGTTGTAGAGTGCCGCCTTTTCTCGGCGACCAGCTATCCCCAATTAATTATGAGGGTCAAGGCGCGGGCTGCGGTAGTCCGGATCAAAAAACCGTCGATCATCAAATTTTTTTTTTTGAGATCGATAAGTATAGCATGCCTTGAACCGATTAACCCTTATCGCCACCGATCAACCCTTATCGCCACCGACCAACCATTATCGCCGCCAATAAACGTCGATCGCCTCGTTCTACCAGACTCCTCTTCCCCTCAGCGACCATGCCCCCAAAAGCAAGATCAACAAGGAAACAAGGCGCTTCCTCGAAACCCTCGACGGCCCGAGCCGTGCCCACCAAGAGCAAGGGCAAGGGAAAAAGCAAAGTCACTACCCCTCCAGACCCCACCTCAGATGACGAACCGCCTTACAGCATGGGCGGCCCA
>Ga0307510_10000956_pt1 | contig 30528 bp, 18 predicted proteins | sample 12_EM_MG_FD_207224 | JGI IMG/M metagenome (GOLD analysis project Ga0307510, IMG submission 207224) | Populus trichocarpa ectomycorrhiza microbial communities from riparian zone in the Pacific Northwest, United States - 12_EM | ecosystem: Host-associated > Plants > Roots > Unclassified | place... | reverse complement strand
TTAGTAATTAGACTTTTCATTCACCTTTGAGAGTTATATCACCTTTGTTGCAGTCTGTGCTACAAAATGATATTATGCTATATAAACAATGGTTACCATCTCATTGTTTTTGCTTGTTTTCTTGGTATCTTTCTTCTGACATTCTGTTTCCCATTGTTTTTCATTGACCACAATACACTTTTCATCAACTATGCATTTAAGTCTCTTCCAAAATCCTAGAGTCTCCTAATGTTGTAAACCTGATACAAGCTGTGGAATGACTGCTGAATGATATTGTCGTACTCTAGTGTTTCCTTATCCTAGAGTCCCCTAATGTTGAGGGCCTAATTTTGGAAGCTACTGAGTGTCATTGTAGTCCTCAAACATTTCCTTATGCTTATTGTTTCCTGGTCTCATATATTCATCTCTTTTTCCCTCTCAGGATGAGATAATCTATATTCATCGAAAATGGGTACCAGAAAGGGAGTGGAAGATATTTCCCCAGAATTTGCACACCCAGTTTCATGGGAGAGAGATGCACTCCTTATGCTTTGTTTCTAAAAATACACTTGTTGAGGCAAATGGGAATGATTTTCAGTTTGATAGATCTAGTTGGATTGCTACTGGGTGTGAGGATGGAACTGTGAGGTTGACTAGGTAAGTATGTATGCAAGTAATTAGTTGCCACTTTAATTGAAATCAAGTGAGTTTTTAATGACATTGTTGTTGGTGGGTCGCAAGAACACTGACATTTCTCTCCTCTTATGCATATTTAGAGTGTTGGCCTCCACTATTTCTCACAGCACTTCATTTCTTCCCCTACCTCAACCCCCACATTTTTATTCATTTTTTTGTCCAAATGATTTGTCATTTCTTGGAACCAAACACGGGCAGGTAATTTTGTGATTGGTGTAGGTATATTCCTGGAGTTGAGGGTTGGCTTACATCAAAATTGCTTGGGGAACATGTTGGTGGATCTGCTGTGAGATCAATATGCTCAGTATCAAAGATGCACATAATTGCTTCGGACTTGACCAACTTGTCAGATTGGACAAAGAGACAAAACACTTGTGCAGGGGACATGGATAATCCTTTCTTGTTGATCTCGGTTGGGGCAAAGCGGGTGCTAACTTCTTGGCTACTGAGAGATAGGAATCTAGACAAGGAAAATGTATTTATTGAACAAGAAAAAATGGAAAACGAAAATGGCTATAAGTTTTCGTCAGAAGTATCCTCATTGATGTCTTTCAAATGGCTGTCAACTGACATGCCTCCCAGAAATTCCAGTTCTCGTGGAAAAACAAAAGTAGCTGAGAACATACAAGGAATAACCAAAGAACTTAATGTGAATATTGATGTAACATCAGGACCACTTTTACTGGAAAAGGGAGAGGGATATTCAAAAATTTCTTATGATGATAAGTATGAGGATGACTGGAGATATCTGGCTGTCACTGCTTTTCTGGTGAAGTGTGCTGGTTCCAGGTGAGATGGGACAGCTTTAATTTTTGTGATGATTTTATCCTGGCACCGACTTATCCAAGTACAATGAAATAATACCTCCATCTATTTCCTTCAGGTTGACTGTCTGTTTTGTTGTTGTTGCTTGCTCAGATGCAACACTTGCACTGCGAGCTCTTGTTTTACCACATCGGTTATGGTATTCATGACGACAACTGTAAACCATTAATTGGTGCTCCTAAATTGTTTTTAATTTAGTTTTTTCTTTTCCCTTGGGGAAATCACTTTTTATTCTTACTTCCTTGCAGGTTCGATGTGGCTTTGTTGGTTCCTCTATCATCACCAGTTTTAACATTGCAGCATGTCATCATTCCTAGCTGTTTGCCTTTTGAAGGTTTAATTATATGACTTGCTGATTACTGTTAGAACATGGCATAAAAAGTGCTATTAAACTCCCTGTCCATCAATTAATTATGTTTTGGTATTTTGTGGTATTTTAATGCCAAATTCTTACTTGGAGTTATTAATTTCTCATGATTCGCAGAGAACATTCGAATTGGAAATGTGTATATTGTGATCAGTGGAGCTACAGATGGAAGTATTGCCTTTTGGGATCTAACTGACAATATTGAGGCTTTTGTTCAGCGGTTATCAACACTGAACATAGAGAAGTCCATAAATTGTCAAACACGGCCACGCACTGGAAGAGGAAGTCAGGGTGGACGATGGTGGAGAACATTAAGCAGCGGTGTGCCTAAAAATAGACCAAGTGATGGTTTAGTTGCAATAAAAGCTGGAGAGAGGACTAACTGCAATTTGGCAAATCATCCTATGAATGAAGCATCAACAGCAGTAAGTGACGCAGAAAACTGCACAATAGTTTGTTCTCAAGCTGTAGACAACACACATCATGAACCAGAAGTGAATAGTGTCAATTCCTTGCCAGGAATATGTGAAATAAGGCCTTTCCATGTCTTCAATAATGTTCACCAATCAGGGGTCAACTCTCTTCATATTTCAGACATACAGGATATTCAAAGTTCTGAAAATGGTTTTGCATTCAGTGTAATAAGTGGAGGCGATGATCAAGCACTCCACTGTCTTAAATTTGATTTGTCACCATTATCAACAGGGAAGGATTCTGATGTCGTGACATCAAATCTCATCAATTTATTCACTAGTTCTGAAAGCATGAAGAATAATTGTTGTAGACAAAGCCAGACAAACAAGTACAGGATCAGATTTTTATATCATGACCGAATCATCTCAGCTCATAGCTCTGCCATAAAAGGTAAAATAGAAATTACTTCTTCAAATGAGGGAAGTTTGTGTTGTTGTTTCATTAATGTCTTTGGTCTCATGTTCACGGCTGTCCAAATGTTGTTACTATAGATTTTCCAAGTACTCATCCCCTCTTTAGTTGCTGGTTATTTATTGGAAACCATGGCTGATAAGTCTGTGTTTCCGTGGATATAGAAGGCTTCACAGTTTGTTTTTCCTTTCTATAACCCTCCATACATGGTGCATCTTTTCAATCATGTTCTTTGTAATGTTGATTTTATATATTTTGGTAGTCTTTTTCTGGCATTTGCAGGAAAAATGTGAACCATATGGAAATTTTGAGCAAGGTCTTCTCTAGATTTGATGTATTGGACGCATTTGTTGTGGCCATTGACTGATTGAAATTGGTTTTGTTTCATGAAGGTGTTTGGACAGATGGCATGTGGGTGTTTTCTACTGGTCTTGATCAGCGCATCAGATGCTGGCTTCTTCAGGATAACTGTAAATTAACTGAACAAGCTTATTTGATCATTAGTGTGCCAGAGCCAGAAGCACTGCATGCTAGAGCTCGTGGCAGGTGAGCATAGCCAGTTATGTGCATCACAGCTGCCAGCATAAGCATTTTAGAGTTATGATTCTGATTTTATGATATGACTGTTCTTTGTATCTTTTTTGTCTTAATTCAGGAACCACTACGAAATTGCAGTGGCTGGGAGAGGAATGCAAATGGTTGAGTTCTCTGCGTCTTAGGCTGTGGATGGGAGAGATGCAGGTGGTTTTGACAATTGGGTTCTCCCTCGTTAAAACTTTTGACAATGGTGCTAATTGTCTTGGTATGACCATGTGCACCTTAAAGTCTCCTATGTTTAACACTCAATGTTGACATAGTGACGTGCTGAACATGCCAGCTGGCTCTTCAACACTCAAAGGCACAAGTTGGGGGGATCAATTTTTGAGAAAATGGTTCCTGGCAAAACGAGGTCTGTAGCCTGTTTTCCATTCTTTCTCATATTTCCAATTTGCTTTTCACCCCCATTAAGAGAAGGCTGGGCAAATTTCCGACAAATAAGCGACAAGATCCCATTGACCTGCATAATTTCAGAACCAAAAGAGGACCGGGGATCTATCTGGGGTTTACATGTAAATCAAACCAGTTTTTTATTTAAGATTTGGTTTCATTTTATAAGTTTGAAATTTCATTGTATGTGGGTTTTGAATCATTGAATTCAGTAAATTCTTGGCATAAATGCACTTAAAGCTTATGTTACAAACGACAAGTATCAGTTGCCTGACTGAAATGTCCAATGCATCACGGTTAAGTTCACTTCCCAGGTACAAAGTTGGTGGCATAAGCCCAAGCATTGTTGTTCACAGGGTCAGCAAGATGGTCGGCCAGGTTCTCTAGAGGTCCCTTCCCAGTCACAATGGCCTGCACAAAGAACCCAAACATGGAGAACATGGCAAGTCTCCCATTCTTGATTTCTTTAACTTTAAGCTCTGCAAATGCCTCTGGATCATCAGCAAGCCCCAAGGGATCAAAGCTGCCGCCTGGGTACAAGGGGTCGGTGACCTCACCGAGGGGGCCTCCTGCAATGCGGTAACCCTCAACAGCGCCCATGAGGACTACCTGTGTTGCCCAAATGGCTAAAATGCTTTGAGCATGGATTAGGCTGGGGTTTCCCAAATAGTCAAGACCACCCTCGCTGAAGATTTGAGCACCAGCTTTGAACCACACTGCCTCGCCGAACTTGACTCCATTCCTGGCAAGAAGCTCGGGGAAGACACATCCCAAAGCTCCAAGCATTGCCCACCTAGAATGAATAACCTCAAGCTCCCGGTTTTTGGCAAACGTTTCAGGATCTGCAGATAGCCCTGCGGTGTCCCAACCGTAGTCACCAGGAAATTCACCAGTCAAGTAAGATGGAGGCTCGCCAGAGAATGGTCCAAGGTACTTGACACGGTCAGGACCGTACCAGGGGCTCCCAGAAGCAGCTACCTTTCCTGCTGCCTTCCTCATTGAGACTCTGCCATTGCCACCGCAGGTGGCTGATGAAAACTCAGTGATTCCATTTAAAGGAACAGCTTTGCTTGTGAAAGTAGATGAAAGTGTCATGCTTGCCATGTTTTATGTTTTAAGCAGAGGGTGGAGTGGCTGCTGCTGTTCCTTGTGAGTTGATTGATGAATAGGGGATAGGAGAATCACTCTTTTATAGGGTCTGGTGAGGTCCACAATCCTATCCATGTGGATTTTCCTCATTCTCCTCATTGGTTGATGAGTTTATTGTAGGTATGCAAAAATCTTATACACTCTCCTAGCCAGTCGACGAGGGCTAGGATGGATTTTGCTTAAATAATTGAGAGATATCCCCAGCCTAATCTAAATTTATTCATGTGGTCAAAATTTAAATTCTTCTTCGTATTCATAAATAACGAATTCTTAATTATTCTAATGACATATTAAATTAAAAAAAAAAAAACAGAACATAAAGGCCTAGAGCATATGGATTTGAATGGTATTTTTATTTTTATTTTTTATATTCTTGATTTTTTTTAATTTTATCTTTTGAAATTATGTTGATTGATGATTGAATTTTATAATTTGTTTTATGTTAATTTTTTTTGGGTTTTTAAATATCTTGTTTTTAAAATATCAACATTGAGTTGATTATTTATTTAGTAAAAAGAATTTGATTTAAATGCTTGTAAAAAATAAAAAATGAAGAGATAAAAATTGAAAGTAAGGTGAAATTGAAACTTTTTTTTGTTTTTTATTTTTTTTACTTTGGTTATTAATTTCTTTTCAATTTTATCATTTCACACCATGTGGTGATTTGGCTTGATGATTTGTTTCCTATTGCTTTCTGTTGGGTTATTGTAATATCAAAAAAATCCTGATACTGGGTTGGTTCTTGATTTTGCAGTAAAGAATTCAATTTTCTTGGTTGTGAAAAATTATATAAAAAAAATCAAAATTAAAAACTTGATAAAATAGTAGCTTTTTCAGAAAAAAAAAATAGTGTTAGTGCCTTTATTTTTTTGTTGTTGAAAACTTAGTCTTGAAATTTGTCCTTTTTTTTAATCATTTTAGTCTGGAAATTATATAATTTAGTCAAAAACTTAATTTTACTCATATTTTAGTTTTTAAATTTGAGAGATGAGATGATTGTTAGAAACAAAAAATGATAAATAAAGAGGTAGGTTGGTTTGATTTTAGTTATAAAAATGGTGAAATTTGGTGTCAATATTTCTCTTAACAAGAGTAGTGTCATTGAAGTGTTATTAGACAATCATATGACTTGAAAACACTGATTAGGGTTGTGAGGTTTTGTTTGTTTGATTTTTTTTTATTTTTTAATCAATTTGAATATTTGTTTTTTTTTTAGTTGGAGAATTAGTTGCCTTGAAGTTAGAAGAATGTTTTTAAATAAAAATATGTTAAAAATTGAGTATTTGGATAATAAAGTTTTCATAGCCTACTTTTTTGAGCAACCTTGTGGTGCTCAAAATTTAGGCATGTATATGATGTATTGTCGGTTGCAATTTTTTTAAAAAAATATTAGATGGACCATCCACCAAATTTGAAAAGAATTTTAATAAATGAAGGTACAACGTGTTAGGCTGCCTAGACTTGTAGGTTTGACTTTTTTTCCTTCAATAATTGATATTTAAATTTTTTAAAATTAAATAATTTTAAATATAATGTATATAATTTCTTTTAAATTCTTAGATTTATTAAGATTTTTTTAGATATTATCTTATGAAATTGTATTTAATTTTTCTTTTTTCTTGAACAATTGTTTTATTTTTTTTGTACAACCCACCATAATTATTTTTTTATTTTATTCAGTTGTTTAATTGTGATCACTTATTTTTATTATCATATAATTAAATAAAAATATTTTTACAAAAAAATAAAAATAAAAAAACATGTTAATAAGATAAAGGGGTTTTAGCTCGTAAGGTATTTTTTTAAATTTTTATTTTAAATCATTTTTATTTTTTAGATGTGTCTTCTAATGCTTTTGGTTTTTATTAAATAAATAACATTAAAAAAACATTACATTTTATTAAATTAACGATAAGAAAATGAAGACTTCAACTAGCTAATTATTTTGTTTGGATGGAATTTAAATTATTATTTTTCTTATAAAAAAAATATTAATATCATTTAATAAATTTAAAAAACTAAAGGCTTTTTCCCAATATATAATTTAGTATTTTTATCTATACCCATTTCTGAACTTCACGACTTCGCTTGTAGTAGTTAGTCTTTAGATAAGCTCATGAGAAACTAGTTGAAGGAGACATTTCTCAAGCGAGAAGAACTCGAGCCAATGGAAGTCTCGGCATCATTACAGTCAATTAATGCTGCTAGTTTTTCCTCACCCAAAAAATGAAAATCTATCAAATAAAAAGCATTTTCAACATAAAGGCAATCAAGGTCAGCGTTTCTTTATTTTTGGCTACCACAATTCAGTGTTATTTGTCAATTTTGTGACATGAAGGGCCACACTGCCCGTGGTTTCTATACTACTAGAAGGCTATTTTATTCCTCAATAAACACTAAATGCCAATCCCACCATTGCTTTCAACAACTCCTCATGGACTCTGAACTCCAGAGCCTCTCTTCATGGAACATCCAATCTCCATAACCTAACTCCTAAGCAACCTTACGAAGGACCACATGACATTGTTGATTGCATAAATGTTGTATTTCACTGGGTTTCTGGCTTTGTTCATCCATTCTTTTTTCAGGGTGAATTGTTGTAAAAGTAATGGATTGATTAGACAGGCCTTTACCAGAGAGGTGTCTGCGTGTCTGCTCAAGCAAAACTTGTGATGCGAGCCATGTTAGCCTTTAGAAAATCCAACTATTCTCGAAAGTGAGCATCATGGAGAGCACACTCTTCATCCTTATATTTCTTTTTTCACAATTGGGTGCTGTAAACTTTACGCATTAGAGCTTTCTCGGGACCTATATTTCAACTTGCATATGTCCGCATGACATTTAAACATGAATGCATGTATGCTTATGAATACAATTGTATGTACGCGCACATCGAATATAGATTAACATGTGTTAAAAAGCTAATCCATGACTTCTTTATTGAATACATGCAAAAATTCATAGTCTGATTAATCTGAATTTTTTTTTCCAAGCCTCATCTTGATTAAATCCCATACACATTGGAGAGTACAAAACAAAAAGGTGGGTCTAAAGTCTCTTTCATTCAAAAAAAGACAAAATAGTTTTTATATGTAATTTCTCGACCTTGATCTTTGGGCGATTCCCCCTAGTTAGTTACATCATTTCAGATTCTTTACCATATTCATAAAAAGTCATGGTCTGAGCTCAGAAAATCCTGCGGAGTTCATGATTATTGATCAAGTCTGGGTTGATGCAAAAATGAATTATTAGAAAGTTCATATCCTAAGAACACGTTATAAGCCATTATATGAAAGATAGGCTTGTTACCTGGTCTAAAAAAAGTCTATGATCTGCATAGTGACCACCTTTTGTGAAGATAATATGGGGGTTCACAAGGAATGGTTGGAGCATGGTGTGACCGCAATTTCCGAGTAAACGCTCAGCTTATAGTTAAATGTTTCATGAATCTAAATCCTGACTGAAAGTCATGAAGTAGACTGTTACTCCCCACCTAACCTAGAATTGGTTTATTCTAAAATTAAAATGTATAGAAGCATTAATCTATACGAGATGTATTTATGCATGAGAAGTATGTAAAAAAAAAATGCATGAGCAATACATTAAAAAATGCATGCTAAAATTAAATTACATAGACAAAAAATAATAATAAATAGGACAACAAACATTCAAACAAACAAAGCTCGGATCGACCTGACAAGTCCCTAGTGGAGTCATCATCCTGTCGTGACGTGCACGACATCAAATGGCGGAGCTGCCTCCTGGAATTGAAGGGGTTTTGATTTTAATCATAAAATTATGATTATAGAGTCCAAGCATCACCACTTAGTATTATGGTCACTAGAAAACCTAATGGTCTACGAGAATCTGGGTAAGGGGACTGGTTGTGCAATGAAAAGACACATCACTCCCATTGCACCTTACTTATGGTAATCTATATCATTGATTGATTGTTAATTTAAGATATATTTATATTTGTTGGTCTCATCGAAGGTGTCGCGGGTGTCGTGACGTCGTCGATGACGACGAAGGCTATTATTGTGCCTCATGTGTGAGGTGTGGTGTGTTGGAAAGGGTTTTGGATTTAATCATAAAATTATGATTAATGTTCAGGAGTCGCCACCTAGTATTATGGTCACTAGAAACCTATGGTCTGCGAGAGTCTGAGTAAGGGACTGGTTGTGAAGGGAAAGACGCGTCACCCTCAGTGCACCCTACCTAAAGTAAGCTACATTGTTGTTTGATTATTTTTATAGGTCAAGTTTCTATCCGTTAGTCTCATTTATGGTTCAAGGTAGATCTCTCTTCATGAGAGAGTCTCTACTTTATCGGGTTAAATTATAACCATTCTAAAGTCAAAATTTAGCATCGCGTTTATTTTATGTCTCGTATCTTTAATATTTAAGGGTGTACTTTATCGTTTAATTTTACACCCCATAAATATTAAAGTCTACAACTGGACCTTAAAAAAAGGTTGGAAAAAGGTTTTTGATATTTTGGCTAAATCCTAATGGATGATCATAAACTGGTTATGATATCTATATTTTTTTTATTTTCAAAACATGAGAAAAATGTAATTTTTTGTCTTTTTAAGGAAATAAGCTTGGAAGATTTTAGGATTTTGGCCTTATGCATGAAAAAAAAATATTTTTTTTGTTTTTGAAAAGAGAAATTAATTTAAAAGTTTTGAGATTTTTTTTTAATTTTTTGAATTGTTTTAGAAAAGTTTCGGAGGAAATCGAGTATTTAAATACCTGATTTGTATCTTATAGTGTAAGTATACAAACCCGATATTATGCAAAATTGGTGGAAAAATATGCGAGAAAATCACAATTTTTTCAAAGGATTTTTGGAATTTTTTAATATAATATAATATAATATATAATATAATATTATATTAATTAAATATTATTAAAACATGTGGGCTGGGCCAGCCCAGATAAATACGTCGAGCTCAGCCCAAGGAAAAGTGGGCCGATATCGACCCAAAATGGTTGGGCCGAGCTCGACCCAATATATTTTTTCTTCTCCTTTTGGGGTGGGTCGAACCCGGCCCATCCATATGGGCTGGGCCAAATCAGGTCTGGCCCACATTCAAAGTTAATTATTTTGCAAAACGTGAACAATAATTGTTCATGTTCTGTACGCAACCAAATGGTTGCAGAAGTTGGAGATGGGCGAAGGAGAAGACTACCGGGGGCAGCGGTCACGACCGTGATTAAGAGGTTGAGAAGATAGTTCGGGTGTCATCGCTGCGAGTAATGGTGGGGGAGTTGGCGATGGTCGGTGGTAGCGGAAGGAAGAGAAGAAGAAAATCTGCAGAGGGGAGAGGAAAAACTTCGCGGTGGCTGCCCTTATCGCCAGTGAGTGGGTTTGTAGGAAGGCTTCATCGTCGTCTGTTGGTGGAGAGAAAAGCTTATGTGGGGTCTTCAATGGCCGAAGACGTGATGGAGAGAGAAAGAGAGATGAAATGTGCAGAAACCGGAAAACAATTGGTTTTTTGGCTGACTTTCGACCAAATTTTCTCCCCTCTCAGAGCATGAAATCCACCCCTATTTATAGGGGATCGAAGAGGGTAATCTTATCTACATAGAGGAAACTTTTCAACACTTGATTTAGTTGGAAGGATCTCAATCGTTGGCTTAAAGTGTGCATCGTGAGTTGTCAAATGTGCAGGAAAAGGCTGCATGAATTGGCCTCTTTAGGTCGATGTTGGGGTCGTCGTGTTGTCATTCAACCTGAACTTTTCCCATTGGGTTGTAGAGAAATTGCAGGTGATCATTTGCGTGCAAGTTTTGTTAGATTTGATGGAGAAATGAAGCATTAAATGCACCTCAAAAGTAGGCACCCAGACAGTTTCTTTCAGGTAAAACGGGGAAGACAATGAACAGTAACCAGACGACGTGTCGTCTGGTCCTCTCTCTCTATTTTTTTTACGCAAAACGGCGCCGTTTTGGGTTTAGAATTAGGGATTGTATATCATATGTCAATTTAGTCTTTCAACTTTCAATGTTGTTCAATTGAACCCCTAATTAAACATAAACTTTTGATTTATGCAATTAAGCCCCTTTTGAAACTTCCATTGGAACCCCGTATTTACACGTGTTTTTCAATATGGTCCTGGTTTTGAATTTATGCAATTTAACCCCTAATTGATCATTAAACTTTAAATTCTTCAATTTTACCCCTGGTTTTTGTCCAATTAAGTCCCATAGTCTGCCGCCTTTTACAAAATGGTCTTTGTCTGCGAATTTTTTCAATTTGACTCCTAATTGACCCCTGAACTCTAATTTTCTTGCAATTTGCCCCCTAATTTCAATCAATTAACTTGGTAAAAATTAAATTTGGTCTCTTAAAATTCCAATATTCTCAATTAAGCTCAAAATAGGCTCCCAAACTTATTTTTTCACCAATTAAGCCTTTGATAAAATTAATTTGACCCATTTAAAGTATAATTAAGTCCTTGCACTTAATTAAATTCTTTAATTGGACCCAAATTAATTCTCAAACATAATTAAATTTTAATTTGTTTCATGATTAAATCAAATTGGCCTATTAAAAATTTAATTATATCATTGGACTTAATTTTTATGCAAATTCATCCAATAATAATTTAAGTTGACCTTCAATTTGTATTTCTCTATTTTCAGGCATAATAGGGTATAATTAGGTTTTGATTTTCCTAAAAAAATGACAGCTTGATTTTTTCATATTTTTATAGTCCTCCTTGATCTGCTTTCTCCATATTGCCAACCTTTATTTTATTTTTTGATTTTTATTTTTTTAAAAAGTGAATTTTGGGGAATAACCTAGAATTGGGTTATGACAGAAGGTTCAAAGTAGATTTCTTTTCGTGAGAAAGTATCTATCTTATCTAGTTAAATCCTAACCGTTCTAAGCCCAAATTTGAGCATCACATTTATTTTCTACTTTTATATTTTTAATACATGAGGGTATACTTTACAATGTAATTTTATACTCCCAAATATTAAAGTTTACAGCTAAATCCTAACACTCTGAATAATAAATTAATTGTAGTGGAATTTTTTATATTTTGATCAAACCCTAATGGATAATCATAAATTTATTACGATATTCATTTAAAATATAATAAAATTATGATTATGTTTTTTTAGAAAATATGCATGAAAAAACTTTAGGATGTGGCCATATGCACAAAAACAAAATATATTTTTTTTTTATCTTATTTGAAATAAGGGAATTCTTGATTTTTTTTTGGGTTTTTTGAAATTTCAGAGAGAAATCAGGTATTTTAATATCGGGTTTGTATTTTACAGTGTATGTCTATAATCCAATATTAAATGAAATTCTTAAGAAAAGACATAATTTTTCTTTTCTAAAATAATAGGAACTGTTTTTGGATTTTGTTTTAAATTTTTTCAAAATCATTGAGAAAAATAATGAATTTTTAATACCGGGTCCATATCTTATAGTATAAGTCTACGACCTAAAATTAAAAAAATATTGAAAAAACATGCAAGGAACCCACAAATAATTTCAAAATGGTCATTGCAATTTTTTTTAGAAATTTTTTGGCCTTTTATTAGGTTTGTTTGGCTTAACATTATAATAAAAACAAATTAAATGATAAGGGAAAGGCAGTAAGTTGTGTTTGGCAAACAAAAAAAATGGGTTGGGCCCGAGGCGCAAGCCTAGGGGCTGGGTTGGTTAGGCCCGAGGTGTAAGCCTATTCAGATGGGTTGGGCTGACTGAAGGCCCAACAATTTTTTTTTTTATATATGAAGATGGGTTAGACCCAGCCCAACCGTATGGGTTGTGGGTCCAGCCTCCTTTGGCATTTACTAGCAAAATTATGATTAATGCTCCGAGATAAGGTGTTGGAAGCTTAATTAAAAGATGTTGAGGTGGGAAAAATAGTGAATAAGATAAGGTTAGGAATTGAAACTCCATATTGGATTCTAGAGGATGAAATGGTGGGAATGAAAAAACAAGTGTACTTGCTTGATGATAAGATCCTGAAGAATAAAGTTTTGAGCGAGGCCCATGAATCCAAACTTGCAGTGCATCCTTATGGTACTAAGATGTATTGTGATTTGAAAGGGTTTTATTGGTGACCAAATATGAAAAGAAAAATTATAGAATATATGGTTAAGTGCATGATATGTCAACAAGTGAAAATAGAGCATCATAAACTTGTTGGGTAATTACAACTACTTCTAATACCTTAGTGGAAATATGAGGATATCACCATGGATTTTGTATTTGGATTACTTAAAAGAAAGAGGGGTAATAGTGCAATATAGGTTATTATAGACTGATTAACTAAGTTTGCCTTATTCTTTCATATGAAGATGACAGATTCAGTTGATAAACTATCTAGATTGTATGTGAACGAAGTAGTAAGGTTACATGGGGTGCCGATATCAATAGCGTCTGATTAAGATCTCAAGTTTACATCTTGCTTATGGTCAAGTTTCTAGCGTGCACTAGGAACAAAGTTAAAATTGAGTATTGCTTTTCACCCTCAGACATATGAACAGTCAGAAAGAACAATCTAGAATTTAGAGGATTTGTTAATAACCTGTATATTGGAATTTAAGGGTAACTAGAAGGACCATCTACCACTTGTTGAATTCATTTATAATAATAGTAATCAGGCTACAATAAAAATGACTCCTACGAGGCCTTATATGGAAGGAAATATTGAACCCCAGTTTGTTGGGTGAAAGTTGGTGGTATAAAAATAATTAGATCAAAGTGGGTATAAATTATCTTGGAAAAGATGAAAATCATAAGAGATAGAATGAAGGCAGTTTAGAACAAACAAAATAGTTATGCATATGTCAGAAAAAAGCCTCTTGAATTTAATGTAAGAGATAAAATGAATTTGATAGTTGCTATTTGGAAACATATATTGCGGTTTAATATGAAAAGGAGGTTGACACCAAGGTATATTGAGCCCTTTGAAGTGATGAAGAAAATTGGATTGGTAGCATATAAGTGACCTTACCCTCATATCTGGCCAGAATCCATAATGTATTTCATATTTTATTGCTACGAAAGGCTAAGATAAACCCTTTTCAAGTACTACCATAAGTTCTTTTAGAGATTAAGAAAGATTTGACCATGAAAGTAAATTCAATTAAGATACTAGATCGAAGTGAAAAAAAGATGAGGAATAAAAGAATTCTTATGATAAAAATATTACAGAGGAGTTCTTAAGTTGAAGATAAAGCTTGGAAAGGAGAATTAAAGATGAGGAGAAAATATCTTAAATTGTTTTTTAAAATAGGTATGAAAATTGAAATTCAAATTTTAAGGATGGAATTTTTATAAAGATGGGGAGAATGCAAACCCGAGATATTTTTTTTAAGAGAATTTAATTTTTATGGAAATTTTGAATAAATAAATGGGAAATTTTGAAGGAATTGAAATGATTATTTATGATATAAAGTAGTAAGGATCTTTGATACCAGAAGTAAATTCTAAATATAAAATATATTAATGAAAGAATTAACAATGGAACATAAATATGTGAAGTAAATAAATAAATAATTTTTTTGAAAGGGGACAATCATTTATAATAGTCAGATGAAATTTTTTGCATTAAATTATACCGGAAATTAGGATTATTTTCACTTTGATAAGTAATTTAGAAAATTTTGTGATATATATATATATATATATATATATATAAAGTTAGAAAGTGATTTATCCGTCTTTGATCAATACATGGTCTATAAAAAATCTGAAATTTTGAGATTTCTTGCTAGTCATTGACCAGGATACCAATTTAGAGATATAATCAACTAGTTAATATATCAAGCTTAAAATATAATTCAATTTGCTTGGGATATTATATTAATATATAAACCACATAAAGGAGTAGGTAGACACTTTGTCCCTAGCACAACATATGGGTATATAATGGGTCCATCAATTAAAGGTTTAAAATAATAGTAATTGATTGTGATACAAAACTGGTTTACGCTAAAGACCACTTAAATTACAAGACTATCACTTAACAAAAACTCTAAAAATAAATTATATTTGTTAATTTTATTTTATAAAATAAAGATTATCCTCACTTAACAAAAGATTTCAATTTCAAGTGCAAAATACATATTTTAAATTTATTTTAAATATTTTAAAAAATATCATTTATAGTTTTGTTCAATGCTCTCATTCACTTTTAAGTCAACTCTGTTGTGCCACTTCATGTATAAAAATTTAAATTATATAAGGTAAAGTTTTACTATATCTTAGATAAAAATAAATAAATTAAATGATGATATTATATTTATCGAATTTTAAGTATTTATAAATTACAACTATTTATTATTAAATATAAAATAAAAATTTACACAAAATATATATATATATATATATATATATATATATATATATATATATATATATATAAAAGTTGAAATTCAATAATATCAATACTAAACTTACCAAATCCATATTAAATTATCATTCCTAATGACATTTATGGATTGACTAATGAATTCATGTACACACTACATCACAACTAATCAATGCCATTGCATTGTCATAAAATCTTCTTTTATTATATTTTTTTCCCTCCACTCTTTGATTAATTAGTCTCTTCTAATGCTTTTTTTATTCTTTTCCCCTCCCACCAACCTCCATGAATCCTAACCGTGTTTTACATGTCTTTTAAATTCAAGGGTCTGTGTCACCTGACAAGTCAGCCCACCAACTTATAAGAGAGGCACGTGCCGGTAAGCCCAACCTTTTGGGAATTCCATGTGCAGCCTTGTCTGGGTGGGAACCGCACCTAGCATAGCTCCTGTCAAATCCCAACTGCCCCACTCCCTCTCCTTACCACTTGGCCTAGTTGTGGCCACCTCGTTTCACAGGCTAAAATCCCATTCGGCGGCTTAATTCCGACTGGCTTAGGCTCTTCCTCTCTTCTTCTTCTTTTTGGCTTTGAAATGCCATCGGAAAGCTATTTGGTGGGTGACCAAACTCCTTGACATCCAATCAAACTTGAAGAAGGAACTCAGGTTTCTGATTTCGACCTCAGAGATTGAAGTTGTTGACGCTTACCAACCCCTACCAATTCAGTCTCTTGGTTTAGATAACCTTTTACTTATTTTGAAAGGCTTCTTCTTCAATCTTGAACACGGCCTCGTGAAGTATAAGGATGTGTTATGTGTTAGGTTTGAGGTTAAAGGGGTTGAAGATTAATAAGGGTTTTAATCTTTAACCTTCTGTGATACATCTCTAGGGAAGGAGAGAAATCATGTAGTTTACATAATGACCTAAAGAGGTAAAGTTATTTAAATGATAATTAGCAAGGTGGCACTCCAAAACGATTTCTAATTAATGTTAATTAGTTATTTTGTCTCGTAATAGTCACTTGATGTTTATTCAAGTTAAATAATATTTTTTTTCCTTTTCCTTTCATGGCATGGGTATTTTTTTCAACTTTTGTATGAGAAAATTCTTTTTTTGACCTAATTTCATTCAAGTTGTCCATGTTAGAACTTACGAATTCATGATAATTTTCTTCTCATAAAAAAATGGTGGCCAGGTAAGAAATATACACTACTAACCCTTAGACTAACCACTTTATATTTAAAATGATTTGAATCTTATTCATGTATCTAGTGGAATATCATTAATTTAAATTTATCAATTTATTATTTTAACTCCCCACTTTATCTTTTCTTGTCATTATATGTTCAACTCCTTAAACTTTATTTTTTTTCTATAGTTTATTATTTTATCTAGCTAGCAAGGTGACACTTCTTGCATGGTAATGGAAAAAAAAAAAAAGACAGCTTGCAGTTGTTTGGGCCATGCCCAAACAGTAAAAAATGACATTCTTGCTACCTAGACATGCCTAAATAGCATGGAGTGACCAGCTGTTTGGGTCAGGTCTAAATCACAAGGATGCTTGTCTTTTAGATCACTTAATAATAAGTTTGGCCTTATATTAACCACCTTAAGATCGAATCCAATCCCACGTAAATTCTCAAGAAATCCAACGATTGACATAAACCATAAGATATAGTTACTACCTCTAAGAAAATTAATACAATGCTACACTCTCTTATACATATGTACAACTTATCAATGCAACATTATTTTTCTTGTTAATGAGTATCTCCCCTAATTTTTATCACTGCCTACCTCGTTTGCTAGTGATTATCTCTAGGTAATCTATCTCCTCATAAGACACCAACCTTTCTGAGAAATCACTTACGGGTGCCAGCTTTTCCACAAATGGCATAGTGAGGCATAAAAACCAACAACTTTTTTTTTAGTTACCTACGAGAAAAAATAATTATTCTCCATCATTACTCCATTCTTCATGAGATAAGCTCGTGTGAACGGGGTATTTAAATACCTCTAATCACCAAGTAAACTACAATTTCATTCACAAGATCATAGACCACAAACAACAATCGCATATACATTCCTTACTCTATTCATTCTCCTTCTCATTCTTGTAAAGTATTTCCCTTATATGGTTTACTAACTTAAACATTGAAAAATAAAGTGTTCCAATAGGAAACTGGTTTGGCAGGGAATACCAAGTCTAAAGATAAAGCTCACATTCAAGCTTAGACACTTTAGTCCAAGGCAACTGTGGAAAGGTCTAAATAAACCTGAAGTTTTTACAACTTCATCAATGACACCATTTCTGGGAAATTGAATAAAAGCTAGTCTATTCCCATTTTACACATCACTAAGAAGTTATTTATATGAACAAAGATATAAAAAGATCTAGGACACAAGAGATAAATTGATCTCTTCACCATACGAACATCATCTCCTCCAAATCTCTAATAAATTATCTATCATATGAGAGTGCTAAATGATGTTATTTACGAAAACAATTGTCCACTCTTCCATTCTCTCAATGAGCTAATTCACATAGGCAACTCTAGTTCCTTAAAAGAACAAGGTAGAATGACATGCAAACAAGTACATACAATATCACTCATCCTCCAACTCTATAAATGAGTTGATCTCTTTGTGAAGTGCATTCCCAAACTAGACACTCAAAACTGAACTTCAATGGTAAAAAACTAAAGTCTCAACAAGTTCTAGCCATAAGAATGGCTAAATTCACCCCAACGAAATGGAGATTCTAAATTTTATCATCAAGTGCTAAATACTCGTGAAGAGAACTTCTTGATTACGTGATCAAGCAACTCCCAATAAAGCAAATAACAACTCGAAAAACTAAAAATCAGGTTTGATAGAACATTGACCTAGAGGTAACCCTATACTTAAGAACCAAAGATATTGGAAAAAAACTTGGACCCAAAGATAACCTTGTATCTAAGAACTTTAAGTATGTGAATGACGCCACAAAGCTAGTTAATCTTTGATAAATCAGTATACAATCTTTGTCCCTGTAAAGAAATGTTGTTTTACCACAAACAAACACAAATACAACTCACGTTTGTTCTCCAACTTGCTGCTGAAATTTGCAACCAAAAAAACATAATTTAGTCTCCTCTAACTAACCCTAATGGACTCTTTTTGGGTTGCAAGCTAGTGAGTCTAAACTAGTAATCAACTAACCTAAGTTCAATAATAAAATAAACCCCTAAACAATGTCTAATGGGGCAGAACAAACCCAAATTAAAAATAATTATTCAAAAATAAATAAATAAATAAATAAAATAGGATAATAAAAACAAAGTTTTTATGCTAAAATTCCTTCATGTAGCCTGAATCTCTAATTTCCACACATTCTTGATAAATTTTTGGTCCCGACTTTAAACACATCATTCTTTCTTGCCTGAATGAATTACTGAGTCTACCATATATAGTTGGAAAGCTTGAGATATCTAGTTTCCAGCCCAGCTTGAATGGCAGAAAAAATCCAGATATAGCTCCAGATATGTTCCAAATAGTGCATAAAGGTCTAGTTTGACATATTTGACAAGATTTGTCTAGTAACTTCAACTCTCTCAAATAATATGTTCCCGAATTTCATTGGACCTGAAAATTCACCAAAATATATTTTCACATGTCTAGTATCTTTCTATAAAATATCAGCTCATTCTAATATATGGTTTGAGATATATGTCAAATCTTGCAAAATCAGTTAACAAACATTTTAAGGTCAAATTCAGACCTTACTTGGTTTGTATCATCCTCCCTTTCTTTAAAAAGATTTGACCTCGAATCTGTATCATGAAAAAACATCTTCTAAGGTTAACAAATCAGTACCAACCTGAAGAATAACATCATCATCAAAACCAAGAAAAACCTTGTTAGCAAAAAAGGCCCCCCCTGATATATATGCTCTCTTTTTCAACCATCTTCTTCTTTTTCAATTCCAGTTGCTCCTCATATATTTGCTTAGGTGTCAATGATACAAGACTTATATGTCTTGTAACAACCCCAACATATGTATTTAAAACAAAGAGTAAGGACATAATAATTCAATTAAGGTTACGGATTTTTTTTCTATAATCAATAAAAATTCAGTAGAGTTTCCTCTATAAGTTCTCCGGTTATCCCAAATCAAAGTGTTATTAAGCCTTGTCTTAAATCCTGGCGTAATCCATCCCGTAGTCTGTCAATCATGTATTGTTCGGTGGGAATAAACTGTGGAGCAAACATGGAAAGATCATGAAATCTCCTTTCATACTCAAGTATTGTCATACCCTCCTGCCTCAAATCTAGAAACTCCTGCTTCTTCATCTTCCGATGATATGATGAGTAAAACTGGTTCTCAAACTAAACTCTAAATTCAGTCCATGTCCAAAACCCCGCAGGCCTCCTAGATCGTACTGTATCCCACCATGATCGTGCCCTATTTGATAGTAAGTGAGTGACACAATTTACTCGAAAATCCTCTGTCACTTGAATCTGTTCCATAATGTCCTCTACTGTACGTAACCATCTACCTGCTATCTCAGCATCAGGCTCTCCTAAAAATGAGTCACATTCCAACTCTCGCATACTATTCACCACTCGAACTAGTGTAACCACATTATCCACCGGTATAGGGGCAACTTGTGGTATTTGTGTTGCTGGTGCCACTGGGGTGTCGGTACTGGTAATTGAGGCATCGTCTCATTACAGCTCTCACAATCTGGACTATAAACACCGAATCAGAATATGGTGCAGGGGTTGTCGCTGGCACTGCTGTTTAATTCAGATTCTCGAATATATCAACATTCTTATAATTTAATTTATCACTTTCCTTTATTTTTTGTAATCCTGACTTTTATTAATATCAATAATATTATCCGGGATTTTACATGTCTTCCATTCATTTCAAAAGGATACCTATTAGTCAATCCATCATACATAACTCTCATATTATACTATCATGATCTACCAAGCAACAAGTGACTAGCTTACATTGACACAACATAACATAACACGTCATCATACCAATAAAAAAAACCGAAAACCTACTTATTCACTTTCACTTCACCATCATCATTCTACCACTGTAATTTATAAGATATGAGATGTTTGGTAGTGTGCAAGTTCAACTTTTTCATTGATTCAGTACTAGCTATATTAGTGCAACTACTACCATTTATAATTAAGCTACATACTTATTATGAACATGACATCTTATGTGGAATATATTCTCGCTCTGACCTTCTGAATCATTCATATTAACATGTATATTTAGTTCTCTCTTCACCATATGTTCCTCTCTATCAACTAGATACTCAACACAAACATCATCAGCATCCTTTAATGGTGACATCTTCTTCTTTTTATCCTTCCTATTGGTCTCAACCTTATTATTAGCTTTCATAACCATGATTCTTTTGTTTGGACACTATGAAACAACATGACCAAAACCCAGATAACAAAAGCATTTAAAGTCACGATTACGAGAAGTAGGAGTGATATTATTACCTTTAACATCGGCCAAGGTGTTTTTCTTCTCTTTAGGGTATTCAACCTTGCCCTCTTCATTCTATTATGATGACTACCCTTAGCGTTAACCTTTAAATTGGGTTTCTAAGGTTTTGAAAGACTTAATGGTTGACTTTGTCGAATGGTACCTTTCTGTTTAAGTTGTTTCTCCACCTTCACGACTATATTGCATCATCTCCTCCAACTCTATATAATGATACAACTCCACAATATGAGCTATACAATGATTAATGCCATATATAAATCTAGCCATAGTAGTCTCCCTATCCTCTTTAACATTAGCTTAAATCATAACAAGTTCTATCTCCTTAAATTACTCATCAACACTCTTTGTTCCTTGACTCAAACTTTACAACCTTTAATATAATTCTCTATAATAATGGCTAGACACAAATATACTCATTATAAGAGATTTCATCTCATCACAAGTATTAACTTGTCTCTTATAATTTCTCTTATGGTTTGTCACTAACTGATCCCACCACACAATGATATAGTTAGTAAAAGCAATCATAACAAGTTTGACTTTCTTGAGCTCTAGATAATTGTAACACTAAAAAAATCTATGCCACCTTCTTCTCTCATTCTAAATAAATTTATGGATCATTCTTCCCTGAAAAAGCTGGTATTTTCAACTTAATTGTACCCAAATCTCCACCTAACTCAGCATTATGGTCCTGACACCTATAATTACCCCCTGCCTAAAATTATTATCATATCTTTCCTCTATAAACTAAAAATTCCGCTGCTATCCAAAACATTCTCTGTGTCCCAAGAACACATCTTTAAAATCAATATCACTCATGTTAATATTATTAGCCACAAACTCATCCACATTAATGTTAACTCACCTAACAACCATCCTAACATTAGATTCTCTTTGCTCAGGCTTAATTTGAACCCTAATGATCATGGGCACATTGCCTCTATAACATATCTCTAAATTCATTGGTTATCTGATCCATTCGCTGATTCATAACGCATAACTGAATTATAATTTCATTATCTACTCTCTATGAGTAATATACACAAATTAGGACACACTATTAAATCTGAAAATTGGTTAGTTGATAAGAAATATATATTTCTCACTCACTCCCTCACATGTTTACACTCTCCTCGTGTTTCAGTCAAATATGCTCGCTATGCTTTTTTCCTCCTGTTTCACCTTTCTTCAACTCTTGCGGAACTAAAATCAACACCAAATATAATAGCCTTAATAATGTGTCCAAATATGTGTATATTACTCAAGAAGAAAAAAAAAATATATAAAAACAAGTAAAGACAAAACCACGATTACAATTTTGCAAGTAACAAGTGAATTTGTATGAAAAATGGATGTTTTTTAAGACGTGAAAGAACAACAATGCAAAGGTTTTATAAAAAATTTGAATGACACCTAAATATATCAATTATGATTTTATTATAATGTCATAATTGAAAAATAATAGCAGCAAAACAAGTTAGAATTACTGATACGAATTAAACCTGTTACGACAAGTTCCAATCCTGAATTTAGTTTCTAAAGCACACGAACTCCAAATAACCTCAAGTTTTATTCCAGCTCAACTTTAATCGTAGCACAATCTCACTTGTAGCTCTAGATATGTCTCAAACAATATATAAAGGTCTAGTCTGACAAATTTGTCTAGTAACTTTAACCTTTTGAAATAATATATTCCTGAACTCCATTTGACCTAAAAATTTACTAAAATATATTTCCATGTATCTAGTATCTTCCTGTAAACTTTAAGCTTATTTTGATGTACGGTTTGAGAGACATGTCCAATCTCACAAATTAGTCAACAAGTATTTTAAAACCAAATTCCAACCTGACTTAGTTCTTTATCAACTCGTCTTTCCAAATATTGTGTATATGTCAAGGTCAACTTGGATAAAGCATCTTGAGTACTGCGAAGCCTGAGAAAGAGAATCATGTGAAGCTGCAATTACAAATTCATGGGTTTCGCAAATGCTCTACTTTATTATACATGCTTTATTTGATTTAAAAAATTCATAGATATTGAATAATTTAATTTTGTTAAAGCAAGATTTAGGAAGGGTATCAAGTAATATATGTTTGACCTGATGTAGCTGATTCCTCCAAGGCTAAAGCTTATGGGGAATTATATATTTCCTCGTTCATTTTTACAAAGAATGAAGTAACAAGCTATGGTGATAGTCATGGTTTTCAATACGAATGAGAGAGGAAAGAAAAGAATAGGGTGATAACATATGTATTTAGTTAATTTCCACAAGGCAAAAGCTCATGAAGAGCTATGTATTTCCTTGTCCATTTTGACAAAGAAGGACGTAACAAATGATGGTGGTAGTGATTGGGCTTTATAGAGGAAGGCATAGTTTTGAAATCCAGCCCGGCTGGCCAACCCGGGACCCGGCTGGCCCGGGGCTGAAATCGGGTCGGGTTTAAGAAAAAATAGAGGAAGTCATAATCCGGTGTGACCCGGTTGACCCGACAAAACCCGGTAAAAAATCCGGTTGTAACCCGTTGACTATTTTTTTGTTTTTTTTTATCGAAACGATGAGTCAAAACCAGTGACCTGGGCCTTGGACCAGGTGGACAACCAGGCCGGGTTTCAAAACTATGAAGGGAGGGGCTACCATCATGTTTCAGAGAGAGAGAGAGAGAGAGAGAGAGAGAGAGAGAGAGAGAGAGAGAGAGGAAAAACAAGGAAAATAGTGGTAGCTTTGTGAAGAATTTTTCTAAAGATACTTTTGATATTAAAAAACATCACTATAGCAAGCATATAATATTTTATATGTTCTCTTGATTGAGTTGTAATATATAATGTGAAATTAATTTTAAAACCACGGATATGCAAGTGTGATTTATAAAAAAAAAATTGGTATGTAAAGTATTCATGTATTAAAGAACATGAGCTTTTTAACAATTTTCTCAAATATAAATATTATATATATAATAAAAATTTGGATTAAATTTGATAATATTTATAGTTTATATATTGTCCATTGAATAACATGACTGGAAAAAAAAACTCAAATAAATTGATTAAAGTCAATACAAATGGATATTTGAGTTTGAAATTTGCGGTACCAACTCCAGGTAAACCATTCACATCATTGTCAATTACCTAAATCCGAAGAGCCAAAAACTTTTTCCCAAGCCGCCGAAAGAGACCCAAGCCCATGACTCAAGCCACCGAGCCGGCTACCGATTGAGGTTGGTGAGTAACCAGCCATGCCGGTTATTTCAATCAACCAAATTATTATTAGTAATGGTAACTGCTTTGTTTTTTCGTCTTTTTATCTTTTTCTTTTTAAGTCATTATTGTTTAACAAGTAAAATTTAAAAAGAAATAATTACAAAAATCCTTCGAGATCTAAATTTTATCTTTCCACTGTATTTTTATAAATTATACTTTACACCCCAAATTAAATAAAAAATTCAAATAAAATATATTATTAAAAATACAAACTATTATTAAACATATAAACTATAGGGTGAAAGGTGTAATTTATAAAAGTATATAGAAAAAAATAAAATTTAAATCATACTGTAAATTTTTTTTTTGTAATTATCCCATTAAAAAATAACAAAAATAAAATAAATTAAAAATACATGAATATTAAATTAACTGGATCTATAATTACACTTTATTTTAAAGTTATTATAGGATTATTTAAGTGGATTCTTAAAATATTTTCAAATTATATATTAACAAAATTAACCCATGAGCTAGAAAGTTAATATCAACCCTCGAAGACCATATTAAATTTGAAAAGAAAAATTTAATCGAACAAAAATAGCAATACATCTATATAGTTTTCCAAGAGTAACAAAGAAAAATTACTTCCAAAAACATTATTAAACACCTTGAAAAATGAAATTATTCTCTCATTTTTATCCATCTCCCACCAACCCCAACCAATCCAAATTCTGACATCCAACGGCTATGTTTTGTCCCTCAAGCAATTGACAGAATCCACCGTAGATTTAAGAGAATCCCAAACCACCCCATCCGGTTACCAGTAGGTAGGTCTATAAATACTAAGTAACCAAAGCAGTTTTATTTCGTGATTCTTTGGGGTCTGATTAGAAACTCTCACACAGGCCGACAAACTCTTAAGCTTTCCTTTAGATCTGTACCGGTGACTCCTGTCCAAGGTATTTCCTGCCATTCTCCACTTTATAGTACTGTTTACTCTAAATCATATTGCATGCTCTCTTCATGGGTTTTTCTTTGCAGACTCTAGAAAAATGAATGTTTAAAGAGTGGTCTTTTAGTTTCTTGGTCTTAAGTTTTTTAGTAAACATGTTTCAAACAGTTACAGATCTGGGTACTTGTTGCGTTTATTCTGGAGTCTGGTCTGTGTCGGGTGTGACGTTGAAGATTTCGTTTTGACTGTTAGTGTGTGCAGAACATCATGTCTGAAAGGCATGTGTTTCGCTTACATTTTCATTAAAATACATCAGATCTGATTATTTTTATCAATTTGATAGTTTTTTAGTGATGAACTCTCTGAAAATATATCGACAGATTCCAAGAATGTTTTGTATTACTTGAAAGGACCATGTAGGGTTGCGATCATAATCGTATCAGAGTGCCTCTTGCTTAGATCTAGTGTTTATTCATTTCTATCGTGCAATTACTAATAAATTATACCAAGAAAAATGTAACTTTGCGCTTCTGCAAGTAACTGAGGCACGTTTGGTGTCTCTACTTTTAATATAATCAATGGTAGAAAAAAAACTGTTATAAACTGTGCAAAACACCTTCAATTCATAATGGGGCTTACGATACTCTGGGAGCTCACTCTGTATGAGAAGCTAATATTTTTGTTTGCCGTTTTGGTACTTTCACCATATCATAGCATGTTAATACCTGATTTTTCACTATTGGGGGTTGTTTTATTGGGTATTTGATTCTTTTCCCGACTTTTTTTTTGACAAGTGATTCTATAGAAGTTTATCTCTTCCAGTGCTAAAGGAATCTAACTGTTCTTTGTTCTTTTTTAATTGCTCTCATTCAGGAGCATAAACTTTTGAGATTCTTATCATTTCCTGTACTTTGATTCTGCCCGTTTATAACTTGTTTTAGAAAAGTTTGAAGAATCTTAATCAGTCATGAGAATATTTTCGGCACTATTCTTTTTACCATATTCTCACATGTTGATGGAATTTTGCTTGCCACACTAATTAAGCAAGCTTAGTTTGCACACAGTTGCCACATGTCATCATATTAAGAGATCTTTGTTGTGAATTTTGTGACATGCAGCTCAAGAAAATGGAAACCTTTCTATTCACCTCTGAGTCAGTGAATGAGGGCCACCCTGACAAACTATGTGACCAGATCTCTGATGCAGTGCTCGATGCCTGCCTTGAGCAGGACCCAGACAGCAAGGTTGCTTGCGAGACATGTACAAAGACAAACATGGTCATGGTCTTTGGAGAGATCACCACCAAGGGAAAGATAGACTATGAAAAGATTGTTCGTGACACATGCCGTAACATTGGATTTGTTTCTGACGACGTTGGTCTTGATGCTGACAAGTGCAAAGTATTGGTTAACATTGAGCAACAGAGCCCGGATATTGCCCAGGGTGTCCACGGTCACTTTACCAAGCGCCCAGAGGAGATTGGTGCTGGTGACCAGGGCCATATGTTTGGTTATGCCACTGATGAGACCCCCGAGTATATGCCTTTGAGCCATGTTCTTGCCACCAAGCTTGGTGCTCGCCTCACTGAGGTTAGGAAGAATGGAACCTGCCCTTGGTTAAGACCTGATGGCAAGACTCAAGTTACTGTTGAGTACTTCAATGACAATGGTGCAATGGTCCCTGTTCGTGTCCACACTGTTCTCATCTCTACTCAGCATGATGAGACTGTCACAAATGATGAAATTGCCGCTGATCTAAAGGAGTATGTCATCAAGCCTGTTATCCCGGAGAAGTACCTTGATGAGAAAACTATCTTTCACCTCAACCCATCTGGCCGTTTTGTTATTGGTGGTCCTCATGGTGATGCAGGTCTCACTGGACGCAAGATCATTATTGACACCTATGGTGGCTGGGGAGCCCATGGTGGTGGTGCTTTCTCAGGGAAGGACCCAACTAAGGTGGATAGGAGTGGTGCTTACATTGTTAGGCAAGCTGCCAAGAGCATCGTAGCAAATGGTCTTGCTCGTAGGTGCATTGTGCAAGTTTCCTATGCTATTGGTGTACCTGAGCCTTTGTCAGTCTTTGTGGACACCTATGGCACTGGAAAAATTCCTGACAAGGAGATCCTTAAGATTGTGAAGGAGAGCTTTGACTTTAGGCCTGGAATGATGACCATCAACCTGGATCTCAAGAGGGGGGGTAATAGGTTCTTGAAGACAGCTGCATACGGACATTTTGGAAGGGATGACCCAGACTTCACCTGGGAAGTTGTCAAGCCCCTCAAATGGGAGAAGCCTCAAGCTTAAGAGTGATTTATCCTATCCCTTTTGCGCAATGCTTATTTTATTGGTACTTATGAATAATTCGGTTTGTCTTGCTGCTGGTCTATAATCGTTAGCTATCCTCAATGGTCTAATCTCATGCATTAAGATACCCTATTCATTTTCAATTTTTTTTTTTTTTTCCTTTGGTTTTTCTTATCCTTCGCATTTTGTTCCCAGTGCTGGTGTGAAAATGTGTGAAATTTTGTTTGAATTGAGGGCACTGGAAGTAACAAATGCCTGTTAAGTTTGCATTAGAACAGCAGCAAAATGTAGTAATGTGTTCTTTGGACGAAACAAATTATTGCTCTCTCTCCCAAGACTGCATTGTAATTCGATTGCCATGGCTTTCCTCTCAGTTTCAAGCATGGTATAACATAGGATCGAGCATTTTCGTTCAGTTTAGTTTTCACTTAAAAAAACCATCTAAACTGTAATTTTATTTTTTTTTAATTTAAAATCCCAAATTGAACCGAAATCATAAAACCTGAGATCCAATTTCTTAACCAGATCAATCTCGAGCCGAGTTTAATATTTATGGTTCTCACTATTAATATTTAGTAAATCATGATTAGTGTGGTTTTCGAAGTCCTTGGACTCCATGCACTCGCAAAGATAGGCACCAACAAGCCCTGCCAACCAATTGAGATACAATCATAAAATTTTGTGCTTTAAGCTAAACAGAAATGTTACCTGCGCAGATTCTTTAACCCCTGAGCGTATCCGAGTAGAGCCTGTTTCTACGTTGCCATTTTCAATAGGGAGAGAAAAAATAAATAAAAAAACTTTAAAATATAAACAAGAAGATACTCAAAGTCAAAGGAGGAATGCGTTGGCACCATTCGTTTCCGTTTCAGTCAGAATTATTAAACTACTAATAAATATGAAAACCCTTCTTGTCTCGAGCTCTATGATCGTCGTCACAGGGGATATGTACTGGTTCCAAAGGCTGCAAACAACATCATCAATCAATTGAATAGTACTATATCATCTCTCTCTCTCTCTGTACCTACGACAATTTCTTTTGTGTTTAATTAATATTAATTTAATTATATTAAATATTAAAGTTTTAAATTAGAAATCAGATTAATTAGATGTAATTTAAGTTGTTAATTAAATATTATAATTAGATTATTTTGTTAAGTAATCAATTATCTTAAGTTGTTGTTGACTGTGAATTAAAAAAATTATGAGTTTAAATAGTTAATATTGATTTAGGTTAAATTATAAATTAGATTAATTATATATATTTTAAGTTGATAATTAGAGTATTTTCAATATTTTTTTATTATGAATTAACAAAATTATATTATATTGGTTTAGGTTAAATTATAAATTATATGAAATTACATATAAAATATATAATAATAATATATATGAATTTAATTAATAATTTTGTTATGACAGTGGAATTGAATCTCATAGTTTACCTGGCAACCACTCAATAACATCGCCACAAAACTAATCTGTTGCAGTAATTCTCGTAATGTGGCCGACCATGATTCTGACAGATCCAGAATGCCCCCGTCTTCTACATCATCTCATTCTGATAATTATGTTGCGCTCTTGTCTCCTACACCTGCACCAACTGTTTCATGTAAGATCAATGGAGTAGAAATGCCTGCCTCCTCCAACAGTACTGTGTTATCTCAGGTGTCGATAGGATGCTTGGATGACTCTTCCATAGAAGATTTGGGAAAATCCGAGTGGAAAACATTGATTTGTCTGCGATAAGCTTGATGAAAGTTGTGTCATTATTGACAAGAGCTTTCGCTATATATGAAGTCTCTCATATAAATTGTGGACTCGGATTATGCAAGAAGAAAATCCAAGTTGCTTTCTCTTCGAAAAAGAGGTTAACCAAGGAGTATGAGCTGCTAGCAATTTGGTTCGGGGATTTTGAAATCCATGGTATAATGCGGCACGAGTTGTCATTAATTTGGTACCGCCATTACCTTGGATCCCGATCCAGAGACTAATTGCAGACAAACCTTGAATGGGAGCTCCAGTAAACAAATTGTTAAAGACGTAGACGAACATGACTGGGCTAATTGGGCAGCCGGCCCCTTTGTACAGGTGAATATCAAGTTGAAGATAATGCCACGATTTGTGAATAAAGTAGAAGATGACTATATATCCAATCTCATCTACAGTTAGTTTCTATACTAATCAAGTTGCTATGAAATTGCAATATCTTTCGTAGTAAAAAAAATATATTCAAAGAATAAAATTATTTTAACCATATTTCCAGTGAACTTCTTTCGATGAGATATTTATAGAATCAAAAGATTATTTGCTAATTAAATTCCATTATATCTCATTTTTATTTTATTTTTACATAAAAAATAAAATAAAACTAAAATAAATAATATGAAAAATAAATGGTCTTCATATAAATACTTTTTTTACTAATAAAAAGTTGACACATGAAAAGAAATATTTAAAATATCTTGTCATATTATAAGATTCTATAAATAAAAATTAATTAATAAAATAATATCAGTAACTTAAAGAAAGACTTAAGAGGCATTACAAACTCTATAAATAAAGAGCTTCAATCTAGAAAGAAAGAAAAAAAATTCTTAGAGAGATAATTTTTTTTCAAGACAAGTTCTTTAAGTAAAAAATCTCTCTTCAAAACTTTCAAGCCGCCTTCATCTACATTTGATATTTACAATGAATAAAACTATGTTATATCAAGCCTAAATATTATACTATAATTCTTTAAAGTATCAAATTAATAAATCTCGTTTTGTAATACATGTTTAAATTTATGTTATTGTAATGTATAAATATGGCTTGAGTTTACAAATAAATTAAGTTTTTATATATATCAAATTCAAGAAAAATATATAGAATTGTTATAAATTTTTTTTGTAAGATTATTTTAAATGAAAACCGTACTCTAGAGAAGTCTCACTACTCCTCGAGCCACATTTATACCACTATCCATTCAAGAGCCCATCTAGTCCTTCACTTTTATCATGCACGCAACAACCATGAAACCCAATTCACACTATGTCCACACTCATTCTATTCAATATTATGTCATTAGCTAAAGCGGTTTTTTTTAGAATAAATTGATATATTAAAAGGGCTAACATAATAAAAAACAAAATATACAAAAAAAAAACATAAAAAAAAGAGTCACAAAAAATAAAAAGTAAATATAAAAGGAAAGAAAAAAAAGAGTCACTAGGAATATTTCTGTCGGTAATTTGAGGTCGAAATTACCGACGGACACTTTTCCGTCCGTAATTCAGTCGGCAACTACCGACGGAAAGTTTCCGTCGG
>Ga0307510_10000955_pt1 | contig 30549 bp, 24 predicted proteins | sample 12_EM_MG_FD_207224 | JGI IMG/M metagenome (GOLD analysis project Ga0307510, IMG submission 207224) | Populus trichocarpa ectomycorrhiza microbial communities from riparian zone in the Pacific Northwest, United States - 12_EM | ecosystem: Host-associated > Plants > Roots > Unclassified | place... | reverse complement strand
TGCGCGCGAGCCGGATGATGTCGATCCTCACCACCCTCCAGGCCAGGGGGCAGGTCACCGCGCCTGAGCTCGCGGAGGCCTGCGAGGTCTCGGTGCGCACGATCTATCGCGACATCGACGCGCTCGCTGCATCGGGCGTCCCCGTCTATGCCGACCGCGGCGCGGAGGGCGGCTATCGGCTGCTCGACGGCTATCGCGTCCGGCTGAACGGCTTCTCGCGGAACGAGGCAGAGGCGCTGTTCCTTGCCGGGCTGCCCGGCCCTGCGGCGGCGCTCGGGCTCGATGCGGCGATGATCGCCGCGCAGAACAAGCTGATGGCCGCGCTGCCCGCGAATCTGCGAGAAGATGCCGGGCGGATGCAGGAGCGTTTCCACCTGGACGCACCGGGCTGGTTCGGCGAGGCGGAGGAGCCCAGACATCTGCGCACCATTGCCGGCGCGGCTCTGCGCGGGACAATGATCAAGATCCGCTACCAGAGCTGGCGCTCGGAGAAGCGTCGCCGCGTTGCGCCGCTCGGTCTCGTGCTGAAGGGCGGGAGCTGGTATCTCGCTGGCCAGGTCGACGGCAGCGTGCGCACCTATCGCGTCGCGCGCGTACTCGACTGCACGGTGCTCGACGACCGCTTCGATCGCCCGGCCGATTTCGATCTCGCCGCCTATTGGCAGGCGGCGACGCTGCGTCTCGAAGCCGAGATGCATCCCAATGTCGCGATCGTGCGGCTGTCGCCGTTCGGCATAAAACTGCTGGACGCGCTGAGCCAGCCTTACGTCAAGGCGCGCACGCAGATCGAAGAGGTGGCCGATGCCGACGGCTGGCGCATCGCCAGGGTGCCGACCGGCAAGACCTCATGGCATGCCACGTCCGAGTTGCTGCGGCTCGGGTCCGAAGCCGAAGTGCTGGAGCCCGCCGATCTTCGCGAGAAGATGGCGGAGATGACGCAGGCGATGGCTGCGCGTTATCGCGCGCCGTTGCATGCCGCGAAGCGGGCGGCGCGGAAAGCCTGATATCGGCGCATCCCGCTGCCCCCACGAAACAGTCCTGAAACACGATTCTTCCCACCCCGTGTGAACGCGTTCGCATCTCGGCCCGACCGAAGATGCAGGGACACAACAACGGCCTTAATGCCACACTGGAGAATGAAAATGTTTCGTAAGCTTGCTCTTGGTCTGATCGCTGCCGGTTCGCTCGGCGTCGCCGCTCTCGCGCCCACCGCGGCGTCGGCCGGCGGCTTTTATCCTCATCATCACTGGGGCCACGGTTGGGGCTACGGCGGCGGCATCTACCTCAACACCGGCATCAGCAACTGCTACCAGGAGCGTGTCGTCCAGACCCGCCACGGCCTGCGTGTCCGCGTCGTGAATGTCTGCGCCTACGGGATCTACTGATATCTTGCCTTCACGACAAAGCTCCGGTCGCGCTGCGACCGGAGCTTTGCGTTGGGTTAACCAATTTGCCGATGCCGGCGAAACCAGGCCCAGGTCTCGCGCGTCGTCTGGATATAGCCGCGGCCGCGATAGACGATCTCGCCGTCGACGATCTCGTTCAGCTTCGGCAATGCGTGAAACGGGATCGACGGATAGGCGTGGTGCTCGACATGGTAGGGCATATTCCACGCGAACCATTTGACGATCGTGCCGGTGTAAGTGGTGCGGGTGTTCTCGAAAGCACTGCGGGTGCGCTCGCAGCCGGTGTGCTCGGCATAGAGATAGGGCCGCAGGAAGAACTGCCCGATGATCAGCGGCACGATCCAGACCCACAGCAGCAGCGCTGAGGAGAACCACAGCGACAGCGCGAGCAGCAGCGCGTAGAGCGCGACATAGGCGCGCGCCTCGGCGACGATGATGGCGCGCTTGTTCTCGGGAATCCAGGGCACCACGACCTTGCCGGTGACGGCATGGCCGAGCATCAGCCAGAGCCGGCCGGCAACTTGGAGCAGGCCGCTATAGGCGATCGCAAGCTGCGTGTCGGAGGCCGGCTTCACGCCGACGATCAGCTCCGGATCTTTCTCCGGGTCCTGGGTATAGCGGTGATGATCCCAGTGGAACAGGCAGTAATATTCGTAAGGCAACCCGATGATGAAGGCCGAGAGATAGCCGACCGCGAGGTTAAGGCCACGGCTCTTGAAGGCCGTCTTGTGCGCGGTCTCGTGCACCGCCATGAACAGGAAGGCGACGAGATAGCCCTGCATCGCCATCAGCGGCAGCGCCCAGAGCACGCCATAGCGCGAGGCGACCATCCAGATCAGCGCGCCGACCAGCACGATCATTCCGTAATGGCCAAAACTCTGCACGGCGCCCCTGACGTTGGAGCGCACCGACAATTCGCGCAGCATGGCCGGACTCAGTGGCTTCAGGCGATGGCCGGGCTCGGAAACGGTCGCGTCAGTCATGAGTGGGAACCTGCATTACCTGCTGAGAAGTGCCGCGATCTCGGCCTTGATGAAGGCCTGATCGGATGGATTGTTGACGGGATTGCCGGCGCGATGGCCGTGCAGCGACGGGATCGGATGCAGCACCGCCGATTTTGCGTTGACCAGCTTGCCGAGCTCGTCCTCGTTGTCACGCACGTCGAAATAGCGGTCAGTCGCGCCGGGCATCAGCAGCATGTGTGCCGTGATCGCGGCGAGCGCCCGATCGAGATCGCCGCCGAACGAAGCGCAGCGGCTGATGTCGCCGGTCTGCCAGATGCCGACCTGCGCCAGCAGATCGTTGGCGTCGCGCCGCGCGAACGCCGCATCCCAGGCACGGACGAGATAATCCTCCAGCGAGGTGAAGCCCGCCTCGCGCCAGAGTTCGTCGCGGTAGAAGCCGTGCGACATCGCCCAGCCGGCATAGACGCGCCCCATCGCGCGATAGCCGGCAGCGGGCTTCTCGACGAAACGGCCGTTGCGAAAGGCGGGATCGCCAGTGAGCGCAGCTTTCACGCTTTCGAGGAAAACATAGTTGTAGGGCGCACAGCGCGCGCTGCCACAGACCACCGCGGCGCGCTCGACCATGTCGGGATGCAGCGCCGCCCAGTGATAGGCCTGCATGCCGCCCATCGACCAGCCATAAACCAGTGCAAGTTTTGCGATGCCGAAGCGTTCGGTGAGCAGCCTGTGCTGAACCGCGATGGCGTCGTGATAGCCGACTTGCGGGAACGGCGCCTCGCCAAAATTCGACGGCGAGGATGACAGGCCGTTGCCGAACAGGTTCGGAATGATGATGAAATAGCGCGTGGGATCGAGCACGCCGCCCGCCCCGATCAGCCATTCAGTGTCAAAATGCTGCGCGCTGAACGAGGTCGGGTAGAGGATGACGTTGTCCCTGGCAGCGCTCAGCGTGCCGTAGGTCTGATAGGCGAGCTTCATCGCGGGGAAGACGGCGCCGGACTGAAGCGCGACATCGCCGGCCTCAAAAATCTCGTAGTCGCGCTGCGCCGTCATGCGTCCAATCCCCGCTCACGCGGCCGCAGAATGCGCCCGCCGAAACAACGATGCATCGATCGTGCCGGACCAGCAAACGCCTCGTTGCGTCGCACTTAATAACTGTACGTATAGTACAGTTATTTGGTCGACGCAACAGGCTTCTCGCCGCCACGCGTCAGGCGATGGCCGCGATATATCGCTCCACTGACGCCGCGAACGCGGCCTTGGCCCCGGCGGCGATGTTGCGGCTCCACCAGGCGCCATAGATGCGATCGAAGGCGAGCGGTTCGACGGCGGCCGCGATCCGCCGCACCGCGACGGCGTTGAGCGGCATGTAGTTCGGATAGGAGTACATGAAGCTGACGAAGCGGCGGTCCATCGTCACCTGTGCGATATCACCTGTGAGCAGCGCGCCCTTGCCGTCCGCACCGCGCGCATGGTGCAGCATGGTCGCGCCGGGGAAGTGACCGCCGGTGCGCAGCAGCAGCAGATCGTCGCAGATGCGATGACGATCGCCGTTCCAGTGCACGATCGCGGGATGCGGCCGCATCACCCACGCACGATCATCCGCATGAAGATAGACCGGCACACCGCCAAACGCCTCACTCCAGTCGGCGAGAGCGCCATAGAAATGCGGATGCGAGATCGCGATCGCTTTCAGCCCGCCGAGCGAGCGCACATACGCGATCGCCTCCGGCGTCGCCAGCGGCACGCAATCCCACATCACGCAGCCGTCTGCGGACGGTACCAGCAGCGCGCGCTGGCCGATGGCAAAGCTCGGCTCGGAGCCGATGCCGGTCAGGCCGAGATCGTCGCGCCAGACCAGATGATGGCTTTCTGCCAGTGTTTCGCGAGTGAGGAAGCTCTGGCCCTTCCAGCCGACGAATTGCCGCTCGTCCTCACAGATCGGACAGGACGCGGGCGGATTTCCGCTGTCCGAAAATTGCGCGCCGCAGGTTTCGCAGGTCCAGAGGGGCATGATGGCGGCTCCATTGCGGGATGCAGCACCCTATTGCCTCACGCCCGTCATTGCGAGCGCAGCGAAGCAATCCAGCGATGCGCCTGCGGAAAGACTCTGGATTGCTTCGCTGCGCTCGCAATGATGATGTGGAGGCTGGATCGTTTCAAACCGACTCCGGGCTCGCGGGGAATCGAATAACCCTTACGTCCCAAAACTCTTCTGGACCGCCTTGTCGAGCGTATCAGCGCCGACGAAACGCTGGCGCAGCTCGCGCTTGAGCAGTTTTCCGCTCGGGTTCTTCGGCAGGCTGTCGACGAAGATCACGCGCTTCGGCACCTTGAAATGCGCCATCTGGCCGGCGCAATGTTTCACCACGGCGTCCTCGTCGAGCGTCTCGCCGGCCTTGACCACGACGATAGCGGTGACCGCCTCGATCCAGCGCGGATCGGGCAGGCCGACGACGGCCACTTCTGACACCGCGGGGATGCGGTAGACCATCTCCTCGACCTCGCGGCTCGCGACATTCTCGCCGCCGGTCTTGATCATATCCTTGACGCGGTCGACCACGGTGATGTGGCCCTCGTCATCGACGGTGGCGAGGTCGCCCGAGTGAAACCAGCCACCGGTGAACGCCGCCGCGGTCTTGACGGGATCGTTGTAATAGCCGGAGAGCAGATGCGGCGAGCGGTGTACGATCTCGCCGACCTCACCGACCTTGACGTCCTCCATCGAAATATTGACCACACGCGTCTCGACATTGAGCACGGGCTTGCCGGCCGAGCCGGCCTTGCGCAGCTGATCCTCGGGCCGCAGCACGGTCGCCAGCGGCGCGATCTCGGTCTGGCCGTAGAAATTCCAGAATTTCACATTGGGCAGGCGGCGCTGCAGCTCGAGCAACACCTCGACCGGCATGATCGAGGCGCCGTAATAGCCCTTCTGAAGCGTCGACAGATCGGTCTTGTCGAAATTCGGCGAGCGCAGCATCGCGATCCAGATCGTCGGCGGCGCGAAGAAGGACGTGATCTTGTGCGCCTGGATCAAAGCCAGAATGTTGTCGGCGGCCGGCTTGCCCGTGATGACGCCGGAAGCACCGAGATAGATTTGCGGCCCCAGGAATACATCGAGCTGGGCGCAATGATAGAGCGGCAGCGCGTGCAGGAATTTATCGTCCACGCTCATGCCGCCGTCGATGATGCAACTGACATACTGCCACATCACCGCTTCATGAGTCAGCATCGCGCCCTTGGGCAGAGACTCCGTGCCACTGGTGTAGACGATCTGCGCAAGATCGCGGCTGTCGACGGACGACTCCAGGAATGAGCCGTCGGCATCAAGGAGATCGTCGAAGGTAGCGAGGCCCGCGGGTGCCGTGGCGGGATCCTCGCCCGGCAGCCAGATCATCTTCTCGACCGCGCAATCCCTGGCGCTTGCGGCCTTCGCCGGCTCGACGAAATCAGGGCCGGTCGCGAGCAGCTTTGCGCCGGAGCTTTTCAGGATGAAGTTGATCTCGTCCGGATTGAGCATGAAGTTGATCGGCACCAGCACCGCGCCGATCCGCGCGAGTGCGAAGCGCAGTGCCGCAAAGGCGTGCGAATTGCGCGAGAGCACGGCGAGACGGTCGCCCTTCCTGACGCCAAGCCCGAGCAGGCCGCGGCCGAGCCGGTTGCAGATCGCGTCCATCTCGGCAAAGGTCCAGCTCACATTGCCGCAGCTCACCGCGAGCTTGCTGGGCTCGCGGCCCGCCGATCGGCGCAAGAGATCGCCGATGGAATGCTCGCGCGCTTTCGCGATGGTGGCTGCAGTATCGCTTGACATTTCCACTCCCCAAAATTTGCAATTTGCGCGAAGCGTAGTCGGCGCTGCCGGCCGCGTCAAATTGCCTGCACGGCGGCGTCATGACGCAAGAATTGCCGCTTCGCCGGAGCAAGCTTGGGTTGGTGCACCAACAATAAATATCGGGGGACATGCCATGTATCGGATCGCGCGCGCCGCTTTTGCGGCGGGGCTGCTGTCTGCGTCTTTGATCGATCCATCGTCCGCCCAGCAGACCCCGCTGAAGATCGGCGTGCTCTCCGACTTCTCCTCGGTCTATTCCGACATCGGCGGCCAGGGCAATGTCGAGGCCACCAAGATGGCGATTGAGGATTTTGGCGGGCAGATGTTCGGCAAGCCGATCGACATGGTCGCGGCCGACGTGCTGAACAAACCCGACGTCGCCTCCCCCATCGCCCGCAAATGGTGGGAGACCGAAGGCGTCGACATGATCATCGACCTGCCGACCTCGGCCACTGCGCTTGCGGTGATGGAGCTGTCGAAGCAGTACGAGAAGATCATGATCGTCACCGACGCGGCGAGCTCCGACATCACCGGAAAATCCTGCTCGCCCTACACCGCGCACTGGACTTACGACACCTATTCCAATGCTCACACCGTCGGCAGCGCCATCGTCAAGAACGGCGGCGACAGCTGGTTCTTCCTCACCGCGGACTATGTGTTCGGCCATTCGATCGAGCGCGATACCGGCGACGTCGTGAAGGCCGCCGGCGGCAAGGTGCTCGGCAGCGTCAAGCATCCGCTCAACACCGCGGATTTCTCCTCATTCCTGCTGCAGGCCCAGGCCTCCAAGGCCAAGATCATCGGGCTTGCCAATGGCGGCGGCGACACCATCAACGCCATCAAGCAGGCCGGCGAGTTCGGCATCGTCGCCGGCGGCCAGAACCTTGCGGCGATCGTAATGTTCATCTCCGACGTGCACAGCCTGGGGCTGAAGCTCGCGCAGGGCCTGATCATCACCGAGGCCTATTATTGGGATCTCAACGACAAGACCCGCGCCTTCGGCAAGCGTTTCCAGGAGCGCATCAAGCGCATGCCGACGATGAACCAGGCCGCAACCTACAGCGCGACGCTGCACTACCTCAAGGCCGTGCAGGCCGCCGGTACCAAGGACACCAAGACCGTGATGGCGAAGATGCGCGAAATGCCGGTGAAGGATGCCTTCACCGACAACGGCGTCCTGCGCGAGGACGGCCGCATGGTGCACAGCATGTTCCTGTTCCAGGTGAAGAAGCCCGAGGAGTCCAAGGGCCCGTGGGACTATTACAAGCTGCTCGCGGAAGTACCGGCCGACCAGGCCTTCCGTCCGCTGAAGGACGGCGGCTGCCCGCTGGTGAAGTAACGCTGACGGCGACGGACCTGCACCGCCTCGCGCGGTGCGGGTCTTCTAGCGCCGCCGCAAGTCGGATGGGCTGTGGCCGAACTTCTTGCGAAACACCGTGCTGAAATAGGACGAGCTGCTGAAGCCCAGCTGATAGGCGACTTCAGTGATCGACAGCGACCGCAGCTCCGGGCGCGTCAACACGTCGTAGCAGCGCTGCAGCCGGCGATCCAAAATCCATTCGGACACCGAGACATCGGTGAGCCGGAATAGATAATGCAGATGCCTGAGCGAGACGCCGTTGCTCTTCGCGATCTTCTCCAGCGACAGATCCGCATCGGTGAGATGCGCCTCAATCCAGGCCTTGACCGAGCGCAGACGGGCCTGAGCGGCGCTCGCATCCTCGGAGAATTCGTCCCGCTCGCCCATGTCGAGTGCGAGCGCCAGCACGTCCATCAGCTCACCGCCCAGCCGCGCCCTTGCGGTCTCGTCCAGCGCAGCGCCTTCCGCGGCAAGCATCGCGCAGAATTCGGCGGCAATCCGCCCGAGACCGCGGCTCGTCGCCATCGTCGTTACCACAGGCAGTCGTCCATCGCTGAAGCGTGCGGAAAATTCCTGACGCGGGATCTCGAGATAGAGCGATCGCACCTTGCCGACGCATTCGAGATCATAAGCCTCGGAGGCCGAAAAGATCGCGCCCATACCGGGATTTGACAGTAGGGTCTGGCCAGCCTGGAGAACGTTGACCCGGCCCTGCTGGACGAATTCGACGTAATAGCAATCCTTGTCGAGCTTTGCGATGTGTCGCTCGCGGCGCGAGATGCGCTGCTCCGACAGCAGGACGTCAGTCATGGTGACCGCGCCGAACCGCGCCTCGCGAATGAAGCCGTGGTAGTCGGATCGCTCCTCGGCATTCACGTCGACATGGACGTAGACGTCGCAAATGGCGCCTTGCCAGGCGGCGTAACGCTTGGCCGGCTCCAGATCGTCCGTCGTGAAGACCAGGTTCATCGTCCGCCCATCCGTTGCAAGGCCATGATGAACGTCGTTTGTGCATCGCACAAGCTGGCCAAGCCAAGAGATTCTAGATGGCCGCCGTCTGCACGCAAGACCGGTTTGCGCGGAGAAGCAAAAGCTTTGCGCTCCGGAGCAAGCCGCGTTCCGGCATGTGGCCTATGAAGAACAAAAAACGGTCAATGAGATAGGCAGGAAACGTTCGCTTGCATCAGCTCGGATCAGCCGCAGCACGATTTGCCGTGCCGCCCGAATGGCGGTGCTCGTGAGCAGCGTTTTACCATCGCCCATCACGACGCGGTTCACGCAGCCGGTCAAGACCATCGCCGATGTCGAGGCGCTGGAGCAGCGGCCTTACGACTCCCTCATCCCCGCCCGCAATCTGCTTGATCTCTTCGAAGCAACGGCGCACCTGCATCCCGACCGTCCCGCGTTGACGGTGCTGACCAAGGGCTCGCACGAGCCTGGCGATGTCACGCTGACGCATCGGCAATTGCTCGCGGGGATCATCCGTGCGGCCAATCTGTTCAGGTCGCACGGGATCGGCGAGAGCGGCGGAACGGCAGCGTTCCTCTGCCCGATCCTGCCGCCGCTGTTTCCGGCATTGCTCGGTGCCCAGATCGCCGGCATTGCCAGCTCGATCAATTATCTCCTCAACGAGGACGCGATTGCCGATCTGCTCGAGGCGCAGAACGCGACCGTGCTGGTGATCGCTTCCGAGACCGCCGATCGCGCCATCTGGGCCAAGGTCGCCAACGTCGCGAAGCGCGTTCCATCGCTAAAGACGATCTTCGTGATCGGCGCGAACGATCTCCTGCCTGGAGGGTTTCTGAACTTCGACAAGGCGAGCGCGAGGGAACGCGACACGCTGGACTTCGAACCTTCGACCGATCGCGCTGCGGTATCCGCCCTGTTCCACACCGGCGGGACCACCGGGCGGCCAAAGCTCGTCCGGCTGACGCATGGCAACCAGATCCATGCGGCCTGGAGCTTTGCGCAGGTCCACGGACTGGATGAGCTGGATGCCGCCGTGAACGGCTTTCCGCTGTTTCATGTCGGCGGCACGATGACGCTCGGCCTGTCGATCCTCGCGGCCGGCGGCCATGTGATCATCCCCTCGCCCTACAGCCTCCGAAGTCCGGACGCGATCCGCGAGTATTGGCACACGGTCGAGCGATTTCGCGCGACCATCGTCAGCGGCGTGCCGACGTCCATTGCCGCGCTCGCCGAAGTCCCGATCGGGTCGTCCGACATCAGCACCGTTCGCATGGCGCTCACCGGCGGGGCGGTGGCGCCGAAGGCCGTCAGCGAGAGGTTTCAGGCGCGAACCGGCATCACGCTGTTCGAGACCTACGGCATGACCGAAACCGCAGCAGCGATCGCGTTCAATCCCGGCCGCGGGACGCCGGTGCAGGGCAGCGTCGGCTTCAGGGCGCCGTTTGCGAAGACGAAGATCGTCGCGCTCGATGATGCCGACCTCAAGACACAATGTCCGCCGCTCACCAGCGGTCTCGTCCTCGCCAGCGGACCGCAGGTGTTTCCCGGATATCTCGATCCCCAGCACAATAAGGGGGTGCTGACGGATGACCATTGGATCGTCACCGGCGACATCGGCTATCTCACCGCTGATCAGCGCCTGGTGCTGACCGGACGCGAGAAGGACCTCATCGTGCGCAGCGGTCACAACATCGACCCCGCCGCGATCGAGGACGTCGCCAATGCCTTTCCCGGCGTACAGATGAGCTCTGCCGTCGGCATGCCGGATGCCTATGCCGGCGAAGTCCCCATTGTCTTCGTGGTGCCGTCCCCGGGACAGACCATCGACCTCGCACAGCTGCGCGACCATCTCGAACGAAACGTCAATGAACCTCCCGCGAAGCCGAAGCGCGTCGTGCAGCTCGAAGCGCTCCCGGTCACCGCCGTCGGCAAGATCTTCAAGCCCACGCTGCGCGACCTCGCCGTTCAGGAGAAGGTTAGAAGCGAGATCGACCGCATCTTTGGCCCCGACGTTGCGGCAGACATTCGCGTGGAGAAGGACGCCAGGCTGAACACGCTGGTCCACATCTCCGTGGCCTCGGACGATCAGGAGCGGACGAAGGCATTCACCGAAAGCCTGACACCGCTTCCACAGACCTATCGCATAAAAAACCGAACGTCATAACGGACCCGTGAGACACCGACGTCGAAGAAAGGCAAGACTGGGATGAAGCGCATTCGGTTCAATCAGCAGGAAATCGTCTTCGCCGTCTTCGCGCTGCTGTTTCTTGTGTTCTCGATTTTTCTGCGCGGCTTTCTCACGCCGGAGAACATGCTGACGCTGCTGCAGAACGTCTCCGTGCTCGGCATCCTCGGCCTCGCCATGGCGATCGTCGTGATCGGGCGCGGCATCGACATCTCGCTAATCGCAGCGCTTGCGGTACCGCCGGGGCTGGTCCTGCAGATGGTGCAGAACGGTCACTCGTTGCCGGCTTCGCTTTTGACAGCCGTGCTGCTCGCGATTACCTTCGGCCTCGTCAATGGCTGGCTGATCGCCTACGCCGAAGTCCCTTCGCTGTTCGCGACGCTGGCAACGGGCCTGCTGCTCGCAGGTCTCGGGCAAGCCGCGCTGTTCCAGCTCGACGTCGTGCAGTGGAGCCCCGGCATGGATGGCTTCGAGCGGCTCGGACAGGGCACCATCCTCGGCATTCCGACGTCGATCTGGATGTTCGCGATCGCCTGCATTGTGGTCGCCTTCCTGCTGCGCCAGACCCGGTGGGGCGCTTACATCTATGCGATCGGCGACAATCCTTACGCCGCGCGCGTGACCGGCATTCCCTCCCGCCCGATCATCGTCCTGCAATATGTCATCACTGCCCTGATCGGCTGCTTTGCCGGCCTCGTGATGGCGGCCTCCGTCAATTCGATGCCGACCCGCATCTTCAACTCGACGCTGATCTACGACGTCATCCTGGTCGTGGTGCTCGGCGGCATTGGTTTGTCGGGTGGACGCGGCGGCGTGCTGAACGTCGTCATCGGCACGCTCGTGATCGGCACCATGCTCAACGGCATGACCATCATGGATATCTCCTACGCCGGACAGAATCTCATCAAGGGCGTGGTGCTGTTGCTCGCCGTCATCACGGATTCCTTCCTAAATCCGCGCAACGAAGAAACGGCACAACAGGGCGACATCTGAACCACCCGATAACATAACGACAATCACAACCAAGGAGGAAGCAATGAAACATATCGGTAGCCCGACGAAGGCACTCTTTGCCGCACTGGGTCTTGCAGCGATGACCGCACCGGCCCTGGCCCAGCAGGGCCTCGACGAGCCGTTCCAGAAGCCGTTCAAGGAAGCGCTGGCCGGCAAGACCGTGGCCTATGTTCCGGTCGCGATGAATTTCGACCTCACCGAGGGCTGGTATGCCGGCCTGAAGAAGGAGCTCGAGCCGTTCGGCGTGAAGTTCGTGATCCGCGATGCCAACTGGAACACCAATGCCGGCGCGCAGGCCGTGACGTCGCTGATCTCCGAGAAGCCCGCGGTGATCGTGGTGCATAATCCCGACGTGCAGACCTACGCAAAGCTGCTGCAGCGCGCCGAGAACGAAGGCATCTACGTCATCCAGATCAACATGGGCTCGGCCTATCGCAGCTCCGCCTTCGTCGGCGCCAACTGGGTCGAGATCGGCGAACGCCAGACCGAAGGCGTGGTCAAGGCCTGCGAAGGCAAGTCGAACAAGATCGCGATCATCCAGGGCGCGCTGTCGGCGGCGGCGAGCGCCTATACGCTGAAGGGTGTCGAGAACGTCCTGGCCAAGCACCCCGAGATCAAGGTGGTCTCCAGCCAGGCCGCCGATTGGGACGCAGCCAAGGCCAAGGCGATCACGCAGACCGTATTGAAGCAGAACCCCGATCTCTGCGGCATCGTCGGCTTCTGGGACGGCATGGACATCGGCACGGCGGCCGCGGTGAAGGAAGCCGGCCTCACCGGCAAGGTGTTCGTCGCGACGTCAGGCGGCGGCGAGCGCAAGGGCGCGTGCGAGTTGGTCAAGTCGGGCGCGTTCGATCTCAACATGAGCTACGACGTGCCGACCCAGGCCGCACAGATGGCCGGCACCATCAAGTGGCTGCTGTCCTCGGGCGTCAAGCCTGGCTCCGTCAAGGGCTCGGAATACACCACGCTGATTCCGATCACCAAGGAGAACGCCGACAGCCAGATGTCGTGCTGGAATCTCAGCGACCTCAAGAAATAATTGTCGCGCCGCGAGACCCAGGCGTCCCGGACGATCTCACGTCCGGGACGCAGTCCCGAAATTTGCAAGGTCCCGGAATACCGATGCGCGACACCCTGACAAGCCTGCGTTACCGCTACTGGCCTGATCATCTCCTCGGCGAAATCCTGTCCAAGCGATGGACCGAGACGGCGATCCCGGTCATCCTTCTCCTCATCATCGGCCTCGCACTCAGCCGGTCCATCGACAACTTCCTGTCGCCGGCCGCCCTTGCCGACACCGCGCGCCAGGCCGGAGAGATCGGCTTCATCGCACTCGGGCTGGCACTGGTCGTCATCGTCGGCGGCATCGACCTCTCCGTCGGCTCGATCTTCGCATTGACGGATTTCTGCGCACTCTACTGCCTCGACGTGCTCGGCTGGCCGGTTCCGGCTGTGGTCGCCGCCACCCTGCTCTGCGGCGCTCTGCTCGGTGCGGTCAACGGCGTGCTGATCGGATATCTGCGGCTGCGTGCCTTCATCACCACGCTGATCACCCTGATCATCTACCGCTCCGCCTACGATCTGCTGATCCAGCGCTATTCCAACGCGATCGCGTCGGCCTTCCCCGACATTCCGTCCTGGGACTTCATCGGCGGCGGCAGCGTGTTCGGCATTCCAACCGTGGCGCTGGTCTATATCGTCATCGCCATCTTCGGCCACATCTTCATGACGCGCCTGCGTCCGGGCTGGCACATCACCGCGATCGGCGGATCGCGCCGCTCGGCCTACAATTCGGGCATTCCTGTCCGCCGCACGATCGCGCTCTGCTATGTCGCAAGCGGCGTGCTGACCAGTATCGGCGCGCTGTTCTTCGCATCCCGGCTCGGCACCGTCGGCGGCGACATCGGCGTCGGGCTCGAGGTGATCGTGCTGACGGCAACGGTGCTCGGCGGCATCACGCTCGGCGGCGGCAAGGGCTCGGTCGCCAAATCGGCGGTCGGGGTGCTGATCGTGCTGTTGATCACCAACGGCCTGACCACCATGAACGCGCGCGGCGGCGTCAACCGGATGGCGCTCGCCGGCATCCTGCTCGTCGCCGCGATGGTGGATATCCGCTGGCAGAAGAACCGGACGCGCATCATCAGCAAGGTCTATGTCGCACCGACCTATCATTCGCTCCCGCCACCGCCACCGACCGAGATCGGGCAAGGCGGCCCGTTCGAGCAGAACGACAAGCTGCGCAACGTCGAGGCGATAGGTCTCGGCCGCATCGAGGCACCCGAGGACGTCATCCTCGATCGCCACGACAATCTCTATGCGGGCTCGCGCCATGGCGACATCATGCGCTTCATGGCGCCCGACTATCAGAAGATGGAAGTGTTCGCCCATATCGGCGGCCAGCCGCTCGGCATGGCCTTCGACCGCGAGGACAATCTCTACGTCTGTATCGGCGGCATGGGGCTCTACCGGATCAAGCCTGACGGCACCGTGGAGAAGGCAACCGACGAGACCAACCGCAGCATGCGTTCGGTCAACGACGACAGCCGCCTGCGGCTCGCCGACGACCTCGACATTACCGACGACGGACTGATCTTCTTCTCGGAAGCCACCGTGCGTTACGAGATGGACGAGTGGCCGATCGACGGCCTCGAGGCGCGCGGCAACGGCCGCATCATCTCCTACGACACCAAGACGGGCGTGACGCGCACCGAGCTGCGCGGCCTCAAATTCCCCAACGGCATCTGCGTCGCCAGCGACGGCCAGTCGATCCTGTTCGCCGAGACCTTTGGCTGCTCGATCAAGCGCTACTACTTCGCGGGACCGAAGAAGGGCAAGGTCGTGGTCGTCATGGACAATCTGCCGGGCTACCCCGACAACATCAATCTCGCCTCGGACGGTAATTACTGGCTGGCGCTGGTCGGCATGCGCAGCCCCTCGCTCGACCTCGCCTGGAAGATGCCCGGCTTCCGGCGCCGCATGGGCAAGCGCGTCCCGGTCGATGAATGGCTGTTTCCCAACATCAACACCGGCTGCGTGGTCAAGTTCAACGAGCAGGGCAAGATCGTCGAATCGTTCTGGGACCTGCGCGGCGAGAACCATCCGATGATCACCTCGATGCGCGAGCACCGCGGCTATCTCTATCTCGGCGGCATCCTCAACAACCGGATCGGTCGCTACAAGCTCGACAATGCCGATCCGAACTTCGTCCAGTATGACAAAAGGTGGGGGAAGCAGTCGTGATCGCCGCCGTCAGGGAGTTCGCCAACCGCTTTCTCGGGCGCGGCGACGCCACCATCACCGTGCCGTCCTTCGACGGTGCGCTGAAGCCGAACCAGAAGCTGGAGGCAGCCGAGACCTTGCTGACATGCGAGTCGCCCGAGGATCTCGCTACCGATGGAGGCAGCCTTTTCATCGCGGACGGCCTTCGCCTGATGCGTCTCGATGGCAGCACGGCATCGGAGGTCCGCAGCTTCGAGCGCCCGATCTCGGCGCTGTGTGCCCTGCCCGGCGGCGGCCTCGCGGTTGCGCTTGCCGGACGCGAGGTGCATCTCTACGCGAGCGCTTCGGCCGAGCAGCCAGACGTGACGTTTGCCGATGCCGCCTTCAACGCCATCAACGCACTGACGCTCGCGAGCGACAACACGCTGATCGCGACAGACGGCTCAGCAACATGCGGCGTTGACGACTGGGCGCGCGACCTGATGGAGCTCAACCGGAGCGGCCGGGTGTTCAGGCTTAGTCCCGGCAACAAAACCGTGACACCGCTGGCCCAGGGGCTCGGCCACGCTTTCGGTGCCTGCGCGCATGGCAATGGCGTGCACGTCAGCGAGAGCTGGCGCCATCGTCTCGTGCTCGTGGCGCCGGGCGCGTCGCCACGGACCGTGCTCGCGCATCTTCCGGTCTATCCATCACGGTTGTCGAAGGCCTCGGGCGGCGGCTACTGGCTCACCGCCTTCACCGCGCGCACCCAGCTCATCGAGTTCGTGCTGCGCGAGCCGGCCTATCGCCGCCGCATGATGGCGGAGATCGATCCGGCGTATTGGGTTGCCCCGCGCCTGCGCTCGGGCCTCTCGTTCAAGGAGCCGATGCAGGGTGCGCACATCAAGACCATGGGTGTGATCAAGCCGTGGGCGCCGCCGCGCTCCTACGGCCTCGTCATCCGGCTCAACGCCGACGGCCAGCCGCTTTATTCGCTGCACAGCCGGGTCGACGGAATCAATCACGGCGTCGTTGCGGCCATCGAGATCGGTGGCGATCTCGTCCTGATCGCCAAGGGACCGGGACGCGTGCTGCGACTGCCGCTGGCCGGCCTTGCCGAGGAGTTCTGCTCATGAGCGACATCGCACTCTCGCTGCGCAAGGCCACAAAGCTCTACGCCGGCGTACCCGCCATCGACGGGGTCGATTTCGATCTGCGCCGCGGCGAGATCCACGCGCTGGTCGGTGAGAACGGCGCCGGCAAATCGACCCTCACCAAGGTGATGGCGGGCGTGGTGACGCTGACCTCAGGCACCATGGCGGTCGACGGTGCTGACGTCGCGCCGAGGACGCCGCTGGAGGCGCGCAATCTCGGCATCGCGATGGTGTTTCAGGAGAACAGCCTGGTGCCGACCATGACGGTGGCGCAGAATTTGTTTCTCGGCCAGGAGAAGTTCTACAACCGCCTGCGCGGCATCTACATCGCCGCGCAGCAGTTTCTGCAATCGCTCAATTTCGACGTCACCCCGACCGCCACCGTCAGCGGCCTCGGCGCCGCCAAGAAGCAGATGGTAGAAATCGCGCGCGCAGTCCTGCATCGCGCAAAAGTCATCATCTTCGACGAGCCGACCGCATCGCTGACGCCGGAGGAGAAGAAATATTTCTTCGACCTCGTCCGCGATCTCAAGAAGCGCGGCGTCTCGATCGTCTTCATCTCGCATGCGCTGGAAGAGGCGCTGCTGCTGGCCGACCGCATCACGGTGCTGCGCGACGGCAAGCACGTCGTGACCGACGACGCTGCCAAATTCGACCGCGCGGCGATCATTCAGGCCATGGTCGGGCGCGACCTCTCCAACACGCTCTACGGCACGCGGAAGAGCAGCGTGCGGCCGGCGGGCGCGCGCGTACTGACGGTGCAGAATTTGAAGATGGCCCCGATGGTGAAGAATAATTCGCTGTCGGTCTTCGCGGGCCAGATCACCGGCGTGTTCGGCCTCGTCGGCGCGGGTCGCACCGAGACGTTCAAGATCGTCTCCGGCGTGCTCAAGCGCGACTTCTTCCACGGCGGCGAGATTTTGCTGCACGACAAGCCGGTGCGCTACCGGGTGCCGGCGCCTGCGGTCAAGGCCGGCATCGCCTATGTCACGGAGGACCGCAAGGTCGAGGGCTTCTTCGAAACGTCCTCGATCGCGCGGAACATTTATCTCGGCCTGCTGTCGAAGTTTCCCAAGGGACGCATGATGCTGTCGCGACGGGAAATCGAGACGGTGGGCAAGAGCTGGATCGAGAAGCTCAGGGTTCGCGCCATCGGCGACCACGGCAAGGTGGTCGAGCTCTCCGGCGGCAATCAGCAGAAGGTCGTGATCGCCAAATCGCTGGTGCAGGAGCCGGAGCTGATCATCTTCGACGAGCCGACCCGCGGTGTCGATGTCGGCGCCATCGTCGAGATCCACGAGCTGATCAACCAGCTCGCCGACGAGGGCAAGGCCGTCGTGGTCATCTCGTCCTATCTGCCGGAGATCATGGCGCTCTCCGACCGCATCCTGGTCTCGCGCCAGGGCAAGGTCGTGGAGGAGTTTTCCGCGCTGGACGCGACGGAGGAGCGAATCATGTACGCCGCGATCCACTGAGCCTGGCGGTCTACGGCTTTTGCCCCTTCTGGCGCAGCGCCTCGGTGAGGCGCTGCTTCAGTTCGTCGGCGGCCTTCTGGCTCACGTCTTGGCCGATCTGCGCGCTCGCCTGCGCCAGCGCATCCGACTTCTCTTGATACTTCTTTCCCGCAGGCCCGGCGTAGAACGCCTGGATCTGGCGCAGCTCGTCGATGGTGAAGCTGGCGGCATAGAGGGCCGCGATCTGGTCGGTCATTGATGCCAGGTATGGGGCGTAGATCTCGGCGCCGGGCGCCGTCATCGCATCATAATCGCGTTCGATCTCCGGCCGGTCCTGCGCGACCACGGGTCTCAGCTTGAGCATGAGCTGCGGGAGAGCCGCGCGATACTGATCCGCGATCTTCAGCGTGGCAACGAGTTTTCGCGCAGCATCCATCGCCTCGGGCGACGGCGCTTGCGCCGACGCGTTGCAGACCAGGAGCAGGAGGGCGCCGGCAATCGTCAACAAGAGTTTAGACATGTATCTCTCCCGAAAAATCGTCCGCGCGATGCGGCGGCTTCTCAGCGGCTCACCGGAGCCGCGCCGATGACCGTTACCGGCGCGCTTTCGGCGGCGGGCTCCTGCTCATCCTCGACATCCGTCACCTTGACGAAGAGGCTGGGCACCCGCTCGGCGCGGTCGAGCAGCCACGCCGCCCCGACCATGATGGCGAAGCCGGCGAACGAGACCGCGAGTTGTTCCCAGACGCCCTTGGTATATTGCATCAGGATCCAATGCGCCGAGAACGACAGGAACACGCTGAGGCAAAAGATCGGAAGCGAATGCTGCCCGCACAGGATGACAGGGCGCAGCCATTTCAAATGCAGCGCTTTCCAGTGGCGCGGGATGAAATAGGTCATCCAGAGCGCCAGCGCCAGAAAGTGCGTGAAGCGCAGCATGTCGAGGTCGGTCTTGTCGATCGGGTAGATCGCCTTGATCATCCATTTAGGGATCAGCGCCTCGAGCGCGGGGATGTGCCAGGTCATCACGATCAGGAAGGCGAAGGCGATCCAGGCTGCGGCCAGGCCCATCACCGGCTTCGACCAGGCCCATTTGGCGATCTTCTGGATCTGACCGACGCCGCACCAGGCGGCGAATACAAACATGAGCTGCCAGCAGAACGGATTAAAGTACCAGGTCGTGCCGGGCGGATAGGACGCAATGTTCCAGTCGAACCAGCGCGACAGCACGTAGAGCACCACGGATGCGACCAGTGTCAGGTTCGGCCGGCGCACCAGGCCCCACACGATGAAGGGCGCAGCGATCACCAGCGTGATGTAGAGCGGCAGCACGTCGAGATTGACCGGTTTGTAGCGCAGCGAGAGCGCCTGACCTATCAGGATGTCCGGATGGTCGAGAAAACTGTGAACGTTGAACTCGTCCGCATACATCGGGTTGTCGAACCTTCTGATCGTCCGCGCGATCTGCGCCGTGAACAGCAGGAACAGCATGATGTGGGCGACATACATCTCGATTGCGCGCCGCCACAGCCGCTTGAGCGCGGCGAGAAACCAGCCGCCGGCGACGATCGGCCCGTAGATCCAGCCGACCAGATAGCCGGAGATGAAGACGAAGAACTCGGCGGCATCGCTGAAGCCGTAATTGCGCAAGGTCAGCCAGGCCACGACGTCGTGCGGGATGTGATCGAGGAAGATCATCCACAGGCCGATGCCGCGGAAGAGATCGAGCCGCAGGTCGCGCTCGACCGGCGCCAACAGAGCTGACTGGTCCCGTGTGATCATGGCCCCGCCTCTTTCGGTGGGCGTCGCGCCCTGGCGGCGCCGGCAAAATCGGATGCTAAAAAATTGAAATCAAAAGTCACCTGGCCCTGCGGCTAGTGGCAACGGTAGCCGACCTCCGCGTCCGCGCAAGGGGCTTCGTCATCACGACGAGTGAGGCCCACCACAGGCTTCTCCCTTTCAAAATGTCGAAAACAACCCCATGCACAGTAGACCCGCTCTCTTAAGTCCTTGCTTTGTCTACGAAACTTAAATGACCCGTCGGGCAAGAAAATCGGCGCGACGGTACGATCGCACGCCAATGAGGGACAAAGGTCAGATGAGCTCGTCACCCCCGGCGAGCACCTCGTTCAGCATCGTCTCGGCCTTGTGCTGGAGCGGCAGCGCGCCGCTCTCGGAGGCGATCGCGATGCTGGCGCGCAGCGCAGCGAGAATGGCCGCCCTGTTGTCCTCGGTGGAGGCCGGCGTCACCATTGCCTCGCCGAACAGGGCCTCGGCCTCGAGGCCGGCAAAGCCCTGCTGACGGGCGGTGTTGCGCGCCTCGCGCAGCATGTTCTGCGCGGTCTGGACATCGCCGAGGCGGCAGGTCGCGAGCGCCAGATAGATCGAGCTGCGCAGCACCGCCGAGGTATAACCGACCGCCTTCGCCTCCTCCCGCGCCTCGGCCAGCATGCCGCGCGCCCGGTCGAACAACCCCTGCTCCAGATAGGCGATGCCGAGGTGGCAGGCCAGCACCGGCACGAACAGCCGGATGCCGTGCTTTTGCGCGAGCACGAAGCCTTCTTCAAGAATGGCAGCGGCCGCGGCCGGCTCGTTGCGGCCCAGCATCAGCCAGCCGCCGCTATAGGCGGCTCCGACGCGGTCGTAGGGGCGGCCCGTCTCCTCGGCGATCCCTGCGGCTTGTTGCTGGAGCTGCTCGGCGAGATCGAACTCGCCCATCACGGTGTGGGTGATGCTGTTCATCATGCAGCAAAGCAGGAGCAAAGATCGTGGGGTCGTGCCGATCGGCGCACTTGCTGCCGGCCCCGCAAGATGGGTGCGGGCAGTGGCAAGCATCTCGCTGGCACCATGATAGCGGCCGGCAAGAAAATAAGCCTGCCCGAGACCATATTGAGCGAGATTGCGCCAGCCGGGATTACCCGAGCTTTCCGCCAGATGCACGACGTCTTCGCCAATCACGACAGCTTCGACGGGCGTACCATAGAAGTTCTGCGCACCCGCTCTCATGGTCATGGCCGCGACCTTGCGTCCAACGTCGTTGATCGCATCGGCTCGCCGTTCAGCTTCCCTTCCCAAATCCAGGGCTTCGGCGACACGACCCGAACCGGCAAAGGCCAAACGCGCCTCCATCCGGAGGTCAATAGCGTCTGTTTCGCGGGCGTGCGACACCGGGGTCTTGTCAAGAGAGCCCATCGCGATCTCAAAATAATCGACTGCGTCGGCATAGGCTGAGCGAACCAGACATTTTCGACCAGCGCTCCTGCCGTGGTGAAATGCCTTCTGCCAATCCTTTGCCCTCGTCGCATGATAGCAGAGCGTATCCGGACCATCCGCCCATGCCTCGTCGGTCTCGAGAGCTGCCAGAATGCTGGCATGGATACCGTCGCGCACCTTTTCGACCATTGAATCGTAGGTCACCTGCCTGACCATCTCGTGCCGGAATTCGAGCGAGTCCTCCAACTCACTATCGATCCTGACGAGGAGTTCAGCCCGATCAAGGGCGGTGAGGCAATCCTGCAGAACGTCTTCCGGCAATGCCGCTACCTTCCGCAGCATGGCCTGGTTTGCCCGAGGACCAAGCGCCGCGGCAATCTGGAGAAGCGACCGTTCCTGTCGTGACACGCGATCCAGCCGCGCCGCGATCACGCCTTGAATGCTGCTGGGGATGCCGAGCTCGTCCACAGGACGCGCAAGAGAAAGGTCGCCCCACTGACCAAGCAGCATGCCGCTGTCCTTCAGACTGCGGCAGACTTCCTCGATGAACAGCGGAACGTTGGCCGTATGAGAGATGATCCGATTCTTCAGGTCTTCGTTGGTCGTGGCGGGACCAAGCATGTCCGCGAGCATGGCCAGGCCCGAATCATCGTCGAGAGGCCGCATCGCCACGATTTCCGCGTGACAACGCGCGATCCACACCGGCATTCCATTGGGTCGCGTCGTCAGCAGCACAAGCAAATCGGGGCTTTGGAGCCCAGCGAGCACAGCAACAACTGCATCGCTGGCCCGGTCGATCCAGTGCACATCCTCGATCAGGAGAATCGTGCGCTGGCGGCGGGCGACGCTTTGGACGATCGCGCAGCTTGCATCTGAAATCGCGCGGCCGCGCGCGTGAGGCTCCAATTCGTCCCATTGCGGATCGGAAACGGGCAGGTCCAGGACCGCGTCAACGGCTCGCTGCTGCACCACCGACAACACGTCCCTGGGGTCGTCCGTCCTGGCCTGATCCCTCGCAGCCGCATCAAGGACCGACAGCAACAGGCGCTTGAGGGCGCTATACGGCGCGCCCTGGAGATTCGGGCTGCACTCGGCGTCGATCAGCCGCCAGCCGCCAGCCCGGAGGTCCTGTGCGAACTCATGCGCAAGCCGCGACTTCCCAATGCCGGCGTCACCCATCAGCAGAACAGTCTGCCGGCTGGCGGCGACCTTTTCCGCAGCGCGCCACAGCAAGGCCCGCTCCGTCGTGCGGTCGACGAAACGGGAAACGCTGCGCGCACGTCGAACCCGCCAGCTCGAAAGATCGCTCGCGCCCGTGACCCGGTACACAGGCATGGGCTCACCAAAACCACGGAGCGCCTTGCGGCCCAGGGATTCAAAGCGGACGTGTCCGTCCGCGAGCTTCTGGCAAGCTTCGGAGACGTAGATCTGGTTCGCCTCCGCCGCCGCTTCCAGCCGCGCGGCCAAATGCTGAGCGGCCCCGCCGATCTCGTAGACCTTGGAAAACTCGCTCGCGACCATGTAGGCCACCACATGGCCCGAGTGGAGGCCGACCCGAACCTGAAGCCCGGGATCCCCCAGGCTGCCGACGCGCCGAACAAGCTCGATGGCCGCGTGGCAGGCCAGAGGCGCATGGTTGTCGTCGGCGATCGGGGCGCCGAATACCGCGGCCACCCCGTCACCCAACTCCTTGCTGACGATGCCGCCGAACTGGCGCACCGCGCCTCTCATCGCCGCAAGAGCCGGTTCAAGGCGCAGCACCGCCTCCTCCGGCTCCAGCTCAGCAACAAGACCTGTGGAATCGACGACGTCGGCACGCAGAATCGTCACAAACCGTCGTTCGCTGTCGGGATCGACGCGCTGGCGGACCGCCACTCCGCATTTGGAGCACCAGCTGTCGCCCGGACCAATCGCCGACTGACACGCGAAGCAATGCATTCCAGCGCCTTCAACGACTGCCTCGGCAGTCCCGCTCCAACGCCCGCGCGGCGTTCGACCCAACAATACCTATAGGAAAGTGCATGGCAATCGGGCTTGCAGCATACGCGATGTTACAGGATGGTGGCTCTCTGGACGATGTACAGTCCTGAGTGATAGCGTGACTACACACAACAAATCGCGTGAGCGGCCGCAGCGTGACTCGTATTTTCGGCTAGCCTCGCTACAGGTTTTGACAAACAGACATATCGAGGAAAGAGGCGATGGCCGGACTGGTATATAGCGGCAAGGCATTTCGAGACTTGATGAACAGCAATTACTATCCGTTGGCAAATATGAAAAAGAGCGTCGCGAAGCTCAAGGCATCGGACGACATCGACCTGCCGACTTTGGAATACGGCCAGTACCACCTGATTTTGAATCCGGCATCGAACTGGCCGCAGGGAAGCGCCAAGTACTGGCACAAGGAGAAGGGCCGGGCCCGCGTCGACCTCAGTACCCAGCCGAACACAGTCCCCCTGTCCAAGGATGAGCCCGGCGTTATCCCTCTGACGCGATGCGATCTGCTCGATGCCTGCGTCCGGAAATGCTTCAACTCCGAGCCCCCGATCCCGATGAAGACGAAGATCATCACCCACGCAGCAAGCGATGCCTACGCTCACCGACATGAGATCCGGCTGGAGTGGGAATACAAGAAGGGCTCGGACAAGCCGACGCTGCTCAACCTGACGATGGTCTGTCCGCACAGATCCTGAGTTCTGGAAACATTTTGCTTCGTTCGAGAAAATAGTCCACCCGCGCGCGACAGGCGCGCGGGTGAGAATTTCGGCCGCATCCGTGACGTGTCGCGCCTGTCCCATCTCCCGTCATGGGCCTGTCGTACGAAAATGATTCGCTGCCTCCTGAACCATGACAGGAGCGGCCGATGCCCGTTGGACTGCTGGAGGTCGAAGGCACCATCGAGGTCAAGCAGTTCTGGCCGGAGGGCCGGTCGGACGCCGACACCACCAAGGTCGTGGTAGCAGTCGCGCCCGATGCGATCCGCTTCCGCAAGAGCGACACCGCCCCGTTCCAGCCGACCCACGTGTTCAACGGCGCCAAGGTCAAGGGCCGTACCAACACGGCGCCGATCAAGAACGGCAAGCTGACCATTCGTCTCCAGGGCATCGACGCACCCGAGCTGCACTACCAGCCATCGCCGCTCTCGACGGCCGAAAAGAAGGGGCTGACGGACGCCAAGCGGCAGGCCTATCACGAGGTCACGCATCCCTACCGGCAGTTTCTCGGCGCGACGACGAGCAAGGCGCTGCATGATTTTCTTGGCAGCAGCGGCGAGGCGACGATCGCGTGCCGGGTGTTCACCCATGTCGATACGCCGAACGAGGTGTTCGACACCTATGGACGGCTGGTCGGCGACATCGAGGTAACGGTCGCGAACCAGACGGTCGACATCAACCACTGGCTGGTCGAGCACGGCTTTGCCTATCCGACGTTCTACTCCTCGATGAACGACGACGAGATCAAGGCTTTCATCGCGCTCGCGAAGTCCGCGCGCACGAAGAAGCTGCCGGTCTGGAAAAACCTCGCCAAGACAATTCCCGCTTTCGACTTCGACCTGCGCGAGCCCAAGACAAACGAGACCGGCGTGCTCGCGACCGACAAGGGCCCGGTGATCCTGCCAAAACTCTACCGCCGCACCACCAACTGGTCCGCGCGCAAGAAGGCCAAGGTGACGAGCCAGAATTTTCAGAAATACTTAAGCGAAGGATCCGGCGGCAAGCCCGACACCTGCTACGAGATCGCCGACTTCCTGGCGAACGGCGTGCACTCGGCGACGCCGCGGAATTTTGCCGAGTTCGTCGAGGGCGGAAAGACGATCAAGTTTCAGCCGGAGGGGCTGGTGTTCGGGGAGGCGCCGTCGACGCTGGTCGGGGCGGACGGGAAGGCGATTGGGGAGTTTTGAGGGGAAGGCGCGGCTGCGCGTGTCATAACGCAGGCTGCCGCCACACCGTTGCCTACGCCTACGATCATGACAGAGAAAGACCAGCCTTCCGATGCCGCGAACGGCTTGAGAAATACACCAAGTGCGTTTTCTCGCAACCGCATGCGAGGCGATCTACGTTGGCGGAATACGGCACCGGACTGCGCCTTGGAACTGCAAGTTTGCAGCTATGCGCGTAAACCCATGAATGTGCTCGTAGAATCCGGCGCACTCGGGAGGTCGTACTTTCGAGTCCACGAGTTGGAAAGCCTCACACATCTCACAAACCGGGCGCAGCACATTCGAAATTTCAAAATGCTTCGCCTCGCTATCGTCATAAGTTATTCGCGGGGCTAACTTTTTCGAGACTGATTTTTAGGGTGACCCGCGCACAACACCTTGTTTTCACTTAGAAAAACGGAATGATTTTTCTTGCAAAGTGCGCCAAGCGAGCTAACTGATAGCGCAAGAGCCTGCGTGAAGAATAGCTTCAACGCAGAGCACGGGCACTAGCAACAGCGGATGTCATCAGCATCTGCGCTGCCGCATGGCAGCGCCACAGGAGAGGTTTGCCTATGAGTGAGCCGTCCAAACTTCAAGTGACGATTTGGGGCATCAGCATCAGCGCAGAGGGCGCTTTTGCAATTTGTGCGGCGCTCTTCATCGTCACGGCGGTACTGTTGTTCTATCGTTTTTGACGATCATTCGGATCAAGACGTCGGCGCGGCCGCAGGTGTGATCAGCGGCTCGCCCGATAGCCGGAAGCATCGAGACTCGCAGTAAACTCGGTGATCGCTTCGGCAGTCTGCTGCACGTCCCATAAAACGGCGCGCGGATCACGCCACATACATCAACTCTTTCGACTGGTCGATCGTTGCGCTTACATTTGCTCACCGATCAAGTCGGGGCGCCGACCTGCAAAGGCGGCAGGACATGTTGCTCCGCGCGCGTGACGGAGCCTCCGAGCAGGCAGCCGACAGGCCTGCTGTCGGCGAAGCCAAGCCGCACCCGGATCTCGGACAAGGCGCCCATGGCCCGCCCCTGCATGATCGTGATCCGCTCGCTGTCGCGTGCGACAAGGCCGTTCCTGAGCAATCCGAACGAGAGCGCCGCCGCGGCGATGCCGGTTGCAGCGTCCTCCGGGTAACCTGACGATTTCGGAAACTGGCGCGCCTCGAAACGCCGCTTGGCCTGATGGTCCATGGCGTAGGGATAAAGGCCAGTGGACCCGATCCGCCCGCAACACGCCTCGATCCGCGCCGGGTCAGGCACCAGTTCGTTGAGCTCGCGGACACCCTTCATCGGGATCAGCGTCTTCACCCGCGACGTGACGGCGTTCTGTATCGGCAAATCAAGCAGATCGCGGCGCGACAGCTTGAGCACCGACAGGACGTCTTCCTCTTCGGCACGCTTGAGATCGACGACCTTGCCGACAGGCTGGGTGATCTCGACGGACAGCTCGCCCGAGCTGCCACGATCGACATAACCCGTCACCGCTCCACTGCGCGTCTCGATGCGAACCTGCTCGCCGGACAACAGGCCCTTCGTCGCGAGCAGCCACAGCGCGCCGATCGTCGCGTGACCGCACATCTCCATCTCGTGTCGCGGCACCCAGAACCGAAAGGCATAGTCGGAGTCCGGGCTTGGCGCCGGCAGGACAAAGCCCGACTCATGCCCGAAGTGCCGGGCCACAGACTGCATCCCCTCAGCGGGAAGGCGCGACGCGTCGACGACGATCGGGCACGGATTGCCGCCAGCCCCCATGTGGGTGAACACGTTGACAAGGTCGATCTCGGTCATCGGATAGCTCACTTCAAAGACGCGACGGCATCGGCGACGGCCCTTGTATAGCCGGTCCGGTGACATGCACTCAACTGAGTGGTGGGTCGAGGTCGGAACGAGGCGGACGGCGCGCAGACTCCCAAACGAAAATGGCCCGCTTGATGCGGGCCATTTTTGTATTGGAACCCGTGAAGTCCGAATCTGGTCGCGAGACACGCAAGCCCCCACTATGCCGGGGCGACGGCCTTCAGCGCCGTCGCCCTCAGAAGCACCCGCCCCGTCAGCGCAGGCCGCCGGTGACGTGCAGCGTCTCACCCGTGACGTAGGAGGCATCATCCGAAGCGAAGAAGGCCACCGCGGCGGCGATCTCCTCGACCTTGCCGATGCGGCCAAGCGGGGTGGTGGATTCGATCCAGTTGCGCATGTCGCCTTCGTGCAGGCCGGCGGACACGACGCCTTCGGTGGCGACCATGCCTGGATTGACGGCATTGACGCGGATCTTGCGCGGCGCCAGCTCCTTCGACAGTACGGAGGAGATCGCATCCACCGATGCCTTCGTCGCGGTGTAGACGGCGGTGTTCGGCGGCGCGAGGGTCGAGGCGCCGGAGCTGATATTGATGATGCTTCCGCCCTTGGCGTTGAAGTGCCGCACCGCTTCCCCCGAGATCAGGAGGAGGCCGAGGACGTTAAGATCGAAGTGCCTGTGGAAATGCTCGGGCGTGATCTCTTCGACCGGGGCGAACTCGTAAATGCCCGCGTTGTTGACGAGGATGTCGATCGCACCGAACGCCTTCACGGTGTCCGCGACCACGCTCTTCACGTCCTTGGCGTCCGCCAGATTGCCGTGAACGGCGACGGCCTTGCCACCCTTGGCGACGATGGCGGCGACCACGCGGTCGGCGGCCTCCTTGCTGCTGCTGTAGTTGACGGCGACGACCGCCCCCTCGGCCGCGAGCCGGATGGCAATCCCGGCACCGATGCCTTTGGATGCGCCGGTCACGAGCGCAACTTTTCCCTCGAGTCTTTTCGTCATCGCGTATCTCCACGAACCGGCAGGACGCCGATATTCAATAGTTCAATACTAGTGAACCATTGAAACAGTTCAAGGGACACGCTATATTTTGATCATGGTGCAGTTCGTTCACCCTCCGCGGGACGAGATTACGCTGGCCGGAGTGCTTGGAGCGCTCGCGGATCCTATGCGGCTGCGTATCGTCAAGAGCCTGGCCGCCCAGAACGATTGCATGTCATGCACCGAGGCGGCGCCCTGCCCTGAAATGGCGAAGTCGACCCTGTCGAACCATTTTCGGATCCTGCGGGAGGCAGGCCTGATCCGGACATCGAAGCAAGGCGTGCAGCACCGCAATGTCCTGCGTGAAGAGGACATCAACGAGCGGTTTCCGAAGCTGCTCAAGATGATCCTGAGCTTTCCGGAGTGAGGGCATTCGCTCACGACAGCGGATTTACGCGGTGCGCAAGGTCGCACTGATTTTTCCACCCGGAACGTGCTCAAACAAAAATGGCCCGCGCAATGCGGGCCATTTTCGTATCGGATCCGGTAAAATCCAAATTTGGTTGCGGGGATAGGATTTGAACCTATGACCTTCAGGTTATGAGCCTGACGAGCTACCGGGCTGCTCTATCCCGCGTCAATGAGAAACGCTTGTATATTCTGATACTTAGGAAAGAGCAGGAAATAATATTTCGCAGAAATTGGGCTCCATGTGCCATTCATGTGCCATGTAGCTTCGCCTAATTATTCTGCCGCTTTTCCTTTATGAGCATTGAACTGTCGTTTTGTTGTTCCGATCTTTAAGGAAATGGTTTGAGGCCGGGGGCTTAGCGGTGGGCAGTTCGTCCAAATTTCTTGGGCTCGAAGATGGGCGGGAAAGCGTGTCGATCTCGCTCGACCGGGCGTCGCTAGAGACGATCGACTACCTCAAGCACACTTATGGAGGCCGGTCTCAGTCCGAGATCGTACGGGAAGCCCTATTACTCATGCGCGCAGCGGGCGCTCCACGAACCTCCCGCCTGGTTCGCCCGGGACAACTAGGCCGAGGGCTAATCTCCCTGCTCGAGGACGATGACGTTGCATCGGAGGTCGCTCCGAGCACGACAAAGCGGCAGGCTAACAAGAATACCGAAGCGGCCGCCGCCGGCGCAGCATCCCTCATTATATCGTCTGTCGTTGTACCGACGCGTGGCGATTACAATGGGAAATTGATCACAACCGCGTCTCCAGCATGGGACGCGATTTGGGCAGTTGTGAAGGATGACTGGTCAAAGATTTACCAACTGCCTCCTGAAAAACTGGAAGAACTTGTTGCGGCCTCGTATGCGCGGGAGGGCTTTGAAGTCACTTTGACGCCGCGATCGAACGATCATGGACGCGACGTGATTGCCATCAAGAATGGAACGCATGGCTACAAGATTATCGGATCGGTGAAAAGGTATGCTCCGGGAAACCTCGTCCGCTACGATGACGTGAGGGCGCTGTTGGGCGTTATGAGTGGTGAACTGGACACATCGAAGGGCATATTAGTCACGACGTCGGACTTTCCTCCCAATATTGGCCAAGACCCGAACATCCGTCCGTTCTTGCCCTATCGCCTCCAACTGATGGCTGGAACGGAACTGCGTCGATGGCTTGCACGACTGGCGCGCCGTAAGTATTTTCCTAAGGCGTAACTCGCGGATAACAGGTACATGTGGCTTTTGCTGCCACGGTGCAGAGATGCGATGGCGAGAAAGCAAACCCTCTCCGACAATGCCAAGGCTGTTCTCGCCGAGATCACCAAGGGCACATTGGCGGCGTTCGATAATGCCGAACGGCTTTATTTTGAGGCGACCGTGCTCGCTGCGGCCAAAGCGTACAGTCGGGCGCTCTTTCTCCACCAGATTTCAATGGAGGAACTTGCGAAGGTAGAGGCCTTGGGCGCGCTCGCGAGTGGCCTGCTGATGGGAACGAAGGTCGATCTCGCGGTTTCAACGAAGCAATTTACCCATCACAAGGCGAAGAATTACATCAACGCCTACATGCTTCCCCACTCGGAAATCGAAAAAGCCGCCATCAAAGCCGGCGATGTCGATGCATCGATCAAGGCCTTTAAGGCGACGCAGGCCGCCTTTCACAAGGAGTCAAACGACGCGAAGAACGCAGCTCTCTATGTCGACCTTGTGGACGGCGCATTTGTTGCGCCTGCCGAGCGCGTGACGAAGTCCATGGTCACGAGGATGGCAAAGCAGAATGAAGAGTTTCTTGGGTTGATGGCTCCGAAGCGCGACATGATGGTGAAGTGGAATAAGGATCCGGATGCCGTCATCCCGCTCATGGATGCGCTCAAAGAGAGCATGATCCGCCTGAAGAAAGACCCCGACATCAAGCCGCCCCAGTTCCCTGACCTGATCATGGATGCGCTGATGCAGACGATCCCGGAAGACAAGCGGCCACCGAAATGGCGGAAAACCAAATAGGCCAAGCTCGCCCTCTCCCACTACTATGCCTCGGGCCAATTGGCTGCCATTCCCACCAGCGCATGCATCTGCTGGCCGTTCACCCCGTTCATACTCGTTGCCCTTGAGCACAAATTCCGCGGTACCGAGGCCCAGCTTCGGCAGCGGCCTGGCCGCCCATGGATTTGGCGAATTACGGTGACAAATTACGGTGACAGTGCACTTAATTGGCCGGAGAGACTCCGAAGCGCGGCGAGATATCGTCAATCGAGCCGCTAGGTCGCGGCCACGCCAAATTACATGTGCGCGACGGTACTGTCTGCGGATGGCCTGGGACGGTGCAGCGATGGGTTCGCAAAACAAAAATGGCCCGCGTAGTGCGGGCCATTTTCGTATCGGATCCGGTAAAATCCAAGTTTGGTTGCGGGGATAGGATTTGAACCTATGACCTTCAGGTTATGAGCCTGACGAGCTACCGGGCTGCTCCACCCCGCGTTAAACAGTTGCGCGCCTTCGTCAAATGCCGGGGACGGTGGATGGAGGGCCGACGCTGTTCGCGTGGCTTGCTTCTCCCGTCCCGAAGGCTTCCTTGGAAGGCAACCCCGGGCAAAGCCCTCGGGTGCGAGGGGTATGTACCAACCCGGG
>Ga0307510_10000954_pt1 | contig 30567 bp, 27 predicted proteins | sample 12_EM_MG_FD_207224 | JGI IMG/M metagenome (GOLD analysis project Ga0307510, IMG submission 207224) | Populus trichocarpa ectomycorrhiza microbial communities from riparian zone in the Pacific Northwest, United States - 12_EM | ecosystem: Host-associated > Plants > Roots > Unclassified | place... | reverse complement strand
AGTAGTTGGGGCTGCCCTTGTCGCAGCTGATGCCGACGCTACAGGAGGTCATGTGGACCTTCTTCTGCTTGTCGATGACGGCCATCGTGCCGTCCCACGTCGGGTACTCGGCGCTGCCCGCGTTGATCGACAGGGTGCGCACCGCCTGGCCGTTCTTGGTCACCTTCATGGTGTGGCCGGTCACCGAGACGTCCGCGCGGACGTCGTCGCCGATCTTGAAGGTGTGCGTGTAACTGTGCACGCCGTAGCGGCCGTTGCCGTTGCTGACGCCCGTCATATCGGCGTCGACCTTCACCGTCGTACCGGAGGGCCAGTACGTCTTCGGGCGCCAGTCGACGCGCCTGTCGCCCATCCAGTGCCAGGCACCGACGACCGACTGCGAGGCGCTGATCTTCATGTGCTTCTCGACCGTGGCCCGCGCCTTGGACGCCACCGGGTTCGTGAAGATCACCGAGATCGGCATGGCCACGCCGACCGTGGTTCCCGTCTGCGGGGTGATCGTGTCCAGCAGCATCGGCGGGCCCGCGGGCTTCGTCGGCGACGGAGAGGCAGTCGCGCTCGCCTTGCCCGACGCCTTCGCGTCGTCTCCGCTCGCCTTGTCGCTGCCACCCCCACCACAGGCACTCGCACCCACCAGCACCGCACCCGTGACGAGTGCGATCCCTATGCTGCCCTTGCGCCGTCCCACGACTTGCCCCACTCTCTAGCTCCTCGACCTCGACCCTGACGGGCCCGACTCACTGTCAGACAGCGGCAGAGGGGGCCTCAGTTGCGTGCGTCGCGTAAAACGTGTCTCAAGACTCGGTACGCACCGAGTGATCGATGACGGCGAGTGCCCGGCGTCCCCGGCTGCCGCACCCCGCCCGATCACGACCTCTGCCGCCGCCCTGCCGCCTACCACGAAAAGGCCCAGGTATGCCGAGCCTGAGCACCGGTCCGAGTTCGTCGTCCCCGTTTACCGTGGAAACGGGGACGAAAGCGGGGGCGGAATGTATCTGTTAGTTCACTTTCACCCGATATGGAGTGTCGTGCCGTCGATCGGCTCGGCGATCTCACTCCTGGCGGTGGGAGCCGTGCGGGGCTTCGACGAACCGTTCGATAACGACACCGTGTTCTACCTGCCCTGCGGGGCGGTCGGGAGCGCGCTCTTCGCCTTCTGGCCGGGCAGGATGAGCAGCGTACGGGCGGAAGCGAAGACGGCCCGCCCGCTGGCACCCGGGACGGCACTGCCCGCCGCCGGCACATCCTTGGCACACGGCGCGGACTGGAGCTTCTTGACGCTCCCGACGGTCACCGTGACGAACCACGTCGGCACGCGGCGGACGCAGACGCGCCCGCCCGTTCGCGGCACCGGTGGGGCCTGCCCGGGCCGTCACGGAGAGAAGCGCTCCGGGCCGAAGTCCGCGAGCGACTCGTCCCTCTCCCCGTCGAGGATCTCGGCAGCGAGGAGCCGGCCGATCACCGGCCCGAGCGTGATGCCGCTGTGCGAGACCGCCTCGTAGTAGCCCGGCACGGACGGCACCGCTCCCACGGACGGGAAACCGTCGGCCGGGATGGGCCGGTGGGCCACCCGGGCCTGTGCGATACGGGAGTCGGCAAGCTCCGGAACGACCTGCCGCGCCGATTCGTGGAGCAACCGTGCGAGTTCCGCCGCCTCTTCACCGGTGTCGGACGTGTCGGTCGAGTCGGTCGTGTCGGACGAGTCGGTCGTGTCGATGAGTGCGTCGATCTCGCGGCTGTGGAGGACCATCGAGGCGTCTCCGTCAGGGCGCATCTCGATGTGCGGCGCGTGCATGGCCCGGCCGATCGGGACGTGCGCACAGTCGATCCGGGTGACGACGCCGGGTTCCCGGCGCATCGGCAGGTCCCGTCCGAGGAGCCCGGCGACGTGCGAGGCGCGCGGGCCCGCCGCGTTCACGACGATGTCCACGTCGAGATGGCTGCCGTCGGACAGGGCGACGGTCCGGACGCTCCCGTCGGTACCGGTCCCGATGTCACGCACCTCGGTGCCGGACCGTAACTCGGCGCCCGCTGCGACGACTTGGCCGACGAGGCGGTCGACGAGACGACGCCCGTGCACCCACGCCTCGTCGGGGTAGAGCATGACGGGAACCTCGTCGGGCAGCGCGAGAGCGGGTTCGAGGCGGCGGCGCACCTCGACCCCCGTGGACATCTCGACCCGGTAGCCCCAACTGCCCAGCAGCTCGGCGGTTTTCAGGAACTTCGCCTCCGCCACGGGATCGTCCGCCCACCGCAGATGGCCGCTCGGGTACCACCACGAGTCCGGCCCGATGATCCCGGCGAGCTCGCGGTGCGCTGCCAGGCCCGCGACGTTCAGGTCGAAGTAGGGCCTGCTCACGGTCTTGTTGCTGGCATTGGCCCACGAGAAGGACCAGTTGGTGACGCCCTCGCCCGGCCGACCCGCGTCGACGAGGACCACCTCGGCACCGCGTCGGGCCAGGTTCCAGCCCACGCAGGCTCCGAGGATGCCCACTCCGACGACAGCGACACGTCGGGGCCGCTTCCCTGACCCGTTCCTCACGAACGCCCCCTTCCCGCATCACGGACGAACTCAACTCCCGTTCCCAGCATGCAAGATGCGCGACGGTGAGCACCACGAAACGGGCCGGAAAAGGGTTCCGCGATCGACGGCCGGAGCGGTGGACACGGCGGAAGCGGCGGAAGGGGTGCCGCGTGCATGCCGATGCGGTGCCGCATACGTGCCGGTATCGATACCTTGCACACCTACTGGCGATCACCCGGGCCCGGCACAATCGCCCGTGTGACGATCACCAAGGGCGCACCGCCGCCCACGCGCAACACTCCCGTCGCCCTCGCCCGAGGGGTTCTGACGGGTGGTGTGATCGGCGCGTCATTGGCCGCTTTCGTCGGCTGCGTCATCGAGAGCGTGCCGCTGTGCGTCACGGGCGTGGGCCTGCCCGCGGTCTACGGCCTGCTCTTCTTCCTCGCCGGTGTGCCGAGACGTGCCCGGGAGGCGGCGGTCCCGCCCCGTACGGCTCTCGCGCGGATCGAGAGCCTGGAGGCCGTCGGGGGCGAGGCGACGAGTGACGTGGCGGTCCGCTTCGACGTCACGGTCGCCCAGGACGACGACATACCTGCGTACCGCGTCCGGTTCACGCAGCACATCAACCTCGCCGACCTGCCCGACTACCGCCCCGGCGGCGTCGTGGTGGTCCAGTACCCGCCGGACCGGCTGTGGCGGGTGCGGATCGTGAAGCGGCCGACACCGGAGTGGGAGGAGCGGGCGGCCGGCGCCCGTCTCGACCCGGCGCCGGGACCAGTCGTCGTGAGCGAGCCGTCCGCGGGCTGTGCCGTCGGCCTCGTCACGCTGCTCGCGCTCCTGCTCGCCGCGGCCGCTGTGATCCTGGTGTTCCGCGCCGATCTGTTCGACAAGGACAACTCCGTGCAGCCGCCCTCCTCCGCCAGGCCCTCCGTCTCCTCCACCTCCTCCACATCGTCGACCACGGTCGTGTCGTCGGCGTCCGGCACGGTCGCCCTGGGCCCTGGCCAGTCCTTCCTCGACAAGGGCGAACTACGCCGTGCCGTCGACTCGTTGACCAGAGGCAAGGGCAAGGACACCGGCCGAGCGCTCACCGTCGTCGTCCAAGAACGCCTGCTGTCGGTCGTGTTCGCCCCCACCGGTTCGCAAGCCCCGGACTTCGACCCGGGTTCCGTCCCGTACGAGCGTTTCCCCGCGCTGGTCGAGGAGGCCAGGTCCTCCCTCGGCATCCGCTCCCCGAAGACCTGGCAGATCACCACCGACCGCCTCACCGGCTCCCTCACCATCCGCGTCGGCGTGACCGGCTCCGACGGCACGGCCTCGCTGGAGGCGGACGGCAAGGGCGAGGTGGTCCGGCGCACCCCGGCCCGCTGACAGCACCGCTCCGGACCGGCACCGGCGTACTCGGCCAGGGGCCCCATCGCGAACAGGAGATAAAGACATGAGCTGGCACGAGTACCTGGTGCTGTGGTGCGCGGTGTTCGGCACGTGGGCACTGCTCGGATACGGCCTATCGCTGGCCGGGGTGACCCGGGCCCAGCGCGCGGTCCGGGTGATGGGCCGGATCGAGCGGGTACGGGAACCCCGGCACGGAAGCTCCCAGCAGGACGGGATACCCGTGGTCGTCTCCTTCCAGGACCCGTCCACCGGGCAGGAGTTGACCGTGACGAACGACACCGATCACGGCGACCGGATCAACGCGGCCTGGACGGGCCGCGAGATCGGCATCCGCTACCGGCGCGGCAGACCGCACGCCTACCGCTTCACCACCGACCTCTCGGCGAACCGGCACGGTCGCGCCTGGCCCGACTTCGCGGTCTTCCTGCTCTACGTCGGTCTGGTGGTCCTCGCCGCGATCGACTGGGGTTGGCCCTGGGCCCTGCTCGGCTTCGGCGTGCCCTGGACCGCCTCCGTCGCCCTCTACCTGCCCCAGAGCGCACGCACGGCAAGCCGCCGTATCGACGCGTTGGCCGCCCGGCCCCCCGTTCAGGGCCGTGTCGTCGCCGTCCTCACGGACACCAGCACCGACAACGAGGGCATCACCTCCACCGGCCACACGCCGGTCATCACCTTCACCACCCACGAGGGCACAGCCGTCACCGCCTACTGCCCCGACGGACTGCCGGACCCGACGAATTCATACGGCCGCGACGTCACGGTCCACTACACGCCCGAGGACCCGGCCCTCTTCACCCTGGACCTCGCGTCGGAACACCGTTCCCGCACATCCGACATCGTCTTCAGCGCCCTGGCCCTTGCCATCGGAGCGACGACGGTCGCCGTGGGGGCGGTTGCTGTCGCGCTCTGAGCCATCGAGCACAGGTTCCGGGTTCCGCTACGCCGCCCGCTATACGGCGCTCCGGCCCCCGCCGAACCGCGACAGCGACCGCCGCAGTTCCGACTTCCGCCGCGTGACCGCCGCCGACCGCAGCCCCTCCGCGTCCTCCCTCAACTCCCGTTCCAGGGCTCGTGTTTCGTCTACGCGCCCGAGCGGCAGGAGTACGTCCGCCAGCCGCAGCCGGGTCAGTGCGGCGCCCCGCCGATCATCCGGGTTGCGGGCAGCCAGCGCGTACTCGAAGGCGGGCACCGCCTCCGCGGGCTCACGGAGCGCCATCAACGCCTCGCCCCTCTGGAACTCGAAGTCGGCACGCGCGTAGGACTCGAACGGGTGCCGCCCTGCCTCCTCCGGACCTACGCCGCCCTCGGCCTCGGAGAGTGCGCGCAACGCGTCCTCGCGCTCGCCGCGACTCGCGGCCGTGACCGCCAACTGGGCCTGGGCGAAGGCCCGTACCGCACGAGGTGCGTCACGCGCGGTGCCGACAGCGGCGCGGGCGATCTCGTCGGCGATCCGCAGATGTCCCAGGCCATGCGCCTGGACGCTCAGGGTCCGCAGGGCGATCACGGTCAACTCCCGGTTCCCGGCGGTCACCGCCAGTTCCCGTGCCGCCAGATAGCAGCGCTGGGCCTCACCGTTGCGCAGGTCGTCCGCGTACATACGGCCCAGGACGAGGGCGAGTTGTGACGCCTCGGCATACCGCTCGCGCCGTAACTCACCCCGCGCGCCACGCAGTTGACCGGCGACCGCCTCGGCCAGGTAGGTGCGCAGGGTGCCGCGGGCGAAGCCGCCGCCCTGCGCCTGAAGGATCCGGGTGAAGAACAACGCCGTCGAGTTCCTTGTGCCCGGCGCCCTCGCCGCCCCGACCACCGCCGCCGCCGTACTCGACGCGCGGCTCGCGGGCCGGATCCGCGCGGGCCGGTAGGTGACCGGGCCGGACAACTCGTGCAGCAGAGCGACAAGGTCGTTGGCGTCCGGAGGTGCCAACTGCACTGGAACAAGCGGGTCTTGGGCCGCGAAACCCGCCTCCTCGGCCGTGACGACCCGACCGCAGCGCCGACTGAGTGCCTCGCAGGCCAGCGGCTGCACGCGCGGCATGGGGTGGCTGCCCGTCAGCCAGTGAGCCACCGTGGTCCGGTCGTACCGCAGGACCATCCCCGCCTCGGCCGCCACGGCGTTCACCGCCCGCGCCAGGCCGCCCTGGGTCCACTCCGTCTCCTCGATCAGCGCGCGCAGCCGGGCATTGGGAATGCACGTTCGCGCCATCCGCGTCTCCTGTCGGGCGAGCCGGGTCGTCCGTCCGCGTTCCGCTATCACATCACCCCTGGTGGGGCGCATGGTCGGGCGCACGGACGTATCGACCGAAGAACGGGACGACTCGTTCGGCGGTAAGGCGCCCGCGCCTCGGCCCACCCTAAAGATATTGATCATTATCCTTCCCTCGATTCCCGGCCCACTATTTCCAGCTCATCGAGAGGCGTGACCACGGTGATTGATCCGTTCGACATGCGCTACGCCGAACCTGCCCGCTCAGGCGGGCCGGAAAGCCAGCACCGCGTTCTGCCCGCCGAAGCCGAACGAGTCACTGAGCGCCAGGGAGACCTTGCCGGTTCTGGGCGTGTCGCTCACCAAGTCCAACTCGGCCTCGTCGAGCGGGCGTCGGAGGTTGGCGATGGGCGGCGTGATCTCGTGGAACACGGTCAGGGCGGTGAGTGCGGCCTCGATCGCTCCGGCGGCGCCCATCGTGTGGCCGGTGACGCCCTTCGTCCCGGTCACGGACGGGCGGCCGGTCAACAGCCGTTCGATCAGGGCTCCTTCGCCCCGGTCGTTCAACTGGGTGCTGGTTCCATGGGCGTTGACATGGTCGACGTCTGCGGGTGACGCGTCGGCGTCCGACAGCGCACGCCGCAACGCGAGTTCGGCACCCGCTCCCCGCGGGTGGGGTGCCGTCTGGTGGTGGGCGTCGGCGGACGCGCCGTGGCCCGCGAGGGTGGCGTAGCGGCGGACGCGGCGGGCGGTTGCGTCGGGGGTGCGTTCGAGGACGAGGACGCCCGCGCCTTCGGCCAGGACGAATCCGTCGCGGTCCGTGTCGAAGGGGCGGGAGGCCGCCGCCGGGTCCTCTGCGCGTCGGGAGAGGGCTCCCATACGGGCGAAGGCGGCGGCACAGAGCCGGGTCACCATGGCGTCGGCGCCGCCGGCCAGCGCGATGTCGCAGGCGTCCGAGCGGAGCAGGTCCGCGGCGATGCCGATCGCCGTGGCACCCGAGGCGCAGGCCGTGCTTGTGTGCATGTTCGGTCCGCGGATATGCAGGTCGACAGCTATGTGGCCGGCCGCCATGTTGGGCAGAAACATAGGCAGCGTGAGCGGGGACACCAGGCTTGGCCCCCGTTCCCGCAACCGGTCCTGCTGAGCTTCGAGGGTGGCGATACCGCCGGCGGCCGAGCCCATGACCACGGCGACCCGGTCGCCGTCCCACGTCTCCGCCGCAAGCCCGGCGTCAGCGACCGCCTCCCGCGCCGCCGCGAGGGCGAGGAGCGTGTAGCGGTCGACGCGCCAGTGCTGGACTCCCGGCACCAGGGTGGCCGGGTCGAAGTCGGGGACGCGGCAGGAGAAACCGGTGGGCAAGCCTTCCAGTTCCGGGTCGTCCGTGGCCGTGGGGCGGCCCGAGCAGACGCGTTCCCAGGTCCGTTCGCGCCCGATGCCCGCCGGAGTGACCAGGCCGATCCCGGTCACCACCACTTCCGGCCTGCCGCCGACAGCTGTCACGACGACTCCGCCTTCAGCTTTTCGACGAGGTCGACGGTCTCCCGCACGGTGAGGGTGCCCACCGCCTCGGAGTCCTCCAGCGGTACCGCCCACTCCTCCTGGAGGGTCAGGAACAGCTCCATCACGGCAAGGGAGTCGAGGCCGAGGTCGTCGTAGGAGATGTCCGGTCGGACCATGTTGGCGGGCACCTCGAACTTGCCGCTCAGTGTGGTCACGAGGTGGTCGTAGACGGCAGACATGAATCGGTCTCCTTGTGTGTGGGGCGGGGTCGGGGCGTGTGCCGTACGGGTTTCGCCTCGGGCCACGTCATGGCGATGGAGCCCCAGGTCAGGCCGCCGCCGAAGGCGGTGAGCAGGGTGCGGGCGCCCGGTGGCACCGCGCCGCGGGCGGCGGTGTCGGCGAGGGCGAGGGGAAGGGAGGCCGCCGCGGTGTTGCCGACCTCGCGCAGGTTTCCGTGACAGCGGGTCGGCGGGATGCCCAGCCGGTCGGCCACGGAGTCGAGGATGCGCTGGTTGGCCTGGTGCGCCACGAAGGCGGCGACGGAGTCGGTGGACCAGCCGGCCCGGTCGAGGACCGTGCGCGAGGAGGCGGCCATCTGCCGTACGGCTCGGGCGTACACCTCCCGACCGCGCATGCGGAAGTAGCGTTCCCGGCGCGGCAGTTCGTCGGTGTACGGCGAACTCGAGCCGCCTGCGGGGATCGTGATGAGGTCGCTGCCCGTGCCGTCGCTGCCGAGGTCGAAGTGGACCAGGGCTCCAGGGTCCCCTCGATGTCCTCGCGTCAGGTACGCAGCGCCCGCGCCGTCGCCGAAGATGACGGCGGTCTCCCGGTCGCGCGGGTCCACGATCGTCGAGTACGTCTCGGCCGCGACGAGCAGCACGCTGTCGTACGCGCCCGCCGTCAGCACCGCCGAGGCGACGGCGGCCGCGTAGACGAAGCCCGAGCAGACGGCCGCGAGGTCGAACGCCGGAGTGCCGGTCATGCCGAGGCGTGCCGCCAACTCCGGTGCTGTGGCCGGGCATCGGCGGTCGGGTGTGGTGGTCGCGAGGATCAGCAGACCGGCGTCGTGCGCGCCCGCCGACTCCAGTGCGCCGCGCCCGGCCGCCTCCGCCAGATCGCCGGTCGCGGTGCCCGGGCGGACGCGATGGCGGCTGTGGATTCCGGTACGGCCTCGGATCCACGCGTCCGAGGTGTCCAGGCCTTCGCGCACGAGTTGTTCGTTGGTGATCCGGTCGGGTGGCAGGGCGGCCCCCAGTCCGGTGATCACCGCGGCGGCGGTCACGCTGTCGGCCCGGCGCTCGCGAACAGGGCCGCCACGACGTCCTGTTCGGCCATCGGAGCCCTCAACCGCGCGTCCGGCGGAGCGCATCCGTCCAGGAGGACGGCGAGATGAGGATGTACGGCGTCCAGGGCGCGGTCGCGTTCCCGGTGCACGCGGAGGGCGTCCGAGGAGGTGAGTGATCCGTTCTCCAGGTGCCAACTCAGCGTCTGTTCCAGTGACTTCATGGCGTAGAGGGTGTGGAGGGCATGCAGCGCCTGGAGCTGGGATGCCTGGTCGCCGGTAAGGGTGGACTCGGCCTCGTCGACCGCCGCCGCGAACGCCTCCAGCAGCAGGCGTTGTTGGTGTGCGTCGGCGAGTGTGACGAGGTCCGGGAGCAGCGGGTTCCAGGTCTCGAAGGCGGTCTTCTCCTCCACGGGGACGCCTTCGACACGGCCGCGCAGTTCGGTGAGGAGGCCGTGTTCACGGAGGAGCGCCAGCGCCGACGCCCCACCAGGGGACACCAGATCGCCCACCGCCGTCGGGACCGGCACCGTGTGGGTGAGGTCCTCGACGAGCTGCTTTCCCGCGTCCAGCCGGATGAGGAGGTTGTCGCCCGCGGCGGCCTGGTACACCTGCGCCAGGCCCTCGTACTCAAGGAGCCGGTTCACGGTCAACAGGCCCTGGGCGCCCGCGCGTTCGCGGCAGACACCGGCCGCGTTCCGGAGGATGCGGGTCGCGGCGACCTTGGTCAGGGCCTGTTCGCGGCTGACCGAGGCCCAGGGTGCCCACACCGGGCGGTGCGCCGCGGAAAGGTCCGTGGGGGCGCTGCGCTGTCGTACGTACTGTGCCTTGATCCGGGTGACGAGGAAGCTGCACGCGTACACCTCGGCGAGGACGCCGTAGAGGGCATCTTGTTGGGTGCGGTACTCCAGTACGGGGAGGTCGGTGCGCAACCGGCCCATGGTCAGGCGGTGTTGGCTGTGGCGGATGCCGATGGTGACGGCGGCACGGGCCGCCGCGGTGAGGGCGGCGGCGGCACCGGTGGAGGCGTTGGAGGAGACCGAGAGGGAGCGCATCAGGCGTCGGTCCGGGTCGCCGAGGGGATCGGAGAACTCGCCGTCGGGCCCGATGGAGGCGTCGTCGCGGAGCCAACCGTCGTAGGGGACACGGGTGTTGTCGAAGGTGACGAGGGCGTAGTTCAGCGGGACCGAGGTGGTCTCGGGGAGTTCGGTGATGTGGATGCCGTCCGTGATCCGGTCGGCGTCGCGGATGCGGACCGCGAAAGGGAACACCCCGTGCTCCTGACCGGCGAGGAGGAGCCGGGCGTAGACGATGGCCAGGTGGGCGCGGCCCGTGCCGGCGACGTGGGACATGAACTTCGCCGCGGCGGGGTCGGGCGTCCGTAGGGTGAACTCCCTTGTGGCGGGGTCGAATCGGGCCTCGGTGCGGGTGGCGAGGTGGCTGTTCCCGCGGCCGACCTCGGTGATCATGATGGAGCCGAAGGTCTCGTGCCGGTCGACCTCGTCGATCAGCGGGTCCAAGTAGGGTCCGGGCCTGCCGAGTTCGGTCATGGCGGCGACGCACACCGCGTACTGCACGGTACCGGCGAGGAAGAGGGGTGGGTCGACGGTGGCGGACCATTCCAGTACGGCGAGGAGTCGGGCGGGGTCGTACTGCAACGCGTTCGCTCCGCCCACCCACTCCCCCAGGGCGCGCATCCGGTCGTAGGTCCGGGCGTGGCGTTCGGGACCGCAGGGCGGGGCGGACCGTTTGAACGGCGGGGTGTCGAGCAGGCCGTCCAGGGCGTCGACGTCCGGTCGGGTGTCGCCGTGGAGGAGTCGTCGGAGCGGATGCGCGGCCTCGGTGGCCGCCTGGTCGGCGGTCATGCGGCGGGGGCGGCGCGCAGCAGGGTGCGCCGGGCCTGGCCGTCCTCGATGGCGAAGACGAGGGCGGGCCGGAAGGCGTGCAGGTCGATGCGGACCCGGCTGCAATCCTGGCCGGCCTGTCGCACCCGTACCTCGGCGCTCAGGGGGATCTTGTCGTCCTCGGCCGGTCCGGTGCGGGTGAACGTGCCCGTGAGGAGGGTGGGCAGCGGGAACACGAACCGGCTGAACTCGAAGGCGCTGGCGTGCATCACGGCGTAGTAGGGGGGATGGCCGGCGGGTGGGAGCCAGATCTCCGACACCGCCCAGGTGACGAGTTGGATCGACGCCTCGATGAGGAGCATGCCGGGTACGTGCTGCTGGTCGGCGGTGTGGTCCCTGAGCATCTCGGTGTCGTTGACGACGGCCAACTGCGCCTGGAACGTGTCGCCTTCGACATGTGCGTCGCCGATGAGGACGTTGTCGCGGCTGTGCTTGAGGACGCTGTGCCGGGGCACGGCGTTCGGCGGCCGGCCCTCGGGGAGTACGGCCGCGCCGTAGGCCTTGAGCAGTTCGGAGGTCAGGTCGCTCCACTCGGTGTCGTCGACCCCGAGTCCGGGCCGGATGCGCAACGGACGGTCCTGGTCGGGAGGTTGGCTACGCAGGCGGTCGCGGAGTTGGGCCGCCGTGGTGAAGTCCGGCTGGACACCGGCGTGTTGGAAGGACTCGCCCACCACCCACTGGTGGAGGGCCGCGGCGTCCTGGTGGAGGGACTCGTCGTCGTTCGTCTCCGGGCTGTGCGTCTGATCGTCCGTCATCTGTCGCTCCTGCTTTCGCAGTTGGGGGCTCGGGGCTGGGGCGCGTACGGGGTCAGCCGGCGAGGGGCGAGGCGGTCTCGGGTGCGTACCGGTTCAGGCTGCGAAGGGCGAAGCAGGCTTGGGGATGCCGGCGAGGCCGCCGTCCGGGACGGACACCCCGCCGTCGCAGACCAGGGCGTGGCCGGTGACGGACGAGGCGGCGGGCACGGCCAGGAAGAGCGCGGCGGCGGCGACTTCCGTGGACGTCAGCCACCTGCCTTGCGGTACATGGCTCATGAGCCAGTCCGACAGGGGTGCGTGCTGCTGCATCGGCTCGGTCATGTCGGTGCGCACCCAGCCGGGGCACAGGGCGTTGACCCGGATGCCCTGTCGGGCCCAGCCGACGGACAGCGAGCGCATCAGGGAGAGTTGGGCGGCCTTGGTGACGGCGTAGGCCTCCATCGCCGGTGTGGCGATGAGTCCGGCCACGGACGACACCAGGACGACGGCCGCCTTCGGGGAGGCGGCCAGGTGGGGGTGGGCGGCGCGGCACAGATCGACGGTGGCGCCGATGTTGACGGCGAGCAGGGGGTCCCACTCGGCGGAACTGCTCTCGGCGAAGGGGACGAGATATGACGTACCGGTGTCGTCGGCCGGGAAGACGCTCGCGTTGTGGATGAGGATGTCGAGTCCGCCCCGCCCCGCGGCCGCCTCGTCGACGCGGCGCGCGGCCGTCCCGGAGTCGGCGAGGTCACCGCACGTGATCACGGTCTGGCGCCCGAACTTGCGCACCTCCTGCTCGGCGTCGTGCAACGCGTCGCCGCTACGGGCCGCCATCGCGACATTCGCCCCGGCCTCCGCGCAGGCGACCGCGATGGCGCGGCCGATACCGCGGGAGGCGCCGGTCACCAGGACGCGGGCGCCGTCGAGGCGGAAGAGGGAGGCGAGGTCACCGAGAGCGGCGGGGTCGGCGGAGTTGGCGGAGGCGGAGTCGACGACGGTGGACGAGAGGGGCTCGGTCACAACTGGGCTCCTTCGGTGCGGGGGTTCGCGGTGCGAGGGGCTTCGGCACGAGGGAGTTCGGTGCCGGGAAGTTCGGTGCGAGGCGCTGCGGTTCGGGGGGCTTCCGTGCCAGGCCCTGCGGATCGAGGGGCTTCCGTGCGAGTCCCTGCGGTTCGGGGTGCGGGGACGGCGCCGTGCCGTTGCGCCCTGGTCCAGGTGAGGACCGTGCTCCCCCAGGTCAGACCGGCGCCGAACGCGGTGACGAGCACCCGACTGCCGGTCCGCAGCCGTCCGTCGTGGTCCGCGCTCGCCAGGGCGTACGGGATGGAGGCCGCGCCGATGTTGCCGACCTCGTGCCCGACGATCACCACCCGGTCCTCGGGCACTCCGGCGTCGGCCGCGGCACGCCGTAGGAGGAGGGGGTTGGGCTGGTGGGAGATCAGCAGGTCGACGTCCGCCAGGCGCAGGCCGTTGCGGTCCAGGGCGTCGCCGAGGACCGCGGGGAAGATCCGCAGAATGAAGTCCCGTACGGCCTTTCCGTCCATGTGGACCTTGTGCCGCCGGTCGGCGAGGGTCTGCGGGGAGGCGGGCAGTCGGCTGCCGCCGGCCGGGATGAGGACGTCGCCCGCCGCGGTTCCGTCCGACCCCAGCCGGATCGAGGCGAACCCCGTCCCTCCCGGAACGGGCCCGAGGATCGTCGCCGCCGCGCCATCGGCGAACAGCACCGCCGTGGCCCGGTCGGCCGGGTCGACGAACCGGGAGTAGACCTCGACGCCGACCACGGCGGCATAGCGTTCGCCGGTACCGGCGCGCAGCCAGTCATGGGCGACACGGGCGGCGAACAGCCAGCCGGAGCAGGCCGCCGCCACGTCGAAGGCGACCGCCCGGTCCGCGCCCACCAGGGCCTGGACCCGGCACGCCGTCGACGGTCCCAACTCGTCGGGGGTGGAGGTGGCGAGGACGAGGAGACCGAGCGCGGACGCCGGGAGACCGGCCGCGGTGAGCGCCTTCCGCACCGCTTCGGCGGCGAGATCGGAGGCGGCCTGCTCGGGCTCCGCGACGTGTCGGCGCAGTACGCCGGTGCGCTGGACGATCCAGTCGGGGTCGACGCCGGCCGCCTCGGCGACCTCGTCGTTGGTCAGGATGCGCTCGGGTAAGCACGTGCCGGTGGCGAGGACGCCGATGCTCGGCGCTGGGGACACCGTGTACCTCCAAATGGCAGGCGGGGCTCGCGAGTTCGCCGGTTTCCGTACGAACGGCCGGCTTCCGCCAGATTGCCCGCCGGACACGATGTCCAGCAGGGCGCGAAGGAAGGCGTCGAAGCACTCGCCGAATTCGGTTTACACCCCCTGCGATTCCGAACACTCCAATTCACGCTGATCCACGCCGATTCACCACGGGATGCCGGACAGGACACGGGAATGTTGAGCGTGTTGAATCCGGCTTTCACCGAAATCGACATCAGGGCAGAATTCACCGTTACGGCTGTCCGAACGTGCGGGGCCCGCACGGGCAAAGCCTCAGGCATTCACAAAGGCATGCGGCTCGGGCGAGGCGGCCGACGGAATTCCGGCCATCGAGGCGGGTGCGATTCAGCGCCGACGCAGGCGTTTGTCGGTGATCGGCGGGGTGGGGTCGATGTAGAAGTCGCCGGGGTTCACGTCGACGCCGGGCGGGACGATCTCGTCGATGCGGTCGAGGATGTCGTCGCCGAGTTCCACGTCGGCCGAGGCGAGCAGGTCGGTCAGTTGTTCCGGGCGGCGCGGGCCGATGAGTACCGCGGTTACGGCCGGATGGGCGCGGACGAAAGCGGTGGCCAGATGAGGCAGCGGCAGGCCGACCTCGGCGGCCAGAGCGGTCAGTTCGCGCACGGCGTCGGCCTTGGCCCGGACGCCCGGCTGGGTGAGGTCGAACATCTTCGCCCCCGCGCCGGCGCTGCGGTGCCCGGCGGTGGGATCCGAACGGCCCGAGAGCCAGCCGGAGTTGAGCGGTCCGAAGGTCAGCACGCCCATGCCGTAGCGCTGGGCGGTGGGCAGCACCCGGCTCTCCACACCGCGGGTGAGGATCGAGTACGGCGGCTGCTCGGTACGGAACCGGTGGTGGCCGCGCCGCTCGGCCGTCCACTGGGCCTCGACGATCTCCTCCGGGGAGAAGAACGAGCCGCCGACAGCCCGGACCTTCCCGGCCCGGACCAGGTCCGACAGGGCGCCGAGGGTCTCGTCGATGTCGGTGTGCGGGTCCGGGCGGTGCATCTGGTAGAGGTCGATGTGGTCGGTGTCCAAGCGGCGCAGGCTGTCCTCCACGGCGCGCCGGATCCAGCGGGCCGAGCCGCCGCCCCGATTGGGATCCTCACCCATCGCCAGCCCGAATTTGGTGGCCAGGACGATGTCGTCGCGACGGCCCTTCAGCGCCTTGCCGACGATCACCTCCGACTCGCCGCCGGAGTACACGTCGGCGGTGTCGACGAGGTTGATCCCGGCGTCCAGCGCCGTGTGGATCATGCGGACCGACTCGTCGTGGTCGGTGTTGCCCATCGCGCCGAACATCATCGTGCCGAGTGCGTATTCACTCACCGACATGCCGGTGCCGCCGAGAATCCTGTGCTTCATGAGAAGTACCTCCAGGTGCGTGCTTGCGTGCCTTCCACCAGACGAGCACCGCTCGCGGCCGGAGTGGGAGACCCGTTCCGACCGGGGGTCCAGCAGACCCCCTCTGGAGCGGCTGCTCCCCAGGTCACCCGGTCTACGGTGGAGACATGGCCCAGGAACCGAACAGCGAGCTGCGGGACTTTCTCCGCTCGCGCCGCGCGAAGATCACCCCGGAGGAGGCGGGCCTGCCACCCCAGCCCGGCACCCGCCGCGTTCCGGGCCTACGGCGTGAGGAGGTCGCCCAGCTCGCAGGCGTCAGCGTCGACTACTACGTCCGCCTGGAACGTGGCCGCCACCTCAACGTCTCCGCGTCCGTCCTGGACGCGATCGCCCGCGCCCTGCGTCTCGACGATCTGGAGCGCGCCCACCTGTTCCGAGTCGCCAGACCGACCCACACACGTCCTCGCCCGCTGCCCCCGCAGCGCGTCCGCCCCGGTCTGCGCCTGCTCCTCGACAGCCTCACCGACGTCCCCGCCCTCGTCTACGGCCGCCGCATGGACGTCCTGGCCACCAACGACCTCGCCCGCGCCCTGTACACGGACTTCGAGGCCCTGCCCGCCCGCGGCCGCAACATGGCCCGCCTGGTCTTCCTCGACGACCACTTCCGCACTCTGTACGCCGACTGGGAAGGCTCCGCCCGCGGCATCGTCGCCTCACTCCGCCTGTACGCGGGACGTCACCCGCACGACCCCGCCCTGGCCGAGCTAGTCGGCGAACTCTCCGTCCAGGACGCGGACTTCCGCCACTGGTGGGCCGACCACGACGTGTTCCAGCGCACCCACGGCACCAAGCGCTACCACCATCCCGTCGTCGGCGAACTCGTCCTGGGCTACGAGGCCTTCTCCCCCGCCGACGACCCCGAGCAGACCCTGGGCGTCTCCACCGCCGAACCGGGCTCCCCCTCCGCGGAACGCCTGAAGCTGCTGGCCAGCTGGTCCCGGCCCCCACAGCACCCGGCACCAGCCACACGACCGGACACCCCACGCCCCTGAAACCGCTCGCCTGGTGCGGCGGGCGATCAGCAGGGTCAGCGCGGTTCGGACGCGTCCGGGGCGGGTGACGCGGGCCAGGTTCCGTGGCCCGCGTTTTCCCAGGCGTACCCCCGCCGCGCGCCGACTTCAGAAGCCGGCCGCACGAGCCGTCGAATACACCTCCGCGGCCACGTCCTTCAGTTCCTGCGCGTCCCGCGCGGCCCACGAGAGGTCGACCAGGAACTCGTCGAGGCCGATCTCGGCGTAGGCCATCAGATCGGTGACGATCTGTTCGACGTCGCCCTGGAAGGGCCGACGGTCCGGGCCCTCGTACCGCTTGGCGGTGTAGTCCGGGTTCACGCGTACGACCGTCCGCAGCGGTCGGGTGCGGTCCCGCTCGGCGGCGAGGTCCTGCAACTGGCGCCAGCTCTCGGCCACTTGGGCGGGTCCGTCGGCGTACGGCAGCCAGCCGTCGGCGTGGTCGACGAGCCGGCGCATGGCCCGTGGGGTGTTGGCCGGCACCAGGATCGGGATCGGTCGGGCAGGCTTCGGTCCGACCACGGCCGAGGTGATCCTCGTGATCCGGCCGTCCTCGTAGACCACCGGGTCCGGTCCCCACACCTCCCGGCACACCTCGAACACCTCGTCCATGACCTTGCCGCGCTCCTCGAACGGGCGGACCCCGGCGGCCGCGTACTCGTCGAGGGACCAGCCGCTGCCGAGGCCCGCGACCACCCGGCCGCCGCTCGCCGCGTCCAACGTGGCCAGGGACTTGGCGAGTTGGAAGGGGATGTGCAGCGGGGCGACCAGCACGGCGGTGCCCAGTTCGACCCGTTCGGTGGCCGCCGCCGCGAGGGTCAGCGTGACCAGGGGCTCGGCCACTCCCCGGTACGCGTCGGGCCAGGGAAGGCCGGGGACGCCGTACAACGGCTGGATCCGGGGTTCCGGGAACAGGGCGCGCTCGTACACCCAGACGCTGTCGTATCCGATGCCCTCGGCGGCGCGTGCCACGTCGGGCACGTCCTTGCCGAGGTCGTACTGCCGATTCTGCGGGAGACCCATTCCGAGCCGGGTGGTCATGCCGGTGCGCTCCTCTGTGGTTGGTCGCGCCATCAAGTCGGCGTTGCCTTGGTGGGGTTGAGCAGCTTGGGGACGGGGAGGTCGCCCACGCGGTCGAACTCGCCCCGCAGGACTGCCTGTTCGCGGTCGTCATTCGCGGTCGTCAGCGGGTGGACAGCGCGCGCGGCATGTCGGTGCACTCACCGCTGGACCCGTCATGGGCGGGCGGGTGGTGCGCGGCCCGGTAGAGCCCGCGCATCACCCGCCGGAGAACCCCTCAGTGCTTGTTGACCGCCGAGGCCCAGTCGAAGTTCACGCCCATGTCGGAGTACATCTTCGAGTACCCGACGAAGCAGTTGAACGTCGTGACCTTGCCGTTCTTCAGGTACCAGAAGTCGGCGGTCGGCGCGTCGACCTTGTGGCCGTTCCCCTTGACGAAGCCGCCCGTCGGCGCCGGGAGTTGCCCGTCGAACGTGCCCTGGATCGACAGCTCGATGCTGATGGTGTCGCCGTTCACGGTGATGCGCTTGAGGTCACGGTGGACGTCGGAGAAGAGGCCCTTCATGTAGGGCAGGACGTTGCCGAGCGCCTCCCCCCGGTAAGCCTGGCCGGCGACCATGTCGTTGAAGACGCCGTCCTTGGTGAAGCTGTTGACGAACGTCGGGACGTCGATGTGACTGCCCTCCGCAACGTAGTAGTCGCGCAGGACGACGGCGAGGTTCTGCCGCTCGTGCTTGGTCAGGTGGCGGTCGGTGAGCGGCAGCTTCGCCAGCTGGCGGGGAGTCAGGTCCGGGACCGCCGTACCGCTCTGAACGGCCGCCTTGTCGTGGGCGGTGCTTGCGGCCTGTGACGGCATCGCGGCGATGGAAAGACCACCCAGGACAGCTACCGCGGTCGCGGCGGTGATCGACTTCCGGCTGAGCAGCTTCATGTCGTTTCCTCCAGATATGCCCTCGCGATCCGAGATCCGTCGCAACGGCTCGACCCTCGGGGACTCTTAGTAAATCAAATGCTCGCTTGACTTTATGAACGGCACCGCAACCTGTCAAGCCGCCGTTTGAATTGTGTGCCCGCGCGGCCCTGGGGGCGTACGACGGCACCCTGGCGGCCCGCTCACGCCGGGACCGGACCCGCTCGCGTTCGGCGGCGATCCACACCCCGACTGTTTGACAATGTACTCAAGCAACTGCTTGAGTACATGCCATGACCAGGGTGGAGAAAACAGACCTGCGCCGAGAGGCCGGTCAGCGCACGCGGGACAGTCTGCAGGCTGCCGCCCTGGAGTTGCTCGCACAGCGAGGCCAGGACGGCTTGACACTCCGCGAGATCACAGAGCGCGCCGGAGCCAACGTCGCTGCGGTGAGTTACCACTTCGGCTCGCTGAAGGCGCTGTGCGACTCGGCGATCGAGCATGCCTTGGAGCGGTATCTGGACGCGCAGATGCAGGCCGTCGATTCCCTCGGCTCCGCTCCGACCCTCCACGAGGTGGCGGCGGCGTTCGCCGGGCCGATGGTGCGCGCGCTCGCGGCCGGTGGACAGGACCTGGCCGTGATGCGGACCGTGGCGCGCGTCGGCATCGATCCGCCCCAGGGCTGGGAGCGGCTGACCGGCAAGTTCGTCCAGAGTCGCCTGGACGTCCTCCGGGTGCTGACGCCCCACATTCCCGGAGTCGACGAGCAGGAACTGATCTTCCGTACGCGATGTGCGGCCGGCCTGCTGAACTGGCTCGCCCTGGCACCCATCGGCGCCGAGCTGGCAACCATGTCCGCCGAGCAGATCGAACGGCAGTTGGTCCCTGTGGTGGCTGGGGCGTTCCGCGGGGATGCCGACGGCGGTCGCTGACCAGGTCTCAGGGGCTGTTGTCTTTCCGAAGACGAGCGCCACGTTCTCGCTGGTCCGACTCGCCGACCGCGCTCACGCCCTCGTCGCGGGTGACAAAGGCGCAGCGCTCGGTCACGTCACGCGCCCCGGGCGGCTCCCGGCTCCGGGCGGAAGGGGCACTCGCCGGCGTGGGCCGTGTCGTCGAGGGTGCTCGGTGAACGGTCGGTCGGCGAGGCCCGCATGCCTCCAGCCTTCTTCATAGGCGGGGTGAAAGCGACGTCCAGGCGGGTCAGGCCGCGGAAGTTGAGGCTGCGCTGCCACTTCGGGGGCTCGGTGCCGTCGAGACGCAGGCCGGGGAGGCGGGTGAGGAGGGCTTCCAGGACGATCGCGCCTTCCAGCCGGGCCAGCGCCGCGCCGAGGCAGAAGTGCGGGCCGTGTCCGAACGCCATGTGCCGTCCGCCGGGCCGCTCGAAATCCAGCACGTGGGGATCGGGGAACACCGCCGGATCCCGGTTGGCGGCACCGCACACCAGGAGCACCGTCTGCCCTTCGGCGATGGTGTGGCCGGCGAGGTCCAGGTCGTGCCGGGCCCGGCGCAGCATCAGTTGTACCGGGGCGTCGTAGCGCAGGAGTTCCTCGACCGCGGCGGGCAACAGGTCCGGCCGATCGCGCAGTTGCTCGGCCGCGTGCGGGTGGTGGAGGAGAGCGAGGGTGGCGTTGCCGATGAAGTGGGTGGTGGTCTCGTGGCCGGCGATCAGCAACAGGGCGCAGTTGGCGAGGAGTTCGTCGGGGTCCTGGTCGGTGTTCTCGGCCTGTGCGGTCACCAGTGCGCGCAGGCTGTTCGGGGCCGGCCGGGCATCCGGGCCGGTGAAGAGTTCGCGGAAGTAGGCGAGCATGTCCGCCATGCTCTGCGAGGCCTCGCGGTTGCGGTCGGCGTCGAGGCGGGAGTTGCCGATGGCTTCGGCGATCGGCTCGGACCAGGCCGTGAGAGCGGCGCGGTCCTCCTGCGGTACGTCGAGGAGGTCGCAGATGATGGTCAGCGGCAGCGGGCGCGCGAGGTCCGCGACGATGTCCATCCGCCCGGTCGGCGCCGCCTCGTCGATGATCCGGTCGACGGCTTCGAAGACCCGGGCGCGCAGTGTCTCAACTGCCCTTGGAGAGAAGGCTTTACTGATCAGGCCCCGTAGCCGGGAGTGGTCCGGGGCGTCGTTGTAGAGCATCTGCCGGCTCAAGACCCGGGCCAGCGGCCGCAGTTCCTCGGACACGGCCTCGATGTCGGGATAACGCACCGAGGACAGCCCCGGGTTGCCCGTGGCGCTGCTGACCACTCCGTGCCCGGTCGCGATCCAGGCGCTCAGGTGACGGTCCCAGAAGAGCTCGTCGGTGTTTCGCAGCTCCTCGTAGAAGTCGTAGAGGCGCTCTTGGACTTGGGGCCGGAAGGCCGGGAGCAGCGAGGTAGTGGTGCGCATCGCGCCAGGCTAGATCATGTACGGACATAGAAGAGTTGCGGTTCCGGAAACACGGGCGTGTACAGAATGCGCGGTCACCGTCACAGATGCTTCTCGTCGGCTCTCCCGCAACGCGTCTCGACGGTCGCGGCGACGACAGCCGCGGAAACCGCCAACAGGCCGACGACGAGCGGCAGTTGGACGGTCACGCCCGTCAGGGAACCGGCCAACGCCGTCCCTGCGGAGCCTGACGTGATCTTCAGGGCCGCGACCCAGATGAAGACCTGGCCGCGCGCTCCGCTCGGCGCGTACTCCGTGCGAGCCGCGAGGGTGGAGGCGAAGAAGAAGGCGTTGACGATGCCGGTGAGGGCGTAGGCCGAGACGGTCACCGTGAACGCGGGGCTCGCGGTGACGGTGAGGAGGCCGGCGACGACGCCCAGGGCGAGGCGGCGCATCAGGCGGTCCGGGTCGCCGGTGAGCGGGAAGACCATGACGGCTATGGACCCGGTGAGATTGCCGAGGCCGTACGCGGCGGTCAGTACGGCGGCCGTGGCCGGTTCGACGCCGAGGATCCTCGTCATGTGGACCGCGGTGATCGGCAGGGCGGCGACACTCAGGGCGACGATCATCGTCAGGTAGACGGTGCACCGAAGGGGGCCGGTGCGGGCGATCAGCGCGAGGGTCGCCCCCGGCCTGAGGATCGCCGACCTGTCACCACCGTGGGCCGGCGCGGCGAACGGCAGGAGCAGGACTCCGCCCGCCGCCGCGGCCGCCCCCATCGCGAGGGCGAGAGCCGCCGCGGTCGGCGAGACCCAACCCGACAGCGCGGCCACCAGCGACGGGCCGACGGTGCCTCCGATGCCGTAGGTCGCCACGTCCCAGCCCTGGGCCCGCCGCTGTGTGCGCAGTTGCGGTCGCGGTCCGACGACGGCGGGAAGTCGGCTGCTGATACCCCCGGTCAGCAGGGGCCCGCAGGTGCCGGCCGCGGCCAGCAGGAGCCCGGTGAGTACGGCAGGCGCGTGGCCGTACGTCAGCACTCCCGCGGTCAGCGCGGTGGCGTACAGCAGGCAGGCCGCCGCGATGACCTTCCGGCCGTCGCGGGCGAGGTCCAGCGGCCGTGCGACGAAGGGGCCGAGCAGGTGCGGGGCGGTGATGCAGGCACCGAGCACCCCCGCGAGCGTCCCGGAGCCACCCGACGAGGTGATGAGCAGAACGACGGCGACCACGGCTCCACCGTCTGCCGTACGGGCGAGGGCCGCGGCGATGACGTAGCGCGCCAGCCCGTTGCCGACCTGGTCACCCTTGCCGCCCTGGTCGCCCTTGCCACCCTTTCCGGGCGAAGGCCGGGCTTCCCACACTCTCCGCGTGCTTGCTATGTGCTGCTCACCCATGGTGGTTCGCGCTCAGGAGGTGAGCCCGAGGGCGTCCAGCGCGGCGACGACCTCCTGGCGGGCGGTCTCGTCCAGCCCGCGCAGGGGACGCGGCAGGTTCGGTTCTTCCGTCAGGCCGAGGTGGGAGGCGGCAGCGGAGATGACGCGCAGGCTGCCGTGGCGGCGGAAGAGAGCCCACAGCGGTTCGAGTCCTTCGGACAGTTCCACCGCCTGCTCCGCGTGACCGGCCCGGGCGGCGCGGGTGAGGGCCAGGGCGGTCCGCGGGAAAGTGCCGCCGATGACCGAATACCAGGCGTCGCAACCGGAGTTCAGGCCGCGGGCCGCCGTCCAGTCGCCGCTCACCCCGATGGTGACGGTGTCGGGGATCAGCGCGCGCAGCGCGTCGACACGGAGTTCGGCTTCGCGCGGATCCTCGGGCACGCCGGGGATCTTGATCGAGCCGACGTTCGGCAACTGTGCGATACGGCCGTGCAGTTCGTCGGTGAAGCGCACGTGCGTGGTGCCCGGGTTGTCGTAGACGCACAGCGGCACGGAGAGCTCGCGTGTGACGTCCTCGTACAGGCCGAACACCTCGTCCTCGGTGAGCAGTTGATACGTCATCGGGGCGAGCAGTACTCCGGAGGCGCCCGCCTTCTGGGCGTCCTCGGCCAGTTCCAGCACGTGCGAGGTACGCAGCGCGCCGATCCCGACGATGACGGGCACCTCGCCGGCGGCCTCCACCGCGATCTTCGCGGCCTGGGCGCGCTGCTCCCGGGTGAGGTAGGCGTAGCCGCCGGTGGAGCCGAGCGCGCCGATCGAGTCCACGCCGGCGGCGGCGAGGCGGGCGACGAGCGCCGCGTACGCCGCTTCGTCGATGCCCTGCTCGCTGGTGGGCGTGAGAGGGAAGGCGCTCAGGCCGCGGAACATGGTGGCTCCTTGAGTGAGTGGGGCAAGCGGGTGGGACAAGCGCATGGGAAAAGCCGGGGGCAGTGGAAGGGTGGGGAATTGGTGACGGTCAGGTGGCCGCAGAGCGCAACTCCGTTACGACCGCTGCGAGTTCGGTGGCGAAGGCCTCGGCCTGCGGCTCGGTGACGGTGGAGGCGGTGACCCGGATCGCGCCCTGGTGGGCGGCCGGATCCGGCGCGAAGAGGTGACCCGGCCGCACCGCCCAGCCGCGCTGCGCCAGGGCGGCGACCGCGGCCCGTGCGTCGACGTCGAGTTCGATCCATACGTTCAACCCGTCGGGCCCGTAAGGGACTTCGATGCCCTGGGCGCGCAGCCGCTCGACGAGCAGGCCGCTGCGCCGGGCGTAGAACTCGCGGGCCCGTTCGTGGAGTTCGTGGACCCGGGGATCCAACAGGAGTTCGCGGGCGATGTGTTGCAGCAGCCGGCTGACCCAGGTGGTGCCCGCGCTCAACCGCGCCTCCAGGCGTGCGGTGGTCTCGGCATCGGCGGCGACGAGGGCGAGACGCAGATCCGGTCCGAGGAACTTGGACACGGACCGCACCAGCGCCCAGCGTGCGCTGCCCGGTGGGGTGACCCGGTGGTACGGCCGCGCGGAGACCGCCGAGAAGTGGTCGTCCTCGATCACGAGCACCTGGGGGTGCTTCGCGAGGATGGCCCGCAGGTCGGCCGCCCGTTCCGCGGTGAGGCTCGCGCCGGTCGGGTTGTGGGCGCGGGGCGTGCAGACGACCGCGCGGGCACCGGCCTCCAGGGCGGCCCGCAGCGCGTCGGGGCGCATGCCGGCGGCGTCGACCGCGACGGGCGCGGAGCGGTAGCCGCTCAGTCGCAGGGTTCCGATGCTCGCCAGGAAGCAGGGGTCCTCGATCGCGACCAGATCCCCGCGGGTGAGGTGGGCGTTCAGCAGCCGCTCGGTGGCGTCCACGGCTCCGTGCGTCACCAGCGTGCGGAACGGCTGATCGATGTCCTCGGCGAAGTCCGCGCGGGCCCATGCGTCCAGCCCCGGGTCGATGGCGGGCATGCCGTACAGCGGCGGGCTGTACTCCCCGCTCCGGGCGGCGGCCAGGATGTCGGGCAACAGCGTCGGGTCCGGATTGCCACTGGCCAGGTCGACACAGTCGCTCCCGATTCCGGCCCCGACGCCTTCCCGCGCGAGCTGCGGCACCGCCGCGACCACCGTGCCGCCACGCCCCCGCGTCTCGGCCACCCCCGCCTCGACGAGCCGCCGGTACGCGAGGGCGACCGTATTCCGGTTGACCCCCAACTCGGCCGCGAGCGCCCGCACCGGGGGCAGGCTCGCCCGCGGTGCCAACTCGCCCGAGGCGACCTGGTCCCGCACGCTGCCCGCGATCTCGGCCGCGGTGGTGCCCTTGATGCCCACGTGATCAGCTCCGCCCGAACAGAGGGGTTCGTCCTGTGCCAAAGTTTGTCCTATGCCAAAGGTACGGCATGGTTGGACTCGGGTGTTCGTGGGGTGCGGGTTCGGGGTGAGTGGATGGGTCAGTGAGCGCGAGCGGTGTCGGGCCGTCGGCTCACGCGATGTGGCGGTCGATGAAACCGTGCCACATGGCCGAGGCATGTTCCGGGGTGTTCCGGTGGCCTCCCGCGAAGCCGAGCAGTTCCTTGTCGGGGCTCACGAAGGCGTCGAACAGCTGGAGTTGCCCCGGGCGCGGGAAGATCTCGTCGTCCCACTGCACGTGGAAGAGGACTGGCGCGGTGACGGCGGAGGCGTCGTCCAGGACGCGGTGCGGTGCGTGAAGTCCCGCATTGATACCGGGAGTTGATTGCGTGCCGAACTTTCCGAACACCGCGCACTTCAGCCCAGGCCCGAGGGCGCGTGCGGCAGCGAGGCCGAAGCGTGCCCATGGACAAACCGAAGTACGCCTGACGTGTCGGGTCGGCTGTCCCGACGCCCACCAGGAGATCACGAGCGGCGACCCAGTCCTCAGCCATGCGGTCCGACACCCGGCCGATGCCCTCGGCGGCCATCCGGCTCTGGTACTCCAGCGGTGTGAGAGGTGCTGCCACCCGCTCGCCGTGGAACGGACCGTCAACCGCTACGGCCGCGCAGCCGGACGATGTGATCCGGTCGGCCATCGACACGATTCGGTCGCTGTTGCGATGGCCGCTGCCACCGTGGCCCAGCAACACCAAAGGGACTGGCCCTGACCGACCGTTCGGCGTCCACACGGTGCCAGGAATCGTCGAGGGAAGCCGGTTGATCACGAACGAGCGTCGAGTGGAGTGTTCGGAGCCCGGGCGGCAGTCGGACCAGACCACATGCTGACTCACAGCGCCATCAAAACACACCGGAGAAGGCCGTCCCCATGTCAGATCTCGCTGCCGAGCTCACGGCGTTCATGACGCGGTACGAGCAGGCCGCCAACAGCCACGACATCGATCGCGTAACGCCGTTGATCGATTCGGATGCCGTCTATTGGTTCTCCGACGGTTCCCATCGGGGCCTGGGCGAGATCACGGCAGCGATCGAGCAGACCTTCGCGGCCATCCAGGACGAGGTGTACGAAATCCAGGATCCCGAGTGGGTTGTCCTGGCTGCCGACCACGCCGTGTGCCGGTATCGCTTCTCCTGGACAGGGGTGGTCGACGGCCGCCCTCGTTCCGGACAGGGACGGGGCACGAACGTGCTCGTGAAGCGGTAGGGCGGGTGGAGGATGCGGCACGAGCATTTGAGCTCCTGAGCTACGGCTACGGGTCCGCTCCCGACACGGCAAGCGCACCCGCACCCGCACCCGCACCCGCCGGTGACCACGCTCGCCGGTTGCACCGACGTGTCAGAAAAGATCGGCTGCCCGTCTCTTTCGGTCACCGCCGACTCCGCGTCGCGGACGGCTCGTTGACTAGGACGACGTACCGACTCCTTTCCGCTCGCGAGCTGGGCCGCAGTCCGTCGACGGTCAGCAGAGAGATACGCCGCAACGGCACGGCTCTGCGTGGGGGCCGCTCGCGCCGGGTCTACCGTCCGCACGCCGCCCAGCGCCGCGCGGAGCACCGGCGTCCCCGGCCCAAAGCCGGGAAGATCGGCCAGATCCCGGAACTGAGGGACTTCATCCAGATCCACCTGGCCCTGCGGTGGAGTCCCGAGCAGGTCAGTCATGCACTTCGCCGGCGGTTCCCCGGCCGGCCTGACATGCACGTGGTCCACGAGACGATCTACCAGGCGCTCTACAACCGAGGCCGCGGCGACCTCAGGCGGGAACTCGCCCGCTCGTTGCGCACAGGCCGCGCATACCGCCGGCCACGCAAGGACTCCCACCGGCGCCGGCCACGCGCTGTCCGGGACATGGTTCTCATCAGCGAGCGCCCTCAGGAGGCAGCCGGGCGAGCCGTTCCAGGACACTGGGAGGGGGACCTGATCGTCGGCAAGGACCAACGTCGGCGATCGGCACGCTCGTCGAGCGCAGCAGCCGCTACCTCGTGCTCGTGCACCTGCCCCTCGGCTACACCTCCGGCCATACCCGCGACGGGCTGATCAACGCGATACAGACCTTCCCTCCGCAGCTCCGCCGCTCCCTCGCCTGGGACCAGGGCGCCGAGACGGCCATGCACAAGGCGATCACCACGGCGACGGGCGTCCCGGTCTACTTCTGCAACCCGGGCAGTCCCTGGCAGCGCGGCAGCAACGAGAACACCAACGGTCTTCTGCGGCAGTACTTCCCCAAGGGCCCAGACCTCTCCCGCCACGGTCACAAGGAACTGGACGCCGTCGCCACCGCCCTCAACAGCCGCCCACGCAAGACGCTCGGCTGGGAAACCCCGACCGAGCGTCTGTCTCAACTGCTCGCCACCGCACGTCAGCAATCACGTGTTGCGACGATCACTGGAATTCGCCATATGCCCGGCCCTTCAGGCCACCCTCTGCTGTCGCGCCCACCGATCAAGGTCAGCGATCTTGAACTTCAACTTGCCGCCGAAGTAGTACCGCGGAATGCCGTGCCGTTGGGACTCTTCGATACATCCACCGCTCGGTCATGTCGAGATAGGTTGCCGCTTCGGCGACTCCTACGTACTGGCGCTCCAACCCAACACCTCCAAGCAAGCTTGGCAGGAGGTATACACGATCCGTCCGGCCGCACCCAACGCGGCATCGCGCAACCTCCGTGCCTGCCTTGTGCTCCGGTCTTCGGTTACATCACCGGACAGACCATCGGGCCTTGATGTCAGGCCGCCCCGCCCAGTCCGCATCGAATCGCCCGCGGAGGAAGGTAATGAACGTGAAGTACAAGGAGACGGCGCGCGGAGGCCTCGCGGTGAACATCATCGAGGGTTGACGGTATAGGCCCTGGCCAGGGCGTCGCCGTCGATCCGGGCCGGCCGTCGTCGGACCGTCGTTTCCGCAGGCAAGGACCGTTGGGGGAACAGGGGGTCGAGTCGCACGCCGACGTGTTCCGGTAGGTGGGGTGGAGCGTCGGTGGTCCGTTCGCCGACCGCCGGCAGCGACGTTGCCCCCGCCGGCACCGCGCACGCGGCCAGGGCAAGGGACGCCCACCAGAGCGTGGCGCACTCCACGGGGATCACGCGGATCGGGCACCTGGGCGAGGCGGCCCAGCAGTCCGGGCACTTCTTCCGGCTCGGCCTGTGGATGCTCGCGGAGTTGGTCAGGGGCAGGCGGGATCAGCGATGCTGCTTCGGCAGGCACGGTCTTCCAGGCGGGTCACGGGGCGTCGAGAACTCCATGATCTTGGAAGCCGTGCCTGTTCCGCTCTCCCCGGCCGGCCAACCTGGCGGACCGTCATGAACCGGACACCCGACGACCACGCCGAAGCCCTGGGTCAGGGCCAGTGCCACCGAAACAGCCCGGTTCCCAGGCGCAGGGCAGCGATACGTCTATCCGGAACGGGAGGCGGCGGCAGACCTCCGGGCCTGGGCGGGGCAGGTCGCGTCGCGCCCTTCGGCGCTCCAAGGGCTCTTGGCGCCTCTCACCGTGGCCTTGATGACCACCTCCACCGATACGACGTCCGGGTCTTCGGCGTGGCGGGCGCCGGCGGCCGTACAGACCACCTGGGCGAGGGCATCTCCGACCAGTGGTTTGATAGTGGCCGGGAAATCCGCGGGGTCGTCGAAGCGCAGCTCGATCGACACCTTGGCGCCATCGGTCCGGACCGTCGGATCCTTCTTCAGCTTCCGCAGCCGGCTGCCCACACCTCTGCTCAGTTCGGATCTGGTCGGGCCCTGGAACAACAGTCGTACGGCCGCTTCGACGCTGGGCCGCTGGGGGATCCTGCGGGGGGCCGCGACCAGGCCGCCCTTGCCCGTGAAGTAGAGCGTGATGGTCGGCCGGATACCGGTGGCGGGTTCCCCTGAGCCCACCACACCGGTCGTGGGGATGCCGCAGGCGCCGAGCAGGAGCGCCCCCGCGAGAAGAAGCAGCGCGGGCCGGACGGCCCGGTGGACAGGGCTCACGGATGGCTCCCCTCGGCCGGTTCGGCCGGTACTGGTGGTGGCTCGTCCTGTCGCAGCGGGAGCTCTACGGTGAAGACGGCGCCGCCGTGCGCACCGTTCGCCGCCTGGATGGTGCCGCCGTGCAGGTGGACGTTCTCCGCGGTGATGGCGAGTCCGAGGCCGCTGCCCTCGGTCCTGGTGCGGGCCGTGTCCGATTTGTAGAAGCGGTCGAAGACGTGGGGCAGGACGCTTTCGGGGATGCCCGGTCCGCTGTCCAGCACTTCGATGACCGCCCGCCGCCCGTCGTCCGGGTGTTCCCGCTCGAAGAGGTGCAACCGTACGGGGCGTCCGCCGTGCCGGAGGGCGTTCCCGACCAGGTTGGCGACGATCACGTCGAGGCGGCGCGGGTCGAGGCTGCCGCGGAGTGTGCCCGGCGGTGGAAGCCGTGCCTCGACCGTCTCCAGCCAGGCGCGGGAGGCGAGGGTGCGCCGGATGGAGTCCGCGAGGTCGATCTCGTCCAGGTGCAGACTGGCCGCGCCCGCGTCGAAGCGGGACATCTCCATCAAGTCCTCGACCAGGCGGGCCAGCTTGACGGTTTCCTCGCTGATGAGCCGTACGGCGGTGGCGGTGTCGGGGTCGAGCTGGGCCGCGTCCTCGTCGAGGATGTCGGTGACCGCGGACATGGCGGCCAGCGGGGTGCGCAGTTCGTGGGAGACGTCGGCGGCGAAGCGGCGGGCGCGTGCCTCCATGCGGCGCAGTTCGGCGACCGACTTCTCCAGGGCGGCGGCGGTCTCGTTGAAGGTGTGGGAGAGGTCGGCGAGTTCGTCGGAGCCGTTGACGGCGAGCCGGGTGTCGAGGTGGCCCTCGGCGATGCTGCGGGTGGCCCGGCGCAGCTCGCGTACCGGCCGCAGTACGCCACGGGCGGCCAGCAGTGCGAGCAGGACGGCGAGGACCAGCGCGGGGACCGTGGCGCGCTCGACGGCGGGGACCAGGGCCTGGACGTAGGCCTGCTCGGTGGTCTGCGGCACCGTCAGGAAGACGGCGAGCCCGGACGGGTCGGACGTGGGCCGCTCCGCGGTGCCGAAGGTGACCGGCAGGCCGACGACGAGTGCGGGGCTGCCGTGTCTGGTCACCCGCTGGAAGACGGTGTTCCCGCCGGAGGCCGCGGCCTTGCGCAGGTCGGGCGTCAGCTGCTCGAACGGGTCCTGCGGTGAGGAGGTGGCGCTCAGGCCGCCGTAAGCGGCCAGCACGCGCCAGTTCTTCGACGGTTCGGAGCGCGCCAACTGCTCTGCGAACAGGTTGAGTTGGTTCTGGTCCGGGGGAAAGTCGAGGTCGGCGGCGAGGTCGTCGACATGGTCGCGGAACTGCCCGATCACCCCGTCCTGGCTCTGCTGGAGCACTCCCGTGCGCGCCTCCCGGAACGTCAGGGCACCGGTGGTCAGGGTGGCGACGCCGGCGACCAGCAGGAAGGCCATCAGTAGTCGGCCGCGCAGGCCGCGCAGCGGCGGGGGCGCCTTCACCGTGACCGGAACTGGTAGCCGAAGCCGCGCACGGTCTGTATGTAGCGCGGCTGTCCCGGAGGCTCGCCCATCTTGGTGCGCAGCCGTTTGACGCAGGCGTCCACCAGCCGTGAGTCGCCGTGGTAGCTGTGTTCCCAGACGGCTTCCAGGAGCTGCTGTCGGCTGAACACCTGACCGGGCGAGGCGGAGAGGGTGAGCAGGAGCCGTAGTTCGGAGGGGGCGAGGGCGACCGGTGCGCCCTGGTGGGTGACGGTCAGCGCGGCCCGGTCGATGGTCAGTTCTCCATGGGTTTCCGTCTTCGGCGTGGTTCCGTCGGCGGGTGTGCCGCCGACCCGTCGCAGGACGGCACGGATACGGGCTTCGAGCACGCGGGCCTGGACGGGCTTGACGACGTAGTCGTCGGCTCCCGCTTCGAGCCCGACCACGATGTCCATGTCGTCGCCCCGGGCGGTCGCCATGATGATCGGAACCTGGTCGTCGGCCCCGCGGATGCGACGGCACACGTCGAGCCCGGACATGCCGGGCAGCATCAGATCGAGGACGACGACGTGCGGCCGGAACGACCGCAGCTGTTCCAGCCCGTCCTCACCCGTTTCGGCGGCGGCGACGTCGTGTCCCTGGCGGCGCAGCGCGAGTTGGACACCCTCACGCACGGCGCGGTCGTCTTCGATGAGCAGGACACGTGGCATGTGCTCAGTATCCGTACAACACCAGGCCAGGCCGCTGCTGTTACCGGACGATCACATACTCGCGGGCGGGTGAGCGGACCCGGCGTCCTGTCGCCGCCCATCGGCTGTTGCCGTTTGATCACACTCCGGGCCAG